>Ga0209166_10000007_pt1 | contig 350617 bp, 302 predicted proteins | sample Coa_R1_3_FD_187151 | JGI IMG/M metagenome (GOLD analysis project Ga0209166, IMG submission 187151) | Surface soil microbial communities from Centralia Pennsylvania, which are recovering from an underground coalmine fire - Coalmine... | ecosystem: Environmental > Terrestrial > Soil >...
TGGATGTGCTTATGCTTGGGCGCTGCTCCCACGAATTCTCCTGGCCGCGCCGCGCTGCCGATGGCGACTACTACCAAGTGTGCCTGCTGTGCGCCGCGGAATACAAATATGACTGGACCACCATGCGCCGCACCGAGCGGGTGGAGCATGCGAAGCCTGAAACGGGCATCAAGCGCAGCCACACGCGCGAGAAGCGTCCGTCGTGGGTGCCCCGTGCGCGCCGCTTAAAGCTCGACATTCCCCTGCGCTACCGCGTCAACAAGACCAGCGCGTGGTATGAAGGCATCATCGAAAACATCAGCCAGAGCGGAGTGCTGTTCAACGGCCCCCAAGAACTTCCCGTCAATGCCCTGATCGAGATGGTGTTTGAGATGCCGGAAGAAATTTCCGGGCAGAAGAACAGCAATGTAGTGTGCCAGGGGCGGGTGATGCGCGCGAAAGACGGGCCGAAAGCCGAGGAGAATCCGACCCTGGCGGCCTCGATTGTCGACTATAAGTTCATCCACTAAGGCTCGCGGACCACGGGGGCTAAAGCCCGATTTTATTCGCTCGCTTTACGCGGCCCTAAAGGGCCGCTCTTCCACGGAACTTCATCGCCGCACACCGCTCTAAGGGCCGCTTTTCCAAGGAACTCGTCACCGAAGACCCGCCTTTCATTCGTAGCGCAGCGCAATTAATGGATCGACGCGAGCGGCGCGGCGGGCCGGGACCCAGCACGCCACAAACCCGGTCAGCAGCAGCACGATCGGAACAGAGGTGAGTGTCCACGGATCGTACGCGGAGACTCCCCAGAGTTGCGTCGCGAGGATGCGCCCCAAGGCCACGCTGACGATCAATCCGACCCCCACACCGATCGCGACGAGTTGCAGCCCCATGCGAATCACCATGCTGAGGACATGAGAGCCTTGCGCGCCCAGCGCCATACGAATCCCGATCTCCTGGGTACGCCGCGCCGTCGTATAGGAGAGCACGCTGTAAACCCCAATCGTGACCAGGACAAGTCCGATGGTTCCGAAGATAATCATCAGCATGAAACCGAAGCGTGGTCCGGCGTAGGAAAACTGGCTGATGTAGCCTTCGAGCGTGCCGGTGAGCGTCAAGGCGACGTTGGGATCGGTCGCCCAGACTTCATGCCGCACGGCCTTGAGCATGGAAAGCGGTTCTTGCGCAGTGCGCACCAGGATGCCGCGAAAGGCAGAGCCGGTTATGGTATACGGGATCCACATCTCCGGCCCGACGGGATCCTGCAACCCGTGGTTCTTGACGTCGGCGACCACGCCAATGATGTCGAAGGTAGGGTCGGCGACCTTATCCTCGAACTCGGCGAGTTGGGCGATGCGCACCTGCCGGCCGATCGGATTTTCTCCGTTCAGGTATTTGTTCACAAAGGTTTGGTTGACGACTGCGAGTTTGCGCGCTCCGGCGACCTCGGCTTCGTTGAACGGCCTGCCATTAAGAAACTGAATTCTGAGAACCTGGAAGTATCCTTCGCTGCAGAGCTGGAAGATCGAGTCCCATTTTTCGGTGTGAGTCTTTCCCGGGACTTCGATCTCGCTGGGGATGCCACCATAGGGCGGAAGCGTGCTCGTTTCAGTAACCGCGACCACGCCGGGCAGAGCTTTCAACCGCAACAGCAGCGGCCGGTAAAAGCCGCTGACCTGGTCGGCGGTCTTGTAGCGTTCGACCGGAAGAGGCAGCCGCGCCGACATGACATGGTCGGGTTGAAACCCGAGATGCACTTCTCGAAGAGCGACAAAGCTGCGCATCAGAAGCCCGGCGGCAATCATGAGTGTCAGCGATAACGCGACTTCCACCACCACGACGGAATTTCTCAGTCTTCCATGATGGAATCCACCACTAATGCCCTTGCTGGTGTCGCGCAACGGCTCGTTCAAATCTTTTCTGGCTGCCTTGAGGGCGGGGACAAGGCCAAAGACGAGGGCCGTCAGCACAGCCACACACAGCGTGAACAGCAGCACCGGCGCATTCAGGCGGATCACAGCCTCTGCCGGAATGATGTTCTGCGGCATGACAGCGACGATCGATTTCAAACCTCCCCAAGCCATCAGAGCACCCAGGACTGCGCCGCCAAGCGCCAGAATCATGCTCTCGACCAGCAGCTGACGGATCACGCGGCTGCGGCTCGCACCCATCGCCGAACGAATGGCGAATTCTTTTTCGCGCGTGGTGGCTCGGGCGAGTAGAAGGTTGGCCACATTCCCGCAACCGATCAGCAGCAACAGGCCCACGGCAGCCAGCACAATATAGAGCGTGGTGCGGAACTGCCCCACGACCAGATCGGTGAGTGATTGAATCTCCACCGTGAAATGCTTGGGGTAATCCTTTGGGTAGAGAACGGCGAGCCGCTTGGCGATCACAGTCATATCCGCGACCGCTTGCTGGCGGGACACTCCGGGCTTCAGATGTCCCATAAAAAACCAGTAGCGGTCGAACGCTCCGGCAACGGCAAATTTCTGCTTGGCGTGGCTCGGCTTTTCCGGAATCCACAAATCCGAGTCGCCCCATCCGAAACGCGGCGGCATAATGCCAATCAAAGTGCGCTGCACGTCGTTCAAGACGAAGGTGCGGTTCAGGATTTTGGGATCGGCGCCAAACTCATTGACCCAGGTCTTATAGCGCAGCACGAACACGGGCGGGGCGCCGGGCTCGTAATCGGCGGGTTGCATCGCGCGCCCCAGCAGCGGCTTCATGCCCAGAAACTCAAAAGTTCCCGGGGTTACCACTCCTCCCTGCAGCAACTGTGTGCCTTCGCCGGAGCGGTACAGGACGTCCATGCGGTCGTTTGCGATGACCCGGTCGAAGACATGATTCTGCTCTACGTAATCCAGGAATTCCGGACCGGTGAAGCCACCGCGCCCGCCGGGTTCATTCCGGTCCGTGTCATGGATTTGCAAGGACATGTAGCGTTGCACATCGGGATAAGGAAACGGCTCCATCAAAATGTTTTCCAGAATACTGAAGATGGCCGTGGACGCCCCGATGCCCAGCGCGAGCGTCAGCACGGAAACAATGGCGAAGCTCGGCGCCTTTCTTAGATTCCGGAAGGCGTAGCGCATGTCTTGATTGAGGGTTTCCATGGAGTCCTCATCTAGCCTGGCAAGTTCGTGCAGTCTGACTTCCGGCAACCCCTGCTGCCGGTAAATGTCCCGGTAGGCAATACAACGGTACACCTGCGGGTTTGGTTATCACGCAGGTACGAGATGGAGCACAATTAGTTTGACACCGTCAGCATGCAAAAGTTAGCCACTTTCTTTGTCGCGGTGGGCGCCTCCATTTAGATCTGCAAGAAAGTCCGCAAGCATCTAAACTGTATTCATTCAAACAATGGGCCGAAGTTGGGCCAAGGCAAGGAGTCGAGTATGAAACGAACTCTTTTTTCTGCTATTGCACTCAGCATCATTCTGAGCCTGGGCGTGGGCTGCGCCAAAAAGCTGGACGACGCCAAAATGTCGAGCGACATACAAGGCAAATTCAGCCAGGACTCGGGCTTGTCGTCCAAGCAACTGACGGTGCAAGCGAATAACGGCGTGGTAACGCTGTCAGGGTCGGTGGATAATGACGCGCAGCGGGATGCGGCGGCGCGGCAAGCGGCCGCGGTTCCGGGCGTCAAGACGGTTATTAACAATCTGCAGGTAGGAGACAGTTCTGCGGCGATGGCTTCGGCTTCCCAAAAGCCAGCGCCCGGAGACACTACGAGCGTTCCAACTCCCAGTGCTCCTGCCGAGCCCAGCAAGCCGGCGAAGTCAAAGAAAGCGCGGCACAGTCGTCCAGCGGACGATTCGGGAGCGGCGCAGGATTCCGGACAGCAGCAGATGGCGGAAAACTATCCGCCGCCTAACACCTCTGCGCCACAGCCGGTGGCGGACAATTCCGCGCCGGTACCCCCGCCACCTCCAGCACCCAAAAAACTGATCATCGATCAGGGAACGCAACTGGCCGTCCGGCTTGTGGATGGCATTGACAGCGAAAAAAATCAGACGGGAGACTCTTTTCACGCCACGCTGAACAACCCACTCACTTCCGACGGAGAGCAAGCGGTGCCTCAAGGGTCGGAACTCGTCGGCCATCTCGTTTCTGTGAAGAGCGCAGGAAAATTTGCCGGCGCGTCAGAAGTAGTCTTGCAGCTCGACAGCCTCACGTCTGGCGGCAAGACCTACAACTTGCAGACCGATCAGTATCGAAAAACGGGAGCATCGCGGGGAAAAAACACTGCTGAGAAAGTGGGCGGAGGCGCGGTGATTGGCGGCATTATCGGAGCCCTCGCAGGCGGCGGCAAGGGAGCGGCCATTGGCGCGGCCGCCGGGGCCGGCGTAGGCGGAGGCGTGCAGGCAGCCACCAAGGGCCAGCAGATCAAGTTGCCCTCGGAAACCGTGCTGAACTTCACCCTGCAGGCGCCCATCACAGTCCTGCAGGCAACCTCAGACGCGAGACCGAAGTTGAGCGATTCGCAACAGCAGTAGCGGGAAGATTGATCCAGTACAATTTGTCCTCTGTCCTCAGAGACGCGGCGAACCGCGTCTCTGGGATTCCGTGTCCATGCCAAAACTTACCGCGCTGCTACACACACAGAATGATGCCCTGCGGCTGGGAAGATGCCTGGAGGCCCTCTATCCATGCGACGAAGTTCTGATCATTGACCACGCCTCCAGGGACGGCACGCTGCACATCGCGCGCGAATATGGCGCGCGCGTGGTGGGAGCCGAGCCTGGCGCCCTGCCGGGTTCCTATCTTCGCCTGGCGAACGCGCCCTGGATTCTGTGCCTCGAATCGCGCGAGTCGTTGACCGAAGGCCTGGCCGCAAGCCTGTACGAGTGGAAATCGGAGACCGTCGCCGAGTCCACAGTCTCTGCATTTTCCATGTACCTGCGCGAAGAGACCGCCACGGGATGGATTGAGAATCCCACGGCACAGACCCGCCTGATTCGCGCCGGATGGGACCGCTGGCACGGACAGCTTCCAGCAAACGATCCAGCGGCTGTCTCTCTCGAAGGAGAAATCTTGCGCTTTGTGCTGCCGTGAGGCGCACTGTGAGGGCCCGCGGTCCCGCAACCGCAAACTAAAAATCATCCGTCCGTCTACTCGCAGAATCAATAATCCCAGCTAAGGTTGCTCCGAGGTGCTCGCATGCAACTCAAACCTTTTCTGCTCGACGCCTGGCTCGATCAGTACGAACACGACGTAGAATTCGACCTCGCAGCGAGCACCGGACCGCGTTGGACCGTCAACGACATCCTTGCCCTTGCCGACGATGAGACGCGCCACCGATTCCTGAATCACGACCTGGTTTACAGCCGTGTGGCCGGCGCAGACTCTCTGCGTGAGGCGATCGCCCAAATGCAGGGTGTCCCTATAGAAACCGTCCAAGTCGTCACCGGCGCCGCCGAGGCGCTGCTCGCCGTGATGTGGTTGGCCTGCGAGCCGGGCGCAAACGTGGTTCTTCCGCTCCCCGGCTTCGCTCCCTACTCGGCGCTGCCGAAATCGCTTGGTCTCGAAACCCGCTTCTATCACGTGCGCCGCGAGAACGGTTTCCGCATCGACCCCGACGAGATCATGCGTCTCGCCGACTCGAAGACTAAGCTCATCCTGATCAACAGCCCGCACCATCCCACGGGCACGACCATAAGCGATGGCGAACTAGAGGCCCTGCACGACTTCACCACGCAGCGCGGAATTCAGCTGGTGTGTGACGAGGTCTACCACCCCATCTACCATGGGAGGCAATCGAAATCGGCGGCGCGCCTCCCGCATGCCACCGTGATCGGCGACCTCTCCAAGGCATTCTCCATCCCTGGCGTGCGCACCGGATGGGTGATCGAGCACGACGCCAAGCGACGCCAACAATACTGGACCGCGCGTTCATACTTCACAATCACCAACAGCACGACGGGAGAAATTCTTTCCGAAATCGCAATCCGCAAACGTGATGTCGTGCTCGGCAAGACGCAGGAAACTGCCACTCAAAATCTCACGCTCCTCGAGCGCTTCATGGCGGAGCATCGCGACGTACTCGGTTGCATTCCGCCGCAAGGGGGCATGACGGCGTTCCCCTGGCTGATGAGCGGAGAGAATAGCCGCCCGTTCTGCCAGGGCGCCGCCACCCGTGGAATCCTGCTGGCTCCCGGCGATTGCTTCGATGCGCCCTCGCATTTCCGCTTGGGATTTGCCGCCTCCGGTGAAAACTTCTCCAAAGCGCTCGACCAGTTCGGAGCATTTGTAAAGAACTGGCCGGCGAAGATGGTCACCGCGTAAGAAGACCCAGCGGCGACGGCATCTTGCACCACGACCCGGTCGCCGACCGCGTCACAACCGTTTGTGATGTTGATCACATTCCTCCGCCTGGGGCGCGCCTAGACTGCCCTGTTGTGACAGTTTCGGGCGGTGTCGCCCATTGGAGGAAGGTATGCGTGTAATGAAATTCATCAGTTTTGTCGCAATTCTCGCAATGATTTCGGCTTTCGCAGTTGCGCAGCAAGCTCCCGATCAGGCTGCTCCTGCTGTCAAGCACGTTCCCATCACGCACAGTCCGGCGAACTCGGGTAAAGCGATGTTCAACGACTATTGCGCGGTTTGCCATGGCAAGGATGCCACTGGCAACGGCCCTGCCGCCTCGGCGATGAAGACTCCGCCAACGAATTTAACCACCTTGGCGAAGAAGAACGACGGAAAGTATCCCGCAGCGCACGTGGCTGCAGTGATTCGTGGGCAGGCCGGCACGCCATCGCATGGCAGCCAGGATATGCCGGTCTGGGGTCCGCTATTTTCCAGCATCGACCAGGGCCGCCAGGGACAAGTACAGCAGCGCATCGCTAACCTCGTGACCTACGTCGAGGGAATACAGGCGAAGTAGCACGATCGCGCCGCCGCAGTAATGTTCAGCGCGGCTTTGACTTCCTTGGGACCGTGGAGTTGCACTCGCTTCCTCGCGGGGCGGCGACATCCGTCCGCCCCTTCGTGAGGCCGGCCGACCCTAGGTACCCGTACCTGTTCCGTCTCTGTCCGAACTCTAAATAGCGGATGTTCAATGGCTTAGTGCCCCCTTGGCCGTTTGGGCAGTGACTTCAGTACCTTAGTGTCTGCTGCATCACCGACTTATAATCCATCCAAGAACCGGCGGAAACACCGTTCTTCGAAAGAGTTGCGCGCGCCTACGTGCGCCCTGTTTTTGAGACACACGTTTTTCAGAGAGATCGTGGATCCTGTGATTGCATCGGCGATTTTTTTCCTCGGGCTGGCGTTTGGCAGCTTTCTGAACGTGTGTATCTACCGGTTGCCGCTTGGGCTTTCGGTGGTGAAGCCGCGGTCGGCGTGCCCGCACTGCAAGCATCCGATTGCCTTCTACGACAACTTGCCGGTGCTGAGCTGGCTGATTTTGCGAGGACGTTGCCGTTATTGTAAAGCTGCGATTTCGCCTCGTTATTTGCTGATCGAAGTGCTGACCGGCGCCTTATGGCTGGCGTGCTATTGGTACTTCGGATGGACTTTTTCCACGCTGAAGTACTGCACGTTCTCGTTCCTGCTGCTGGGGTTGATTTTCACCGACGCGGAAACGAAGTTGCTGCCCGACAAGCTGACTCTGCCGGGGCTGGCGCTGGGAATCCTGTTTAGCCTTCTCGTCCCGGTGAATGATCTGGCGGCGCAGTTCCTCGGCCCCAGGATCAACCTGCCGTTCAGCGGTGAAATCTCCACGCGGCTGATTTCGCTGCTGGATTCGCTGCTGGGCGCCGCGGCTGGATCGGGATTCATCTACGGCGCGGGCGCGATCTATTTTCGCTGGCGTCACGCCGAGGGCATGGGCTTCGGGGATGTGAAGCTGATGGCGATGGCCGGAGCTTTTTTGGGCTTAAAGCTCACGGTACTGACGATTTTCACAGCCTCGCTGGCGGGATCGTTGTTCGGCCTAACCACCGTTTTTATCGTCTGGCTAAAACGTACGCATCGATTCATGAAGCGACTGGCAAATGGCAAGGCGGCGCGGCAGAGAGCCTGGCAGTCGGCGCAGCTGGTTTATCGCAATTATCAGATGCCGTTCGGCGTGTTTCTGGGCAGCATGTCAGTGCTGGCATTCTTTTTTGGCAACCGGCTGTTGCGCTGGTATGGGAGGCTCTGGTGAGAATTCTGGCGAATCCTTTGCTGTTGCGCGCAGCCGTGGTGCTGATCTGCTCAGGCACGGCGTTTCTGGTGGCGCTGATTTCGATGCGCGCCCTGCGCAAGCGTATCTCCGAGGAAGCCGATCTGGGCAGCGACGCTGCACCGTCCCTTGAGACGCTTCCCTTGCACCTTTACAACACCGTGATCCAGCAACTAAAGCAACAGAAGCACGAACTGCAGGTGCAATCGCAGGCAGAACAACAGCGGGCCCGGACCAGCGACACGTTTAGCCAGGCCGTGCTCGCGAACCTGTCCTGCGGAGTGCTGGTGTTTGGGGCGAACGGGCTGGTAAGAACTTCGAATCCGGCCGCGAAAAAGATCCTGGGATTCGCATCCGCCACAGGAATGAGTGCGCCAGACATTTTCCGCGGAGCGGTCGTGAATGTTGCTGGGCTGCACGAACCGGTAGCCGTTGCCGACGAGATTCATCGGGTCATGCGCGAAGACAGCAAGCAGCGGCAAATAGAAAGTGAATATGAAACTCCGGGCGGCGAGAAGCGCTACATCCAGATGACCATTTCACCGGTGCCGGCCCCGGACGGAGACTTGCTGGGCGTGGCCTGCCTGATCAACGATCAGACCGAACTCGAGAGTATCCGGCGGCAGCAAACCTTGCACGGCGAACTGTCGGCCGAAATGGCCCTGCAGCTGCGGACTTCCCTGACCACAATTTCCGGCTATGCACAGCAACTGGCTAACAATCGTGATCCGGAGATGGCCGCTCCACTGGCGGCTGATATTGCGCATGAGGCAGCGCAACTGGATCGCAGCATCGGCGGATTTCTGATTACCAAGGGCTCCGCCAAGGTAGCGGCGGCGAGCGGGAACGAATGATGAAACAAGCATTGCGGCGAAAGCGCGCCGCGTAAGCGAATCACAGTTAAGGAGAGGGTGGGAGCTATGAAAAGAATCGCCAACAGCGCAGTCGGATTGATGCTCGTACTCGGCCTGGCCGGAATCCCTGCAGCAGCGCAGAACCAGGGACAGTCGAACACGGAAAGTGCATCCGGCGGGCAGTCGCTGGGACAATACGCGCGCCAGGTGCGCAAGAATCCGGAATCGGCGTCAAAACCCAAGGTCTTCGACAACGACAACCTGCCCAAGACCGACAAGCTCTCGATCGTAGGCAATGCGGCCCCCACAGCCCCTGCAGCAGAAGCAAAACCTGCCGAGGCGGCTAAGGCCGAAGGTGCTCAGCCGGCCGAGAACAAGCCGCCAGCGGAAGGCGCCACCGCCGGAACCAAGGCGGCGACCACCGAGCCCGCGAAAAAAGCTCCGGAAGATCAGGCCTCCAAGGAGAACGCCCTGAAGCAGTGGGACGATAAGATCAACGCGCAAAAGCAGCAGATTGATCTGCTCTCGCGCGAGCTGGACGTCCTGCAGCGGGAATATCAGTTGCGCGCGGCCGCAATGTACGCAGACGCGGGCAACCGCCTGCGCAACCAGACCGATTGGGACAAGCAGGACGCGCAATACAAGCAGCAGATCGCCGACAAGCAGAAGACCTTGGACGACGCGAAAGAGAAACTCACTGACCTGCAGGAACAGGCCCGTAAGGCAGGAATGCCGGAATCTACCCAGCAGCAATAACCGTAACTCTGCATCCCCGAAGCGCCGGGCCAGTCCCGGCGCTTTTTCGTTGCCGGCTTACCGCATCCGATGCTCGCTATGCTAGGGACCGGATACGGCGTTTGCTTCCCGAAGGTTTTGCCTTCCGATTTCCTCGCGCAAACGGTAAATCTGCTTCACGTGATGCCGCCCGTGAACCAGGTGGAACTTCCGCCACTGGTTAAGCGAGCAAGGACCGAGAACGGGATGATCCAGCAGCTTGATACCAGCCCCAAACTTCTCCTCGCAGCACGTCATGAGTTCGTCCATCTCGGCGACTTTGGCCAGAATTTCACCCACGACTTTCTCTGGAGCAAGGCCGCGTGGGCGCGCCACCGCCGGGGATTCCCTTCCCGACGGCATGTACCCCAGCCCCACCACCACGAACGCTCGCGCGCGCTGCTTCCAGCCAATCGCGGTTGCCAGCGGTTTGCCTGCCTCCAACACCCGGCGCAGTCCTTTACTGGTTCCTGTATAGGTGAGAAAAAGGTGTTCCAGAATTTCGGCGATGGACCACTTGCCGGGGCGGTGCCAACTTAACTGTTCCGGCGAAAGCGATCCGGCGGCTGATGCGATCTCCTGCTGCAATGTCCCCAAAAGATGGTCCATGACGGTAACTATGCTTTCGATCCCTTTCGGTTAGAATGTTCCCGAACCATAAAAACTCATCGCAGTTATATCAGGAAGGAATGCCATGAAGACGGCGAGCCTCGCGAATCAAGATCCCACGAAACAGAGGTCGCATCAACATCCGCAGTCCAAAATATTCAGGAAAGGGAACGGCGGACTCACGAAGATTGCTGTTTCCTTTGTGGCGGTCCTGCTCCTGTCGATGCTGACCGCCTGCACTTCAGAGCCGAGCAAGCCGGCGGAGGAAAAGCCGGAGAATAAAGGGCCGGAGCTCATCACGGCCCGGTCGGCATTCCAGAAGCTTTATGTGGCAGCGCGAGGCTGGAACCAGGATGCCAAGCCGTACCGCATTTCCTCAATCGCGACCAGCGATGGCAATGGTCACGATGGCAAGTGGGCGGTATGGCGCGGGGGCTTTGCCTCTGCAACCCAGCGCGCCGCCAAGACGTACACTTGGTCGGGCAGCAATGCCGATGGTGCGCCCGCGAAGGGCATTAGCTTCGGGATCGAGGACAGTTACAGCGCAACCAACTCGTCCACCCAGGTCTGGGACATGGCTTTTCTGAAGATCGACTCCGACCAGGCCTTCGACACCGCCCAGAAACATGGCGGCGATAAAGTTCTGGAGAAAGCGCCGGACACTCCGGTCACCTACGTATGCGATTGGAACCACAACACTAACGAGCTGATCTGGCACGTCATCTACGGGACCAGCCGCGAAGGGGCCAAGCTCACGATTTCAGTCAACGCTTCCACCGGAGAATTCATCCGAGTAGAGAAGTAAGTTCTTCTTTATTCGGACTAGCAGCGGCCGGAGCAAGAGCCTAACCCGGGGCTTCTTCTCTGTGCTTGATGTGGGCCTCGATCTGGGAAAAAAAACGGCATAAAGCCTCGGCGGAAGCCACGGCCTTCTTCACGGCACTTCGTTCGGCGAATGCCACGATGTCACGCGGAGAATACTGGAGACGAACGCGGTCCATGGCACATTGGGCGCTCAACAGCTCGACACAAGCGGCCGCAAGATCTGCCTTGAGGCGCGCTGCATTCAACTGCTTACTTCCAGACTGCATGTACGAAGCTCCTTGCTATTTTCTTGGGAGTAACGCACGCGGGTCCCGAAGTCCGCATGGGAGGACTGCCAATTCAACGGACCTGCGGGACCCGCCTTGCGAGGTCAATTGTTCTGCTATAAATAAATTATACAGCGTTAGTTTAACATGATGCAACATTACTAATTCGCTTTAGTAGACACTCTGGAGGAACTGTGCCCCGGCATCCCGACCCCGCATTGGAAAAACGCATTCTGGGCGCGGCGTCTCGCCTGTGGGCTCGCGGCGGCGAGAAATTGCTGACCATGCGGGCCGTGGCCAAAGCGGCGGGAACCACAACGCCCACGGTTTACGAGCGCTATCGCGATCGCGATGACATCCTCCGTGCCTTGCGCCTGGAGACCCGCCGCGAACTGTTTGCCACGCTCAGCCGCACCCGCACGCTGCAGGAGGCTATCCAGGAACATTTGCAGTTTGCGCTTGAGCACAGCCATGCCTATGAAGTGCTGTTCGATGGCGTAGGCAAGCCTCCATCTCTGCATGAGCCGTGGCCTTCGTTCAACCTTATCCGCGAGCGCGTGGCCCAGCAGATCGGTGGAAGGCCGCGCGAGCACAATCGGCTGATCCTTGCCATTTGGTGCCTCATGCATGGAACCGCGATGCTGATTATTCGCGGAAAGTTTGAAGGAGCGTTGCGCGCGCAGGCGGTCCATGCCTGCCAGGATTCCGTGGATGGCCTGATTCAGGGGGCGCGGCGCAAGCAATTGCCTAATTCCGGGCCGAAGTGGCCGGCAAACCTGATTCTCGGCGAAGGCAAGCGCAGCAAAATCGGCAACGGGGATAACGTCGGCAGACGAAGCAAAGCAGCGCCGCGGTGAATGAGTCAAAGCCTGCGAGTTGCGCAGGCAGGTCGGAGTTCTGCGGCGGAATCACCGCTTCATTTGGCTGCCTTGGCGGTGGGGGCCGTCTTTAATCGTTCGATCGCTTTCCTGGCATCCTCTGCCTGAGGCCCATGCGGCAGAATCCGCAAATAGCTTTCGAACTCCTCGACCGCTTCCTCCGGCCGTCCCATCTTTTCCAGGCACACCGCGAGTCGATAGGTAGCGATCGCGTCGTTGTCCTTGTAATACAACGCTTCCCGGTAACGGCTCTCGGCTCCGACGTAGTTCTTCCGCTTGAAGTAGTAATCGCCTACTTCAACATCCTTGGCCGCCTTGTGCGGATTCCAGGGATGCATCTCGTTTACATCGCCGCTGCCGGGCTGTCCTTCAACGTCCTCGAGAACGTCTGAGCTCTTGGAATGCGCCTTCGCGTCATCCGCCGGCGGGCTCAGATCGATCTGCGTATTTTTGCTGGAACTGTCGCCGGATTCATTTCCCAGATCTCTCACGTTGACCGTGTCGGACCGCGGCGGCTCCAGATTCGGGTTCGTGGAAGTCGTCCTGGATGCATTCGAGGACGAGTCTTGCGTCTTCGAGGATTGTGGAGAATCTTGCGCCCAGAGCGCCGCACTAGCGCCCAGCAGAAGTACAAGAAACCAACTACGCATGTTGTTATTCTACCGTCATCCGTGCGTCGAATGGAACGCGGCGAGGCAGCGGCGGGCGGTCTCCATCTCGGGATAGCGGCTGCCTTCCTGCTCGATCAGGTAATATTCGACTCCGCCCACGCTCTCCGCAGCCTGGAAGATTCCCTTCCAATCCGCCTTCCCTTCCCCAAATAAGGTCTTATAGCCAATGTTCGGATCGGGCGACCAGTCTTTGCAATGGATGGAGTGGATGCGCCCTGGGTTGCTTCGGATCCAAGCAACGGGATCGGAGCCGCCTTCCAGACACGTGCCGACATCCAGTTGCAACATGACCGTGGGCTTGGTGTTGGCAGCGATAATCTCGATGGGGCGCTTGCCGTCCACCGGTTTCCATTCGGCGTCATGATTGTGGTATCCCACCTTGAGCCCGGCAGGCGCCAGCTTGTCGGCGGCGGCATTCAGGTTGTCCGCGAGAGCCTTCCATCCATCCAGATTGGGCTTGGGATCGCTCCAGGCCTGCACCATATATTTTGAGCCGAGAATCAGGTTGAGATCCCGGGCGCGATCGATCTTCTGCGGCCCGAAGAAATCTTCGTCATTGTGCGTGGAGTAGCAACGGATCCCAAGGTCGTCCATAAGCTTGCGCATCTGCTTGGCTTGCGTGTCGGTCCATTCCAGGTACGGAGCGTAGAACTCGACGCATTGATAGCCCATCTGAGCGACCGCCCGGACGGTGCCTTGGGGATCTTTTGCTAGCGCATCGCGCACGGAATAGAGTTCGAGGCCAACGGGAATCTTAGCCGCAGCAGCGAATGCGAATCCTCGTAAGGCCCAGGGTATGGTGGCAGAAATCGCAAGGAATGAACGTCGGGAGATAGGCATGGCAGCCATGGTACTCCCGGTCCAGGAAATCCTCCACCGGCGCTAAAGCCCGAAGAATTCCGGTGTCGAACGCGGCCTGAAGGGCCGCTCTTCCACAGCTATGACAACAGGAAGCCCTTATGAGGAGAGAAATTCGTCATGAGAAAAACCCATCAAGCTCAACCCGCATAGCCCAAGACGCACAGCTCAAGAAGCAAAGCCCAAGCTCACAACTCATTGCTCATAGCTCATTGCTAAAAAAGCAGGCCGCTCAGGGGGGAGGCATTGAGCGGCCTGGTTGGCGAAGTCCTCCGGGGAGGAGGGTAAAGTCGTTTTACATCGAGGACGGATTGTTGCCCGTCGTCGGGGTGGACGCCGGAGCGTTGCCACCGGTGGTGTTGGTCATCAGGCGGACATCGACGCGGCGGTTATCGGCGCGGCCTGCGGAGGTCTTGTTCGGCTCCACCGGCTTGTCCTTGCCCAGCCCAATCACATAAATCTTGTGCGCAGGCACGTTGTACTTGCTGGCCAGGTACTGGATCACGGAATTGGCGCGGCGTTGGCTCAGATCATAGTTGTAGTCAGCGGGACCAACCGAATCCGTTCCGCCTTCCAGCGCGATGATGTAGCCCTTGGTCGAGGCGATCTGCGCCGCGAGCTGGTCGAGCGCTTCCTGCGCCTTCTTGGTCAGGTTGTCTTTATCGAAGCCGAACTTCACGCTGGTCTCGGCGACGGGATGATAGTTGTCGAGGTTGGCGACCGTATTGGTCAGCACGCCCACGCGGCCGTTGGCGGCGTCAGCCATCTGCTGCGCCTGCGCGGCGTTCTGGGCGGCGGTCTGAGTCTTCTGCTCGACTTCGGCAGTCTTGGTGTTCACGGCCTGAATGCCGGCCTGCGCGCGCTGGTCCACGTCTTTAATGTCGCGGGTATTCTTCGCGGTAAGGTCGTCCAGTTCGTTGGTCTTGTTGATAAGGGGAGTGGTCTGGCTCTTTACGTAATTCTTGCTGGAGCAGCCGACGGTGGCGACCATGCTGGCTGCCAGGCAAATCATTAACGAAGTGCGATTCATAGGGTGAGGCTCCTTAGGTTTCCATCTTGGCGCGTCTGGGTTACCCCCGCGCAGAATTTCGAATCTTTTGAGGCCCTGGGAATGACTTACCAATATACAAGTCCCACTCTGACATGTGCACGGGAAATGCCAGTTGGGGGCACACCGATTGGGCGGACTAAGTATACACCTTTTCAATAACTTGCCGGAGCATTGTGCAATGAACCAATGATCCCGGTTGGCTCCCTGTTATGCAAAGCCACATCATGCAGGGAAATTTTATACGGTAGGGCCAATCGCCAAGATCCTTCATAACCCTGTTTTCGGCGCTCCCCGCGAATGCTCGGCGTTCTTTGCGGTTAGTAGGTTTTCATTACCGCAGCTGAGAACCGGTCAGAACTGGCAGCCTACTTCCAGATGTCGGTAATCGGCTGCGCTGTGCGGTCATTCGCCGTCAGGTATGGCAGGCCAAAGTTGTCTTCGATGGTCCGCAGAACGCTGTAATGGGTATAGCGCCGGGCAAGCGCTTTGGGATCCTGCTGGCTGGCATCTTTGACCATATCCCCAAGAAACATCGTGAAGACGCGATTATCTTCATTGCCGCCCGATTCGTCGAAGGTCACGATCACCAGCATTCCCTGGCGCAGCTTTTCCGGGAAGGTGTCGTTCAGGAAATTCTTCAGCCATGCCGCAGCGACGTCCACTGTGGTGTCATGCCCGTCGTGGTTCAGGTTGGGGGTATAAAACGAGTACGCCACCAGTCCTTTCTTCGCATCCTGCGCGAAGAAGTTGTCGCTGCGGGAGGAATCGACCCGGATGACATGATCGCACCATTTCTCCTGCACCTCGCGAAAGCTGAGGAACGGCACATGCCGGCGAACATAATTGCCTCGTTTATCGGCCACGTGCTGGTCGTAAACATTCGCCGGGCATGGACCCTCCGGCAACTCTTCCGCGTACTGCTTGAAGTCGAGACCGGCGGCGATCAAACTGTCGGCAATCGTCCGGTGTGCGGCATCATTGGGAAAGTTCACCTGCTTGTCGCCGAAGAAGCTTCCGCCCCGGTTCCGCCCGAAATCAGTCCCGGCCACCATCGCCAAATAGTTCGGATAGGAGGGGTGAAACAGCGCGTGAAAGTTGGTGAAGCTCACGCCCTTGGCCGCCAAATCCGTGAGATCTTTGTTCCGGATGGCGCGCTCGTAGTCCACATTCTCGAGCACAATGATCAGCACCCGGTCGAAATGACGCGCGCGGGAGCGGGCCGCGGCACGAGCCGCGTCATCCTTTTCTCCTTGGGGAGACTTGGTTATGACGGGCTGATTCTGCGGCGCGGGGGTAATCTGTGCCCAACTCGCGGTCGCGCAGAATCCGCTCAGAACGGCGGCCAGCGCGGTCGCCAGCGTAGTTCGGGATAAAGCCGCCCGCACGGCGCAATAGAAGGGCATCTGCCCTTTTTGTAACACAATGAGTCTTCCTCCCATCCAATTAGAATAGTAAGAAGATCCCCTTGCCATGGATATGCAGGCCAAAATTCGCACCATTCCCACCGAGCCCGGCGTGTATCTGTACAAAAACGCCGAAGGCGAAGTCATCTATGTGGGAAAGGCCAAGAACCTGCGCAGCCGGGTATCGAGCTATTTTCACGAGGGGCGCTGGGAAGACGCCAAGACCGGCACGCTCGTGCGCGAGGCGGTGGACGTCGACTACATCGTCGTAGCCAACAACAAAGAGGCTCTCGCTCTCGAGAACAACCTGATCAAGCAGCGCAAGCCGCGATTCAACATCCTGCTGCGCGATGACAAGACATATCCTTATGTAAAGCTCACGCTCACTGAGCGCTGGCCGCGCGTGTATGTCACGCGCCGGCTCCGCAAGGACGGCAGCGCCTATTACGGTCCCTACTTCCCTGCCAACCTGGCGTATCGCATCGTCGACTTAATTCACCGGAATTTTCTGATCCCCTCTTGTAAAGTCGACCTTACCCGGTTCCATCCGCGACCCTGCCTGCAGTACTACATCAAGCGCTGCCTCGGACCTTGCGTACAGGACTTAACCACACCGGAGATGTACCAGGAGGCGGTGCGGGATGTGAAGATGTTCCTCGAAGGCCGTCCCACGGACCTTGCGCGTTCGCTTCGCGGGCGCATGGAGCAAGCCGCTGCGGCGCAGGAATACGAGAGGGCCGCCCGCTACCGCGATCTGATCTCGACGGTCGAGCAATTGCAGGAGCGGCAGCGAATCGCCGCGGCGGAGGGCGATGATGCCGACGTGTTCGGCTATCACTATGAAAATGGCATGTTGGCCGTGAACCTGTTTCACATGCGCGGCGGCAAGATGGTCGATCGCCGCGAATTTTTCTGGGAAGACCTGCCGGAGTTCGTCACGAACCATGTAGGGACAGACACATTCGTCCGTCCCGGCGAGCAAGGCTCGCCACCGCCCGAAGCCGGACCAATGCGTCCCTCGCTACACGACCCGGCACAACCCGAGCAGGAATTTCATCCGGGAGAATTCTTCTCCGCTCTCCTCAAGCAGCTATACATCGGCCAGCCTTACGTCCCGCGAAATATGTACGTCCCCGTCGATTTTGAGGATCGTGAAGAACTGGAAGCGTTGCTCTCCGATCAGGAGACAGAAAAGAGCGCGCGTCCCGCGCGCGTGCACATTGCAGTCCCGCTGCGCGGAGACAAGCGTTCGCTCATCGATCTCGCGGGGAATAACGCAAAGCAGTCGTACGATCAGCGTTTCCGCGTGCTGAAACCGAATGCCCGCAAGATTCAGGAAGAACTGCAGGAGGCCGTCAGCCTGCCAGAACTGCCCAAGCGCATCGAGTGTTTCGACATCTCGCACATCCAGGGCGCGGAAACGGTCGCTTCCATGGTGGTGTGGGAAGACGGCAAGATGAAGAAGTCGGACTACCGCAAGTTCATCATCCGGACGGTCGAAGGCGTGGACGACTTTGCCTCGATGCGCGAGGTGGTCACCCGCCGCTACAAGCGCGTGCTGGAAGAACAAAAACAGATGCCCTCGCTCGTGTTGATTGACGGCGGGCTGGGGCAGTTGCATGCCGCCGCTGCGGCGCTGGAAGCGCTGGAGATCATCAATCAGCCATTGGCCGCGATTGCCAAGCGCGAAGAAATTTTGTACGTGTACGGGCAGGAGAAAGATCCCATCGCGCTCGATCATCACTCGCCGGTGCTGCACCTGATTCAGATGATTCGCGACGAGGCGCACCGTTTTGCCGTAACCTTTCATCGCAAGCGGCGGCAGATGCGCGACCGTTCCACCGAATTGATGGAAATTCCCGGAGTGGGCGCCAGCACTACGCGCCGCCTTTTAGAGCATTTCGGTAGCGTCCGGGCGGTAATGCAGGCTGACGCGGCCGCTCTGTCCGCCGTAGTCACGCGAGTGCAGGCAGAAGCGATTCGCAATCATTTTCAGAAATAGACTTCGGCTTCCGGATTCCGCTGTTTGGCTCCCGGAACAGAAAAACAAAATCACATGGCAAGAAAACTCGAACGGCATGTGATCAGCGCGTCCGCCATCATTCCTGCGCGGCGCGAGCGCATCTACTCCCTGATTGCCAATTATCGCGACGGGCATCCGCGCATTCTTCCCCGCCAGTTCAGCAACTTGACCGTGGAGCAAGGCGGCGTTGGAGCAGGCACGGTGATTCGTTTCCAGATGAGCGTCTTTGGGAAGAAGCAGACGTTCCGTGCCGCGATCACCGAGCCTGAACCAGGGCGCGTACTCGTCGAAACGGATCTGGACACAAACGGGGCAGTCACGACCTTCACCGTGAATCCGGGGACGGCGCCGGCCGACTCCAGCGTGACGATCTCGACGGAACTGCCGGTCAGGAGCGGGTTTCTGGGCAAAGTGGAACGGGCGCTGGCTACCTTTCTGCTGCGGCCGATTTACGTGAAGGAATTGGAAAATCTGGCGCGCGTTGCCACTGGACCGTTCGGCGCCTAGGATTTCGGAGCGGAACTGGCGTTGCCCATGTCGAGCACCACTTTCCAGCTACCATCTTTCTGCACTTTCCAGATGCTGGTATATTTTCCGCGCTGGATGCTGCTCTTGCCTTCTTTGTCCTGCGATTGAAACTCAAATGTTCCGAAGGTGTAGCCGAGATCGCCCGAGGCGGAAATGTCGCCGCCCTCCGGCGTCCAGGTAAGACGATTGTTTTTGTCGTCCAGGAATCTCATCCCGGGGGCAATGTTCACTTTCCCCACGATAGCGGGAGCGCCGTTAGGTAACTCCACCGCGTCTTCCGCGTAGTAGGAGAGATATCCTTGCGATCCCTTCTCGGCGGCGGCCCTCATGAATTCGCCCTCGAGTTGTTTGAGCGTCTCGACCGTTACTTTCGGTGCCGCCGAGACTTTCGGGCGAGGCAGAGAAATCGTTGCGACCAGAAATGCGACGAGCAAAATCGGGAGTAAAGATTTCATGGGGGGGAGCCTCCGGATTTTTTCGTGCCTTATTGTACTAGCGCGAGTGAAATGCTAACCAAAAGCAGTCCAAATGTTCGTCCGCTTTCCTTCGTGTCCCTTAGTGTCCTTTGTGGTAATCGCTTTTAACGCGCTAAACTAACGCCCATCCATGAAACGCACTGCTCTCGCCCTGCTCACGCTGGCCCTGACAGCAATCCTTGCTTCTGCGCAAAATGCAGCACCGCCCGATCTGGCGACCCCGCAGGAAAAGCATCTGCGCAATGTGCATCAACTCACCTTCGGCGGGCAGAATGCCGAAGCCTACTTCTCGGCCGATGGCAAGAAGTTGATCTACCAGTCGTCGCACGGCGACGTGAAGTGCGACCAGATTTTCATCATGAACGCCGACGGCAGCGATCAGCACATGGTCTCGACCGGCAAGGGACGCACCACCTGCAGCTACTTCTTTCCCCATGGCCAGAAGATTCTCTATTCCTCGACGCATCTGGCGAGCCCGGAGTGCCCGCCGCGCCCGGACTTTTCCAAGGGATATGTTTGGGCCGTCTATTCAGGCTATGACATTTTCACAGCCAATTCCGACGGTTCTAACCTGAAGCAACTCACCCACACACCCGGCTACGACGCCGAGGCGACGATCTCTCTCGACGGCAAGAAGATTACCTTTACCTCGATGCGCAACGGCGACCTCGACATTTATTCGATGGATGCCGACGGCAAGAACGTCAGGCAACTCACGCACGAACTCGGCTATGACGGTGGACCGACGTATTCTCCCGATCGCCAATGGATCGTCTATCGCGCCTACCATCCTGAAACGGGAAAAGAAATTTCCGATTACAAAGAATTATTGGCGCAGAATCTGATTCGGCCCACCTCGCTCGAAATCTGGATCATGAAGGCCGACGGCTCAGGCAAGCGGCAGATTACGAAGATGGGAGCAGCCAGTTTTGGCCCCGCCTTCACCGCCGACGGGAAGAAGATTATTTTTTCGTCTAACTACGATCCCGAAACGCACGCCACCGGGGGCATGGGCAATTTTGAGCTGTGGTTGATTAGTCCCGATGGCAGCGGACTGGAGCGCGTCACTTACAGCGACGGCTTCGACGGATTCCCCATGTTCTCGCCCGATGGTAAGAAGCTCGTGTGGGCGTCAAACCGCAACGCCAAAGCTCCGCACGAGACGAATGTCTTCATTGCCGATTGGGTCCCGTAGCCGTCGCCGTTCCGTAGCGCCGCCGTCCCGGCGGCTGTGCCGGTGGGCGTCCTCGCCCACCGGCGACGCTTCAGGCAGAATCATTTCCTTGTTTTGCATTTTCGGGAGCAGGAGCAACAATCCGCTTTCCCGGATATCGCTGGGCCAGTGGCACCAATGGCGTCGGGAACGCTACAGATACGGGCGCGCCACTCACCTGGTACCGCGCCCGCAGTGCCAACCAACTCGCGCAACCGATCATTCCGCACCAGCCGAGCAACCGTACCGCCGCCGCAATCTTGGTGTCGTACTCAAGCAGGCCCAGACTCCCGAAGATCGTGTTCCAGTCATGCTTCACGAACTCCGGATCGCCCGTCGTCACCAGCGGCAGCACCATGGCGCGCGCGTCCGCCATGTAGGTGGCGATGCCAAGAAAGTTTTCGAAGAAGAAAAATAAACAGAACACGAACCCGGGGACTTGCCGCTCCGTGAAGAAATAGACCGCCAGCAGAAAAGGCACAAGCAATTGCAGCAGCGTGCCTCCCCAAAGCCCAAGCGTCGGGCCAAACCAGCCGAACAGGTTGTGACCGCCTTCGTGGACCACCAGATTCGCCATGTCGATGAACAATCCGCGGCCGTGGGCATTGAACGCATAAAGCAGGAACCATACATAAAAGACGAGCCACGCCGCGATTGCCGGTCGCGAAATCGGCTTCCAGGGTCCATCCCAGATGGATTGAAGATATTCGAGCATCCTGATGCCCGGATTCTACGAACGATGCCCACGCAGCGGCAGATTACCAACGTGCGAGATTCGCAACGGCTGGCGCGAAGACCCGTGCTTAGCCCTACTCATCCGGTCCAGATATCGCCTGCACCCCGCCTTTCTTGTTACAGTGTTCTGAAGCTCCTGACAAACTGCGGTCTAAACTAGGACGACCTGCCTCGTCACAACGGCAGTCTGGAAATCTTTATGAAACTGCGGCACTGGATTACCGCTCTGATCTTGATTTTGTTGATTGGTGCGGGTGTGGGCGCATGGTGGTGGACGCGCGAAGTCGCCGTAGCGAGCGACGATGCACCGGCTTCTACCGGCAAGAAGTCAGCCGGCAAAGCAACTTCGGCGCGCCGGCTCGTAGACCTGCGTCCGCTGCAGACGGCGCGCCGCATGGCGGCCATGGCCAGCACGCCCGAAGAATTGTCTCTGGCGCATGAAGCAGAAAAAACCGGCGACCACGAGGTCGATCTCGCCTTCTACGATGCCCTGCGCACCGCCGAGGAAAATCCTCCCAAGCTTTCGCCGGAAGCCAAGCAGATCGAGGCTCGCAAAGAAAAGGTGCAACAAGCTGTTTCCAACGATCAGGCCACGATTGCCGCGTTGACGAAGAAACTGGCGGCCGCTCCCGAAACTCAGAAGGACCACCTGCAGGACCAGCTCGACGTCGCCAAAGCGCAACTGGAGTTGGATCAGGATGAGTTGGACGATGCGTCGGAAGACCTCGAGCAAGCCGGCGGCGATCCCCAATCGAAGATCAAGCGGTTACAGGCACAGCACGAAGAAGGTGACCACAATGCCGCTCCCGCGGGATCGGCCATAGACCCTCACGAGCAGGACTATCAAAGTCACAACTTGCTGAGCGTGACCCGGGCTTGGCAAGCGTTGCGAGATAAGAAAGCTCAACTGGAGCAGGCCAAAACAGAGACGCAGCAAAAGCAGCAGCGGTTGGCTCAGCGTCACGCCACATTACAAGGTCAGGTTGAGAAGGAGCAGGAAGACCGTCAGGCCGCCAAGCAGCAAGCGTCGGGATTTTCCCAGGGCGGCAAAGCCGCCAGTTCCAGTTCCGAAGAATTGAAAGCAGCTGCCAACGCCGCTCTGGTCTCCCTGAAGCAATTCACGCGCGATCAAAAGAATCTTGCCGACCTGGGCCGCCGCCTGCAGGATGAGCAGGAACTCAACGACATCTACACCACTTGGATTGCCGCCGTCGAGGTGCGTGAGCGCTCGGCTTTGCACCATACCATTGAGACGCTGCTGTGGATTCTGCTGGTCCTTTTCGCGGTTTATCTCTCCGACCGCTTCATTGACCGCCTGTTCACCGGGATGTCGGCGGAGAACAAGCGCATCGACACCCTGCGCGCAGTGGTGAAATTTGCCGCGCAGGCGGTGGGCGCGCTCGTCATCCTCTTCATCATCTTCGGCATGCCCACCCAGACCACAACCGTGCTCGGCCTGGCGGGCGCCGGGCTCACCGTCGCCATGAAAGATTTCATTGTGGCGTTCTTCGGTTGGTTCGTGCTCATGGGTAAGAACGGAATTCGCGTCGGCGATTGGGTCGAGATCAACGGTGTGGGCGGAGAAGTGGTCGAAGTCGGATTGCTCAAAACCGTTCTGCTCGAGACCGGCAACTGGACCGATTCCAGCCATCCCACCGGCCGCCGCGTCTCGTTTGTGAACAGCTTCGCCATCGAAGGACATTTCTTCAACTTCACCACCTCCGGCCAGTGGATGTGGGATGAATTAAAGATCCTCATTCCTCCAGGACAGGATCCATACCCGACCATCGACCGCATTCAGCGGCTCGTAGAGCAGGAAACCGCCGCCTACGCCAGCAAAGCCGAGGCGGAGTGGGAGCAGACCACCACGCGCTATCGCGCCAAGACCTTGTCGGCGACTCCGGGAATCAATGTGCAGCCCACGGCCGCCGGCATCGAAGTCCGCGTCCGCTACATCACCCGTGCCTACGAGCGTCACGAAGCGCGCAAGCGAATCTACGAGTCCGTGGTCGAGTTGATGCATGGGCGCCGCGAGGCAGTGAGGACGTAGCAGTTCGCAGTTGTCAGTTCTTGTGCAGGCCACCAACCACCAACCAGGGACGCTCATTGTCACCGGCGCCAGCCGTGGCATTGGTGCGGCCATCGCGCGCTTGGCTGGGAAGCGTGGATATAGTGTGGCCGTCAACTTTTCGACAGGCGAGGCCGAAGCGCAGAAAATCGCTCAAGAAATCGTGGCGGGCGGCGGACGCGCCGCGGCCATTCGCGCCGATATCTCTCGTGAAGATCAGATCATGCGCTTATTCGAAACCGCGGAGCGCGAACTGGGTCCGATTACAGCGCTGGTCAACAACGCAGCCGTGACCGGTGGATTCGCTCGGGTGCAAGACGTGACCGCTGACGCGATTCAAAAAACATTTGCCATCAATGTCACCGGCGCGATGTTGTGCGCCAGAGAAGCCGTACGTCGCATGTCCACCCAGCGTGGCGGATCGGGCGGCGCCATCGTCAATATTTCTTCCCGCGCTGCGCATACCGGCTCCCCGGGCGAATGGGTCCACTATGCGGCAAGCAAAGGCGCAATTGACAGCTTCACCATCGGACTGGCGCGTGAGGTAGCCACCGAAGGAATTCGCGTCAATGCGGTCGCGCCCGGCCTGGTCGAAACCGGACTGCACGCCGCCAACGGCGACCCAGACCGTCTCCAGCGCCTGATGCCGTCCATTCCTATGCAGAGGGCAGGCATGCCGCACGAAATTGCCGAGGCGGTGCTGTTCCTGCTATCGCCGGCGGCCTCGTACATAACGGGAGCGATTCTCCAAGTGGGCGGCGGAAGGTAGGGAGAGTACTCAGTGGTCAGTGGTCAGTACTCAGTTTTCAGTACTCAGTACCTAGTACCTAGTACTCAGTAATGAAGGGAACGTGATAATCGAATGTAAGCACCGAACACTGACCACTGACCACTGAGCACTGGGACTTGAGTACTGAGTACTGGGTACTGAGTACTGGGTACTGAGTACTGACTACTGCTTCCGTCACCGTCTGCTCTCCAACTCCTTCCTCAAATAAACCTTGATCCTCTCCGGCAGACGCGATGCATGCAGCACGTCGCGGAGTTGGGCGGGAGCGAGGCGGCACGCAAATTCCAGCGCGCGCGCCAGCGGAGTATGCGCATTCCGCAGCAAAGCCATGCGAATCTCCGGGCGCGCCGACCATTTCGCATGGTGGCTCACCGATTCCACGAATGCGCCTGTGACGGCTTTCTGCAGCGCCCGGACCACGCCAGCCTCGGTAAGGCGCGGGCTCTCCAGCGCGGTCTGCCACACACGGGTCTCCTTGTCGAGCAGCAGCGCTCCTGCGACCTTCTCGGAGCAGCGGCGGGCCAGCGCAATGCGTTCACCCAACGTGATCGATGCCAGGCGCGAAATGAGCAGTTCGTCGGCCACGTGCCTCAGGTCCGCAGGTGCGGTGGGCCTGATCGCGAATTGCATCAGGTCGAAAGTGTAGAGTTCGCGGATTAGGCGCAACGCGATGCGGCGCGGCGTGCGCGGATGCGATGCCATCACCAGGCGCACTTTGCGCGATTGAATTAAGCCCGCATCCTTGCTGATCTGTTCAATGATCTCTGAAGCCAGATCGTGGTCCGCCAACCGGGAAAGGACTGTGTCCTCATTAAGACCCGCGCCCCAAGGTTCATGCGCGACGGCCCCGGACTGCGAAGCCGCCCCGGCGCTATTGTCGACTTGGGATTCCTCCGGCATCTTCTTCTCAAAAGTAGCAGCGCTTAGCTCAGCCAACAGCTCGGGTCAGTGTGTCCGGCTCACCCTTAAATCTCGCTAACTCAATCCTTCTTCCCTGCCGCCCTGCGTGCCATGCGCAGCGCGCCTTCCACAGGCTCGATCACCAGGGGGTTGATTTCTGCCCGCGAATCCAGTTTCCTCAATTCATTATAAAAATCGCCGCGTACCAGGGTCGCATGACGAAAGACTCCTCCGGTTGTGGCCACCGGGACGGAGCCCCCCTCGTCTGCCGGGAAAAGCCGCCGGATTACCACCGCCGCAGTCTGGGCCAGTTCCCTGCCTGCCGCGGACAAGACCTGCAAGGCAAGGATGTTCTTGCTCGCGGCCACCGCGGGAAACAACGCGGCGAAGTCTGGTGGAGGAATCGAGTTCGCGGCGCGCGCCAGATCCGCCAGCGAGTTCACTCCCCAGATCTTGCACAGTGCGGTTTGCAGTTCCGAATGGAAGGCGTCTTCGGGCGTTCCGGATGTCAAGTCACTGGCCCGGAGAACGGCCGCGACGGCCTCGCGTCCGATCCAGTGCGCGGAACCTTCATCGCCAATCGCGAATCCCCAGCCTCCTGCCCGCAGAGTCTTTCCTTCGGCATTGCGGCCGTAGGCGAAGGAACCGGTGCCGGCGTTGACAATGACGCCCGGACCTGTATCGAAGGCGGCTTCGAGGGCCGTCTGCATATCTCCGACGACGTCAATGGGGCCGGGGAGAATCTCGGCCAACGCCCGCCGCACCATCTCCGCCAATTCGGGATGCCCGGCCCCCGCTCCGCCCACGCAAGTGCGCTCGATCTGCGCCGGCGTGATTCCCGCCGCCGCGCACGCCTGCTGCACGCATTTTTGCAGGGACTCCCGGGTCTGCGCCGGCCCCACGCGCACAATGTTGCTCGGACCCGCGGTGGCCGTCACCAATAGCGTGGAATCATCCCCCACCGCGCACGTAGTCTTCGTCCCGCCGCCATCAATGCCGAGGTAGTAAGACACGAATTTATTTCTAACACAGTGCCGTGGCCCATTGCCGCCGCGAGTTGCAGCTTCCGGCTCCTCTTTGCCAAGGGGACTACAGAGTCTCACTCGCGCGAATCCTCCCCAGCTTTGATAATGGGATGCTTTTCGTTTCACGACGCAGGAAGCGGCAGATTCCGCATTTCGCCCTTCGCGCGATCGCCGGAACCAAAAGCGACTAGCACCTTACGGAGCGCATGGGCCTGAATAAAATTGATTTCGCGATCATCGCGCTCTACCTGGCAGGCATCACGCTGTTCGGGCTGCGCTTTCGCAAAAAGCAGCGGACGTTGCGCGACTACTTCCTGGCCGGACGCGACATTCCGTGGTGGGCCATCGCGCTCTCCATCGTCGCCGCCGAAACCAGCACGCTGACCATCATCAGCATCCCCGGGCTGGCCTACGACACCAATCTCACCTTCCTACAGGTGGTGATGGGATACGTGGTGGGCCGCGTTGTGATTAGTTTTGTGCTGTTGCCGCACTACTTTCGGGGGGAGCTTTACACGGCGTACGAACTGATCGAACGCCGCTTTGGCCGCGGCTTGCGTTCCCTGACCGCCGGACTCTTTCTGCTCACACGTGCCGCGGCGGAAGGCGTGCGCGTCTATGCCGTTTCGATTGTGGTCTCCATCGCTCTGGGGACGGGCGAGATTGCCTCCATCGCCATCATCACCGTATTGACGCTCATCTATACGTTCGAAGGCGGGCTGGCGGCAGTAATTTGGACCGACGTGGTGCAGACGGCAATCTACGTCGGCGGCACGCTGGTCGGCCTGGTCACGATCGCGCATCTCGTTCCCGGCGGTTGGACAGCGATTCATTCCGCCGCTGCAACCGCAGGGAAGCTCCAGGTGTTCGACTTCAGGCCAGACTTTTGGATTCCCTACACATTCTGGGCTGGCTTGATTGGGGGAACGTTTCTCACGACTGCCAGCCACGGTACCGACCAACTCATTGTTCAGCGATTGCTGGCGGCGCGCGGGCAAAAGCAGTCCGTAACCGCCCTGCTCTCGAGCGGCATCGCAATTCTTTTTCAGTTCGCGCTATTTCTGATTGTGGGCGTCATGCTTTGGGCCTATTACCATCTGCCCTCGGCCAAATTTGGCACGCCCGATCGCATTTATCCAACCTTCATCGTCACGCACATGCCGCATGGAGTCTCAGGTTTGCTGGTAGCCGCGATTCTCGCCGCCGCCATGTCCAATCTCAGCGCCGCTCTGAATTCGCTCTCCTCCTGCGCGATCATGGACTTCTACGCGCGCCTGCGTCCGCAGTCGGATGAGAAGACCAAGATGCGCCTTTCGCGCCTCGCGACCTTCGTTTGGGCCATGGTGTTGTTTGCGTTAGCCGTGATCGCACTGCACAAAGTGGGACGCGTAGTAGAAGTCGGCCTGCAGATCGCCTCGATCGCATACGGCGCGCTCCTGGGAGCCTTCCTGCTGGGCACCCTCACTCGCCGCGCTAATCAGGCGGGCGCCATGGTCGGCATGCTCTGCGGATTCTCCATTGAGCTCTACCTCTGGCTCGGAACGAAAGTTCCCTGGACATGGTGGGTCATGATCGGAACCTGCGTGACCTTCGCAGTAGGCTGGACAAGTAGTCTTCTGCTTCAGGCACGGCAAAAAGACGTTTAACGGCCGGAGACCGAGAAAAACATTTATCTCCCCAGCAAAACGTTCCCACTCTCTTACTGTTCTCTGTGATCCTCCGCGACCTCTGTGGTTCAAGCTTCTGGTTTCGTTCGGAAACGCCATCTGATTCTTTTGCTAAGCACGCCGGTTCTTTTCCCGATACTTCCGTGTTTCCTCCCCGATTCGTCCGTCCAGTTGACTCGGCCCGCACAACCCCTTTTTTCCTACCCATTTACCGCCTGTTTTTCAAAATGGAACCCGCTGGTTACTGAAGGTCAAGAGCCGTTGACACGTTTACCCCCTGTCCCATCTCTCGTATTTTTGAGACTCCAAGTCTCGGTTTTCTCCCCAACCGGGTCCCCGTGGAGTGATATTGCAATGGCGGCTTACCGCGGATTTCAACTCGGACTCTTGCCCGAGCGCAAGATTAACAAACGCGCCGTCGCGGCTGCCTATGGCATCGTCGCGCTCACCCTGCTCATTGTGATCAACCTCGAGCTGCTGGTGCCGGAACGGCTTCAATTGACCGAGTATCACATCACAGAACTGATTCCCATGCCTTCGCTTCGGCCAGAACCACGTCCGGAGCCGGCCAAGATCCAACCCAAGCCCAAGCTTCTCCCGGCCGTGAAGTTGCCCGAGTTTGAGCAGCCCAAGCTGGTCATGCCCAAAGAAGTTCGCCGCGAGCTTCCCCAGCCGGTGGAAGCGCCCAAAGTGGTGGTCAACCAGTTTGCGGCTCCGCAATTGAAGCTGGCGTCAACTGGCGCGCGCCCGCAGCTATTGCATACCGGAGACTTTGCCGAGACCGGGAGTTCTCAGAAACCGACCGTAAATGCGGCCGTAGCGCAGGTGCAGACGGGAGGTTTTGGCGATCCCAACGGAATCGCCGGAACCGGCAAGTCGAACGCGAAGTTATATGCCGCCCCGACCGGAGCGTTTGATATGCCCGCAGGTCCGGGACAAGGCAATGGATCGGGCGGAGCCAAGGGCATCAAGGGCACAGTCGCCAGCGCAGACTTCGGCTCTGGTGTCGCAACCAGCGGACACGGCGATGGCCGGGGCAACGGCAAGGGCGTCGCCACCGGCAGCTTCGGATCGGAGCAGGTAGTTCATCCGGCCCCGAAGGTCGCTCAATTGGAAGCGGGCCCCGCAACCACACCGGTGGAAATCACCTATAAGCCGAATCCGGTGTACACGCAGGAAGCGCGCGACCTGAAGCTGGAAGGCGAAGTTCTTCTGGAAGTAAGTTTCTCAGCCAATGGGACACTACATGTGAATCGCGTGGTGCGCGGAATGGGACATGGCCTCGATGAAGCCGCCATTGCCGCCGCCAACAAGATTCGCTTCAAGCCGGCTTTGCGGATGGGCCAGCCGACGGATTCGACCGCGATCGTTCACGTCACGTTCCAACTGGCGTACTAGAAACTCCTGGATTTGGCGAAGGCATTTTGACGGGATTGGCCGTACAAAGAAAGCGGTTCAGAGAACTGGAGAAAGTTATGCGTACTTTGAGTTGGATGCTGGCGGCAACGCTGTTGACGGGAATGACGGCAGCCGCACAACAAGCGGCGACTTCGCAACCCGCGGCGCAACCGGCCGCGCCGGCTGACGCCCAGCCTTCGCAAACGAATCCTGCGGTCCAGGCTCAGCCCATCGCCGCGCCCGCCGCTGAGTCTCAGGCGGCACAGCAGCCCCCCGTAGCGACTCAGAGTGCGCCGGCGGCTCCCGCGCCCGTCGCAGAGGCTCCCGCCACCATGGACCAGGTTGTAAGCCTGTTCATCGAGCGCGAGCACGGCCTCATCAAGATGCTGTCCAATCGCACTCCGGTGGTCGAAACCTATCTGCAGAACCTGACCGCTGATCCCCAGCTTGGCCCGGTTCCCAGCGAAGATCATTATTTCCTCGGCCGCATGGATATGGGCGAGAACATCGATCGCAAGGATTATCTGAAAGAGCAGCAAAAAAGCATGCAATCGCGGCTGCTGGGGGGATTCCAGAAGCTCTACAAGGTGCAGTACCAGCCGCTGGGCTTCTCGTGGATGGTCTACGCCGACCGCAGCGACTTTGACCGCGACCACTACGATTTCCATTACGTGCGCCGCGAATTCCTCGGCGATATCCGCTGCCTGGTATTCGATGTCACGCCCAAAAAGAAATCCGGCGTCGGCCGTTTCCTCGGCCGCATCTGGGTCGAGGACCAGGGTTTCAACATCGTGCGCTTGAACGGCACCTATTACCCGGCGCCGCGCAATTCCGAGTTCTTCCACATGGATAGCTGGCGGCTCAACCTGATCCCCGGCTACTGGGTTCCCTCTTTCATCTATAGCGAAGAAGGCGATTTCAGCGCCGGCGCAAAGAACCGGCTGGCCTTCAAGGCGCAGACCCGCATCTGGGGCTATGACCTGAAGAAGGGCGGCAAGGACGACGAATTGACGCAGATCCGCGTCGACAGCGTGACCGACGAAACCGCCGCTTCGCAGGATGCCTCTCCGCTGCAAGCCGAGCGCGTCTGGCAACAGCAGGCGGAAGATAACGTCGTCGAGCGCCTCACCGAAGCCGGATTGCTCGCGCCGGCGGGAGACATCGACCGCATTCTGCAGACGGTCGTCAATAACCTGCAGGTAACCAACAATATTGATCTGCCGCGTCCCGTGCGGACTCGCGTGCTGCTCACCTCTCCGCTGGAAACTTTCAGCGTGGGCAACACCATCGTGATCAGCCGAGGACTCGTGGACGTGCTTCCTGACGAGGCCAGCCTCGCCGCGGTGCTCTCGCATGAACTGGCGCACATCGTGCTCGGCCACAATCTGGGCTCGAAATACGCGTTCAACGACCGCATGCTGTTCTCGGATGACTCTACCTACCAGAACCTCGGATTCCGGCACATTCCGGAAGAAGAGACGGCGGCCGACAAGAAGGCGGTTGAGTTCCTGAAGAACTCGCCTTACGCGCAGAAGCTCGACAACGTAGGCTTGTTCCTCAAGGCGCTGCAGGCGCGCGCCACCAATCTAAACGCGCTGCTGACTACGCACCTGGGCAATCCGCTTGCGAGCAACGGGACCGTGACGCGCTTGTCTGCTCTTGCGACGCAGGGTCCTGCGCTCGATAACCTCAAACTCGATCAGATTGCGGCCCTGCCTCTGGGCGGCCGCGTCAAGGTCAATCCCTGGGACGATAAGGCGGAGATGGTGAAGACGGCTCCGGTCGCCATCACTTCGGCGCGCGACAAGATGCCGTTTGAAGTGACGCCCTTCTTCCCGCGCCTGGCCCGCTACGGTGCCAACACCGCGCCTGCCGCGGCGCCCACCGCCGCAGCCAACAATCCGAACACAGGCAACTAGGGTTCGAACGATGTTAACGCTGTCATCCTGTGCGAAGCGGAGAACCTTTCTCCACTTCGTCCAGGATGACATTCCAAGTTGAACCAAAACGAGGCCGGGACCCGGCACTTCCTTGCGGGACACCCGGCCTTCGTTGGTTTGCAATCGCCTTTTCTGCGGCCTCTGCGGATTTTCTCAGCGAACTCGGCGGTTATCTGCCTTTGCTCTTGCTTTTCTCGATATCGAAATTGCTGATTCGAACCCGGGCGATGGGGACTATAAATCAGCAATCAACAATTCCTTCTACTGCGTAGGGCCGGCTTCCTTGGTTTGATCGCAGACTCCGCTAGTCGGCTGCGTGGCCAGGAACTGTGTCCACGACATGCCGGCCGTGGGCGGGTTGAGCAGGGCTGGCGTGTTGAAATCGAAGAACTCGCTCATATCTCGCGAAGGATCCTGCCAGTATGCATCGCGAGCGGTTAGCGCCTGCACGTTAAACGTCTCCTCAATGAATGCCAGGATCGCCGTGTAATCGCGCGGCGTATGCGATACGTAATGCGGTTTCGCATACGGAGAAATCACAATAACCGGCACGCGGAATCCGGTCAGATCGAAGTTTCCTCCCAGTTTCCCCACGGTGCAGTACCCAGCTGAGCCATTATTGGGATCGGGACACTGGCCCGGCAAGATGTCATCCGGCGCTGGAACATTGACGGGTGGCACATGATCGTACAGGCCGCCGGCTTCGTCATACGTCAGGATGAAGATGGAATCCTTCCAGGCATCGCTGTTCATCAGCGCCGTAATGATCGATTGCACGTACGCGGCGCCGGTCTGCACGTTGTTGTCGGGATGCTCATCCAAGTGACTAGTGCCGGATGCGCTGTCGATGAAGATCACCTGCGGCAAGGCCGTGTCCGGATCGCAAGAATTAGCAGTCCCGCCGCAGTTTCCGGCGAGCCGGTTGAACAGATCGGTATCCGGAAACGTCTTCGTCCCAATCGTCGGATCCTCGTAATCGGCGAAGTTCGAGAGAAAGATTCCGTCCTTGTAGTAGTAGATCCAGCTCACATTGGCCGTGTTCATCGCCCGGAAAATTGTCGGCGCCGAATATTTCGGATGGTTGGCGTCGCCGTCGGGATATTCGTGTCCGAACGATGTGGCCGCCATCAGGTACATGCGGTTGGGGTACGTGTTCGCCAGAATCGGTGAGTGCCACGCATCGCTGGTCGCAAAGAACGTCGCCAGATCGTAGTAGTAAGGCAAATCGTCCTGGTTGTAGTAGCCCATTGCGCGGGTGCCATTCGGGTCGTAGCTTTCCGGCACCGAGTCCGTGGTGTCGAGAAATCCCTGCATCGCGAACGAACTCGCGCTATAGGGGCTCTGCGTTGTAGCCCAGGCGCCGTCGCCGCCGGTCAATGAGGTGTCATGATGGCTCTCATCCCAGGCAGGGGTAAGGTTCTCGGTGCACACCGTACTTTCGTGAAAGGGTTGAACTTTCGCGCCCGTATGAATGTTGGTGAGCGTGACCGTAGGATCGAATCCATCGATGGTGGACGAATCGCTGATGCCGAGCTGCGCCAGGTAATTGCTGCGATAGGCTCCCAGTTGTCCCAAGTACATGTCGAAGGATCTGTTTTCCTGCAGCATGTAGAAGATGTGCTTAATCACACCCCCCGATGCCGCGCTCACGGTGACGGTCGCCGACTGCGTGACCGACGCGCTCGCATTCACGGTTGCCGTCGCTGTGTAGGTTGTAGTCGCCGCGGGAGTCACTGTCGTGCTACCCCCGGGCAGGGCGCACGGATTGCACACCGTCTGTCCCGCACCATCCGTCACTGAAATCGAAGTCGCAGTCCCCCCTGAAACTTGCCACGACAGAGTCGCCGATGCGCCCGGTACGATCGTGCTCGGGGTTGCCGTAAGGCTCAACGTGAAGGGCACCGTCACGGTCACCGTGGATGCAGCTGATGTGCCTCCCGGTCCCGTAGCTGTAATAGAAAATTGCGTGGTTTTGGTGATCGGAGTGAGCGATGATCCCGAGGTCGGCAATGGCCCGGTGTCTTCCGGCTGCGTCACCGGCGGAGTGATTGTGATCGAGGTCGCATTCGTCGTAGTCCAGCTGATGGTTGAGGGCTGCCCCGCGCTGACGTACATCGGGTTCGCAGTGAACGACGTTACCTGCGGCAGTACCGGCTGCGCCACTTGAACCGTAGCGGTCTGCGGCTGAGTACTGCCGCCTCCTCCCGTCGCGACCGCCGAGTAAGTGGTGGTCTGCGTCGGCGAATCATTCACCGTGCCCGACGCTTGCGAGGTCGAGGTCAGCGTGCGCGTGGAAGAGCCCGCCGTTGCGGTGATCGTGACCGCGTTGGCATTGGTGCTCTGCCAATTCAGCGTAACGCTTTGTCCGGCGCTGATAGAACCCGTGCTGGCGGAAAATACCAGAGTAGGCGTGGTGTCGCGCCCCAAACCAGTGCAAGCGCTCATCCCCCACAACGCCAGCGGAATCAATCCGCCGGTAATGCAGCGTAACTTTTTATGAGTCATTCGTGTAGGCGTTGCTGTCTGTCCACACGCCGATAATCAGATGCCATTCTGTCCGGCACAGTTGGTTGTGCCGTCCGTCCTACAATCGCGGCAGCTCTACGCGTTTTCACCGAGACACAGTGTTTTTGTTCCCTTCGTCAGGCCTGTAGGGTTAGCCCCGCAGATCTCTTGTAACCGGCTCATTCAATTGCGGTTGACCGATTCGCGACATAAGTGAGGTCGGGAAATTCTGTCCTCTTCGCGACAAGCAGGAGTTCGCCTTCGCCTCGTCCCTCCACACCAGTGAATGGACATCTGCCGCGAGTAACTTGCCCCATTCCAAGCGCGTCATTGAAAATTGAAGAGAGTCTTGTATTCGCGAGGCCACGCTTTGCGGTGGGTCCACACAATATTTCGCGTCTTCGCGGGAGCGTACTTTCTCCTGACGTCGATCTATTGCCTGCTGGCTTTCCTTCCCTACACTTATTATTTTCTGATCAAAGCGCCCGCGTATGCGTGGATGCCATGGTTTGTCCGCCATCAGGCATTGCTTTATTGGCTCGCCTCTGCCGCAGCATTCATCGCAGGCTGGAATATGCGGAAGTCGTGGAGTAGGCGAAGCTGGAAATTCCTCACCAGTCTTGCCGCTTTCGCCTGCTTTGGAATTTATCTCTCGATCCATCCCTTCCTCGCTACGCTGCAGAATTCTCGTTCCGCGTATGGATGGAGTCTCGCTGCTCTCGCCCCGTTTGCGATTGCGAGTTTATGGAGGCCATCGGATTCACCCGATCCCGCTACAACTCACCGTGACGCCCACATCATTGCCTATTCCTCAGCTGTGCTCATTGCCTGCATCCTCAGCGTCCTCTATTTCGCGGAGGGCCGGGCACGCCTTCACAGCCAGACGCACACCTTCGCTTTCCACGCAGCCGACGCCGAGCTTGCCATTTGGAGCCTGCTCTCACACCTTGTGCTCGCGCTCGCCGTCTTTTCGGTGATCAATCTTGTGACCGTGGTCGCGATGAAGACGCCGAGGCCTCGCGGGATTCGCCTGGCTGTGAATGGTGCGTTGATCTTCGCTGCTTTATGGATGGTCTTGTACCGCTTCCTCGAGAGTGCGCTCAGCTTCCGCGGAGGGCTGGCTCACCTCTATGCTGCATCGTTGGCTTTGACTCTCACGTTGTGGGGATTCTCGCTCGTCCTTCCGTTCCTCAAGCAAAGCACTCTGGTCGAGTCACGCCGTTCGCTTGCTGCCTGGATTTTTCTGTTCGCGTCTTCCGCCCTTGCCCTCGCCTTCCCCTACATCGTCGGAGACGCTGATTGGAGCGGCTTTCTCCAGAGCACAGTAACGCTTCTGCTCTGGACCGTGATTAGCGTCTGCATCATACGGTTGCGGCCCCGGCAAGCACGCTACTCTGTGACGACGATTCTGGGGGTCGCGGTGCTCAGTGCCCTGCTCTACAAAGGACTTCAGGCCACCCAGATTTTCTGGAGCAGGCCTCTCGGTTCGACCGATGACGAGATTTCCCTGACGCTCGAAGCATACGCAGGAAACGACAACTCCTTCCAGCTCGCGCATCATATTCTGGGCAACTCGCGCCATGAAGTCTGCGGCGACTTGTGCCGCATCCTGCGCGAGAACACGAATATCCGCGATGCGCGCGTTCGCAATGGCGTCGAACTCGTCGATCGCCTCGCGCCGACTGCCGGCGAGCGTCCGAATATCTTCGTATTTGTGATTGACTCGATGCGGCCCGATTACCTGGGCGCCTACAATCCGCGCGTCGACTACACTCCCAACCTCGATGCCTTCGCCCGCGACAGCATCGTGCTGCACAACGTCTATTCGCAATACGCGGGAACGTCACTGTCCGAACCGGCGATCTGGGCAGGCGCAACTTTGCTGCACGCTCACTATCCGCAACCATTCTCCAAACTGAATAGCCTCGATCGCATGCTGCACACCGATCGTTACCGCATGCTGGTCAGCATGGACGAAGTGTTGCGCGAGATCCTTCCCGCGAACGACGATCTGATAAAGCTCGATACGGACAAAACGCTGTGGAACCACCTCGAACTGGGATCGACGCTGCAGCAAGCCCAGTCGGTTCTCGACCAACAGCAGAATTCCAGTCAGCCCGTGTTCCTATATGCGCAACCCAAGAACGTCCACCAGTTCGCGCAGAATGACGTGCCTTCCCCGACATCACAGCATTGGCCCGAAAGACCCGGCCTGAACACGCGCATCACTTACGAAGTGCATTGGGTGGATTCCTGCCTGGGAAGATTCTTCAGCTATCTCAAGCAGCGCGGGATGTATGACAACAGCATCATTATCGTCACCAGCGATCACGGCGATGCCACCGGGGAATTCGGGCGCAACAGCCACTCGACCAGCATCTGGCCGGAAGTGATGCGCGTGCCGCTGATCATCCACTTGCCGCGCACGCTGCGCGATCGCGTTGTGTATGACGACACGCGCCTGGCGACCCTCACCGACATCACGCCAACGCTCTTTTGTCTTTTGGGGCACACACCGATCCGCAACCATCCGCTTTACGGACGCCCGTTGTTTGCCGCCACTCGCGCAGAACTCGACTCCTATCCTCAACGGGATCTTTTGCTGGCTTCCGACGTACGCGCCGTCTTCGGCATTCTCACTGCCGACGGACGTTCTTTGTACACCACCTACGATTCGCCACCGGAGAGCTATTTATTCGATCTCAAGGCCGATCCGAACGCGCAGCACAGCATTCTGACCGCGCCGTTGAAGCGGCACTACGACGAAGAAATCATCGAAGATCTGCAGGCGGTCGGCGACTTCTACGGCTATAAGCCCGGAGTCGGCTCGCTGCTCGCCTCGACCGCGCGCTAGACCCACTCGCTCTCAAAGCTTTCGCGAAATAAGCGGCAACTGATGATTTGAAAAGTAGCAGACGTGGCGAAACACAAACTAGAGGCGTGAACAGAGGGCAACAGGATTTACAGAATCAGCGCGCGTGGAATTCGATATTCAATCATGATCTATTCAATAATGATCGGCTTCCCGCAACCGGAGTTGAAAACGCGCGAGTATCGAACTGAGCCAATTTTCTGAGGGACGGACCACCTCCGCCATTCGGAATCTTGAAACTGTCTTTCTAACGTAGCAATCTTCGTGAACGGCGTTGCCGCACTCGTCGGTCTTGCAGTTTTCAAGTGGAATGGATGCGGAGCAAATAAAACAGCCCGTCGTAGAGCGTTTGGGGGTAGAGCCTGTCATAGCATGTCCTCCTTGCGGACTACGGGTTGAACAGGCAAAAACGCAACCATGCAAGATGCAATTCGGGAACCAATCCTTGTTGATCGCGTAAGTACGGCTCTAAGAGCGAGTTGCGGTTTTGGGCGAATCGGTAGTACAGGCAAGCTCCGGCAAGAAGTTCACAGCCTTGGAACATTAATGCTGATGCTGAGGCCAGAGCTCTGCAATCCCATCCTGTCGCAAACTCGCGATCGGATAGCGCACTCTTTTCTTCATCAGTCTTCTACATGAGTCTTCCTGCTACTTGCCGCTTAAGTCGTCGTGCTCGTGATAGTTCGGGTAGGCCGGCCGCTTGATCTCAGGCAGCGGATGCTCCTTGAGTTGCTGCATCACCACCTCGATGGCCTTGTCTAGTTGGGCATCATGGCCGTTGCGCCACGCTGCCGGCTCAAGGTCGACTTCCACGTCGGGCGCGATGCCGTGGTTTTCGACTTCCCAGTCCCCGTTGAGGCCATAGATGGCGGCGCGCGGCGCGGTGACGCGGCCTCCATCGATCAACTGCGGATATCCCCCGATTCCAACCAGCCCGCCCCAGGTTTTCTTTCCAATGAGCGGGCCGATGCCGGCCTTGCGGAAATACCAGGGGAAGGCGTCTCCGCCCGAGCCTGACATTTCGTTGATGATCAGCACCTTCGGCCCGTAGATCGCTGCCGATGGGCTCGACCAGTCGTGACCTTCACGGGTGACCACCTTGCTCATCATGGGACGCCGCAGATTGTCGATGATGTAGTCGGCGAGTTGCCCACCTTCGTTGAAGCGTTCGTCAATAATGGCGGCGTCTTTGCCGACCTGCGAAAAATAATAGCGATTGAAACTGGTGTAGCCGCCGCCTGCCGTGTCGGGCACGTGAACGTAGGCGACTCGGCCTCCGGTGGCTTGGTCCACGCGGCGTCGGTTGTTCTCGACCCACGCAAGGTGGCGAAGCCCCTCTTCGCTGTCGACTGGAACGACCGTTACGTCGCGGGAACTCTTGCCGTCGGGACTCGCGCCGACTTTGAGCACGACTTGCTTGCCGGCGGTTTCTTCGAAGAAGCTGTAGATGTTGTCGCTGGCGTGCAGGTCGCGGCCATTCACCGCGAGAATGTAGTCTCCCGCTTTGACATTCACTCCCGGCTGCGTAAGCGGCGCCTGCAGGTCCGGATTCCAGTTCTCCCCGTCGTAGACTTTGGCTACGCGGTAGCGATTGTTTTCGAGGCTGTAATCGGCGCCGAGCAGGCCGCCTTTGAGTTTCTTGGGCTCCGGCATTTCGCCGCCGCCCACGAACATGTGCCCGACCGTCAGTTCGCCCAGGCATTCCTGGAATAGATAAGTGAGTTCGTCGCGCGAGGCGATGCCGTCGAGGTAAGGAGCATATTTCTTCTTGGCTTTCTCGATATCGAGCCCGTGATAGTGCGGATCGTAGAAAAAGTCGCGCTCGATGCGCCAGGTCTCGTTGTAGATCTGCTTCCACATGGCGCGCGGTTCGACATAAACTTCCCAGCCCTCGAGTTTCAGCGGACCGAAGCCAGGTTTCGGCGTTCCACCGCCGCCCCCACCACCCGGAGTGTCATCCGGCGATGCGGTCGCCCACGAATCCCCTTTGCGGTAGAGCAGTTTTTCGCCGTCAAACGAGACCGCGATGTCGTTGACATCTTCCAGCACTTTGTCCACTTTGCGCTTGCTCAGGTCGAATTTCGAAATCGTCTGGCTGGTGTTGGGAAAATCATCTTCGGTGAGAACCGTCGGTCCTTCGGATAAGAACAGGATCCCCGTTTTGCCGGGAAGCAGGTTCATGTAATTTTTCGCCGGGATCGGCAGCGCCAGAATGCGTTGGCCGATGCCTTCGATGTCGATCTTGACCACGACAGGCTCTTCTTTCTTGTCTTTATCTTTGTCCTTGTCGTCTTTGCTCTTGTCGCCGTCGGCAGCCGATGGATCTTCAGCCTTGCCCTTATTCTTGTCCTTCGACTTCTTGTCCTTCTCCGCAGCTTGATCTTTTGCTTTATCTTTATCCTGATCGGGCTTCTTCTCTTCCTTTCCCTTCTCCTCGTCGCTCTCCGGAGCGAGCGGTGACTTCTCATCCTTGCTCAGCACGGCTACATAGACGCTGCGCGTGACGCGGTGTTCATCGCTCGACATGTCAAGGCCGGCGGTGCTGAGGGCAACATTGGTCGAAGCAGTGAAGTAAAGATATTTGCCGTTCTTGTCCCAGACCGGGTAAGTGGCATCGCTCATGCCATCGGTGACCTGGAACGACTTGCCTTGATCGAGCGAATAAACGAAGACCGCGTGGATACCGCTCGGCAGCTGCTTGGCGTAAGCGATCCACTTGTTATCCGGGGACCAGGTCTGGCTCAGCTGCGTGGGACCGAATCCGCCGAAGTAATCACTGTCCACCAGCTTGGGAGCCGGATTGTCGAGATCGAGGTACCAGAGCTGCAGGCGCTTGTCGCTGTAAGCGATCTTCTTGCTGTCGGGCGACCAAGAGGGCGTGTAGAAAAAAGACGGCGGATTGCCAAGATTGATGTGCCGCGCCGGGGCGATGCCGTTTTGATCGCGGATGCAAAGCTCGTACTCGCCCGATTCGTCGGAGAAATACGCAATGGATTTGCCGTCGGGCGACCACGCGGGATCGCGATCGGCGACAGCCGGACTGCCGGTCAGGTTGCGAATGTCCCCTTTATCGGTAGGGACCGTAAAAATCTCTCCCCACGCTTCGAAGACGGCGCGCGCGCCAGTGGGCGACATTCCAAAATTCTGAATGCGCTTGGTCTCCACCTTGGCGAAGTGCGGGCGCACGGCTTCGAGGTCGCCATCCACGTGAATACTCACGTTGTGTGCCTGGTGACTTTGCAGATCGTAAAGCTTGATCGCGCCGAACTGCTCAATGACGATGGCGTCAGGCCCTGCCGTCGCAGTTTTGAAATCAAGCCCGTCGCTGTGCAGCGCTTCCGACACCTGCTTTGTCTTCGTGTCGTAGGCAAACAGGCTCACCGGGCCATTGCGGTCGGATAAGAAATAAATGGTGTCGCCGACCCACATGGGATGGTGATCGTTGGAATTCTCGCGAGGAACCTTCACGATGCTGGAATCTTTGAGGTCGGCGATCCAGATGGGCGTAGTCTGGCCCCCATGGTAGCGCTTCCAGGCTTCCTGCCACTTGGGATGCGGGACGTAAGCAATGTGCGTTCCGTCAGGAGAGAGCGAGGCATCTTCGGCGATGGGAAGCGGTAGCGCGGTGGGAAGTCCGCCATCGACCGGCACTGTGTAGAGCTGATCCTCAAAATGAATGAAGCTGTTGCCCCATGAGGTGAACAGAATCTTCTTGCCGTCAGGAGTCCAACCGGAGACGTATTCATCCGCGGGATGATAAGTCAGGCGGCGCGGGACTCCACCGGCCGCAGAGATGACATAGACGTCGCGGTTGCCGTCGTATTCGCCGGTGAAAGCGATGAGCGAACCGTCGGGAGAAAAGTGCGGCAGCGCTTCCACGCCAATGCCGGACGTGAGGTGGCGCGCATCGCCGCCATCGCGGCTCACGATCCAGAGATCGCCGGCGTAGTTGAACACAATCTGCGTCTTGCTGACCGAGGGAAAACGCAGCAGCAGTGGCGGATCGCTTGGAGAGGCTTGAAGGAAAGAGCAAACGAACAGAATAATCACTGGGACGAGTGACACTTTGCGCATGTAGAGGCTCCAGAAGTGTTGCAGGGAGAAGGGGAATCTTAGTTTGCCCAATGGCTCAGGTCAAGTTCGGCACGGTTCTCAAGCGGCCTCTACTGATAAAATTGAATCAGTGACGCTTGCCAAAACTTCCATCCGGCTGCTGGCGACCGATATCGACGGGACGCTGCTGAACCCACAATTCTCCATCTCCGACGGCGATCTGCAGGCCTTGCGGCGCGCGCATGCCGCCGGGATCGAAATCGTGCTGGTCACCGGGCGGCGGCATACGTTTGCCCTGCCCATCGCCCAACAGCTGGGATTTGATCTGTGGCTGATCAGTTCGAACGGCGCCGTCACGCGTTCCCTCAGCGGAGAGACTTTTCATCGCGACCTGATGCCCGTTGAAACCTGCCGGCGCCTGTGCGGCGCTATGCAAGAATTTCGTGGGAATACCGTTCTGACGTTTGATAAAGAAACCAAGGGCGCCATTGTGCTCGAGCACATGGATGAGTTGGGCGCGAGCATTCGCCGCTGGCTCGAAAAGAACATGGAATACATCGACTTTGTCGTGCCGATTGAAAAGGCGCTCCTGACCGATCCCGTCCAGGCCATGTTTTGCGGATCCATGGACCGCATGCGCCTGGCCTTGCGCGCTCTCGAGTGGGCGGGCATGGACGGCTTAGTGACCGTACTGCGCACCGAGTATCCCGCGCGCGATCTTTCCATGATCGACGTGCTGAATGCGGGCTGCTCGAAGGGCCATGCGCTGGAGCGTTGGGCGAATTATCGTGGCTTTCGGCGCGATCAGGTCATGGCCGTTGGTGATAATCATAACGATGTGGAGATGCTTGAGTTTGCCGGGCATCCGGTTATCATGGGAAATGCCTGCGAAGAGTTGCGGGCGCGAGGCTGGACCGTCACGCGCGGCAACGATGCCTGCGGCGTGGCCGCGGCCCTGGAGTTGGCCTTCACGGACTAACGCTTAGTCCATGTGGATGAAGCGATTGAGTCAATTTCGTGTCTGGATTTGCGCGCTGATTGCGCTCACCGCACTTCCCTGCTTTGCGGGCGAGGTTGCCGTGTTGAAGAACGGATTCTCGATCCGGCACGAGCGCCGCGAAATCGTTGGCGACGTGACCCGCCTTTACGTAAACGCGGATGGATCGAGTTTCGTGGATGTGCCCACCGCTGAAGTGGATCACTTTGAGGCCGCCACCGAAGAACCGCCCGCAGCGTTCGCAAACAATACGAAGGATACGGCACCCACTTTCGGATTCAGGGCCACACGGGTTTCGGGGCGTTCTCCCGTGGATCTGAATGATGTGGTCAATGAGGCGAGCGGCCGGTACCGGCTTGATCCCGATCTCGTCAATAGCGTCATCAAGGCGGAGAGCGGATTCAACGTGCGCGCCGTCTCTCCCAAGGGAGCGCAGGGATTGATGCAGTTGATGCCGGGAACGGCCTCCGGGCTCGGCGTCACCAACGCCTTCGATCCGCAGGCCAACGTCGAGGGCGGAACGAAGTATCTACGCGAATTGCTGGAGCGCTATCACTTTGATCTGGTAAAAGCGCTGGCCGCTTACAATGCCGGACCGCAGAAAGTGGAGCGCTTCGGCGGAGTGCCTCCGTACTACGAGACCCGGGCGTACGTGCGGCGCGTGGTGAAAGATTTCAACAAGAAGAAGACAGCCCAGAAAACCTCGATCGCCAAAAGTACGGTCGCCAGCAAGACAAGCAGCAAGCACGCTCCAGCGCATTCGGAAACGATGGTCCAGGCCAAGGCGACTACGGCCGGAGCGAACGAGTGATCAGTGGTCAGTCGCCTTCCGCTGAACACTAGCCACTTGCCACTGACCACTAGCCCCTGACCACTGCCCACTGACCGCGTTTGACCCCCACGACTCACTCATTTACCTTGGGTGGTGCCGTTTCCCGCTTCGCGTTGCAAGGGCCGCGGCGGGAGTTTCCCTCCTTCATGGACAAGAAGCGAATTCTGGCCACCATCGCGGTCTTTATCGTCCTGGTCGCACTTTTTTATCTGCAATACCGGCATTGGCGAACTTTCGATTGGAGCACCTTCTGGAGCCAGACCCACCGCATTCAAAAAATGCATGTGCTGCACGGGATTGCGCTGATCTACTTCGCGTACTGGATGCGCGCCTGGCGCTGGAAGATTTTTCTGAAGCCGGTCCGGCCGAAAGTCACGATTACTCAGATGGTATCCCCCACCTTGGTCGGCTTTACCGGATTGGCGTTGCTGGGCAGAGCCGGAGAATTCATTCGCCCTTACCTCATCGCGCGGCGTACCGACCTTCCGGTGTCCTCGCAAGTGGCGGTCTGGGGGGTGGAGCGAATCTTCGACATCGGCGCCTTTACCGTTCTAATGATGCTGGCGATCTTTCTACCCAGTGCGCTGCCCTCGATTCCGCATCCCGAATATTACGTGAGGTTCCGCGAGGCGGGATTTTTTTTGACGACTCTGGTCACCGCAACGACCATCGCCGCCATCGTCATTCGCCGCTACGGCGAGCAAGCGGCGTTATGGGTGGAGAAACGGTTCTCGCACCTGGCCTCCAATCTGGGCCACCGCCTGGGCGACCGCGTGCGCGAGTTCGGCATGGGCCTGAACACGATTGACGGGCCGCTGTCGCTTCTGTCACTAACCTTGGTCTCGGTCGGCATGTGGTACGTGATTGCGCTCGCCTATAAAGAAGTAACGCATTCCTACGGCGCGGCGTCGCTCGACATTCCCGTATCGCAGCTTTTGATTCTGATGTTTGCCAGCATGTTGGGTTCGATGTTGCAGCTGCCCGCGGTCGGTGGAGGCGCCCAGATGGCGACCATCGCGACTTTGTCGAACGTCTTCGACGCGCCCCCCGAAGTGGCGGCCAGTTGCGGAATCCTGTTGTGGCTGGTGACCTTTGCAGCGGTGGTGCCCGTGGGCCTGCTGCTGGCGCATCACGAACGTTTATCACTGCGGAAATTATCCGAGGAAAGCCACAGGACCTCGACTTAACCCGGCAGCCTTCGTTTCCCCGCCTAGTTGCCGGTGTGAAAAACTCTTCATCTTGACAACCCAGTAACACGAGAACACAATTCTCACCGGCCAAACGAGGCACGGCGGTGCGCCTCGCTCGCGTCATTCCCCCAGACGACGAGACCGTAAAACCAACACAAAAGTTAAAAAAAGCAGTTCGTCTCATTGCTGCTGCTCACGATTCCAAGTAAGCAATCCGGCTCCAGTAAGTACCCAGTCTCGTTGTAAACAAGAAGTTCGGCCCCAGCAGTCAACGCAAACAGAAAAACTCCTCGCTCGGGAGGAGTGCAGCACTGCCTCGAACGCGAGCAGTGCCGGTTGGCGTGCGTACCCAAATACGGAGGATGTCTATGGACTGTCGTCGCAATTCGCGAGCATGGCTGGTTTCCACCCTGCTCATCACCCTGTTGTTCGTCACGGTCGCCGCCAGCAGCAGTCGGGGACGTGAGTTTTCCGGGTACTTCGACGTAAGCCAGGTGCGTCCGGAGGGAGATCTGGTCCAGGCCACGCTTCACCTGCGACTGTTCAATCACAGCGATGCGGACGCCAAAAGCGTCATCGTCACACTCATCGATTCGTCTCCATCCATGACTTTCCGCGGCAACTTCCATCCGGTGAAGGTGTGGAAGAGCCACCAATTTCTCGAAATGAGCCAGGAGTTCACGGTGACAAAACGCGAATTCCACGAGTGGATGGCGCCCCCGGCGCAGCCCAACCTGGTGATCTTGTTCCAGGACGCAAAGGGAACGACGTGGCAGCGGGGAGCGCAGATCAGCCGCCGTCCCCTTGTCCCGGCTCAACAGTAGGTGCGCCAGGTTGATGCGTGCGGAAACCGGATAAAGACCTTATTGAGGAGAAAGCTCATGCGTCGCTTTGCGATTTTTTCTGCCGTACTGCTGGCCGCGGTCCTGGTGAGTTCACCCGCGTGGTCGCAGGATGTGATCAGCACTCCCATCGGTGGCGGGCCAAACAATATCCCGGCCCTCGACGCCAATCTCTACAACCCATACGGCGTTGCCGTGGATAGCTCGGGAAACTACTACATCGCCGCGTACAACCAAAATCGCGTGTTCAAGGTGAGTACGACCGGAACGATCACGGTGATCGCCGGCAACGGCGCACTGGGTTACTCCGGAGACGGTGTCACCGGCGGTGCCGGCGCCGCCACCATGTATCACCCCTACTCCGTCGCGGCGGACAGTTCCGGCAACGTCTACTTCGCCGACCAGTACAACTGCATTGTCCGTAAAGTGACAGTTTCCACGAGTACGGTCACAACTGTGGCCGGGCAAGCTGGTTTGTGCGGATACACCGGGGATGGCGGCAAAGGAACCGCCGCTGAACTGGCTTATCCCCAGGGCGTTGCACTTGACAGCAGCGGCAATCTTTTTATCGGCGATACCAACAATTGCGTGGTGCGGAAAGTGGTGATCTCTACCAATACGATTTCGACCTATGCCGGCAACCACACCTGCGGGTACTCGGGAGATAACGGCCTGGCAACCAGCGCAGAGCTGTCCAACCCGTCAGGCGCGGCGGCGGACAGCAGCGGCAATCTATTCATTGCCGACGCGGGCAATTGTGTGATCCGCGAAGTCGTCAAATCCACTGGAAAGATCAGCACGGTCGCCGGGAATAATATCTGCGGCTACTCGGGAGATGGCGGACCGGCTACCAGCGCCTCGATGAATCTGGTGTACGGTGTCGCCGTGAACGGCACAACCGTGACGTTCGCGGATTACTACAACCAGCGTGTGCGGCAGTTCACCGTGGGAGGAAACATCAGTACCGTAGCCGGAAATGGCACGGCGTGTTCGGGCACCAGTTGCGGGGAGGGCGGTCCAGCGACCAGCGCTGAACTCTATAATCCGGTGGGAGTGGCGACAACCAGCGGCGGGACCATCTACGTCGCCAACAACTACAACTACGTAGTAGACAGTTTCACCGTAGGCGGAAATCTTAACGTGGTGGCAGGAAACCATTCGTACCAACTGGAAACTTCCTTTTCCGGTGCTCCCGCCACCGGCGTCGAGCTGAATTATCCCTTAGGCATTTGGAACGATTCTTCTGGGAACGTCTACGTTGCCGACAGCCATAATTACATGGTGCGAGAGGACGTCAAGTCCACCAGCCTGGTGAACTTCTTCGCCGGCAATGGCACGTACGGTTACAGCGGAGACGGCGGATTGGCCACCGCGGCCGAGCTTACCTATACCTACGGCGTAGCCAAAGACAGCGCCGGCAATGTCTACATTGCCGACACCTACAATTGCCTGGTTCGCAAGGTCAATACAGCGGGAACAATCAGCACCTTTGCCGGATTGGTGGTTAGCGGTAGCGTCCGTTGCGGCTATGCCGGAGACGGAGGATCCGCGACCAGCGCGGAACTCTACTATCCCGAAGGCGTCACGGTCGACAGCAAGAATAATGTGTACATCGCCGACACCTACAACGATGTGGTGCGGAAAGTGTCCACCACAGGCACTATCACGACCATAGCTGGAATTGGCCAAAGTGCCGGTTATGGGGGAGACGGTGGGCTGGCGACCAACGCACTGCTTAACTCTCCAACAGCGATGGCGGTAGATCCGGCCGGCAACCTGTTCATCGCCGATTACTACAATTGCCGGATTCGCCAGGTCAACGCGCTCACGAACGTCATCGTCACAGTCGCGGGCAACGGCAATTGCTCTTTCACCGGAGACGGTCTCGCCATCGACAACGGGATTGGCTCGCCGCAAGGCATTGCGGTCGATGCCAACGACAATCTGTTCATCAGCGATTACAACGAACGGGTACGCTGGATCAATCCTCAAGGCATAATGACCACCGTGGCCGGGACTGGTAGCGCCGGGTACAACGGCGATGGCGGCTCGGCTCTGACTGCAACGTTGTACGACCCCTTCGGCGTGGCACTCGATTCGGCGGGAGATATTCTCGTCGCCGACGCCTATAACTTCCGCGTGCGCAGCATATCGGCTTTCCCTGCGCTCAGCGCCAGCAGCGGTAACGTATCCTTTGGCTTGACAGCCGTGGGAAACACCAGCGGAGCGCAGTCGCTCATCATCAGCGCTCTTGGGCCGGTGACGATCAGCAACATTTCCGCCAGCACCAATTTCACTGAGGCCGACAACTGCCCAGCCAGCATGACCAACGGCACCAACTGCACTATGTATGTGTACTTCACGCCAACCGCCTCGGGCACGTTGACGGGAAATATTACGATCAACTCCAACGGCTTCTTCAATCCGGTCAACACCATCAATCTGACTGGTTTGGGAACCGCCATCCAGTTGACGGGAGCTCCGCTGAACTTCGGCAACCAGCTGGTGAAGACGACGAGCGCGGCCAAATCGGTGACGGTCAAGAACACCGGCACCAGCGCCATCACCATGCACGCGATTTCACTCAGCGACACCACGAATTACACCATCTCGACCAACACCTGCCCCGCCTCGGGGACCACACTCGCGGGTGGAGCAAGCTGCACCATCAACCTGACTTTCAACCCGACGTCAACCGGCACGAAGAGATCATCTGTCGTAATCAACGACAGCGATCCTTCCACGCCCCAGATCGTCGGATTGACCGGGACGGGAACCAGCAACGTATCGTTGAGCCCGAACTCCATAGCCTTTGCCACGACCCCGGTAGGGCTGTCCAGTGGAAGCACCAAAATCACACTCACCAACAAAACTGGAGTCTCGGTGACGTTAAGTACTCCAGCGATTACGATAGCTGGACCTTTCGCCACCGCCTCTGGCACGACGTGTACGAACGGCCTGGTGATTGCCAGTCTCGCAACCTGCACCATCAACGCGCAGTTCAAGCCGACGGCGGTGGGTTACGCCTCGGGCACGATCAGCGTCAACGACAGCGATGTGACCAGCCCGCAGACCGTGGCGGTATCGGGCAATGGGACGGGCGTCAAGTTCTCGCCCACTTCCATCAACTTCGGAAACGTCACCAAGGGCACACAGGTTTCCACGACGCTGACCATCACCAACGTGGGAACCACCAACATAGCTTTCGGCGGACAGGCATTTTCCGGGACCAACAGCGCTGATTATTCGGACAATTACGGCGCCACCGCGCCTTGCGGCAACAACGTGAACAACCCGCTGAAGCCGCAAGGTACCTGCGTGCTGACGGTGTACTTCACTCCCAGCATTGTGGGAACGGAGAACGCCACCTACAAGCTGTTCGACAATAGTGTCGGCAGTCCTCAGACGCTGTCCGTCACCGGAACGGGTCAATAAGGCAGCCTGTTAAATTTGAGTTCGCGCCGCCGGAAAGCATCCCGGCGGCTATTTTTTGCCGGTGTCTTGGTGAGTGGCGATTTGCTGGAAACAGCTTTGAGGAAAGAAATTAAGGCGTAGCCGACGAATTAGCCGTAATCAAAAGCGAGTAGCGTTGGGTTCGCTCATTGCTAACAGCTCATAGCTCATAGCTCACTAGTACTCCGCCAATTCCTTCATCGCCAGATAAAGATCATTGGGCTGCGGCAGGATCGCATCTTCGAGAATCGGCTGGTAAGCAATGAATGTGTCTTTGGCGGCGACGCGGCGTACCGGGGCATCCAGCTGATCGAATAACTGGTCGGCGATGCGGGCCGCGATCTCCGCTCCATAACCCCAACTTAACGTGTCTTCGTAGGCCACGAGCGCGCGATTCGTCTTCGCGACCGAAGCCGCAATCGTCTCCCAGTCAAACGGATTCAGGCAGCGCAGGTCGATCAGTTCCACCTTCGTTCCCTGCTCGCGCTCCAGCTTCTGCACGGCCTGCAGCGCGCGCGGCACCACCGCGCCATAGGTGATCACCGTCAGATCCGTGCCGGGATGGACCACCCTCGCCTTCCCGAATGGAATCATGTAGTCCGGCCCCGGATACGACGCCCGGCCATACGATTCGCGGTACAGGCGCTTATGCTCGAGGAACAGTACCGGGTCATCGCAACGAATAGCGGTGCGCAGCAAGCCAGCGGCATCGAGCGCGTTCGATGGAAACACCACCCGCAGCCCCGGAATGTGCGTGAAGAGGCTCTCGCCGCATTGCGAGTGATAAATCGCCCCGCCGGTCAGATATCCGCCAATAGCCACGCGAATCACGCACGGCGCCGAGAATCCGTTATTCGATCTCCACCGGATGGTAGGCAGTTCGTCTCGCAATTGCATCATCGCCGGCCAGATGTAGTCGAAGAACTGAATCTCGACCACCGGCTTCAGCCCCCGGGTCGCCATGCCCGTGGCGCGGCCTACGATGGCGGCTTCGGCCAGCGGCGAGTTGTATACCCGGTCGTTGCCGAACTCGCATTGCAGGCCGAAGGTGAGCTTGAAGACTCCGCCTTTGCCCTTGACCAGCTTGTGCTTTAGATATTCCTCGCGGCTGCAGTCGGCGACGTCTTCGCCGAAAATGACGATCCGCTCGTCGCGCTTCATCTCGTCGCGCAGCGTGGCGTTGATCAGGTCCGCCATGGTTTTGGGCACCGGTTTTTTCCCGTCGACCCCAGTCTCGGGGAACACTGCCTGCGTATCAAAGACGGACGAGGTCGGATCCAGATCCGGCGAATAGATGAACCGGGTGACGGACTCCGGAGGCGACGGCAGCGCCTCGAGCGCGCGGTCCACCGCGACCTGCAATTCGGCTTCGACTTCTTTTTCGAGCTGGTTGATTCCCTTGTCGTCGAGGATGCCTTCCCGCAGCAGGTACATCTGCGTGCGCGTCACCGGATCGCGCTGCGCATCGCGCTCGCGCTCCGCATCAGGCCGGTACAGCCGCTCATCGTCGGACAGCGAGTGCGAATAGGGACGAATCACATGCGCATGCACAAACGCCGGGCCATGTCCTGCGCGGCAATACGCGGCGGCCCGCCGGAAGGCCGCGTAGCTGGCCACCGGATCGGTGCCATCGACTTCTTCGAAATGAAAATTAGGAAAGCCTGAGACCAGGCGCGAGATGCTCCCGCCGGCAGTCTGCACTTCCACCGGGACGGAGATCGCGTAACCGTTATCTTCCACGCAGAAGATGACGGGCAGCTTACTCAAAGCGGCGGCGTTCATCGCTTCCCAGAATTCGCCTTCGCTCGAGGTGCCGTCACCCAGCGAAACATAGGTGATCTCGTCGCGCTCGGATGAGACGTTTTTGAAACGCCGGTAGTCATTCGCATCAGCAGGAACTTCCGCGGCCTTGGGATGGCGTGCAAGATAGCGCCCCCCATCCGCGCATCCCACCGCCTGCAGAATCTGCGATCCGGTGGGCGACGACTGGGTCACGATGTGCAGCTTGGGATAGCTCCAGTGCGAAGGCATCTGCCGCCCGCCGGAACTCGGGTCGTCGGCCGCGCCCACCCCCTGCAGAAACATGGAGTAAGGCTCGACGCCAAGGGCCAGGCACAATGCGCGATCGCGGTAATAAGGGTAGAACCAGTCATACCCCGGCTTTAGCGCCATGCCGGCGGCAACGCCGATTGCCTCGTGGCCTGCCCCGGACATCTGGAAGAAGATTTTTTGCTGGCGCTTGAGCAGGATCTCGCGGTCGTCAATCCGCCGCGAGGTGTACATCAGGCGATAGGCCCGGATGAGCTGTTCGCGGGTAAGTCCCTCGTGGAACTTGGCTTTCTTCGCGCCATTGGCCGTCGTGGCCAGCTTGGGATCGGTTTTTGTGGTGGCCATTCCGGTTCGGGTTCCTACTGTTTAGATTCTCATTACCCCCACAGCGATGCCGCCTGAATCGCGTTGGAACCTGTTGGATTGTAAATGGAAATGCGAGGTTGGCAAAGCACCGAAAAGTTTTCTGGTTGCCGGGAGGAGATCCCTGCGTAACGTAAATGTCTTGGTTCAGCTGTTAGCCCTTCTCAGCGAACTCAGCGAGACCTCAGCGTCCTCAGCGGTTAAAAGCTTTGTTCTTACCGCTGAGTTCGCCGAGGAACAGCGCAGAGGCCGCAGAGAAGAGCACCTCAGAAGCGTGGTCGACGAAAGATTGGTTCGCCCGCATCGCCCAGCGAACTCTGCGAGACCTCAGCGTCCTCAGCGGTTAAAGGCTTTGTTCTTACTGCTGAGTTCGCCGAGGAACAGCGCAGAGGCCGCAGAGAAAAGCACCTCAGAAAGATGAGTCGAAGAAAAATTCCTCGCCCGCATTGCTCAGCGAACTCAGCGAGACCTCAGCGTCCTCAGCGGTTAAAAGCTTTGCTGTTAGCGCTGAGATCGCAGAGAGCGCCCCCAAGATCCACCGGGCCATGTGACCAGAGTCACACTGAACCATGACCCCGATCACAGACTGCCCAGCGCCTTATCTCTAGAGTGCTTCCTGCGAGCACGTTATCAGTCTTAGTGGTCCTCCCCAGAACGGCTCGTGAAAGCCTCCCCAGAAGGGCTTGAAAGACATTCGCAGTCCCGGCGGCCGGCAGCTGCCAGGACTGCGAAAGTGTTTTAGGCTCCATCCTGATCAGGCCCTGACTTCCCTTACAACTTCAACCATCTGGCCCGCAAAATACCTCCGCTGAAAATACAACGCAACGTTGACCAGGCCAATCAATGCCGGAACTTCCACCAGCGGCCCAATGACGGCCGCGAACGCCGCCCCTGAATTAATTCCAAACACAGCCACTGCCACCGCAATCGCGAGTTCGAAATTATTGCTGGCTGCCGTGAACGACAAAGTTGCGGTCTTCGAGTAGTCAGCCCCCAGCTTGCGTCCCATGTAGAACGAAACCAGGAACATCACCACGAAATAAATCAGCAGCGGAATCGCGATGCGCACCACGTCCAGTGGCAGGCGAACAATGTATTCGCCTTTGAGCGAGAACATCACCACGATGGTGAACAACAGCGCAATGAGCGTGATAGGGCTGATCCTCGGCATGAAGCTCTTCTGATACCACTGCCCCCCTTTGGCTCGAACCAGCACCAGCCGTGTCAGCATCCCTGCCAAAAATGGTATGCCCAGATAAATAAACACGCTCTTGGCAATATCGCGAATGGACACATTCACGACGGAACCATGCAATCCGAACAACTCGGGCAATTTGGTAATGAACACCCACGCATACACCGAATAGAACAACACCTGGAAGACGGAGTTGAACGCGACCAACCCGGCCGCGTACTCCGTGTCACCCTTGGCCAGTTCGTTCCAAACAATCACCATGGCGATGCACCGCGCCAGGCCGATCATGATCAATCCCGCCATATACTCCGGGTAGCCGCGCAGAAAAATAATCGCCAGGGCAAACATGAGCAGCGGGCCGATCACCCAGTTCTGCAGCAGCGACAGGCCGAGGATTTTCTTATTGCGGAATACTTCGCCCATTTCCTCGTAACGGACTTTGGCCAGCGGCGGATACATCATCAGGATGAGCCCGGCCGCGATCGGAATGGAAGTCGTCCCCACGCTGAAGCGATTCAGAAAAGGCACGATGCCAGGAATCGCCCATCCCGCAGCTACGCCCGCCGCCATTGCCGCAAAAATCCACACCGTGAGATAGCGATCCAGAAAAGCGAGACGCGATGAGACCTGGGTATTCATGCTTTCAGGCTCCCCGCCGTCGGTTGCCGTAGAAGTGCCATTGGGGTCAAGCTCCTTCGCCTATTCACCTCTGCGAACTCTGCGAATCCTCAGCGTCCTCTGCGGTAAAAGCTTTTAACCGCTGAGATCGCAGAGACGCACGCAGAGAGCGCCGAGAAAAGCTTTTCACCGCAGCAGAGAACCGCACGAAGTGCGCATCTCAGCGATTTGCGACCTAAATCTATTCAGACCCGACACCGGGTTCATGACTGCCGGCCGATGCGCTCGACTTCTCTCTTCAATGCCAGCCCGTCCAGCGTGGAAAGCGGCAGGCTCAGAAACAAGCCAATTCTCCGGTCCAGCATCAGAAAAGCGTCGCGAAAGGCGCGCTCCACCTGCTGAGGGGTGCCTTGCACCGCCGCCGGATCGGGAACTCCCCAATGCGCGGTGATGGGCTGGCCGGGCCACACCGGGCAAGCCTCTTTGGCGGCGTTGTCGCAAACCGTGAAAACGAAATCGAGCACGGGGGCGCCAGGTGCGGCAAATTCGTCCCAACTCTTGCTGCGCAGGCCCGCGGTCGAAAGATGAGCCGCTTCCAACTCCTTGAGCGCTCCCGGGTGCACTCGTCCCGCAGGATGGTTGCCGGCGCTGTAGCCGGTAAAGTTGGGCCGCCCCCTCTCATTCAGGATGGCCTCCGCCATGATCGACCGCGCCGAGTTTCCCGTGCACAGAAAGAGCACGTTATGATGCGCCACGGCTTCTTCTCCTTGCGCTCTAGTTGCAGCAAGTGGGACCGCAGCAGGATTTCTCTTTTGCGCCCGGCTTCACCGCGCGAATAAACGCGCTCAGGAATTTGCCGTCCACCTGCGGGGCGAGCGCATCCACGTCGATTCCCTGCCCGGTGAGGAATTCGCGCGCATCTTCGGCGCGGTAGATACGCGTCGGCTCGACTTCGATCTGCTCGAATCCGGCCCGGGCGAGCTTGCTGCGGTATTCGTTCTCTTCCAGCGCGCCGGCAATGCAGCCCACCCAGGCCATCACACTGCGGCGAATCTCAGGCAGCATCGCGCCGCGGGTCACGACATCGGAGACGGCAAAGCGCCCGCCGGGCTTCAGCACCCGGAAGGCCTCGCGCAGAACTTTATCTTTGTCGGCGGAGAGGTTGATCACGCAGTTGGAGATGATCACGTCCACCGAGTTGTCGGGCAGCGGAATGTTTTCGATCTCGCCCTTCAGGAATTCGACGTTCGCGACGCCCGACTTGCGCTTATTCTCGTTGGCCAGCGCCAGCATCTCGTCCGTCATGTCGAGGCCGTACGCTTTGCCTGCCGGCCCCACGCGGCGCGCCGAAAGCAGCACATCAATGCCTCCGCCGGAGCCCAGATCGAGCACAGCCTCTCCGGGACTCAGTTGCGCGAGCGCCGTCGGATTGCCGCAGCCGAGCGAAGCCAGCAGGGCTTCTTCCGGAATCTGCCCAATCTGCGACGCGTCGTAGAGGTTGGCGGTAATGGGATCGCAGCAATTGCTGGCCGGAGCGGCGCCGCAGCACGAACTGCCGCCGGAGGTCACGCGCAGGGCAGCCTCGCCATACTTCTGTTTCACAACTTCCTTGATGTCGGTGGTTTCCGCGGTGCTCATAAATGACTCCTATTTGCAGATCTGCACAATGCTCTGCGGTTTGAGGGCCTTGTTGCGGGTGCAGCACTCAGCGTAGAGGAACTGCAGCAGTTCCTGCAGCGCTTCCGTCTTAGCCGTGTAGCGCAAAAATGTGCCTTCCCGTTGCACGTTGACGAGGTCTTCGGTGCGCAGCTTGTCGAGATGATGAGACAAGGTCGAGTTGGGGATATCGAGTTCGTCCTGAATGTCTCCGACGACGAGCCCGTCGGGATGCGCTGTGAGCAGCAGCTGCATGATCCGCAACCGCGCCTCGTTCCCCATGGCGGAGAACATGTCGGCATAAGTCGCAACCTTTTCAGCCGGCTTGCTCGACGATGAGACTTTCGCTGGTGCCGCGTTCATATTTCGATAATACTAGAAATATGGATGATGTCAAGTCTTTAGATTTCTCCGCGAATTCTGCGAATCCTCTGCGTCCTCTGCGGTAAAGTTTTTAAAGCTATTAGCTTTTAGCTCTCAGCTTTTAGCTAAGAGCCAAGAGCTAAAAGCTTCTTACTCGATGGAACCAGGTAAGATTTTCCTCTGCGTCCTCAGTGTCCTCTGTGGTGGGGCTTTTTGACCGCAGAGATCGCAGAGAAACGCGCGCGGAGAACGCCGAGAAGGTTGGCCGTTTTTTTAAATGCACCCTTAGGTAGCTGTTAGCTCTTCATCTGACGACTAACGGCCGGATGCTTTATTCTGAAACGTGATTCATACCCACCGCGCTTTCGATCCGCACAAAATCCGGCTGGTGATCTTCGACCTGGACGGTACGCTGATCGATTCACGGCTCGACCTGGTGCACTCGGTCAACGCGGCGCTCCGCCACATCCAGCGGCCCGAGTTGCCCGATGAAGTGATTGCCAGCTACGTGGGCGACGGCGCCCCCATTCTGATTCAGCGCGCGCTCGGCGGAGAGGCCGTCGATGACGCCCTCGTGCGCCAAGGCCTGGAATTTTTCCTGTCGTACTACCGCGAGCACAAACTGGATCACACGACCGTGTATCCGGGAATCACCACCGCCCTCGACGCGATCCAGCACACGGGCAACGGCTTGCAGCGCAAGCTGGCCGTGCTGACCAACAAGCCGGTGAATCCCTCGCGCGCCATCGTCGAAGCGCTAGGGCTGGGAAAATATTTTTCGCAGGTTTACGGCGGCAACAGCTTTCCCAGCAAGAAGCCGGATCCTGCGGGTGCGCGCCAGTTGTTAGCCGAGGCGGGAGTGCCGCCCGAGCAGGCCGCCATCGTGGGAGACTCGCACGTCGACGTGCGCACCGGACGCAATGCGGGACTTTGGACTGTCGGCGTCAATTATGGTTTCGCGCCGCACACGCTCAAAGGCGATCCCGCCGACGTAATGGTGGATCATCCGGAAGAGCTCGCGACAGTGTTCGAAAAACAGGCCCCCTGATGTCAAGCCCCCCATTAGAAACTCGTTGCACCAATTTCTGTGCGTTTCTCTCGCAAACACCTGACGCCAAACCTACTTATAACTTTGATGTCCTGTGCTAAAAATTCCTCGTAAGCGCTTGATTGCATTGCACTTAAATATGGCAGTTAAAACGATTTAACTCCGCCCTGGTGCGCCGCTGAGGCCGACCGACCCTGAGCTTCACTGAGCGCCTCACTCGCTCGTGGCGGTCCTCGGAATCGCCGCACCGCGCATTCCCTGAGATGATCCGGTCACCGTCTTTCAGCCCGCCATTACGTTACACTGCAGAGTCCCTGGCGAGAGCAAAGCACAACGCATGCCCGATCCCTTGAACGAATTCACCGGAAAAGAACTGCGCCAGTTGCGCCGGATGAAAAATCCGTACGGCATTCAGAAATTTCTCGACGAGATTCCCTATCACCTGGAGGACACGGCGTGGTCGCCACGCAAAGTTCTCGCCGAGGAGACGGCGCATTGCCTGGAAGGAGCGATCTTTGCCGCGGCCGCGCTGCGCGCGAACCAATATCCTCCGCTGCTGCTCGATTTTGAAGCTGACCACGACACCGACCACGTGATCGCGGTCTACCGTGAGCGCGGCTGCTGGGGAGCGGTGGCAAAGTCGAATTACACGGGATGCCGCTGGCGCGAGCCTGTTTATCGCACGCTGCGCGAACTGGCCCTCAGCTACTTCAACATTTACTTCAACCTGCGCCGCGAGCGCACGCTGCGGCGCTATTCCCTTCCGGTGAACTTGAAACGTTTCGACGCGCAGCGCTGGATGACTACGGACAAGCCGGTTTGGTTTATCGTGTATCACCTGTTCGACATCAAGCACTACCCTCTGATGACCAAAGCACAGGAGAAGCGGCTGCACCGCATCGATGACCGGCTGTTTCAGGCGGAGTGCCTGGGCAAGGCGTACAAGCGCCAGACTTAAGTGGAATTAAAGTTCCACGGACGCCTGCCGATGGATCCATGTGGCGCCTCTGTGCGAAGTCTCCAGCCGAATGATGGGGAGTGCTTCCGCGCTTCGGCTTCCGCATTTTGCAGCGTGAAGAAGTTTCGATGGACCTTCGCAGCCAGCCCGCCCCTGATTACACTACCCACACAGTGGACCTGCGCCGCCATCCCCGCTACAAGCTGGAAGTGGACATCCGCGTCTACCCGCACAACGGTCCGGTGGTGCGCGGGCGTACCGCGGATATCAGCGAATCGGGCATTTCCGCGATACTGAAAATCGAGGTTCCGGTCGGCGAAGTGGTTCGCCTGGAATTTTCGCTGCCTCTGGGAGACGTGGAAGTTCACGCCATGCTGCGGCAACGCAGCGCGTTCCGTTATGGATTTCAGTTCGTCGAGTCCAGCTCCGCTCAGGATCTGATTGGCCGCACCTGCCGGCAGTTGGCCATTGAGCAGGCCGTGGGAGCTGAGTAGCTTTCCTCAGTCCAGGCAGCGCGGGCGGGACGCCCCGCGCCACAGCCGGCAAGATGCCGGCGCTACCGCAACCCAGCTAAGATAACTGCATGGGGTTCCGTTTTCTCGCGGCCGCAGTTTTCTTCTTCGCGAGTCTCCTCGCCTTGGCTCAGCAGGATGCTCCGTCTACGCCCGCGTCTTCCGATCACTCTCCATCGATCACCGCGTATCCGTCGGCGCCGCCCGCCTCGGCAGAGGCGCCCGTCCTGCCGAAAGTCGATCTCACTCCTGACGCCAATGGCAAGCTCTCGCAGCAGCAGATGCAGCAGCTGTTTCGCGTCGTAGCCGACAAGGATCTGGAGAACGACAAGCGCCAGCGCGACTACACCTACATCGAGCGCCAGGTCGAGCACAAACTCGACGGCAAGGGACAAACCAAATCCACCGAAGTGAAGACCTACGAGATTGTCGAGATCTATGGCGAGCAGGTGGAGCGGCTGATTGCAAAAGACGACAAGCCGCTCGACGCCAAGGAGGCTGCGAAAGAAGAAGAGAAGATCCAGAAGATTATCGACAAGCGCAAGAACGAGTCGGAAGCAGACCGCAAGAAGCGCCTGGACAAAGAAGAAAAAGAGCGGGAAGACGGGCGCAAGTTCGTGACCGAGATTGCCGACGCCTACAACTTCACGCTGGTGGGCACCGAGCTGGTAGACGGGCGTGACGCGTGGATCATCGATGGCGAGCCGCGTCCCGGGTATGAGCCGCACATGAAAGAGGCAAAATTCCTGCCCAAGTTTCACGGCCGGGTATGGATCGACAAAAACGACCTGCAGCTTTCGAAGATGCAGGTCGAGGCCCTGGATACGGTCTCGTGGGGAGTGTTTCTGGCGCGCTTTCACAAGGGTTCGCACTTCACGCTGGAGCAGACGCGCGTGAATGACGAAGTATGGCTGCCGCGGCAACTGGCAGTGAAGGTGGACGTGCGCCTGGCGCTGCTGAAGAACTTCAACTTCGATCTGGAACAGGATTACCGGGACTACAAGAAATTTCGCACCTCGTCGAAGATTGTGGGCATGAGCGAGGTGAAGGATGAGAAATAAGCGGAATTTCGGATTGCAGATTGCAGATTGCAGATCTGAAGAAGATTCTCTCTGACCGGGATTTCCCCCGGTTTGAATTCGGCCTCGGGCTTATAATGCGAAGTCCCTCTCGCAACTGCGTTAGGGGCTAATCTCGCCTTCTTGCTCGAGGAATGGAATGCCTTCCCTGACCCGTCGCGATCTGCTTCGTTCTGGAATCGCCCTTTCGGCCACAACTCTCGTCGGCAGTTCTGTGAGCCGCGCACATGCGCTGCTGGCCGTCTATCCCTCAGCGACGTCCGCCGAGGCTTCCTCTGCGGTGGCCCCGCGCGAGCATCTGCTGTTTGATTTTGGATGGAAATTCTTGCAGGGCAATGGCGCGGATCCGCGCAAGGATTTGGGCTTCGGCATGGGCCAGGGGGATTTCGCCAAATCTGGCGAGTTCGAGTTTGCCACGGCAAAATTCGACGACTCGAAATGGTGCTCGCTCGACTTGCCGCACGACTGGGCGGTCGAGTTGCCCTTCGTACGCGATCCGGAGCAGGAGAGCCACGGCTTCAAACCGCTGGGCCGCCGCTATCCCGAAACCAGCATCGGGTGGTATCGCCGCACATTCGATCTTCCGAAAGAAGATTCCGGCCGGCGGATCAGCATCCTGTTCGATGGCGCCTTCCGCAGCGCGCTGGTGTTTCTGAACGGATATTTCATCGGGCGCAACGACAACGGGTACGCGCCGTTCCGCTTCGACATCACCGACTTTGCGAATTTCGGCGGGAAAAACTATCTGGTTGTGCGCATGGACGCGAGCTTTGGCGACGGCTGGTTCTACGAGGGCGCAGGCATCTACCGGCACGTGTGGCTGACCAAGACCGACGCGCTGCATCTGGGACAGTGGGAGTCGTATGTGCGCCCCAGCTTGAAGGGGAAGAACGCAGCGCTCAGCCTCGGCACGGTGGTTCGAAACGAAAGCAATCAGGCAGTGAAATGTTCGGTGCTCTGGGTGGTCTTCGATGCTTCGGGAAAGACGGTGGCGAAAGTCGTTTCTCCGGAACAAACCGTCGGCGCCGATAGTTCTGCCAATTTCCTGGCAAACACGGGCTTTGCCGATCCGGCTCTCTGGTCGCCGGAGACTCCGAACCTCTACACTGCCGAAGTTTCTGTCGAGCCCGAACAGTCTCGCCGTGATCTGCAGCGGTACGACGCCGAGCGCATCCGCTTCGGCGTTCGCGATATTCGCTGGGACGCCGACAAGGGATTCTTCCTCAACGGCAAGTCCGTGAAGATCAAGGGCACCTGCAACCATCAGGATCATGCGGGAGTGGGCGCCGCCTTGCCGGACCGGCTGCAGTGGTATCGCGTCGGCGTATTGAAAGACATGGGCGGAAACGCGGTGCGCACTTCTCATAACATGCCGACACCCGAGTGGGTGGAGGCCTGCGACCGCCTGGGCATGATGATGATGTGCGAAACCCGCCTGATGAGTTCGAACCCGGAGGGCATGGCACAACTAGAAGCGATGGTGAAGCGTTATCGCAACTCGCCGTCGATCATTCTGTGGTCGATGGGCAATGAAGAGTGGACGATGATGCCGCAGCCGCAGGGCGTGCGCGTCATTGACGACATGATCGCCCGCACCCACGAGCTCGATCCCACGCGGCTGTGCACGGCGGCGGTGAATACAGCTTTCCAAACGCATTTCCCCGAGCAGCTCGACGTCATGGGATTCAATTACAACCTGAAGGAGCCCGATGCGTGGCACAAAGCTCATCCCAAGGTTCCGTCCGTCGGCTCGGAGACGGCGAGCACGGTCGCCACGCGCGGCATTTATGAAACGGACAAGCTGCGCAATTGGGTCAGCGCCTACGACGTGAACCATCCGGAGTGGGCGGAAAACGCGGAGGAGTGGTGGCCGTTTTATGCCACGCGCGAATGGCTCTCAGGCGGATTCGCCTGGACCGGCTTCGATTATCGTGGCGAGCCCACGCCGTACAGCTGGCCGTCGATCAATTCGCAGTTCGGCATCGTCGACATGTGCGGCTTCCCCAAAGACGATTTTTATTACTACAAAGCCTGGTGGGGATCGGAGCCGGTGCTGCACTTATTTCCGCACTGGAATTGGGAGCAGCGCAACGGCGAGCCCATCTTGGTATGGGTGCATTCCAATCTCGATTCGGTCGAAGTGTTTCTCAACGGAAAGAGTCACGGCTCCCAGAAAGTGCAGCCGCTGAGGCATCTGGAGTGGAAGATTCCGTACGAACCCGGCACGCTCGAGGCGCGCGGCACCAAAGATGGCAAAGTCGTGCTGACGGAAAAGCGCGAGACGATTGGGGAGCCCGCATCTATTCGGCTGACGGCGGATCGCACCGAGATCAACGCAGATGGCGAAGATGTAGCCAGCGTGAAAGTAGAAGTGCTCGATAAAGAAGGCCGGCCCGTTCCCACGGCCGACAACATGATTCATTTCAAAATCACTGGCGCGGGCAAGTTGATTGGCGTGGGCAACGGCGATCCGAATTGCCAAGAGTCTGACAAGGAACCGCAGCGCAGCCTGTTCAACGGCCTGGCGCAAGCGATCGTGCAGGCCAGCCGTGAGCCGGGAACGATCACGATCGAGGCATCGGCCGAGGATGGGCCGAAGCCGGCGTCGGTGACGATCACCACAAAAAGGGTGGACTTGCGGCCGAGTGTCGCGTAGCGCCGGCATCTTGCCGGCTACCCGGCGATCCGCGCCCGCGGGCGTGTAATTCCGCAGTATGGTTCGGGGGCGAGACGCCCCCGCGACAGCCGGCGGGACGCCGGCGCTACTTCTCGGAGAACTATGATTCGATCACGCAGGGAATTCTTGACTGTAACTTCTGTCGGACTGCTGGGAGCGGCGGCGGCTTCGCGGCTTTGTGCACAGAATCCTTCGAACTTGCCGCCAGGAGCGCCCTCGGCCTTCGGCGCGGGGCCGGCGTTTGGGCCCGAGGTTTCCACGCCTACGTTCGCCGAGGCGGAAAAGCTGGTGCAGTTTCCCATGACCGAAGCGGAGCGTGCGGAAGCGGCATCGAGTTGGAGAAAGACGCTCGCGGCGGTGTATGAGCGGCGGGTTGGGCCAAAGAAGCTGGCGCTGGAAGACGGACTTGCGCCCGCGACCACGTGGAATCCGATGATCCCCGGCGTCACGTCGGTGGTGCGGCAGGACCGGTTCGTCAGAAGCACCGAGACCGATTCCCTGCCGACGAAAGATGAAGACATTGCCTTTGCGACCGTCACGCAGCTATCGCGATGGATCGAGAAACGGCAGCTCACTTCGACACGGCTGACGAACATCTACCTCCAGCGGCTGGAGAAATTCAATCCGCAGTTGCGATGCGCGATCACGATTACGCGCGATCTGGCGCTGCAGGCGGCCAAGCAGGCGGATGAGGAAATCGCACAGGGGAAGTATCGCGGGCCGCTGCATGGCATTCCGTGGGGCGGGAAAGATCTGCTCGACACTGCGGGAATTCCGACGACCTATGGCGCGGAACCGTATCGCAATCGAGTTCCGAAAGAAGATGCCGAGGTGGTGAAGCGGTTGCACGCCGCGGGCGCGGTGCTGGTGGCAAAGCTGAGCCTGGGCGCGCTGGCGCTCAACGATATCTGGTTTGGCGGGCAAACGATGAATCCGTGGCTGCCGGAGGAGGGTGCGTCAGGATCCAGTGCGGGGCCGGGCGCGGCGACCGCGGCGGGGCTAGTGGGATTTTCCATCGGCAGCGAAACCGGAGGCAGCATTGTGAGCCCGTCGATGCGCTGCGGGGTGACGGGACTACGGCCCACCTACGGGCGCGTGCCGCGTACGGGAGCGATGACTCTGTGCTGGTCGCTCGACAAACTCGGGCCGATGACGCGCGGCGTAGAAGATGCGCTGCTGGTGCTGAAGGCCATCTCCGGACCGGATGCGCGGGATACGGCGAGCCTGCCCAGCCATCTCGATTTCGATGCCAATGCCAGCGTGAAGGGGCTGCGAGTGGGCTACTTCCCCTCGTGGATGAAGGAGCGTCCAGCGACGGAGGTGGATCGGGCGGCGCTGGAGACCGTGAAGAAGCTGGGCATGGTGCCGGTGGAGGTTTCGATTCCGAACTGGCCTTACGACTGCCTGAATTTGATCTTGTTTGCGGAGGGCGCCGCGTCGTTTGAAGAACTCACGCTGAGCGGCGGGCTGCGCGAACTGCGCGAGCAGGTGCCGGACGCGTGGCCGAATCTGTTTCGGCAGGCAAGATTCCTGTCCGCGGTGGATTTTGTCCAGTCGGACCGCATGCGGCGCAAGGTTGCGCAGGAGATGGCGCGGGTCATGTCGGAGGTGGATTTACTGCTCGTTCCTTCGCTGCGCGACGAGATGCTGGTCATTAGCAACAACACGGGGCATCCGTCGCTGACGCTGCGCGCGGGATTCGTCGAGGTGTCGAAGGCGCGCAGCGATTGGGCGCCCGATCCGGAGCATCCGCTGCCGACGTTCGCGACGCCGCGGCGCGTGCCGCATGGGGTGACGCTGATTGGGCGGCTGTTCGATGAAGGGACATTGGCAACCGCGGGGATCGCGCTGGAACGGGCGTTTGGAGTTGTGGGAGAGAGGCCGCCGGGCTTCTAAAGGCTAAGTTCGTCAACCACGAAGGGCACGAAGGTTCACGAAGGAAACCCTGCAAGCTTTTTCTTCGTGCACCTTCGCGCCCTTGGTGGTTTGCGCCTTCTACGGCCTGCGAATATGGCGCCCGCATTTATAATAGAAAGATTGTCTGCCGGTGAAATTTAGCTCTGTGGAGCTTCCGGCGGGACGGACGAATGCGTCCGTCCCCACGTGGTTGCCCTACATGACTGAGGACTGTATTTGTCCGCAACCAAAGCTAGTCTGCAGGAGATTTAAGCTGAGGGCTGTAAGCTGATAGCTGAAAGCTGTTTTTTCATGGATTTCAAACTCGTTTCCACTTACAAGCCGCAAGGGGATCAGGCCGCCGCGATTCAGGCGCTGACGCGCGGCATCTTTGATCGCGAGCAGCATCAGGTGCTGCTGGGCGTGACCGGGTCCGGCAAGACGTTCACCATGGCCAAGGTGATCGAGGCGGTCAACCGTCCGACGCTGGTCATGGCGCATAACAAGACGCTGGCGGCGCAGCTCTATCACGAGTTCAAGAGCTTCTTTCCGCACAATGCGGTGGAATATTTCGTCTCCTATTACGACTACTACCAGCCGGAAGCTTACGTCCCAGCCGCCGATCTGTACATCGAGAAGGAAGCGACGATTAACGATGAACTAGACAAGCTGCGGCTGTCGGCGACGCGGTCTTTATTTGAGCGGCACGATGCGCTGATTGTGGCATCGGTGAGTTGCATCTACGGCCTGGGCTCTCCGGAAGCCTATTACGGCATGATGCTGTTTCTCGAAAAGGGGCAGAAGATCAAGCGCGAGGACATCACGCGCAAGCTGGTGGACGTCCTCTATGAGCGCACTAATGGCGAGTTTCGCCGCGGAACGTTTCGCGTGCGCGGCGACGTCATTGAAGTCTTCCCCACTTACGACGACATGGCGTACCGCATAGAGTTGTGGGGAGATCAGATCGAGTCGCTGTCGCAGATCGATCCGCTGTTCGGGACTGTAAAGCAGAAATACATGCGGCTGCCGATTTATCCCAAGACGCATTACGTGATGAAGGAAGAGACGCGGGCGTCGGCGGTGGATTCGATCAAGAAAGAGCTGGCGTGGTGGGAGCCGGAACTGGAAAAGCAGGGGCGGGTGGTCGAAGCGCAGCGCATTCACCAGCGGACCATGTTCGACCTGGAGATGATCAAGGCGATGGGTTACTGCCACGGCATTGAGAATTATTCGCGGCATTTTACGGGGCGGCTGCCGGGCGAGCCGCCGCCAACCCTGCTGGATTATTTCCCGCGCGATTTTGTGATGTTCATCGACGAGTCGCACCAGACGGTGCCGCAGTTGCGCGGGATGTATGCGGGCGATCGCTCGCGAAAAGAGGTGCTGGTCGAGTATGGATTCCGCATGCCGTCGGCGCTGGATAACCGTCCGCTGACGTTTGAAGAGTTCGAGCACCGCACCAATCAATTAGTGTACGTGTCGGCGACGCCGGGGCCTTATGAGCTGACCAAGTCGGCGGGCGTGGTGATCGAGCAGATCATCCGGCCGACGGGGCTGATCGATCCGCCGGTGGAAGTGCGTCCGGTGAAGGGGCAGATTGACGATCTGCTGCACGAGATTCGCGCGCGCGTCGAAAAAGGCGAACGCGTGCTGGTCACGACTTTGACTAAGCGCATGTCCGAAGATTTGGCTGAGTACTACGCCGAGGTTGGCGTGAAGTGCCGCTACATGCATTCAGAGATCGAGACGCTGGAGCGCGTGAAGATCCTGCGCGATCTCCGCAAGGGTGAGTTCGATGTACTGATCGGGATCAACCTTCTGCGCGAGGGTCTGGATCTGCCGGAGGTGTCGCTGGTGGCCATTCTCGATGCCGATAAAGAGGGATTCCTGCGGTCGAGTGGATCGCTGATTCAGACCATCGGACGCTGCGCGCGGCATCTGAACGGGCGGGCGATTCTGTACGCTGACCGCATGACCGATTCGATGAAGCGCGCCATGGACGAGACGTCGCGGCGGCGGGCGATCCAGACGGCCTACAACGAAGAACACGGGATCACGCCGGAGTCAATCGTGCGCCCGCTGGACATGACGCTGGCGGCGATTGTCGCGGCAGATTATGCCGACCTGACTGGAGGCGAGGCGGAGGGCATGCCGGAATTCAAGTCGCAAGAGGAAGTGGATACGTATATCGGGAAGCTCGAAAGCGATATGCGCGAGGCGGCGAAACGGTTTGAGTTCGAGAAGGCCGCGAAGCTGAGGGATACGATCAAGGAGTTGCGGACGAAGGAATTTTTATTCGCGTGAGGGATACGGGTCTGTCGCCTTGGGTTGGAGGACTGATCCGCCGCGCAAGGGTTGACGCACCCCCTCCTGAGACACGACTACCAGTTTTGGCCCGGCCCACAGCGGCGGGAAGTTCACACCATTCGTACTGGTCCTGGATACCGTGCGACAACCGAATCTGCTGTGAGAAGAGTAATCCCTTCTACGATAGCTTGCGCTACCAGCAGACGGTCGAAGGGATCTTTGTGGATCGGCGGGAGACTCTCGATGGCGACGACGTGATAGCTGAGAATCGGCAACTCGCGGTAGCTGTTATCGAGCAGGCCTCTGCGTAGCGACCGCGGATCTGCTTCAAAGTCGCTCCGGCCGAGCCCGCGCTTGATCGCCACTTCCCAGATGCTGGCGGCACTGAAGAGAAGCTCATTCGCGGGAGTGTCAATCCATTTCAGCGCAGCAGCGGAGAGCCGATCCGGCTGGCCGGCGGCCCACAACAGCAGGTGGGTATCGAGCAAGACCTTCATTTCCCGCTCGAAAAGAGGCGCTCAATCTCTGCTTCACCCATGCGGTCGAAGTCGTCGGGCACAGAGATTTGCCCCACCATGAAGCCGAGGCGCTTGGCTTCCGCGCCCACGGGAACACCCAGCGCGGTGACCTTCACCATGGGCTTGCCCGCCTTCGCGATCACAAAAGGCTCTCCCTTGGAAGCTTCCTCGACCAGTCTGGAAAGCTGCGTTTTGGCTTGATGGATGTTTACTATTTTCATATAGATAACATAGACTAAACTAATCAAACTTAGTCTATATCGAATCGCTGCTGAAAGCAAGCGGAGCCGATTTGCCACTGGACAGCCGGTACACGCCCTTACAAAACTTTCGTGTTACACGATTTTAGTGTTACACTATTATCGTGCTATCTAAACGTTCCCTTCGCAATGTGACCGTCACCCTCGAGGAAGATGTCGCCCAATGGGCGCGGATCGAGGCGGCGCGGCGCGATACCAGCGTCTCGCGCCTGCTGGGAGATATCCTGAAAGAACGCATGACCGCACAGGATGGCTATGAACGAGCAATGCGGAAGGCGCTCGGACGCAAGCCTTTCCTTCACAGCAAAGGCCGATATCTGACGCGCGAGGAAGCGCATGACCGCTCCCGTCTTCGTTGATTCCAACGTATTCCTTTACGCGCTCGACGACGCCGACCCAGGCAAACAGCAGATTGCAAGGGAGTGGCGGGCGGAGTTGTGGAAAAGTCGCCTGGGACGAATCAGTTTTCAAGTGCTGAATGAGTTTTATGTCAATGCAGTGCGGCTCAAACCTGCTGCTTCCGACGAGGCCCGGGCGGAAGTTCGCGATCTGCTCGCGTGGAGGCCTGTTGTCGTGGACGCCGCTGTGATTGACAGGGGTTGGAAACTGCAGGACCGATATCAACTCCCATACTGGGATTCGCTCATTGCAGCAGCCGCAAAGATTGCGGCCTGCGAATTTCTCCTCACGGAAGACTTGCAAAATGGGCAGAAGCTCGACGGAGTGGAAGTGGTGAATCCATTTCTACGCAAACCTGAGTCGATTCTGTAGTCTTGCCCCTACACGGCTCATTCACACCGCCCACGCTGGTCGGAATACTCACCTACCTAATCCGCGTGCTTCTAAGCGCAAACTTTTATCTCCCGTAAGCTGCGCTCGCCGCCATGGGCTTGCGGTAGCAGGTGTAGCCGTCGTAAGTCTCGGCGCGGAAATTTAGATTGGGGGTGCAGAGTTTTTCTGTCTGGCTGAGGAACAGATAGCCGCCGGGCTCGAGGTAAAGGTGCAGGCGCTCCATCAGCGCCACGCGTTGGGCGCGAGAGAGATGGGGCAGCACGTCCATGCAGAAGATGCAGTCGAAGCGTCCGATGTAGACCGGCTTGGTCAGGTTCATGGTGTTGAAGGTGACCAGGCTACGCAGGCGCGGCTTGACCAGCAGGTGCGCGCCGTTGCTGGAACCGTTCGTCGAAGAATTCCCGTTGGATGAGGACCCATTGCCGTTGGTGGAGCCATTTTGCGGAATTTCCGCCAGACCGTTTCCGTTGGGGCTGCCGATTTTCGAGAAGCAGGCGCGAATGGCCACGGGGGGCAAGCCCGTCAGTGCCGATTGCGGGTAGAGGCCGCGCTCGGCGATTCGGATGGCTGATGGCAGCAGATCGCTTCCCACAATGTGGATGGACCAATCCCTGACCGGGCTGGAGGACGAGGACGCAGAAGCGTCTGCAATTCCGCCGCTCCGGCCGGCACCCTTGCTGCCATTTCCATTTCCGTTCCCATTTGCCAAGCCATTGCCGTTTGCGGCGGGAATCGCTTCGCAACACGCCATCGCGATGGAGTAAGCCTCTTCGCCGGTGCCGCAACCGGCGCTCCAGATGCGGAGCGTGGACGCTCCATCGTCAGACTTGCGGGCATACAGCTGCGGGATGACCTGGCGGGCCAGAGCGTTCATGGCTCCGGGATGGCGGAAGAATCCAGTGTTTACGTTAAGAACGCCGTCCAGAAATTCGGCGAGCACGGCGGGATCGAGATCGGCGGCGCGCAGGCGGGCAAGCAGCGCCGCGGGCGAATCCAATTCTTCTCTCTCGAGATAGTCGGCCACATGCGCGGCCAGGGCGCTGTTCGGACAATCGAGCAGGATGCCGGACTGGCGCTCCACCAGCAGGCGCAGTTCGGACAGCTCGTGCTCAAGAATGGTGACGCCCGCCATCAGTCTATGCATAAGGCTTCCTCAACGGGGGAGGAGAGATTGTCTTCAGTACTCAGTACTCAGTACTCAGTACTCAGTATTCCGGGACTCAGTTTCCTGCTGCCGCGGTGTAGGACCTTCCTGAATCCTGCACGGCTTGTTGCGCTACTACGTTCATTTCCTTTTCCAACGACGAAAAGCGCTGCAGGATCTCGTGGATGCGCAGCGACATATTGCGAATGGTCTCGATTTGCGCGCGGCTCTGGGCGGAAAAGCTGCCTGGCTCGAGCAGCAGCAAATCGGAGTTGCCCAGCACCGACGTGAGCGCGTTGTTCAGGCTGTGGCGCATTTCGAGGATGTAGCGTCCCAGCATGGCCTGACGCTCCAGCGTCGAGCAGGCCCCTTCGGCGGCGCGGGCGCGCGCTTCGGCGCGCGAGCGGTGTACGGCTTCCCCGGCGGCAATGACCAGGGTTTCCAGCCAATGCTCGGATGGGCGCAGGATGGAAACGCGCGGCCAGCGCTCGTGTATCAGTTGCGCGGTGGCAGCTTCGGGACAGACACAGAAGACCGGCTGGCTGGTGGAGTGCAAAGGCTCGAGCACCACCGACAGCAGATCGCGCCGCAAGCGGCCGACAATCGCCACATCGAAGACATCTACCGCGAAGCGCGGCCACAATTCTCCGCTGAGCAGGGTGAAGGTGGGAACGTTGCGCTCCATCTGCCAGCGGGCGGTGATGCGCCGCGAGAAATCAGCGTCGTCGGAGATGATTAATACGGTCGGCGTTTCCACGGGCTGACTTCCCTCTTTTCGCTGCTTCTCTCTTGGCTGGTTCTTTCGGTTGCACGGCTGCACTCATCGAAACCGCTTTACTTTTTCTTAGCCGGCGGGGACGGCGGGTCGTCCCAACCGGGCGTGCCGGAAACTTCGAACTCCGGAGTTGGCGCCGCGGGCCGGGGTGCGGCTTTTGTTCCGGCTGCAGCTGCTGCCGCTTTGGTGGCCAGTCCGGGAGCCGGCTTGCCGATCACGATGCGTTGCGGAGCCGGCTTTGAAGCCACGGGCGTTTTCGCCGCCGCTACTGGAGGCTTCGCCCCCTTTGCGGGCTGGGCGGCCGCGGTCGCCTTTGCCTTGGGATCAGGTTTGGATTTGCCTCGTCCCAGCGCGTGTTCGACGGAAGCGCGCAAATCCACCAGCATGCGCAGCGGCGAACCCGAGGAATACTCGGCCTGGAACATCACCTTCCACGACTGGCAGATCACGCGCAGGCGGACAATCGGCTCCTGTGCGGAAAACTGTGCGCGGCGGCAATCGATGGTCTTTACGCCTTTGTCTTCGAGTTCGGTCAGGCCATCGAGAATGAGATTGAGATCGCCCAGCATCAGGCGAAAGAATGTCCGCCGCATGAGATAGCCGAAGCGGGTGAAGGCGACCAGCGCGATGGGCAGATAAAACAGTTCTCCGGCTTGCCCTTTGGCTTTGCGTCCCTGCTCGAGAATCCCGCCGTGCAGCAGTTCATCGAGCGACTTGCAGCGGCGCGCGGATTCAAGCACGCGGTCGAGAGCGTTGAGCCACACGGGAGGCTTGAGGTCCACCTGGCTGACCAGGGGCTGCATGGCCTGCGCCACGTAGGCGAGGTCGACTTCGGAATCGTCAAGTCCGGTGGGCGCGATCTGGCTGAAATACTGCACCAGCAGGAAGTCGATCTTGTCACGGACAATATCGGTCTTTTCCGGCTTGGCGAGAAAATGTTGCAGCAGGGCGATCAGCCCGGCCGAATTTACTTGCGTGTTGGTCTGTAGGAATTGACGCAACTGGTGCACCTGGAGGGAGTTGTCCATCTGCTCCAACCAGCGGTTAGCCTGCTCCACGGCCTCTTTACCGGGGCTTTCGACGCCGGACTCGAGCTCGCCGCAAGGTTTCAGGTCGAGCGCGAACTCGCGCGCCAGTTCGGAGTAAATGGGATACAGCCGGCGGGCAGAATTCCATTGTGTTGCGAGATCCGGTACAGGTGCGGAGGGCGTCATGGTTTCACGATCCAGTTGGGCACATCGCCGCGAAAGCGGGCGGCCACGAGAGTCTTGCCGGGGTGATACTGAACGGCGACAACGGAAGCTTCAACATCGAGCGAGCCGTCGGAGTTCCGAATGCGGAGCACGTCGGCGAACTCCAGCGGGGTGCTGCAGCTGAAGAGAACTTCGCGGGAGGTTCCAAACTCGAGCAGGGTGCTCTCGCTGAAGTTGGGGAGCTGGCCGGACTCCACGATGCGGGCGAACTGAACCGGCATGCGCATGGGAGTAGCGTCGGGAAAAAAGCGCGCCAGGGCGGCCACCGTGGTGGCGTCATGCGGACTGCGTGCCGTGGCTGTGGCTGGTTGCGCCAACGAGTCGATCCCCCAAGCCGTGCTCTGCCCGATGAAAAGCGGTCGGGCTCCCCCTCTTCCCGGTTAGGAAGAGCTTTGGGGAGCCGGGATCCGCCGTTCGTTAGAAATTTGAGCAAGGCGGAAGCCATCGTTCGGAACGTAGGTATTAGCACTCAGGGGAATGCATTTTCATCAGGTTAGCGTCAGTATTTGGACCACACAGATGATGCGAAAGAGTTCCCGCGTCTCAGGGTGAGACGCCGTCTCAAGTTCATGCGCGGCAATTGGTTTCCGGCAATTACAACAAAATTGGATTCAGATAACTAATGAGCAATAAGGAGCAATGAAGTTTCCCAGCATGGCTACGATAAGGCCAAGGGCATTCCTTCGCGATACTTCGTGTCCTTCGTGGTTCCCGCTTTTTCTGATCACTCTTGCAACTTGCTTACAAACTTATCTCCATCAGCGACCGCTCGGATTGCGGGCATAAGGTCGGTGCCCGCGGTAGCTTTCACCACATAACCTTGAGCACCGGTGGCGAGGGCTGCTTCCGCCAATTTTCTTAAGTTGTGCTGGCTGAGAAAGATGATCCGGCTGTGGGGAGCAAGGCGACGGATGCGCACCGCAGCTTCAATTCCTCCCAGCGTCGGCATGGTGATGTCGAGCAGGACTATATCGGGTTGAAGTGCATCGGCAAGCTGCACGCCATCGCGTCCATTGGCGGCTTCGGAAATCACCTCGATTCCCTTCTCTCCGTCAAGCAAGGCGCGGATCGTGTTTCGCGCGCCTTCGTGGTCGTCCACGATTAAGATCCTGAGCGCATCGGAGATGGAGTCGATCGCGCGGTCCTTGCGGTCTTTGGCGCGTCCTTGGGCCCTGTCAGACTTTTTGTCCGACAGGATTACTCCGAACAGCTGGGGGAAACAGATCGCGGTGGGGGTCGTCATAGGCGTACGGCCATTTCACAGCGTACCTCAGGTAAATTCATTCGTTCGATACACTACAAACTGTAGGTAGAAGCATGTAAGCGATGACCCGCGGAGGGCTCTTAGGAGGGTTTGTTGCACTCATCGAGAGATTGCCAGCGCTTCGGACCTCTTGACAATGCCTGCTCTTAACCCGTACAATTAGCACTCGATAGGCTTAACTGCTAACAGCAAGCCTTGACCTAACCAAATCATAGGCTTACAAGAATTCAGTCCCGCAACGCAACCTTCTAACTACTCGAAAGGAGTTTGAAACTATGGCGAAATTTTCACCGCTTCACGACCGTATCCTGGTCCGTCGTGTGGAGGAAGCTTCCACCACCCGTGGCGGCATCATTATCCCCGACTCAGCCAAGGACAAGCCGCAGGAGGGCGAAGTCATCTCCACCGGCAAAGGCCGCACCAACGATGAAGGCAAGACGTTCCCGCTGGCCGTCAAAGAAGGCGACCGCATCCTGTTCGGCAAGTACTCGGGCACCGAGATCAAGATTGATGGCGAAGAGTTCATCATCATGAAGGAAGACGAAGTCCTGGGGATCCTGACCGGCGCAGCCAGCCCGTCGAAGAAAGAACTCGCCGGCAGCCGGAAGTAGCTTTCAGCTGTCACGGAAATAGCATTCAGCTGTCAGCTCTCAGCTGTCAGCGAAAACCAAAGATCGCATTTTAAAGATTGCAAGTAGCCAGCAGCCTGGAGGCTCCTGGCTGAAAAGCTGGCAGCGGGTAGCTGACAGCCCTCAACGACGAAATTCATAACAAGGAGATAGAAACAATGGCAAAGCACATCGTTCACGGAGAAGAGTCGCGACAGGCGATCCTCCGCGGCGTCAACCTTCTGGCCGACGCCGTGAAAGTCACACTCGGCCCCAAGGGCCGCAATGTAGTTATCGAAAAGAAGTTCGGTTCGCCGACCATCACCAAGGACGGCGTCACCGTGGCCAAAGAAATCGAATTGAAAGACGGCCTGGAGAACATGGGCGCCCAGATGGTTCGTGAAGTCGCCAGCAAGACTTCCGACGTCGCCGGCGACGGCACCACCACCGCCACCGTTCTCGCCCAGGCCATCTACCGCGAAGGCGTCAAGACCGTCGCTGCCGGCGCCAATCCCATGGCCCTGAAGCGCGGCATCGAGAAAGCCGTCACCACGATTGCCGGCAAGCTCGACAAAGAAGGCAACCGCGTCAACGGCGAACTCGACAAGCTGTCGAAGCCCGTTACCGGCGAAATGATTGCCCAAGTTGGGACCATTTCCGCGAACAACGACGAGACCATCGGCAAGATCATTGCCGAGGCGATGAAGAAAGTTGGCAAGGACGGCGTCATCACGGTTGAAGAGTCGAAGACGCTCGAGACCCAGCTGGAAGTCGTCGAAGGCATGCAGTTCGATCGCGGGTATCTGTCGCCTTACTTCGTGACGGATCCGGAGCGGATGGAAGTTGCCCTGGAGAACGCCTACATCCTGATCAACGAAAAGAAGATCAGCTCGATGAAGGACCTGCTCCCGCTGCTCGAGCAGATCGCGAAGAGCGGCAAGCCGTTGCTGATCATCGCGGAAGACGTCGAGGGCGAAGCGCTCGCGACCCTGGTCGTCAACAAGCTGCGTGGCACGCTGCAAGTCGCGGCTGTGAAGGCTCCAGGCTTCGGCGATCGCCGCAAAGCGATGCTGCAGGATATCGCGATCCTGACCGGTGGCAAGGCCATCACCGAAGATCTGGGAATCAAGCTGGAGAACGTGCAGATCTCGGACCTGGGCCAGGCCAAGAAGATCACCATCGACAAGGACAACACGACGGTGGTCGAGGGCAAGGGCAAGCACGCTGAGATCGAAGGCCGCGTGAAAGAAATTCGCAGCCAGGTGGAGAAGACTACCAGCGACTACGACCGCGAGAAGCTGCAAGAGCGGCTGGCGAAGCTGGTTGGTGGCGTGGCCGTGATCAAAGTCGGCGCCGCAACCGAAACCGAAATGAAGGAAAAGAAAGCCCGCGTGGAAGACGCAATGCATGCGACGCGCGCAGCCGTGGAAGAAGGAATCGTCCCCGGCGGCGGCGTGGCTCTGGCGCGTTGTGCCAGCGTGCTCGACAAGGTGAAGGCCGAAGGCGATGAGCAGATCGGCATCAACATTGTGAAGCGCGCCATCACCGAGCCGCTGCGCATGATCGCCGAGAACGCCGGCGAAGAAGGCGCTGTGGTGCTGGGCAAGGTGCTCGAGTCGAAGGAAACGAACTTCGGCTACAACGCCTTCTCCAACGAGTACGAAGACCTGGTTAAGGCCGGCGTGCTTGATCCGACGAAGGTGGTGCGCACGGCGCTGCAGAATGCCGGCTCGATCGCCTCGTTGATGCTGACGACCGAAGCCCTGGTGGCGGAGATTCCGGAAAAGAAGGAAGCTCCGATGCCGGGTGGAGGACACGGCGGCGGCGGCATGGGCGACATGTACTAAGAAGCTGTCGGCCATCAGCTGTCAGCTTTCAGAAAGAACAGAGCCCCGCTCTTGCGAGAGCGGGGCTTTTTGCTGCGCGTGCAAGCCTGAGTCCTGGAGCGACTATTAAAGACAGTCCGTTCGGGATTAGAGAGTTTTAATTTGCACGAAAGAGTTGGCGTCAGATCACCTGCGGTTGGTCATTGTCGTAACTTGTGAGGGTTGTCCGGAGCGCACAGAATTAAATCGGAAGGGCCCCTGCAATTCCAAAGCAGGAGGACTGTCAGGATCTCTGACGTTCAGGCTAGTTGCCGTGCCACTCGTATCTCAGTGCGCGCTGCTGCGAGGAAGATTCTTCGATTCAGGCACTACATTTTCCCACACGCAATTCATGAAGATTGGCGCTCGCTTTGAGGAGCGCGAGGGTAGTCCCGCGCGTTGCAGGTGGCCAGGCAACATCCTTCCGGTCAATGGAGGAAAAAATTATGAGCAGCAGGGGTGAGCAGCGAGAAGCGGGCGTAGCCCTGATGTTGGCACTGGTTTTGCTGTTATTGATTTCAGCAATTGCGATTGGGATTATCAGCATGTCGAATGTCGAGAACGCGATCAACACGAATTTTAAGAGCGCGGAAACGGAATACTTCGCGGCGCGCGCGGGCATTGAGGAGGCACGCAACCGGCTGCTGCCCAATGCGTTTGACCACGCGGGCAATTTAATCAGCATAGATCCGGCGCTGCTGCCGAGCGCGCCGCCGGACGCAGGCGGCACGGTCCTGTACATCCTGAATGGAGTGACGTTGGCGCAGGCGACGACTCCGCCGACACCGGGCAATCCGAATCCTTATTTCGATCACGAACTCTGCCACAACATTCCGGGCGGGGCGGGAGGGGTCGTGCAGGTGCCCTTCAACGTGCGCTGCACCACGATGTTGCCCCCGCCGAAGATTGTGACGACGCCCAGCATTGTGCCTTACGCGCTGGATTACAAGTGGGTACGGATCATGATCAAGGAGAACGGAAGCGGGCCGTATACGCTGGCGAAGGGAAAACCTGCGAGCTATGGGGTCTGCTGGGATAAGAGCGCCACTCCGCCGTCAGAAGTGGTGACACCTTCCGTAGCCGACTGTGCTGCGGGAGGCTCTATGCCGCTGGCTCGTCCGGTGTATTTGCTGACGTCGCTGGCGGTGAACCGGAATGGCACGACACGGCGAATGGTGCAGGTAGAGACGTCGCTGGGGGTCAACTACCATCCGAGTTATTCGGTGTACGGAACTTCGACCGCATGCCCGGCAATCAATTTCGTGGGCAATGGCCATACGGCAGGGTTCACGGCGGTGGCCGGAAATACCCAGAATCCGCCGCGCAGCGCCAACACGACGTCTGGAGCGGATGTAGGCACCAATGGCGGGATCGCTTTGGGGGGTAATTCCACGATCGCGGGAATGGCCGGGGTGGCCAGCCATCCGCCGTGCTTTACACCAAATAAATTGAACAGCCCGCCCAGTGCGACGGCGATTTCGCCGGAGAAGTTTCCGGTGTATGGGCCGCCGAATCCCCCGCCACCAACGAAGAACACGAATATCACCACGGACACGAAGCTCACGCCGGGGAATACGTATGGAAATATTTCCGGCACCGGGTCAGCGGTGATCACGCTGCAGGTCCCTGCGGGCCAGGGGACGAGCACCAACCCGGCAATCTTCGTGATGAACAGCCTCAGCCTGGCAGGCCAGTCGACAGTTACGATCGCTCCCGCGAACAGCAGCGCCTGCGGCGGAACGATCATCTGTTATGTCGAAATCATCCTTGCGGGGAACGGAACGAGCAAGCCCCTTTCGCTGGCGGGCGGCTCATTGAGTAACCCGAGCGGGCTTCCCGAAACGATGGTGTTCAATCTCGCGCAGCCCATGAACTGCTCGGCATCGCCCTGCGGCACGGTTCAGATCACAGGTGGAACCGCGACGTATGCGGTCTTCAATGCTCCCATGGACAACGTGGTCGTGTCGGGGAACGGCGATATCTTTGGGTCCATCATCTCCTACGCCACGACGGTGAACGGCGATGGGACGATCTATCACGATACGAATAGCGCCGCGGAGTACACGTCGGATCCGTATCTGCACCTGATTGCGTTTCGGGAGTTGAGTTACTGAGTCAGGGACTCCCAGGTTCTTAAATCAGTGGCCAGTAGTCAGTGGCCAGCAAAGAAGAGAGCCCCGCTCGCGCGAGCGGGGCTTTTTTATTCTTAGAATCCGTACCGCTTCTCGGATGCGGTGAACAGTCCACACGCAATTTTTCCTATCTCTCTTTTCTTTCTTCAAGATTCACCCCACTCGCGGCCGCTCCATTGACTTGGTCCACCATCCCTCCTAACATGGCCGGGCTATGCATGCTGGCCCCACCATCATCGGCCAGACCATCTCGCATTACCGCATCCTGGATAAGCTGGGCGGCGGTGGAATGGGTGTCGTTTATAAGGCCGAGGACATCTCTTTGGGACGCCTGGTCGCCCTGAAGTTCTTGCCGGACGATGTTGCTCACGACCCTCAGGCATTGGAGCGTTTTCGCCGCGAAGCCCGCGCCGCCTCGGCTCTGAACCATCCCAACATTTGCACGATTTATGAAATCGGGAACAGCGGCGAGTTAACGTTCATCGCCATGGAATTTCTCGACGGCGTGACGCTGAAGCATCGCATTGCCGGCAAGCCGCTCGAATCGGAAATGCTGCTTTCGCTCGCCATCGAGATTGCGGACGCGCTCGATGCCGCCCACTCGAAGGGAATTGTTCACCGCGATATCAAACCGGCAAACATTTTCGTCACCGAACGCGGGCACGCTAAAATTCTCGACTTCGGGCTCGCCAAGGTCACCGCCGCTTCCAGTTCCTCCAGCCAGGCGACGGTCACGCGAACCAGCGACGATCCCCACCTCACCAGCCCCGGTACGGCGGTAGGCACTGTCGCCTATATGTCGCCCGAGCAGGCAAGGGGAAAAGAACTCGACGGCCGGTCGGACCTGTTCTCGTTCGGAACCGTGCTCTATGAGATGGCGACGGGCGCCCTACCCTTCCGCGGCGATACTTCGGCCGTCATTTTTGAAGCGATTCTCAATCGCGCTCCCCTGCCACTATTGCGGCTCAATCCCGAGCTGCCGCCGCGTCTGGACGAAATCATCAGCAAGGCGCTGGAAAAAGATCGCGACCTCCGCTACCAGCACGCTTCCGAGATGCGCACGGACCTGAAACGCCTGCAGCGCGATAGCGGTTCGGGGCGCAGCGCGGCCGTGCCGGTGGCCGAATCTTCCCCCGTAGCTGCGTCTGGGCTGGCGGTGCCGGTCAACCCGTCAGGGGCAAGCGGCGTTGCTAGCGCTGCGGGCCATTCCGGCAGCTCCGCGATCAGCGCTGCGGCGCGGCAGCACAAGCCCGGCTTTGCCGCGGGATCGATCATTGGTCTTCTCCTGGTGGCAGCCGCTGCCTATGGCATCTATTCTTTTCTAACCCGCGCCGGTGCTTTGCCCTTCCAGAACTTCACTGTTACTCAGATTACGAACACGGGCAAAGCCGCGCTGGCGGCGATCTCCCCGGACGGGAAGTACATTCTGAATGTGCAGAACGACAACGGCCAGCAAAGCCTCTGGCTGCGCAACATCCCGACCGGCAGCGATACTCAAATCATTCGTGCCGCGCCCGGCATCTATCGCGACCTGGCTTTTTCGCCGGAGGGAAACTATGTGTACTTCGAGAAAGCCGCGAACGCGCAGGGAACGTCATTCGATCTCTACCGTGCGCCGGTGTTGGGAGGAGCGCCCAACTCGATCGTTCGCGACATTGACAGCAACGCCACCTTTTCTCCCGATGGCCAACTCATGGCTTACATTCGCGCCAACGACCCAGAGATCGGCAAATACCGCATCCTCTCGGCCAATCCGGATGGCGGCAACGAAACCGTGCAGTTCATCACTCACTCCACCCGCGGCGCCGATCCGGTAGAAATCAGCTGGTCTCCCGATGGCAAGCAGCTCGCCTATTCCTTTGCATCATCCGGGAACGCGCTCAGCTACATCGAGACCTTCGATCTGTCATCCAAGAAGGTTGCTACTCTGGCTGCACTAAAGAACGAGAGAGTTTACGAACTGAGGTGGTTGCCATCAGGCCGATATCTTCTCGTCGTCTTCTCAGCAAAGGGGCAGAACTTCGTTCGCGCGCAAGTCGGACTGCTTTCCCTCGATGGCAAACTCGTCCCCGTCACTCGCGACACCAACCGCTATGCGACCTTGTCACTTTCCGCTGCCGGCACGGCTGCTTCCACCGTGCAGGTCAAAACCACTCGCAGCCTCGCTCTCCTGCGCACCGACGATCTGGCCAAACAGAGCTCTCCCAACCTGCTGCCCTTGGTTGAGCCGCAAACGGTCCAATGGATGCCAGACGGGAAGTTGCTGGTCTCTGATGGTGAAAAAATTACGCGCATGGATCCCGATGGCCAGAATGCGACTGTCCTGGTCAGTGATCCCTCAGCAAGCATCCTCGGATTCTCACCCTGCGGCGGTCGCTACCTGTTGGTTGCCTGGGCCTACCATCAAAACAATGTAATGGTCATTTGGCGCACTAACGCGGATGGCTCGGCGCCTCTGCAACTCACGTCGCAATACTTTGAAACCGATCCTGTTTGTTCTCCCGATGGCAAGTGGGTCTACTTCCTTGATCGCCCGGTGGACCACGTCATGCGTGTCCCCATCGAGGGCGGCAAGTCAGAACTGGTGCCTGGTCTTACCATCCCCAACTCGTTCGGCCAGGAAAGCTTGAATGTTTTCGGGAATACACTCGCGGTGGTCGCCGATATCAACGAGACTGCTACGAGCACGGCCCGCGTCGACCTGGCCACTCTCTCTTTGGACAACAATTCGGCAACTCCGCTACGCCTCCAACGGTTGGATCCACGTTTCGCCACTCTCCATTCTATGAACCCGCGAGTTCAACCTCTACCCGGTGCGAACGCGGTCGTATATCCAATCACCGAAAATGGCGTGGAAAACCTGTGGGTCCAGCCTCTCGACGGGTCCCCAGGCCACCAACTGACCCACTTCACGTCCGAATCGATTACCGACTATCACTTTTCGCCCGACGGGAAGATTCTGGCCGTAGTCCATGAACACGACACCTCCGACGTAGTCCTGCTGCGCGAAGGGAACCCATAGGCGGAAAGCACCCGGGTGCTGATGAGATAACCCTTGTTCTCGCAGGCGTGGGTGGGAGTGCGGTTCGATGGGGCGTGCGGACGAATGCGTCCGCCGCCACGTGGCCGAGGCTGTCAACAAAGTTCCTGATTCCGGTATCTTGGGTTGGGACCTATGCTGACTAGGCGTGAACTCGTAACTCGAACTGCAACGTTAGCGGTAGCGGCGCTGGCGCGGCCTTTGGTTTCGAATGTGTACGGTGCAACGCCATCGGACCTGCGGGTGGGACCACCGGCCGGCCAGCGGCAGCGAGACTATGCAAGTTTCTTCATCTTGACCCTTTTGACTGCCCGTGGAAATATTCTGTTCCTCACGTAGACCTTCCGAAATCGGGCCGGCCCAAAACTTCCTTTCAAGGAGAATCTCTCATGCGGCGCGCCATTCTTTCGATTGGATCAATCATCATGCTCACCGTTTTCGTCGCTACGCTGGCGAGCGTCCCTGTTGCCGCGCAGTCACCAGAAAAAGTGTTGCATAGTTTCCTGGGCGGGAGCGACGGGATTGCGCCCTACGCGGGAGTGGTTTTCGACAGCGCTGGGCGCCTCTACGGCACAACCTGTCAGGGAGGTACTTACGGCAGCGGCGTCGTCTATCAGATGGGTCAGAAATCGGGCGGCGTGTGGAGCGAACACGTCATTCACACCTTCAACGCCGCAGACGGGAACTGCCCGTCCTCGTCATTGATCGTCGACAAGTCCGGCAATGTCTATGGCACTGCGCCTGGGGGTGGCAGGTATAACTCCGGCGTGGTTTTCGAATTGATCGCGCCGACTACCGGCGGCGGTTGGGGTTACAGGATTCTTCACAGCTTCAGCAATAACGGGTTGGACGGTCAGGTTCCGTTTGGCGGCCTGGTGATGGATTCAGCCGGCAAATTGTACGGCACCACGCAGTTTGGCCCCAACAAATTCTATGGCACTGTGTTCGAGCTTTCTCCCACTGGCGGAGGTTCGTGGAACGAAACCATCCTCTACAGCTTCCCCATCAATTCCAGCGGGTTCATGGTCGACGGTGCGCAGCCGCAGGGCAGTTTGATCTTCGATGCTGCCGGAAATCTCTACGGCGCCACCAACGGCGGCGGGGCCTACGGATTCGGCACGGTGTTTGAGCTTTCGCCGAGCGGCAGCGGCACCTGGACTGAAAGCATCCTGCACAGCTTTCTTAACACATTCAGCGCGGATATCTGGACGCTCCAAGGCGGCGTCGTCTTCGACAAGTCGGGCAACCTCTACGGTTGTACGGAAGCTGGAGGCGCCGACAATGATGGAGGTATTTTCGAGCTATCTCCGGCGGGCGATGGCACCTGGACAGAGACCATCCTTCATACGTTCACTGGCGGCACAAACGGCAGCAAAGATGGTGCCGTCTGCAACTGGGAGACTCCAGTCTTCGATTCAGCCGGCAACCTCTATGGCGTAACCAGCTATGGCGGCGCGAATAGCGCCGGCACCGTCTGGAAACTCACGGCCCAGAGCGGTGGCGCGTGGGCTTATAGCACGATCTACAGCTTCAAAAACATCAATGGCGACGGGGTGAATCCGGCCAGCACCCTAGCTTTCGATTCGCACGGGAACCTTTTTGGCTCCACTCTTTCCGGTGGTCCCGGAGGCGATAGCGGATACGGCACCGTCTTCGTCGTTAAGCCATAACTTAATTTCCGGATATAGAGAGACGGGACTGACGCCATTTCTCCGGCGGGTGGCGGAATCTCCTCGCGTCTCTTGCGAAGGGTGGGCCTCGATGCAGCCATGAGTCCGAATTTCGCTTTGTAACACGGAAAAAGGATCCACTCAAGCGGCGCGTTTCTTGGCAGACTGCAGGCACGCCGACACTTCGCGCAAAACTTGGTCGTAGTCGGCGGCGACTGCGCGCTCCACATGAAGGCGCGCGCCCTTCACCCCGGCTTCTTCCGCCAAACGCTTGAATTCTGTCTGCAGAAAGACTTCCAGTTGCTTCGATGTCAGGAACGCAATGGGAACGGTCGACGACTGGCCGTTTGCGGTCTCGATCTTCACGCAGTATGGGGATTCCGACAGCTGAGGTTCTGTAGTCATGTTAATGCCTCCCTTTCTGGAGTGACGAACGTGGCCAGCAAAAGTGCTGGCATTCTAGCGCGTTCCGCCGTGCATCGGGCCACTCGGTAGGGCAGGCGGAGCCATCTTGTAAATGGGTGTGAAAAAAAACGGGGCTACACGTCAGGAATTGAGGCGATTGCTGTCTACACGTTTTGCACAGGCTCAAATTTCCCTCGGGTGCTTACCTGATTCTCGAACCGGCGGGGCGCCGCTATCGTGGCACAATCCAACAGCGGGGGCAACGATGAGCAGCCTTTCCGAACTCGCAAAAAACAGACCAGTGGAAGCTATCGTCGAAAGGGAAATTCAGATTCGCGCCTACGAACTGTATGAGGAGCGGGGAAAGGGCCAAGGCCTTGCGCTGAAAGATTGGCTAGAGGCAGAAGCGGAAGTACTAGCGAGATGTTCGCGGGCCAGTTAGGATTCGACGAGAGGACGGGTGAAGTGCCCTCCACCCGTGTGTCTCCATTTTCTCGAATGTAAACGGTTCCCTGACCTGCCCCGATTCTCGGCTTAATCCACTATGTAGCTAGCATGCCATCATGGCGGCTAGTGATTGGACGGTTCTTTCTCGTCTTGTTCGCGATCGGTCGAGGTTCCGTGGTCCATGTGGAACAGGGCGGCCTGGGCTGCGGCGGCTTCGTGAAGTTCACTGAGATCGTCGGGGGCGCCGGATTCGGGCTTATCCTGCTTCCGCTGGGTCCTGCGCTCGGCTTTTTCCCGTTGCTTCTGTTGCCGCGATTGCTCTTTCTGACGTTTGTTGAATGTTGACCGGCCTCTTGGCATAGCGCCTCCCAGAAATTAAGGTTCGTCGTCCCGGCGCGAGATAAAATCCGGGTACAAGATATCAGATTGCAAATCTTACCAGCGGGGTTCGCGGGGCTGACGCGGATGTCCGCGGTAATCATCGCGGCCACGGCCGCCGCCACCACTGCCGCCGAAACGATGGCCGCCGCCCTTTGGGCGATCCGTCTTGGGCTTGGCTTCGTTGATGGTCAAAGGCCGGCCGCCCAGATCCGATCCGTTCAAGGCCGCGATGGCTTTATCGGCCGCGCTGGAATCGGTCATTTCCACAAACCCGAAGCCGCGCGAACGGCCCGTATCGCGGTCGGTGACGAGGGTGACTTTTTCGACGGCGCCGTGCGGTTCAAAAATGTTGCGGAGCTCGGCTTCGGTTGTGCTGTGGGGCAAATTGCCGACATATAAATTCTTCATTGCATTTCCTCTCTTAACAGATCGTCCAAAGTGGTCGGGGGGCCGGCGCTCCTCGAGGGGCGCGCGTCGGCATCCCGCGGCGGTGCGGGACGGTCGCGCATCGCAGTAGTACGAGCGTTGCAGGTAGAGCGAACAGCGGAAATTCGGCGCGAAGCTTCCAGGATTCCCCAGCGCTGATTCGCGTTTGGATCGGAAGAAAGCGCCGCCTTGAGGTCGCCGATTAAAACCTGGCGGCCCGCGTTCTGAAGCAGAAACTGGTCATCTTCGATGGGCAAACTTGCCAGATAGGCGGGCTCGCCAACCAGGAAGGCCAGGCGTTGGGGAGGCGTCGCCCCCCGCAGGTCATCACAAAAGCGGTCGCGGTGGCCTCGTCCTTTTTCCATGTTGATGAGGACGAGGTCATACAAATCGGCTCTCCACCAGGATCGGGCTTCGGCAATGTCGGCAGCGCAATCCACCTCCATCCCGAGCTTGCGCATGATCTCGGCGCGCAGATCGCGTTTATGGGAAGAGGTGTCGAGCAGGAGCACGCGCTTCTTCTTCTCTGCGCCGGGAATGCGGATCGCGAGGGGTAAGACAGGCATCGGAATGTTCATGCCGCCACCGGACGCGATGGGGCGGGCGAGCGGGTATCCACGGGCTTCTGCGGCGCGGTTGCCTGGTTCAGCGGAGTGCCGCTGCGCTTTCGCCTAGCGAGCTTTTGCTTGCGGAGCCGGTTATACCGGGCTTTATCGCCATTCAGTGCGGACATGATGGACTCCTCCATGCTGGCTGTTGGTTGAATCGCGGGACAGTCAAAACCGCCGTCGCGAGCCGCGTCGGGACGCATGCTTGCCATGGCAGAAGGCGTGCACTGAGTGCTAATTGTGGAACGGAGCGCCTCTCGATCTCTCAATCGCGAAGGCGCAAGTGCTGGGCGTGGCTTCGAGGTTGGTACGTTAAGTATATCCTGTTTATCGGCCTTGCTGCGGGACGATTCCAGCGAGGAAACACACCATCAAAACGTTCCGGCGGAGTCCCGCGTGATCACTGGCATTTCAAAAGGAACGCCGGCCCCCAGAGAAATCCATTGACGAATCCCGTGATGGTGTCGCCCACGCGATCTCCCAACCGGTTGACTGCGCGAAATCCGGTGTACGTCGCAGAGGGATAAACGTAGGAGGTGAATTTGCCGCTCCTGTAGCTGAACCCTTCGCCGTCCGCATTGACGTTGGGGCGGTATTCGCCGACAATCTCGCCGGCGTTATTGATCCCGTTCGCCGATGAAGATGAAGCCCCCGCGGGCTCGATCTTTGCATAGCTGTTGTTGTATTCGAGAAAGCCATGCTCGGTATTCCCGTCGTAGTACCAGCCCACCACCGCTCCGAGATCATTTAGGCCAACGGGATAGGTATCCACTGCGCCCGGAAATTGGAGGGTGTAGAACTTGTTGCCGCGCTTCAGAAATCCTAAGGAGGGTGCGGTCGGAGCGGCCTGGTACGAGCCGACAACGTCGTTCACATTGTTGATGCCGCTCGCGGACGTGCTGTATGCGCCGGGTATGGAGAATGACTTTGTGGACCCATCCGGCGCGAGAAAAAATCCGAATGACTGTCCCTGGGCATTGCTGTAGGTCCCGACCGAATTGCCCGCGTCGTTGATCCCTCCGAGCGCGGTCTGCGAGGCCCCGGGATAATCGTAAAGATTGCCGGTGCCGTTCGACCACGTGAAGCCGTGCAGCGTCAACGTCACCAGATCATAGAACGAGCCCGCCACCGCGTCGGAGGAATTCACTCCGCCTGGAGAGACGTTGCCTTGGTCCGCGGAGTTCATGTTGATGGTTGTGGCCGAGCAGGAAGGGGCGGAAGAAGAGCTGGCCTGCGCGAGGACGGGCAATGAGATCAGAACTGAAAACAGTATGAGCGCGACTGCAAACTGCGTACGCATGGATGCTAACTCCCCATAGGTATGTCCGTGGATCTGCGGCGGAGATTCGAGCGCGCTTAAGATGTGCTTCAGCCGCCGATAGGTTGGCTTGTTGGGTCCGAGCGATGGTCCGCGTGAGACGTGCTGGCTTTTAGAATGAGGTGTCTACGAGCTTCGCGCGTTGTGCTGAATAGAATTTAGATCTGATGTGATCCGGGTCACAGCCAGTTTCCCCGAATTGAGGTTTGATCATGCAATCGCTTTTCGGGGAATCTCCATGCCGGACCCTCTCGAGGACCTGAATATACGCCTTGCGCAACTTCTGGCCGAGATCATGAAGGAAACGGACCCGGCGAAGTACGACCAACTGGGCGCTGAAATCTGGCGAGTCCTCGGCGAACGCGAGCTTCTTGCCGGCAAGCCGCCGGTCCGCGGCAAGACGGACTGACAAACAGGATCACGCACGACAGCGAAAGCGGCCACTGAACCTCGGTGCACCGCTTTTCTAATTCGTCGCGTGCATAATTGGCTTGCCCGATCTCGTACCCCGTACGGAGACAATCCACCATGAAGCGCCTCGCCACTGGCCTCGGCCTCAGCTTGCTTTTGTTTTTCAACCTGCCAACCCATGCGCAAGACAATCGAATGTCCAGCAACGACGCCAACGCCGTGCGCGCGGCGGTGACGAACTACATCGAAGCCTATTACACGGGCAACGCGGCGCGGATGCAGCAAACGATCCATCCTGATTACCTGAAACAGATGGTCCATGGTGACATTCAGGTTCGCGAAAAAACTGGGCAGCAGATGGTGGAAGAGGTCCGGTCACACGGCCCAGCCGACCTTTCAGCCGCGCAGAAAACAGAACAGGTCAGCGTTCTCGACATCGCGGGCACGATCGCCTCGGCCAAACTCGTCACACCGGGCTGGGTCGACTACATGACACTGTTTAAAGTCAATGGCGAATGGAAGATTCTGTCGGTAGTACAGCGGATCGACCGTTAGAGACGGCTGTCGAAAACCATCGGTCCGCGATTCAACATCAAAACCGTTCGAAGTTCGGTGAGATTTGACGTGTGGCGGCGAGGACGCCGCCACGACAGCCGCCGGGACGGCGGCGCTACGGTCGAGAGTGCCGGCGCGACGCAATTGTCGCTGCTTAGTCAGAAATCTTGCTGCTTAGTCAGAAATCCTAGGGATGAATCGCGTTAGAATAAGCTCGACCGCAATAAAGCGGCTATCTTGTCCAAGGAGTTACGGGCATGAGCTGCCTTAAGTTAGCCGGCTGCGTAATCGCGTTTACCCTTCCGCTGTGTGCGCAACAGAAGCTTAACGAGCGTCAACTGGGTGCCTACAAAGGCGACGACCCGGCAGTGCGTTCGGTAATGGACTACTGTGACGCGGTGGACGAAGCCGTGCAAGGCCAGCAGCCGCGCATATTCGTGGACGCAATCCCCGACTCGAGCATGCCTTCGAAGAAGCTTGTCTGGATGAAATTTGCCAGCAGAGAGGAGTGGGATGCAGCCCGCAAACCAGCCCCGGTGGCATTCGTGTGGAACCGGGATGGCGCGATCGTTCGAGTAACGGTCGTGTCGAGGCCTCCTCGCGTCGGCGCTCCATCAGTTGGGCGCGGCAGGATCGATTATTGCTACGGCGCCGACAGCAGACTGACGCGGATTCGCGCTCTCTGGTACGCTCCAACGTATTGCGAGGTTCTCTTCCCGTGCCGCCTCATCAGCGATCAATTGATAATCGGTCCGCGGTTGCCGGCAGTCACGGATTGGGTGATCACGGAAGATGGGGCAATCCAAAAACTAAGGAACGGCAAAGCAGAGCAGAACGATTTCGATCCGAGCTACTCGCTAACCGCGGGTGATCTACACCTCAAGACGAGCGCCGATTTGCCTTTCAATCAGTAAAGCTGAAGTAAAGGGACGCGTTTCGCCTCTCCAGCGTTGGGTGCATTTTTAGAATCGGCCCTTCAGAACCGTCCTGAGATCGTTCATTACAGCATCCCCGATTGCGCGGGTTGCCTGTCGCAATGCCAGGGATGGGCGTTAATCTGCAAAAAATTCGGGCCGCCTTTAGGCGGCCCGTTGTGTCTTAAGCTGAAAGCTGACGGCTGGTCGCTGAGAGTTCTTAGTCTCCCGCTACCGGCTCGGCAATCTCCGGCTTCGCGCCGTTTCCATTGCCGTTTCCGTTCGCTTTCGACAACGCGCCCAGCGGGATGAATCCATCCTGCGATTGCACCGGCTTCTCTTTCAGCACGACTTCGCGATACAGCGAAGCCATGCGCGCGTTGTAAGCTTCGTCATTCTTCTGCGGACCGCGCGCTTCAGCCGACGCCGCGCTCTTGGCATCCCGCGCCCGCTTCTTCTCCTCGCGCGCGTTCTTGGCGATGCCCAGCTTGTCGAGATCGTGCTGCAGTTCGTTGGTGACGATCTCTTCGCGCAGATTCAGATAGTCGACGTGCTGCTCTTCCATCCGCACTTTTTTGCCGCCGGCGAAGATCTCATGGCGTCCATGCTCTTCGTACCACTTGGTGAGCGTGGCCGTCATGTGCATCTTCTCGATGATGTTGCGCCATCCCACGCCGGTGTTGTAGGCGCAGAAGGAAATCTCGCCTTCCTGCGTCGCGTAAGGAATGATGCACTGCTCCGTGCGCCGGAAGTCGTAGTTGAACAGATCCTGGAACCACATGCCTGCGATGAACAGGAAATTCCAGCGATCGGTCTGGCGGCGCTTCATCACGTCGTCAATCGTGCGGTCCGGACCAACTTTGCCGTAATCCTTTCCGGTCACGTGATAGTTCTTGTCGAACTTCTTCAGCAAGTCCATCAACTTGAAGTGCGTCGGCGACTGGTATGGATCGTAGTTCTTCATCAGGCACAGCGCCATGCCCAGCCCGGTGAGGAACTTTCCGCGGGAAGCATCGTTGACCTTGGCGATATCCTTCGCGAGTTGATCACCGTGCAGGAACGCAGTCACCGGCACCGCTTCCTTGGTTTCCTTGTCGATCATAATGGCCATGCCGGTGCCGCAGTTCGGATGGCATCCGCACGAGAGTTGGCCCCAATCGTTGTTGGCGTCCTGAGCGTGCATGAGGTCGGCCCAGTCGCTGAAAGTTCCCATGAAAGAAATCGGGAACCAGTCGCGGGCGGGCTCGCCCAATCCAGTCTGATTCTTCACGTCGTGCGCCAGATGGCTCAGCGTGTAGCGCTGCGCCTGCCGGCGTTCGTCGGTGACGGCTTCATCGCGGCCGGTAAACGAAACCGGCTGGAACGACAGGAAGCTGATCGTCTTGGGATTGTCGAGCGCGAACTTCACAATGCGTCCTACCTGCTCGTTGTTGATGCCGTTCACGATGGTGATGACCGGAACGATTTCGCATCCCGCCTTGTGCAGGTTCTCGATCGCCTTCAGCTTCACGTCAAACAGGTTGCCGACCATGCGGTGCGCGTTGGCGGCGTTGCCGATGCCATCGAACTGCAGGTAGGCATAGCGCATGCCGGCTTCGACAGCCTGCTGCGCGAATTCCAGGCTCTTGGCGAACTCGATTCCGTTAGTCGCGGCCTGCACGGAGTTGTATCCGACTTTGCGGGCGTAGCGAACGGCATCGAGGAAGTAAGGCGACAACGTGGGCTCGCCACCGGAGAACTGCACCGACATCTGCCGGCGCGGCTTGATGGTGATGGCATTGTCGAGCATCGTCTTGATTTCTTCCCACGTCAGTTCGTGCACGAAGCCGACCTGGTTGGCGTCCATGAAGCAGGGATCGCACATCATGTTGCAGCGGTTGGTGAGGTCGATGGTGAGCACCGATCCGCGGCCATACTTCACCGTGGAAGATCCGTGATGGTGCAGCTTTTCGTCATTGTGGGCCACGATGTCGCGGCCGGGGAAAACGTCTTCAAGGTGCTTGGAGAATTCGGTGTCGATCGACATTACATCTTCGAAGTGTCCGTGCTTGGGGCAGTCCTTCACCATGAGGATCTTGCCGTCGCGCTCGATGATCGTCGCCTTGATCTCGCCCACCTTCTCGTTCATGAGAACTTCGTGGGGCAGATGGCCGTCCAGAATCTGCTGACGAATTTCGGGGACACACTTCGGGCACAGCGAGTCCGTGCTGCGCGGCCAGCCGAGCGGGGGCTTGGACTTCTCATACGATTTGAGCAGCGGCTTGTCGGACCACTTCGGCGTCGGCGACGGGTTGGGCTTGATACTGTTCAAGCGGTCGAACACAACCCACGCGCTCTTGGCGGCGGTGACCACTGCTTTTTCTACGTACTTGATCGGCTTGCGCATTTTAGCTTCTAGCTCCTGGCTGCTAGCTTCTAGCCGGACTTTTTGGCTAGTAGCTGCGTTTCTTGGGGGATAGGCTCACGGCTTCAGCGCCTAGTCGTATCCCACTGACTGCAATTCACGTTGGCCTTCGCTTCGGATGAACCTGAGAATGCCGTCATCCAAAAACTGCGGCTTCCAGGGCACCTGCGTCCGGCTTGAAGCCGGGGTTCTTACACCTTTCCCTGGGTGTTATGTCTGTAGCTATCCTATGGGAGGGCTTAGGGATGGCGCATCCAGATCCCAACGAATGGGGCAAAATCGAGGTTTAGCGGTAATTAGAGGGATTAAACGGTGCTAAGTTATTGAAAGTAAAGGAGCAGAGAAACCGGCAGGTGGTCGTTTTCGCCTCAGTGGACCTGCCAGTGGTATTGACTTTCTGGGTACGGAACTGTCGCGCGGAATTGACTGAGATCGTACCTGGGCTGAGCCCGTGCGGATTTGGAAGGTTTAGCGGCGGAGGGGTGGAACGACCGGAGCGACTGGGCCGTTTCAAAAATTTGCGCCGGCGCTACGTCAGCGCCGGCGCTAGATTCGCCTCATCCCCAGCGGGGCTGTTCGTCCAGGCTGATGCCCAACGCCGTCTTGGCTACTACTTCGTGGGTCAGGAACGAGTTTGCCGGGTGGATGCGGCCCAGGCGGGCGTCGCGGACCAGGCGTTCGTAGCCGAGAGAGCGGAAGATGCCGGAGCCTCCGCTGCATTCGAGGCCCAGATCGACTACGCGCCATGCGCCTTCGACCGCGCGGTATTTGGCGGAGAAGATTTTCAGCGGCCACTGCGCGCCGTGATCGACGCCCTCGGACCAGTCGCGGGCCACGCTCTCGAGATGCGGCCCGATGGCTTCGAGTTCGATCACCATGTCGGCGATGGCATGCTGCACTTCCGGGTGATAGGCCATGGAGCGCGTCAGGGCCATGGAAGTCTTCTTCTTTACCGAATCGAGGGTGTGATCGAGCGCTCGTTTGGCGAGTCCATAATAGACATTCCCAAAACCCATCAAGGCCCACGCGAACACTGAAAGAACATACGCGTCGATTCCCGCTGCGCCGGGCGGCACAACGCGAACGATATAGCGGTCGGGCACGAAGACGTTTTCGAGGATTGTGTCGTCGCTGCGGGTGGCGCGCATGCCGAGCACGTCCCAAGTCTGCTTGATGGTGATTCCAGCATCGTTGCGGGTTATAAAAGCGTGCACGACTTTCGGCTGCGCCGGGTCGCTGGTGTCGAGGCCGTGCAGGCCAAAGCGCGTCCACACGGGCGTGAGGCTGCCAAACATCTTTCGACCGGTGAAGCGGTATCCGCCGTCGACCTTCTCCGCTTTCGACGTGGAGAGGAGGACAGGAACGTCGTTGCCGCTTTCGGCGTGTCCGGCGGCAAAGATCTCGCCGGCGGCGGCATCGCGCAGAATCCATTCCAACGATGAATCGCCGCGACGCCACAGATCGGCGGCCACGCCGCACCAGTAGAGATGCATGTTCACCGCGAGCGCTGTGGCCGGCGCATAGTAGGCGAGACGGCGCTGCTCACGGCAACATTCGGCGAGCGTCAGGCCTGCGCCGCCGAATTCGGTGGGCACCGGCAGAGTGAGGTATCCGGACATGCGCAGCTCTTCAAAGTCTTCTTCGAAGAAACGGTTGGCGCGATCGTATTCGGCCGCGCGCGAGGCGAAGCGCGCGAGCATTTCTTCGGTGAGCACTGATTTCGAGGGCCGCGGCGCGGAAGGGTTCGAGTTCGAAGAACTGCCGTTTCCGCTGGGGCTCGCTTCTTCCACAATCGTCTTGGTCATTGGTTCCATGGTGGTTCCTCCCTCGCTGGGTGGCTATTCTACCGGAGGTGCGCTTTTGGCCTATAATCGGTCCAATTCGGCACTACCGGGGCTGCTCGAATCCTAGTGAAATCCCCTGCTGGGAGTAACGAAAGAACGCCAAAGAAAAGCCAAAAAGGGTTCAAAAGAAGGTGTGGGACGGTCTGCGCGCGGCAGTAGATGCTGCTGGGTGAAGCGATGGGCGATCGGGAAGTCACTAAGAATCCAAGCACATTGCGGTTCGGCGACTTCAGCCTGCAGCCGGAGCGCGCGGCGCTGTGGAAAGGCGATCGCGAGGTCAAGCTTCGGCCCAAGGTGTATGACGCGCTGCATTACCTGATTGCGAACCGTGGCCGGCTGGTTCCCAAGGAAGAACTGATTCAAGCTCTTTGGCCTGAAGCATTTGTGACCGACGACTCGTTGGTGCAGTGCATGGTTGAGTTGCGCCGGGCTCTGGACGACCGATCCCAAGAAATCCTGAAAACCGTTCCACGCCGGGGGTACATTTTCGCTGCGGAGGTCGACCGGGACACGGGACCGGCGGAAAGCCGTGCCCAAGCGAAAGCTGCCGCCGGCAGCGACATTGCTACAGCTCACCGGCTTCCGATTGCGCGCACTCCCCTGCTGGGCCGCGAACGCGAGCTTGCCGCTGTCGGGCAGTTGCTGCTTGATCCCGCCGTACATCTGGTCACTCTTACCGGCGCCGGCGGATCGGGAAAGACGCGGCTGGGGATGGAACTTTGCCGCGAATTGTCCGGGGCGTTTGAGCAGCATGTCTACGTTGTGGCTCTGGGCTCGATCAGCGACGCGGGGATGGTGCCTGCGGCGATCGCGGAGTCGTTGGGTATTCGGGAGATTGGCGGGCGTCCTTACCTCGATCTGGCGATGGAATTTCTGCGCGAGTGCGAGCCGTCGCCGGTTCTCTTGCTGCTGGATAATCTGGAGCACATTCTTCCGGCTTCGGCGTTTGTGGTGCAACTGATCGAGGCTTCGCGCGGATTAAAAATTCTGGTGACCAGCCGGGCGCCGTTGCGGGTGTACGGCGAGCACGAATTTCCGGTCCCGCCGCTGGCGTTGCCGGATCCGCAGCAGATGCATTCCTTGGCGGCACTCGCGGAGAATCCATCGATTTCTTTGTTTGCGCAGCGCGCGGCGGCGGTGAAGCCCGATTTTCAGCTTACGGCAGAAAATGCTCCGGCGGTGGCGGAGATCTGTTCGCGCGTCGATGGGCTGCCTCTAGCGATTGAGCTGGCTGCCGCCCGCGTCAAGATGTTGCCGCTCAGCGGAATTCTGGCGCGCCTGCAGAGCCGTCTGCAGCTTTTGACCGCCGGGGCCCGCGATCTTCCCGAGCGACAGCAGACTCTTCGCAACACGATTGACTGGAGCTACGACCTGCTCAACGAAGCCGAGCAGAAGCTGCTCCGCCGGCTGGCTGTGTTCTGGGGCGGAGGCACGCTCGAAGCCGCCGAGGCGGTGGGCAACACGAGCAACGATCTGGGCGCGGAGATTTTCGAGGTGCTTTCGTCCCTGGTGGACAAAAGCCTGATCCAGCAGCGACAGCAGGGCAGCGATGAGCCGCGTTTCCGCATGCTGGAAACAATCCGCGAATATGCTTTGGAGCGGCTCAAGCAAAGTGGTGAGGAGGCCGCGACCAAGCGCGCCCATGCCGCCTATTCCCTGGTGTTAGCCGAGGAGGGCAATCCTGATTTGACGGAAAGCGAGCGTGCCGCCTGGCTGGCACGCTGCGAGGCGGAGCACGACGACTTTCGCGCCGCCCTCGACTGGATGTTCCAGACGCGCGAGCTGGATTGGGGCTTCCGTTTCTGCATGGCGCTGTTTCGCTTCTGGGATATGCGCGAACATTCCGAGGAAGGGCGCGCCCGGCTGCAACACATTCTGCAGATTGCCGGCTCGGATTATCCGAGGGAACGCGCGCGGATTTATCTATTTCTGGGAGCCTTCTCCACGGCGCAAGGAGATTTCACAGCGGCAGCCCGTTTTCTGCAGCAGAGCTTAAACACGTACCAGGAACTGGATGACCCATCCGGAATTGCGGTATCGCTGAACGCCATGGCGATTGCGGCGCGCGATCGCGGCGACCATGTGGCGGCGCAAAACAATTTCGAAAAGAGCCTCGCGTATTGGCGGAAAGCCGGGGATCGGGCTGCCATCGCGCGCTGCCTGCACAATCTGGGCAACGTAGCGAGAATTCGCGGCGACTATGCCCGTGCCCGCATGGCGCTCTCAGAAGCGATGCAGTTGTTTGAAGAGATCGGCGACAGCAGCGGAGCGGCCTGGGCGCTCAACCAGCAGGGCGACGTCGCCAAGGAGCAAAGAGACCTCGCGGGCGCGCGCGAACATTACGAGAAAGCACTGGCTGCCTTCCGGGGCGCGGCCGATCGCTGGGGCATGGCGCGATCCCTCGCCGATCTGGGGACGATTGCCTGCGAGCACGGCGATCAGACGATGGCATACGCGGCCTTCAAAGAGAGCCTGGAGATCTTTACCGCGTTGGAACACCGGCGCGGGATTGCGCGAGTGCTGGAGGGGTTCGCGTGCCTGGCGCTGCGTAAGGGGGATGCGCATCGCGCCCTGGCGGTGGCCGGGGCGGCGTCGCGCCTACGGCAGGCGATCAGCGCGCCCCTGCCCCCGGGGGAGCAAGCCATACTCGATGAAAATCTGCGCCAAGCCTGGGAGCAACTGGGGGAAGCAGGCGGGAAAAAGGCTTGGGAAGAAGGCCGCGCGCTCACTACGGAGAACGCGATCAAATACGCTTTGTCGGTAGTTTCTAGCTGATGTTCCTGGGATCGATGAGCCGCCGGACGGCCGCCACGCGGTTGGCGGGAAGGTTGGTTCTGCGCGCGTGTTCCCGGATCGTATCCTCGTCGGGCGCGAGGTAAACACAGTACACCTTGTCTTCGGTCACATAGCTGTGGAGCCACTGAATTTGCGGCCCGATGTCTTTCAGGCTTTGTAAAGAGCGCAACGAGACGTCGCGAATCTGGGCCTCGGATAGCGAACCTGCCCCGGGAATTTCGCGTTCAATCACGAACTGCGGCATAACGGCATTTAGTCTACACCAAGGCTCCGGGCTGACTGGAGGGTGGCGACTTCTACTACTCTTCCACCAACTGCGAGGGCGGGTTGCGATCCGACATGAGGCCGATTGCCATGGCTAGCTCCTGGATGCGGCGCAGTTCGCCTTTTGGGCTGGCCTGGCCCGCTTCCTCGTACCCGATGACAGCGTAGTAGACAGCGCAGTCGAAGAACTGGTTGAGGAGGTTGTTGAGTTCCAGTTCTCCATGCAGTTCGACGATGGTGTCGGCAAAAGCCTCGCGGCGCAAGAAGTACCAGAGATGATCGCGGGTGAGCATCAGGGCCCAGAGGAACTGATGCAGGCGGATTCCTTCGGCGGCGCGGCGGGCTCCGATCGCCTTAAAGCGGCCGGCGATGTCGAGCTCGGTCTTCTGCAGGAGCCACTCCCCGAGATTGTGGTAAAGCTCCTCGACGGCGCGCTTCAGGTCCTCAGGGGAGATCTTGCAAAAATCCGATGTACGCTCGGACTTGCGAACCTCGGCAACCAACTCGCGAGACAAATTTTCGGAGTGCCTCTCGATGAGGCGCACCAATTTCATACCCAACATCAGCCGCTCTCCTCGAACTGCTATCTATTGAAACAAGGATGCACCCAACGTCCCCGCAGGATGCCCGCACCGGGATAGATCGTGTGGCGACCTATGTCCTAATCTCTGTTTATATCGTAACACGATATATCGCTCAGGGCAAGGCGGCGGAGCATTCCGAAAGTAACGGCTTCGTTCCGCATCTGCACCGGCTAGCGGCTAAGGAATCGCGCGCAACACTTTTTTCAGTACCAGCGCGTCCACGCCATTCGAGTAATAATGCGGCCAGGTACGGATCACGCTGTAGCCATGGCGTTTGTAAAAGGACAGGGCGGCGATGTTGTCCACGGCGGTTTCCAGGCCGACGGCGCGGCTGCCGGCGGCTTGCAGCTTTCGTTCGGCGGCTTCGAGCAGCAACGATCCCACTCCGGAGCGGCGGGCCGAAGGGATCACGTCAATGGTTACGATGTGGCCCGTAGGACCGCCGTGAGCCACGATGAATCCGCCGATCCCGCTTTTTTCGGAGTTGCTTGCGACGAGCGTGAACGACCCGCGATGGCGGATGTAGGCTTTCAATTCCGGGCGGGAGTACGAGATCCCCGGCGCAAAGCATTCCTGGTCAATGCGCCAGAGGGTCTCGAAGTCTTCGGCCTGAAAATCGCGGATGACAAAAGACACGCCGCCATTGTAGCGGGTGAGCTCTGAGCAATGAGCTATGAGCTATGCACGCACGGGGGTAATGTTGAGTCGAATTAGGAGCACGGCTGGGGAGATCGGGTGGACGATCGAGCGAATGTGGCCGATTTTTCCACAGTCTGACTTTCACGGGGCGGAAAAATCTTCTCTGGGGACTAATGTCCTCTTGCTCGCGCCGCAACCTCGGACGTACCATCGGCATCAGAACATCGGGCGAAGACACTGTGGGACGCCTGCTCATCATCGACGTGGTTGGCGCGGTCGTGGCCATGGGGCTGTGGTACGTATTGTTCTCGGCCTACAACCGGCGCAAAGGCAGCGAGGCGTTGCGCTGGGTGCAATCGGCATGCGCCGGCAAAGGCAGGATCCTCGACTCCCGCTGGCTCAACAGTTCGCGCCTGCACGCCCGCCTGCACTTCGCCTCCCGCAATTTCGAGAATGCTTACGTCACCATGAAGTTCCGCCCGCGCGCCTTGCCGGTGCAATGGCTGCTCAGCCGGTTGCACAAGCAGAAAGAGACGCTGACGTTCGAGGCGGACCTCGGCGGCTCGCCGAACTTCCATCTCGAGGTGGTGCGGCATCGCTGGTGCGCCCACAGCCGCGGCGTGACCACACACCAGCGCGACGAGCGTGAGTGGGATGTGTATGAACCCGGCCCGGTGGTGCTGACTACGCGCACGCACTGGAAAGAGGATTCCACCCCGGAATTGAACACTTTGATGACCGTCCGCCACCAGGACGTATTGCAGGTGCGCTTCCGCCCCGAGTCCCCCCAGTTCTCGGCGACGATTGCGCTGGATGCGCTGCAAGATCCGCGCACCGCGTCGGGGTTTTTGACCACCTTGCGAGAACTGGCGTCGGGCGCGTCGGCACACCGGCAGTAAAGGGCGTCATTCCCTTTGCACCCTTTTTCGCACCTCTCTGAATGTTTGCGAGACCGGCGACTAGATCTTTAACCGCTGAGTTCGCTGAGGATTCGCAGAGGACGCGGAGAAACCCTGGCAAACAACTGCAGCGCAAAGCCTTTTTCTTATTTACAGCCTTGGCGTCGCAGATCTTTCTTTGCTTCGGAATGATCCGATCGAAACTGGAACGAGAGTTTGGGAAGTGGCGCGGGATGAAGTAGACTGCGCACATGCGCCAGGGATCCATCCATCTATTTCGCTTCTCTGGAATCGATGTTTTTCTGCACTGGTCGTGGTTTCTGGTGGCGGTATATGAGATCCAGAGCCGGGCAGGAAACTATTCTTCCGTCACCTGGAATGTGCTGGAATACCTCGCGCTATTCGTGATTGTGACACTGCATGAGTTCGGCCACGCGCTGGCGTGCCGCCAGGTGGGCGGGAAGGCGAACCGGATTGTCCTGTGGCCTCTGGGCGGAGTGGCTTACGTCGATCCGCCGCCGCGTCCGGGAGCAACCTTGTGGAGCATTGCCGCCGGACCGCTGGTGAATGTTGCGCTCGCCCCCATTTTGTTCGCGCTCTGGACGGTGGGCCGCTCCGCGGGATGGGCGCAAGATTTGCCAGACGTTTACAAACTGGTACGCGCCGTCTTTTACATCGATGTGGGGCTGCTGGTCTTCAACATCCTCCCGGTTTATCCGTTGGATGGCGGCCAAATCCTGCGTTCGTTGCTTTGGTTTGTGATGGGGCGGGGACGCAGCCTGATGGTGGCTACAGTTCTGGGGCTGCTGGGTGTCGTCGGGTTCATTGGGCTGGCGCTCTGGGTCAAGGACATGTGGCTGGCCGCGATCGCGGTATTCATGCTGATGAATTGTTGGGGCGGACTGCGACATGCGCAGGATCTTTTGCGAGTGGCGAAGCTGCCGCGGCGCCTCGGCTACAGCTGCCCGGCCTGTAAAACCGCGCCGCCACTGGGTGCGTTCTGGAAATGCGAGCACTGCGGCCAGCCCTTCGACACTTTTCAGACGGGTGCAGTCTGTCCCATGTGCTCCACTCAGTTCGCGACTACCACCTGTCTGGACTGCGGCCGGCGGTATCCGCTCAATGAATGGATGGCGCCCACGATCGAAGCGCCGACGGTTTACAGCCCTTCTCAGCCGCTCTGAACGAGCAGCGTCCACGCATCGATTGTCCTGCCATCTAGAATATTGCGCTTTCGCGAAATAAATCGCTTTTATGCCTCGCATCAGCTTTTTCGATTGGCTGAGGGCGAGGGGGCGCGCTATGCTTTCGAGTTCCAAGCGGACCGCGTTGAAACCAGCCATTTCAACTTCCCGATAGCAGTGACGTTTTGCCCAGAATTTTCCGACATTCGAACGTAAAAGGAGACTGAACGACATCCATGCCCAACGAATTGCGTAATTTCCTGGCACTGTCCTACGACGAACTGGAAGAACTCAACCTTAAGGCGAAGGATCAGCGCAGGAACCGCACCGCACCGCACAAAGTCCAGGAAGACCGGCTCAAGTACCTCACCGACGAGAAGCGCATCAAGGCTGTGACCGTGCTGTTCAGCGATCTCGAAGGCCGGTTGCACATGCTGGATTACGACAAGAAATTCCTGCTGAAGAGCTGGGATAACCTGACGTTTGACGGCTCTTCGATTCGCGGCTTCACCGCGCAGCGGGAGAGCGACTTGCGCCTGGGCATCGACTGGGGAGCGTTCTACTGGGCGCCGGCGGATGTGTTCGGATCGGGAAAAGTACTGGTGTTCGGCGAGGTCATCGACAAGGGCGGAACGTCGTACACCGGAGACATTCGCGGCGTGCTGAAGAACTATGCCGGGGATCTGAATAATAAAAAAGGCTACACGCTCAACGCCGCCAACGAAATCGAAGGCTTCTTATTCAAGGGGCCCGATGCGGAGCGGCATTATCACGAGACCGGCAAATTCGAATACGTCAATACCGGCGGCTATTATCATTCGCTGCCAGGCGATCCTCTGCGCACTTTTATTGACACGACCGCGGAAGTGCAGCGCGCGATGGGCTTTCAGAACGAGAAAGATCACCCCGAGGTTGCGCCATCGCAATTTGAAATCAATTACGGTTACGGCGAAGTGGTCGCCGCAGCCGACCAGATTCAGCTGTACAAGCTGATCTGCCGCCAGGTCGCAACCAACATGGGGCTGACTGCGTCGTTTCTGCCCAAGCCAGTCGTGGGCGTGAACGGCAGCGGCATGCACACCAACGTCTCCATCAGCGAAAACGGCAAGAATCTGTTCTGGGATGCGAAGGGCGAAGAGAAGCTGAGCAAAATGGGATGGGCTTTCGTCGACCGCATTCTCACCCATGGCAACGATATTTGCCTGCTGCTGAACCCCAGCGTCAACGCGTATCGCCGGCTTGATCCGCACTTCGAGGCGCCCAACCAGATCAAGGCTTCGGCAGTGGACCGCGGCTCGATGATCCGTATTCCCATTGGCAACGAGAAGAGCATGCGCGTGGAAGTTCGGTCCGTGGCGCCGGATGCGAATCCGTACATGGTGATGCTCGCCATCTTCAAGACCGGCATTGACGGGGAGACGGCGAAGATCAAGAACCTGCGCCAGGCCGAGCGTTATCTGCCGGATAACATCTACGACGCGCTTGCCAATTTCAAGAAAGCGGAGTGGACGACGACGTTGCTGGGCGAAGACGTGAAGGGGCGCTATGCCGACCTGAAACAGGCCTCGGCCGACCGTTGCTCCCGCGCGCTGGGAACCATCGTCAAAGCGCCGGAAGTGCAATTCCATCACGAGGTATACAACCAGTTTCTTTGGAATCTGTTCTAAATCGCAGCAGTTCTGCCCGCGCCTCGGCGAAAGCCGGGGCGTTTTTTGTGTCCACGGGAGCTGGGAACGGACGTCGTCACCTCTTTGACGATGGAATGACGGCTGGTTGAGGCGGCGGATTGCGGATGATTCACGGGCAAAATCTGCCACGGACTTGAATTGTGGAGAAGAGTGGTTCAAGATTTTGACCGCTGAGGTCGCAGAGAAATGCCGCAGAGATCGCGGAGAAGGACCAATGCTCGAAAATGATTCACGGATTGGATCGCACTCTTTTTCCCCGGCTTGCTCGGCGTTATCCACGCAATCGTCGGCGGACTCAGCCGTTCAAGAATTCTACCTTGCTGTCTCGTGAGGGCATCATGAAGGGTCTACATTTGGTTTGGATTGTGTTGCTCGTAATTGGCTCGGCCGGCGCAGCGGCTCAATCCGCAGGGCCGGAGGATCGTCGGCTGACCGATCCGCAGTCGATTCAATCGGTGCATAACGCGAATGCGCGTCCGGTGCCGATTGAGGATCTGTATTACACGCGCGCCCTGGCCGGCGCCTCGTGGTCTCCTGATGGAAAAGAAATCGCCTTCAGCATGAACATGTCGGGCCGCGAAAATTTGTGGAAGGTGGACGCGGCCGGTAGCTGGCCCATTCAACTGGTGCAGTCGAATGAGCGGCAGTACAGCGAGACGTGGTCGCCCGACGGCAAGTGGATCGTCTACCAGCAGGACACCGGCGGCAACGAACTATGGGACATTTGGGCGGTGCCAAGTGCCGGCGGCGAAGCGATCAACCTGACCAACACTCCCGAGATTCGCGAAGAGTCTCCGCGCTGGGCGCCGGATGGCAAGAGCATTGCGATCAATTACAAGCCCAAGGAGGGGAACGTCTACAACCTGGCGCTGCTCGATTGGGGGACGCGCAAGACGAATCTGCTGACGCACGAAGAAACGCCCAATCATTCCTGGGGTTCGGTGGCGTGGAGCCCGGACGGAAAAACGATTTACGCGAATCGCGTGGAAGTCAGTTTCACGGACTCGGATGTTTATGCGGTGGACGTCGCCAGCGGGAAGACGACGAACCTTACGCCGCATGAAGGTAAGGTGCTGAACTTTGCGTCTTCTCTTTCGTCCGATGGAAAGACGCTGCTGATCACCTCAAATCAGAAGGGCGGATACCAGAACGTCGCTCTACTCGATGTTGCCAGCAAGAAACTGACCTGGGTGACGGATACGAGATGGGAGGCGGGCGCGGGAGATTTTTCGCCAAAAGGAGATTCGTTCACCTACACCATCAATGCCAGATCGGAAGTGGACGCGTACCTGGCGAATGCGAAAACGATGCGCGGCGAGAAGATTGCGCTGGAGCCCGGCGTGAATGGATTCGCGGCCTATCCCAATTCGTATTCACCTTCCGGAAACCGGCTGCTGGTGTCGCATCAAAGCTCGGTGCGACCGGACGATTATTGGGTCTACGACCTTGCGACGCGGAGGATGACGCAGCTCACGCAGTCGGCTATCGCCAGCCTTAGTGCGGCGGCGATGCCCACTTCGCAAATCGTCCATTACAAAACTTTCGATGGGAAGACGATCAGCGCGCTGATGTGGGTGCCATTCAATCTGAAGCGCGATCATGCGAATCCCGCACTGGTCCTGCCCCACGGCGGACCGACGGGCCAAGTGACAGACTACTGGAGTCCGCGCGTAGCCGCGCTGGTCTCGCGCGGTTACATCTGCATCGCGCCCAATGTGCGGGGCTCGACCGGATACGGCATCGAGTTCCAGCGCGCCAATTATCAGGATCTCGGCGGCGGAGATTTGCAGGATGAGGTCTTTGCCACCAAGTTCCTGGTGGACACCGGCTACGTGGACTCCAAGAAAATCGGGATCACGGGCGGCTCGTACGGCGGCTTCATGACGCTGATGGCGATCGGAAAGACGCCCGATGTATGGGCTGCGGCGGTGGAACTGTTCGGGATCATCGACTGGATGACCATGCTCGAGCACTCCGATCCGGAGTTGCAGCAGTATGAAAAATCCTTGCTGGGCGATCCCGTGAAGGACAAGAAAGTTTACGAGGCGACGTCGCCCATTGCGTACATCCACAATGTGAAAGCGCCGTTGCTGGTGCTGCAGGGCGACAACGATCCGCGGGTGCCGAAAGAAGAGGCGGTACAAGTTGTCGAGCTGCTCAAAAAAGATGGCAAGACTGTAGACGCGCACTACTATCCGGACGAAGGCCACGGCTTCGCCAAGCGGGAGAACCAGATTGACTCGATCCGCCGCACGGTGGAGTGGTTCGACAAATATCTGAAGGGCTCTGCCGCGCAGTAGAGGAGCCTTTGGGCTGATGCCGTGAAAATTGGCAGCGGCTGCCTGCATTGACTGCTGTGCGGTTTCCTCCCTAAGATGACAGTCGGTTCACGAATGAAGCCTAAGGCAGCAATGTCTCACGATCGCTTCCGCAATTTGTTTCGCGCCGTCGCTACCGATGTCCACTTCTGGATTCCGCTTTGTGTTCTGGCGGGCGGACTCTTGCTCCTGGACAAGCTCCGTTGAACTCGTCCTCGCCTGGCGTGGAGGCGGCCGCCACTGCTGTGCCGGCCACTCGGCTGCGCAGCTTGCAAGCGGTGGGAATCTTTTGCGGATTCGCTGCCGGGGCGTGGCTGGGCGGAGCGGAAGCTCCCATCAAGCTGGTCAATCCCGAAATTTCTCCGATTACGGTCTCGTTCGTGATGGTGCTGGGAGTTTTTCTGGCACGGTGGAGCGTGCCCGCATTTCTGCGCGGCACCTCGCACCTGCGGCACGATGTTCGCCAAGCGCCGCACCTTGTCATCTGGGCGGTGCTCGCCGGGTGCATGTGGGCTGTCGCGAACACGCTGACCATCTACGCGATCCGCAATGTCGGATTGAGCATCGCGTTTCCCCTGTGGAACTCCAATAGCCTGCTGGGGATTCTGTGGGGCGTGCTGCTGTTCAACGAACTGCATTATGCCGGATGGAAGCGCTGGCTGGGCGTGCTAGGCGGCGCCATTTGCATGTTTGGAGGAGCCACACTGCTGGCGATTGCATCATCGCATCAGGCGGCGCCGGGGAAGGCTACGCTGGGCATTGCCGCCGCGCTCGGCGCGGGCATCCTCTGGGGGACGATGTACATTCCGTACCGCAAGGCGTATCTCACGGGAATGAACCCGCTGTCGTTCATCACATTCTTTACCGTCGGAGAGTTAGTCACAATGTTGGTGCTTGCGGTGAGCTATCGTGGCGCCGGGATGCTTTGGAGCGAACTCGCCAGCGCGCGCACGGTGCTGTTCTGGCTGATGCTGGGTGGATTCGTGTGGGTGATCGGGGACCTGTTTCAACAGTACGCCACGAAGTACGTCGGCATCAGCCGGGGCATTCCGCTTTCGAATACGAATCAACTTTGGGGATTGCTCTGGGGCGTTTTTGTGTTTCACGAACTGCAGGGTGGAAGCCGCGCGATTTATACGCAGGTCGCGGGCGGTTCGATCTTGATGGCGCTGGGCGCGGTCGCGATCGCGCTTTCGTCGGCGGCGGAGCGCGAGCATTCGTCCTGGCAAGAGGCAGCCGATCGCGAAGGCCAGCGCTATAACGTGGAAAACGAGTATGTCCGCGCCGGGATGGAAGGGCGGGCGCATGGGTCGGTGTCGAACTCCAGAACCGTGCTCGACTGGCTGCTCATGGTCGGGACAACCGCACTCTTCGTGGCACTGGCAACCATGGCGCGGCTGCCCAGCATGGAGATCGGCATGGCTTGGGCCGTCGCCCTGACCGGCGCAATGCTGGTGTTAATGGCTGCGTGCGGCATTACGCTCTGGCGCACAACCCGCTTCCGTTGACGCTCGGGGGCTTGGTCCGTCTAACGGATCAGTTCTCAGATTACAGTTGGATTCCCAGGTTTGCGCTGCGCTCTCTGCGAGGTTTTCGGCGAACTCTGCGGTTCAAGCTTTTAACCGCAGAGTTCGCTGAGGACTTCCGCAGAGAACGCGGAGCAAAGATTCCGCTTCCCTCTTATCGACATTCGTCTTTATTAACATTTGTCCGCCAAGGAGATTGCATGAAACGGGTATTCGCCGCTCTCTGTTGGATCATGCTTATGTCCGGAGCCGTTCGGGTCGCAGCGCAGGTCAATCCTTACAAGGAAGGCACGCCAGGCGTGACCGGCTACCGGGCCGAGGTAGTCGCCGAAGTCATGGTCCAGGAAGATAAATTCACCCGCCTGGCCGAGGCAATTCCAGCGGACAAGTTCGCATGGCGCCCCACGGCGGACGTGCGCTCGTTTGCCGAGGTGTTTTTGCACGTAAGCGCCGCGAATTACAACTTGTACAAGCTGGTCGGCACGCCCCCGCCTACAGGACTTGATATCAAGGGGCTCGAAAAATCTACGACCGAAAAAGAAAAGGTCATCGCCACGCTGAAAGACTCCTTCGCGCATGCGAAGACCGCGATTAAAGCAATGCCCGACGCCGACCTGGAGAAGAGCCTGGACTGGTTCGGAGGCAAGAATACCGAGCGCGGAGTGCTTCTGTTCATTGTGCGTCATGCCGCCGAGCATCTGGGACAATCGATCGCATACGCGCGCTTTGCCGGCATCGTTCCACCGTGGACGGAAGATGCGCGGAGGAAGCCGGCCGAGAAAAAAGAGGCTCCGAAAGACAAACAATGAGTGCCGCACAAAACAAGCCCTTCTCCGCGATGTCGAGAAGGGCTTTTTAGCTGCAGTTGGAGGAACGGGTTTATTGCGGCGGCAGGCCTACGTTGAAGCTGAACACCGTGCCATCGGAAAAATCTCCGGAGGGCGCTTTGCCGTACTCGGTGGTCAATCCCCAGAGCGTTCCGTCTTTGGCCTCGATGATTGCGGCGGGAAAAGCGCCGACGGCGGCGTTCACACCGAATACGTTGAAGGTTTGCACAATGCTGGCTGTAGACGGCGAGAGCTCGATGATGTTTCCGTACGCGGACGTGCCGCTGAGGTTGGCCATCCAGAAATTGCCGTCGCTGCCCAGAAGCAAGCCCATCGGAAAGCCGGCGCCGCTTTGACCGGTATAGAACGGAAACAACTGCAGGTTGCCGCCATTCTTTTGAACTTCAAACATTCCCTCGCCTGACATTCCGTAAGCCGAATACAAACCATAAAAGTTTCCATTGAGCCCCAAGGTCAGATCACCTGCGAAGACAGGAAGCCCATTAATCACCGGAAACTTCAGAGCCGCGTTGCGCAGGGCCCCAGTGGAGGGAAAGAAGTGAAACAGGTTCGCGCTGGTAGATCCCGTACTCATGCCGTAGAACGTGCCGTCGCCACCCGCCGTGAGCTTCGAGGGGAAGGCTCCGTTGGTCGATTGGTTGAAGTTGACGACTACCTGGTACTTTCCCGTGGAGGGAGTCACGCGGAAGATTGTGCCGCAGCCCACGTAGTAAATTCCGCAATTGCCGGTCCCGCCAGAGAACGAAGCGCCATAAAGATTGCCATCGTTGCCGGGAAGCACGGCACCGGCTCCGCCGTCGGTGCAGTTGGTGGCGGAACAGAATTTGTGCAGGATCTGAAATCCGGTTCCATCCTCGTTCACGCGGAACAGCACTCCCGAGCCGCAGTAGCCATTGCATCCGCCAACGCCGCCATAAAGGGTATAGCCGTAGAGCTTGCCGTCCGGGCCTTCGGCCAACTGGCTGGGGAGATTGCCATTGGGATAATTCTTATTTGTGCCGGGAAGGAAGGTGTGGAGCACGGTGAATTTCCCGGCGGGAGTCAGGGAAAAAACATTTCCGCCCGTGGGCGTCGAGGTTCCCTCGTTCGAAATCTGGGCGGTACCGTAGAAATTTCCGTCACTGCCCTGGATGAGGGAACCGGGCCTGCCTCCCTGCGGACATGATCCACTCCGTTCAAACGCATTCCCTGTGCACTCGAAAGTGTAAGCCACCACGGGCTGCTGGCCGGCAGCACTGATGCAAATTGTGAGCAGGGATAGGAGGGCGAAAAACAGGTGTGTTGCTTTCATGAACGAAACCTCCGCGGCAAATTGAGTCTGCGAGGGGCCCAGCTTCAGGGTTATAGCGCGGCAGAGCGCGTTGATTGTCAAGGCAATGTAAAACGTCGGATGGGTTAGTCAAACGGTTTCAAGGTGTTATGTGGGGACGGAAGGTCCAGCATATTGCTGTTCTGTATGCTAGATTCGAAAGCTTGATGAACCCCGCACCCACCATTTCGACCCAGGCCCTGACTCGCCGCTTTGGACAGCTTGTTGCCGTGGATGGAATCGATTTGCGCGTGGCGCCCGGACAATTCTTCGGCTTTCTGGGGCCTAATGGTGCGGGGAAATCTACCACCATCAAAATGCTGACCGGACTGCTCGCGCCCAGTTCCGGAAGCATTGAAATTCTAGGTCTCGACCTGAACGCACACCCGGTAGAAGTGAAGCGGCAGATCGGCGTCGTGCCGGAGGGCATGGCGTTATTCGGCCGCCTGACCGGGGCGGAGTTCTTGAGCTTTGCAGGACGCATGTATGGGCTGGACCGTGAGACGGCCGCCAAACGCGCCGCCGAGCTACTCGAGTTTATGCAACTCGCCGACCCGCCGAAGAAGCTGGTCACCGACTATTCCCACGGCATGCAGAAGAAGCTGGCCATGGCCGCGGCGGTGATTCATGGGCCCAAGGTACTGTTCCTCGATGAACCGTTTGAAGGGGTCGACGCGATCGCGGCGGGCACGCTGAAATCGATGCTGCAGCGCATGATTTCCCGCGGGGCCACGATTTTTCTGACTTCCCACGTGCTGGAGATCGTGGAGCGGCTGTGCAGCCACGTCGCCATCATTCATCAGGGGCGCCTGGTCGCCCAAGGATCATTAGAAGAACTACGGGCTGGAGTACAAGCGGAGCCTCCCGCCGATCCAGGAAACGGCGCTCAGCCCTCGGGCGAGAAACTGACCTTGGAACAGATATTTTTGCGGATCGTCGGCGGCTCGCACCCCGCCGAACAGGAACTCTCCTGGCTCGGTTAGGAAAGATCTAAAACTTTCCTTCAGGCGCGGGCAGCTTGCCGCAGCGCTCTTCTTCGCCTGTGCAGGCGCCTCAGAGCAGAGAGGAATCTCCGCCGGTGCGTGATCGACATCGTCTCCAGAGAATAATTGAACGTCGCCCCGCAATCACAACATACCTTGTAACTGTGCCCTTCCATGGTGAACACGCGGCTCAGCTTTCTGTGGTGGCAGCCAAACGCAAACTCCAGTGCATCCGCCAGCGGATGCGTGACGGTGTCCCACAGCGGAATACCTTCCGGCGCCGACATACTAAGAAACCTCCACACTCACGATCAGTCTTGCACCACGCCCGCCTGGGACGTGTGAGCCGCTGCACTCCCCGATGTGATGTGCGTCACCGAACAGCGAATCGATTGCGCCAAGCGCGTGGGGCGACCAATCACGGCCACCGAACCCCGCACTGATTCAACAACTTGCGAAATGAGATGCGAGCTTCGTTTGGCCTGTGCAAGAATTGAGGCTTCCCGATATGAATTTCGCGGCTTCGGTTCCCGGCGAACTTTTGGCTATAGCACAGTTGCGTCTATGGATGTTCGTCAACGGACTGCGCAGCCGCCGAGGCAAAGCTGAACTTGCTTCCCGCGTCCTGGTCACGTCCTTCTTCACCTTTGGAGGCCTGGGCGGCTTTGCCGCGGCCACGGGATTCTCCTGGTGGCTGGTTTCACAGAACCAGGCAGAATTCCTCGCGGTTCCGTTGTGGACGATCTTCGTCTTCTGGCAACTTTTCCCTGTAATGGCCACGGCGTTCACCAACAATCCGGATTCGTCGGAGTTGTTGCGCTTCCCGCTCACCTACGGGTCATATTTCCTGGTGAGATTGGCCTATGGATTTTTTGATCCCGCCAGCGCGCTGGGCACGGTGGTGATCCTGGGAGTCTTGCTCGGCACGAGCGTGGCACGGCCGCTGCTGTTTCCCTGGGCTGCACTGGTGCTGTTGACCTTCGCAGCGTTCAACCTGGTGCTGATGCAAACGGTGTTCGCATGGCTGGAGCGATGGCTGGCCCAGCGGCGCACGCGCGAAATCTTCGGCGTGCTGTTCATTCTGGCCATGCTGAGCTTTCAGTTGATCGGGCCCACCGTGCAGCACCTGGAAGGGCGACCGCATCCGCAGGTCCGCCGTGCGCTGGAGATTGGAGCGCAGGTGCAGGCGGTGTTGCCTCCGGGCCTGGCAGCCGACGCGATTGCGCAGGTTTCGCATGAGCGCTATGGCAGCGGATTCGTTTCCTTTCTCGGTCTGGGGGGGATGACCCTGATCGTGGGATTTCTGCTGCACCTGCGTATCCGGGCCCAGTTTCACGGTGAGAATTTGAGCGAAGCGGCGGCACGGCCGCGGGAAAAGCAGGTGCACGCTCCGCAAGTCGGCTGGCGTCTGCCAGGACTTTCACCGTCAGTGGCCGCGGTGTTCGAAAAAGAGATGCGCTATCTCAGCCGAAGTGGCCCCATGTTGCTGACGCTGATCATGCCGATTTTCATGCTGGTGATCTTTCGCCTGGGGCCGCTGAATGCGATGCGGCATTCGAGCGCGCTGAGCCGAACGCCCGATATGGCCTTTCCGGGCGCCGCGGCCTATGCGCTGCTGGTGCTGACGAATCTGGTCTACAACAGTTTCGGCGGCGAAGGCGGAGGGCTGCAATTTTTCTATGCCTCTCCCGTCAGCTTCAGCCAGATCGTGTTGGGCAAGAATCTCACGCATGCGGGAGTCCTGGTCGCGAACGCGGTATTCGCGTGGTTCGCGGTAACCTGGCTCTACGGCGCCCCGCATCTGGCGGTCACAGTCGCAACTGTGGCGGGCCTGATCTTCGCGGCGCCGTTGAACTTCACCGCGGGGAATTTGCTCTCCATCTACTCTCCGAGAAAGCGCGATTTTGCGACTTTCGGCCGGCAGAACGTCTCGCAGACCACGGTGCTTGCGAGCTTCGGCATGCAGATCGTGATTGTGGGGCTGGGCGCAGGCGTGTTCACGGTTGCGCGGCTCTATCACAACCCGTGGATCGCCGTTCTCATGTTTCTGATCCTGGCGGCGATTTCGATTCCGATTTATATCGCCGTGCTGCGCGGAATGGATCACATTGCGGTGCAGCGACGGGAAACACTGCTGGAAGAGCTGTGCCGCGCGTAATCAGTTATTTTCCGGATTCGCCAGAAACCGGTAGCCCACGCCGCGCACCGTGAGCAGATGCCTCGGGTGGCCTGGATCGTCTTCAATGTAACGCCGCAAGCGCACCACGAAATTGTCGATGGCGCGCGTGTCCGTGTCCTCGTGCAGGCCCCAGACTTCTTCCAGGATTTGTTTGCGGGAGACGATTTTGCCGTCGTTACGCACCAGATGGCGAAGTAGCTCCGACTCCATCAGCGTGAGATGAATGGTGCTGTCCTGCGAGCGCAGTTCGAGAGCGCCAAAGTCGATTGTTCTTCCGGCGAAGGAAAATGTTCCGAAGTCGCTCACGGCGCCGCCATTGCCCGGGTCAGGTTGCGACACGGGAGCCTGGTCAGCGCGTATCCACTGGCTGCGCCGCAGCAACCCCTGCAGGCGAGCTAGAAGAATCGAAAGATCGAAGGGCTTGGCGAGATAGTCGTCGGCGCCTGAGGCGAACCCTTTCAGCACATCTTCCGGCCGTCCGCGGGCGGTCAGCATCAGCACCGGAATGTAATTGCGGGCCGCGCGCAACTCCTCAACCACGCTGAATCCGTCTTTGCCGGGCAGCATGATATCGAGCACGACGACGTCGAACGCTTGTTTCTTGTCCAGCAGGCGGTCAGTCGCAGATTCGCCATCGCCCACCACTTCCGCCACGTAGCCTTCAGCTTCCAGATTAAAGCGCAGGCCTTCGGCGAGATGGGCCTCGTCTTCCACCACCAGCACGCGGCTCATGCCTTGGGCTCCGCGGATCGTGAATTCATGCTGGGCAACTCGATCACGACGGTGGTTCCCCGCCCTTCGCCTTCGCTCAAAGCGAACGCGGTGCCGCCGTGCTTCTTCGCGATGGATTTCACAATGAACAGCCCCAGGCCGGTTCCCTTTATGTGCGCCAGCCTGCGGCTGGCCACGCGATGAAAGCGCTTGAAGATCCTCTTGAGATCGTCGGGCGCGATCCCTACGCCGTGGTCCTGCACGCGCAGCACGAGATGCTTGTCGTCCGGCGTTTCGAGGCGCACCTGCACGTCGACATGATCCCCGGAGTATTTCACGGCATTGTCGAGCACGTTGGAGACCGCGGTTCGCAGATCCTCGGCGCTGCCGTTCACGTGCAATCTATTACCATTGCTCGTCGCTTCCTCATAACGTAGCGCCTCGGGTTGCAAGTGATGGCGGGTGCGGATGGCGTCCATGCACTCGCGAACCAGCTGGCCGAAATCCACATCGGCTTTATCGCGGCCTGCCTTTTTGTCGCCCGCCCGTCCGGCCTTCAACACCTGCTCGACTGTTTCGGTGAGCCGGTCGGCATCGCTGAGCATGATGCGATAGAACTCCTGCTTTCGCTCCTCGGGCAAGTTCCGGCGTTGCAGCGTCTCCAGATGCAGGCGAATGGACGCGACCGGGGTCTTCAGTTCGTGGGTGACGGCATTGATGAAGCTGTCGTGCTGCTCGCTGCGCCGCAGTTCGCGCACCAGAAAGATCGTGTTTACCACCATGCCAGCGATGATCAGCGCAAAAAAGACGATGCCGAAAAACAGCAGCACGCCCTCGCGCCAGTTGAGAATGATCCAACCAACATTCAGCGCGACGGCCAGCGCCACCAGGCCAATGCCCAGGCACAGGAAGAAGACGATGGTTCCACGGCGGCTGGAAATTCGCATAGCTTACCGGAGTGATTTTACCGCGGTGTCCGCGCTCCCGCGAGAATTGTGGGCTTTTTAGAATCGTATTAATTCGTATCTATTAGTTGGTCGAATTAATCTTATATATCTGATATATTCTTTCCACTCATTTTCGAGGACAATGATTGAAATCCGTCATTATTCTTTCTCTGCTGTTCAGCGCTGCAGTTGCTAGTTCCGCTGCCCAAGACTCTGGATACTTTTCCAACTGGTTCCCGCGCGTCACCAAGACCCAAGCGGCACAGCCGCACTGGATCACGCCGCTGTTCACCACCACGCCGCGGCTGGAAGAAGAGTTCCGCTCGGACATCGTGTGGACGCCGACAGCAGCCGGTGACAGCATCAACTATGGCGCAGGCAAGGGACTGGAACTGATCCCGACGTACAACACCGAGATCATTCTTGGCGTGCCGCCTTACCAGGTGCCGCCGAACGCGCCGACGGGCTGGGGCAACATCCCCATTACGCTGAAGTATCGCCTCGCCGCGCAAAACGAAGAGAGCGGCAATTACATTGTGACCGCATTTCTAGCTGGAAGCATTCCCGCGGGACGCTTCGCCACCAAGTACGGATCGATTACTCCTACGATCGCCGTTGGCAAGGGCTATCGCAACTTCGATTTTCAGAGCACGCTGGGCTGGACCATTCCCACCGGAGGACGCAACATCAGCGGGACTCCGGTCGCCTACAACACGGCGTTTCAATATCGCGTTCTGCGCAAGTTGTGGCCGGAGTTGGAGACCAATGTCACGATGTGGCCGAATGGAGGCACGAAACTGGTTGGCCAGAAGCAGGTTTTTCTGTCACCAGGGCTGGTGGCCGGACGCTTTCACCTATGGAAACGCCTGGGATTTACCATCGGCGCCGGCGAGCAGATCGCGGCTACGCACTTCCACCAGTTCAATCATGCGAAGACGCTCTCGATCCGCTTTCCGTTCTGAACGAATTCACCACGGAGACACAGAGTCACGGAGAAGAGCGATTATTGATTGCTGTGTGAACCGCTAAACCTTGCATGATCCGTGTAAATCCGCGAGAATCCGTGGCTAAGATTTTCTCTGTGCTTCTGTGCCTCAGTGGTGAAAAGACTTTGGCTATGGCCGATAGAAGGAAAACTCAAAGACTTGCTGAAACGCTGCTTCGGCCCCGCGATGCCGCGGTGCAATTGCAGATCAGCTATCCGACGATCAAGCAGTGGATCTACCATCGCAAGCTGCGCGCGGTAAAGACCCCCGGTGGACATTACCGCATCCCGCAATCGGAAATTGACCGCCTGCTCTACCGCACCCGCGGCCATAACGAGGACGAGCGGCGGGTCACTTACAAGCGAATCAGTGGGCGCAACCAGCTGGTGGGCCGCATCGTAGACGTGCGCGTCAGCGGACTGGTGGCTCAGGTGACTCTATCCGTGGGAGGGCAGCTGATTACTTCTCTCATCACCTCCGGCGCAGTGCGTGAGATGAATCTGAAGAAGGGCCAGACGGCTGCGGCCCTGATCAAAGCCACGGAAGTGATGATCATCCGGGTGTGAGCCGTGAGCGATGAGCTATGAGCAACAACCACAACCTCATGGTTCATAGCTCACCGCTCATGGCACATTACTGAAAAAGCCCTGGCTGAAGCCAGGGCTTGTCTCGACGAAACGAAATTGAATTAATCTCCCGCTGCCGCAGTCATGGTCGCAGGTGGCGTAATCAGCCGGCCGTTCGGAGCCGCAACCAGCCCCTGCTCAACATCCGCCAGGTTGATGCGCTTGATGTCCCACGCCAATCCAAGCTTCTGCAGGGCCCAGATGCCGTACCAGTTGAAGTCGACTTCATACCAGGTAAATCCGTGCGCCGCCGAGGTGGGATGCGCGTGGTGATTGTTGTGCCAGCCCTCGCCAAACGTCAGCAACGCGACCCACCAGCTATTGGTGGAAAGATCGCGCGTAGCGAACCGGCGCGTGCCCCAGGAATGAGTCGCCGAATTCACCAGCCAGGTGGCGTGCAACAAAAACACGGTGCGGAAGAAAGTTCCCCACAGCAACCAGGGCAGACCGCCAATCGCGAACAGCGCGATGGCAACCACGATTTGCGGCACGTAGTGATACTTGGTAAGCCAGATGTGAACTTTGTCTTTCGCGAGATCGGGAACGTAGCGCGCCAGCGTGGTGGTATCGTGATGCATCGACTTGCCCATCAGGATCCATCCCATGTGCGCCCACCACTTGCCGTCGATCGGCGAATGCGGATCGCCTTCCTGATCGGAAAATTGATGATGAATGCGGTGCGTAGCTACCCAGAAAATGGGACCGCCCTCCAGCGCCAGTGTGGCGCAAAGGGTCAATAAATACTCCACCCACTTCGGAGTCTTGAACCCGCGGTGCGTCAGCAGGCGATGGTATCCCATGCCGATGCCCGGGCTGCCCGCGACCCACCATAAAAAGATCGCAACCAGCAGCGCTTTCCAAGTGAAAAAGAAAAGTGCGGCCACTGCGCCCACATGAAAGAGCGCCATAAAAATCGCCGTGATCCAATTGAGTTCGTTTTTTGAGGCTTGACGTTTTTCCAGATCCTGCAGTTCCATGTCCAAGAGATCCCCAGTCCTACGTCATTAGATGAAGTGACTCCCGCTAAATTATCAGGACGAGCAGGCCATGACTGTAATAGTTGTGTAATAGGCGGGACTTTTGGCATTACGACGGTAATCACGTGGGAACCGGCGCTGTGCGGGCCGCAGCGTCGATGTCTGCGCGGCTGTCGGGTAACGCAGGCGCCGCGTTCATTGGCAACAAATTAGGCTAAGCGGCGTTTCCCTTCACCTGCACGCCTGCCCACTTTTCCAGCAGGGTGAGCGTCGCCGCATAATCGAGATCCTTGTGCCCGTCTTCGGTGGCCATCTCGTAGATTTCTTCTACAGTCTCGAGCGCCGGCAGCTTGACGCGGGCTTCTTTGGCGGCCTCCAGCGTGAGCCGGATATCTTTGTGCATGAGCCGCAGCGGAAAATTGGGCGTGAAGTCGCGCTGCAGAATGAACGGGCCTTTATAGTCCACCACGCCCGACCGCACCATGGTAGCTTCCATCAACTGCAGCAACTGTCGGGTATCGACGCCCAGCTTAGTCGCCAGGGTCAGTGCTTCCGCGAATCCTTCAAAGATGAGAGCGATCTGCAGGTTCATGGCGAGTTTGGTGGCCTGGCCTTTGCCAACTTCGCCCATGCGGAAAATTTTCTTCCCCATGGCGGCAAAGAGAGGCTTGAGGCGCTCCACGTTCTCCTCGGCCCCGCCAACAATGAAGACCAGAGTGCCGTCGCGCGCGCCGATTTTGGAGCCGGTCATGGGAGCGTCGACCCAGGCAACCCCTTTCGTTCCGACGCGATTGGCATAGTTCACCGTGGCCGATGGAGAAATCGTGCTCGAGTCGGCAATGATCATCCCCTCGGTCAGCGAGGACTCCGCGCCCTCTTTGCCGAACATCACGTCCTCGACCGCGTCCGTATCGGAAACACAGAGCCAGATCACCTCGGCGCCCTGGGCCGCGGCGGCCGGAGTCGGAGCGACTCCTGCTCCCTCGACCAGCTTTCCCGGCGTGCGGTTCCACACCGTCACTTCATGTCCCGCCTTCACCAGATTGGCGGCCATGGATTGGCCCATGATTCCCAAGCCCAAGAATGCAACTCGCATGCGGAAATCTCCTCGTTCGCGAAAACCAGACGCGGCAGCAACTTTTCGGATTAGATATGAGCCAGTCGATTTCGGTCAAGCGATCCAGTCGAATTTTGCGACGAAAAAGGAGATTCACCATTCGATGGATAACAAGCGCATTGCCTGACTGATAAGCGGGCGCTGCAGGGCTGTGAAAAATCCTTCACATTCGACAGAACTCGCGGAATCGGGTTATAGTGCCGGGGCAGCCGTTGGCTCATTCCCCCTGCATTGTTCGAATTCCACGCCAAAGGATCTTCTCCATGACAGGTTCGTCCCGCAATGCGTATCGCGCCGGCCGGTTAACCATTTTCCTCTTTGCTCTTTTCCTTACGTACGCCATGACTGCTTCGGCGCAGACGAATCTGGCCAAGATCAGCAGCGACACGCTGACCAACTCCGATAGCGATCACAAGACCGAGGTCGAGCCCGACATGTTCGCCTGGGGCAGCACGATCGTGACTGCCTTCCACGTGGCGCGCCGTCCCGGCAGCATCGGATGGGGCAGCGGCGATATTGGTTTTTCCACTTCGATCGACGCCGGCGCGACCTGGCACTACGGTCTTCTTCCAGGACTGACGGTCAACTACAAGAATGGATCTTATGGCGCGGCGGCCGATCCCTCGGTCGCTTACGACGCCAAACATGGCATGTGGATGATCTCTACTTTGCCGCTGGCCGGGCTGAGCTGCTGCAATGCCATCGGAGACGTTGCGGTCAGCCGTTCCACCAATGGCATGACTTGGGGCGCTCCTATCATCATCGACAAGACGCATCTCGACGACAAGAACTGGACCGTCTGCGATAACACGCCCACGAGCCCTTACTACGGGAACTGCTACACCGAGTGGGATCAAGCCTTCGGCAGCGGCGACGTGCTGATGAGCGTGTCGAGCGATGGCGGCCAAACCTGGGGCCCCGGCCTTGCCTCCTCCGATCACGCTGTCGGACTCGGCGGCGAGCCGCTGGTGCAGCCTAATGGGACGGTCATCGTTCCTTTCCAGGGCGGAGGCATTGACGTCTTCAGCTCGAGCAATGGCGGCGCAAGTTGGGGGAGAAGCCAGGTGATCGCGAGCATCGACAGCCATTTCGTGGCAGCGGGACTGCGAAATCCTGACCTGCCCTCCGCCGCCATCGACGGAGGCGGCAAAGCTTTTGTGGTCTGGTCCGACTGCCGCTTCCGAACCAACTGCAAGGAAAACGATATCGTGATGAGCTCTTCCATCGACGGGAAAACCTGGAGCGCGGTGACCCGCATTCCGATCGACGCTACCGGCAGCACCGTCGATCACTTCCTGCCCGGCATCGGAATCGACCCCACGACCTCGGGTCCTAACGCGCACCTCACCATCGTCTACTACTACTATCCCGTGGCGAACTGTACCAGCAGCACGTGCCAGCTCGACGTAGGCTTCACGACCTCCACGGACGGCGGCGCTACGTGGACTGCAGGGGCGAAAATCGCGGGTCCGATGAAGGTCGGATGGCTGCCGGTATCGGACAATGGGCCCATGGTCGCGGACTACATCGGGGTCAGCTACGTGAATGGTAATCCTTTTGGAGTCTTTGCCGTCGCGCAGCAACTGGTGGGAACCAGCTATAACGAAGCGATGTTCACGACCAAGACTCCGCTGCCGGTTTCTTACGACGCTCCGCGGTTCAGCTCGATCAACGATCATCCCGTGCCGAACGCGCACTCCGATCACGAGATGCACTTCTACTACGACGACGAAGGCAAGCGCGAGATTCCTCGTTCGCGCTGGATCACGAATATCGAGCCGTAACCGCTACATTCACAGCATAGATTTCGATGAGCCGCCATCCCGCTGCTGGCGGCTTTTCGTGGTATGTCACACATTACGGCCGTACCCATCCAGGAAAGTAAAAAGCAGCGAAGGGCGCGGGGAATTCATCTAAGATGATGGACGAAGAATCATCGCATCGCGCTAGTTACTTTATTGGCTGAGGCAATCGCACTAGCATACAGGGGACGATCAGCTGCGGTTTCAACCCCCGGGCTCCACAGCAGGATGATCAAGCAGACACTTCGAAATCCGGCATTACGCAAGCGCGCCACCCAATTCGGACGATTGGTGCGCCGATCGGCAGTCACACCACGCTGCGGCGAGACCTACAAACCGCGGCTTGCCACGAACGGAGAACTCGGCGTCACCTTCATCGGACACGCCAGCTTTTTCGTGCAGATCGGGGGCAAGAGCGTGGTGATCGATCCCAATTTTGCCCGGTGGCTGTTTGTGCTGAAACGCCTTCGCCGTCCGGGCCTGCGCATAGCCGATCTTCCGCCGATTGACCTGGTACTCGTATCGCACGCGCACTTCGACCACCTGCATCGCCCGTCGTTGCGCGCGATCGTACAACATAATCTGCGTACTCGTGGAAAAGCGCCGGCGATCATCATTCCGACGCATGTCTCGGACCTGATCTCCGACCTCGGGTTTTCCGAGATCATCGAGCTCGACTGGTGGAAGACTTCGCGCCACAGCAATCTGTCGGTAACCCACGTGCCCTCGCGCCACTGGGGCGCGCGGATTTTGAAGGATTCGCATCGGGGCTACGGCGGCTTCGTGCTGAAAGCGGGCAAGCACTCCGTCTATCACGCGGGCGACACCGCGTATTTTTCGGGGTTTGGCGAGATCGGGCGACGCCTCGCTCCTGAGCTCGCGCTGCTTCCGATCGGCGCTTACAATCCGCCGCAATTTCGCAACGTGCATACCAATCCCGCGGATGCTACGCGAGCCTTTCTCGACCTCAAGGCGCGGTGGATGGTTCCCATGCACTACGGCACCTTCCGCCTCTCGCACGAACCGGTCGACGAGCCGCTGCAGTTGTTGGATGAGGAAGCCCGCGCGGCCGGAATCAAAGATAAAGTCGTAGTCATGGAAGAAGGCGTCACCAGATTCTTCTAGAAACGCCGGCGGGCCACCGGAGGTAGCGTGGGCATTTCCGGCCGCGGCTGCTGACATTAACCTTGCGTCGATGTTTCAGTTAGCCCTGCCAATCTCCTATCTTACTTTTTCATCGAGCTTGACAGTCCACATTCCATCTTGTGTAGACTGCCAGAAACTTTCCTTTCCAGGAGGATCGCATGCCCGTAAAACCAGTTCCCGAGGGCTATCACACTCTCACTCCTTTCCTGACCGTTCGCAACGCCGAGCGAGCGATTGAGTTCTACAAGCAGGCATTTGGCGCCGAATTGCGAGGCGGCGGCGTCGCCAAAGGACCGGACGGCAAAGTCATACATGCCGAACTGAAAATCGGCGACTCTGTCATCATGCTGTCCGACGAATATCCGGAATACGGTTCCAAGTCACCGCAGTCGATCGGCGACTCGGGCATGGGGCTGCATATTTACAACGAGAACGTAGACGCGGCCTTCGATCGCGCGGTCAAAGCAGGCGCAACGGTCGAAATGCCGGTCATGGACCAGTTCTGGGGAGATCGCTATGGCAAGCTGCGCGATCCGTTCGGCCACAAATGGTCCATTGCTACCCACGTCAAAGACATGTCCGAAGACGATATGAAAAAGGGCATGGACGAAGCATTCGCCAAAGCCGAGAAGATGAAGAAAACGGCTTAGTTGATCATTCAGCTCAGGCAGGGACAGCCCCCGGCTGTCCCACTGAAGCCGGCGCTCAGCAGACCACAAGTAGCTCTATGGCCCAAGGTCCGAGGTCTAAGGTCCGCTTTAATAAGCCCAGCGCAGGAGCGTTGCTCCAGAAGTAAAGCCAGCGCCCACGGCGGCGATCAAGAGAAGGTCGCCTTTCTTCAACTTGCCTTCCTCGATGGCGGTTCTCATGGCGATGGGGAGTGTGCCTGCGGTGGTGTTCCCGAACCGGTCAATGTTGATGATGACCTTCTCAAGGGGCATGCCGAGGCGCTCGGCAGTAGCCGTGATGATGCGGCGGTTGGCTTGGTGCGCGATGAAGCAATCCACATCCTTGCCCGTGATCTGGTTGCGTTCGAGGATGCGCTCAGTCATCTCGGCCATCTTCTTCACGGCATACTTGAATACATTCTTGCCATCCTGATGTATGTAGTGCATTTTCTGATCAACGGTTTCATGGGAGGCAGGGTTCAGACTGCCTCCTCCAGGCATGTACAGATACTGTCCGCCGATGCCTTCTATCTGAGCCACGTGATCAATGATCCCTTCGCCGTCCTCGCAGGGCTCAAGTAGTACTGCTCCGGCGCCATCGCCGAAGATGATGCATACGGCACGATCCGTGTAATCGGTCATGGCGGAGTTCTTATCCGCACCGATCACGAGAACTTTCTTGTATTGCCCAGATTCCACAAACTTCACTCCCGTATTGAGCGCGTAGAGAAATCCGGAGCATCCGGCAGAGACATCGAAGCCCCAGGTATTAGCAATGCCGAGCTTGTGCTGGACCAGGCAGGCGGTCGAGGGATACATCATGTCAGGCGTGACGGTGCCCACGACAATGAGATCGACTTCCTGCAGATCAAACGGATGGGACTCGATCAGGTTCTTTACCGCTGCCACCGCCAGGTCGCTAGCGGCTACACCTTTATCGGCAATGTGGCGCTCGCGGATGCCGACGCGTTCGAGAATCCACTCGTCGGTGGTGTCGACCATCTTCTCCAAATCGGCGTTGGTAAGCACGCGCGGGGGCAGATAAGTACCGAGCGCGGTGATTTTGGCGCGGGTGGTCAATGAGGGCTCCGGAAGAATTTAGGAAACCCTGTATTTTGAGGCATGAGGAGCAGAATGTCTAACGGAGTTCCTAGGTCAAGGTCAAAAGCACGAACCACTAAGGACACGAAGTTGCACGAAGGAACACCCCAAACGTGTTCAGAACGTGTAGTCCGGTGGTTTGATACCCTTGGCGCGCAGATACACCTCGCATTGCGCGCGATGATGCGCGGTGTGCACGAACATATTCATGATCATGGCTCGGCCGTCAGGATCATTGCGGCCTTTCCAGGACGGGATGTGCCAGGTGCGCTTCAGTTGTTCAGGCGTGATCTGCGGCAGCACTGCGATGACATAGTCAAAAGATTGCTCCAAAACTTTCAGTGCCGCTTCCTTGTCAGACGGCATAGGTTTGGAAGGGTCGAAGGAAAATGGCGGTTTGATTCCGGTGATCTGGTTGAAACGGAATACATTGGCTCCAGCAACGTGAACCATCTGCTCGCCGAAGGTCATTTCCTCGGGATTGGGTTTAAAGCTGTATAGATCGGCTGGCATGGCGTTGGCGACGTCGATGGTGAACTGCTTCGAAATCTGCCAGTCGCGGACGAACTCCGACATGTCGAGCACGGAGCTTATTTTGGATTCTTGGGCTATTGCAGCAGCCGCTAAGATCAAGAACGCAACCAGCAGAGACAGACGGTGGGTCAAGCGCACGGAAAACCTCCTGGATTGGAATCCAGATTCTAGACGGGCCAAGCCCCGATATGGAAGCAGGCACTCTGCCCCCATCATGCGGCTGCGCGTGCGCGTTCGTGGTCCATCCAGTCACGAATGAACGCTGGGCACGAGATGATTGCAAATTGCCGATCTTCGCCGTCGATTAAGTAGAAAAGTGCGTCACGATCCAGTTCCTCTAATTGCGCAAGATTCAGCAGAGGCCACAATTGACACTCGCTTGCGGACTGAACCAGTTGTTCGAGATAAGCAAGATGTCCCTGGAAGAGTTTGCCGGAGACGCGGATGGTAATTTGGGGAGCAACGCGGGGCTTGGTATTGCGACTCTTCATGCTTCTCCTCAGGGCCGGGTCTTTGAGATAGCCACGGCCTACATCATGTGGATGCTCGGAAAACCGTTTCTTGCGAAAAGAGTCGTAAAGAAGATGTAAATTTCGGTAATCGGAGGTGCGCAGACCTGGCAGGAATTGTGGGGAAAAACATAAAGTCAGACACCGGGAACTCACTGCACACGCAAGAGCCCGTTACCGTTGCTTCCTTCCGGACCTGGCGGGGTTGGCGGGAGTGCGTCGCGTGAGACCGATGTCTGACCTGAATCATTTTAGCATTGCAAAGTTGGGGGGTCGGGGAGCTCGTTCGCAACCTTGCCGCGGGGGCGGGACGCCTCCGCTACAGCCGGCGGGACGCCGGCGCTACAGTTTGAGAACTCCGCACACGAAGAGACAGGTGACTTTTGGTGCAAGGATTCGGCTCTGGGGCCTTCCTTTCTTATTGAAGTTATCGAACAATAGAAGGATCGTTAATTCCAGATTCTGGCTGCTAGCGCGCGAATAGCATGACGAATCCGTCGCAACAAACCGGTGTCATCCCCTTGCAGCGAGCCATCGACAATTACTTTGAGCTGGCCCTGTATCTTCTTGTACTCACAGGCTTTGGGATGCTGGCCGGGACCGGCGGCGTGGAACTGCCCTGGGTCATACTGGTGTGCGCGGCGATGGCAGTTCGGGGCCTGCTTCTGGCGAAACGGCGGCAGATTGTAATTTCGGAGCGCTGGACCACACCGCTCTCGCTTGCGTATTTCGTGTTTTTCGCCATCGACTATTTCGTATTTTCGCGGAGTTTCCTTCCGGCGACGGTTCACCTCGCGTTGTTCGGCGTTGTTGTTCGCATGTTCTCCCTGCGCCGGGAACGGGACCACATCACTCTGGCGATTCTGGCCTTCCTGATGGTGCTGGCCTCGGCAGTGCTGACGGTGGACAGTCTGTTTCTGCTGGCGTTTGCGGCATTCATGCTTGTAGCCATCGCCACGTTCATCCTGATGGAAATGCGGCGTTCGGGCCATGCGGCAAACATCCAGGCGAGGCATTCGAGCGATGCCCAGGAACACCGGCACCTGGCGTTTGCGCTGGCGCGAACCGCTCCCGCTCTGATGGTCATGATCCTGATTGGAGGCGCGGCCTTATTTTTTGTCATGCCACGCATGTCAACCGGATACCTGGGCGGATATTCCTTTGGCACCGACATCTCGTCCGGTTTCAGCGACCGTGTGCAGTTGGGGCAGATTGGACGGATTCAGCAGTCGAACTCAGTGATGATGCATATCCAGATCGACGGCGACCAGGCCGGCCAGTATGACCTGCACTGGCGGGGCGTCACGCTGGCGGACTTCGACGGACACACGTGGTCCAATCCACGAGACCAGTTCGCGCTGCGGCGCCTTCCCGATAACAGTTTCGAGGTCCCAAACACAGACGTTACTGCCGACAGCGGGCACGAGAAGATGATTCACTATCGCGTGCTGATGGAACCGATTGGGACCAACGTCTTCTTTCTGGCGCCAACTCCCCGGACCGTGAGCGGAAATTACCGCTTGCTGACCAGCGACTCGGGTGGAGCGGTGTACGACTTCGACTCGCGGCACATGATCAGCCGGTACGAAGCGCGTTCGAATATTGCCAGGCCAACTCCCGGGGAATTGCGGAAGGCGGGACAAAACTATCCGCAAGAGATCACCGACACTTATCTCGACTTGCCCAGCGAGGATCCTCGAGTTGCCCAGCTAGCTACCCAGGTCGGCAGTTCGGCAAAAAACGATTACGACAAAGCGGCCGCCCTCGAGCTCTATCTGCGTACTCGCTACGGTTACACCCTGGAGCTTCCGCGAACCACCGAAGACGATCCGATTGCGAATTTTCTATTCGAACGCAAGCGAGGTCACTGCGAGTATTTCGCCTCGGCGATGGCCGTCATGTTGCGGACGCTCGGCATTCCCTCGCGCGTAGTCAACGGGTTTCGCAGCGACGAGTTCAACGACATCACGGGAAGCTACGTGGTACGAGCCAAGGATGCGCATTCCTGGGTGGAAGCGTACTTCCCCGGATATGGCTGGCAGACGTTTGATCCAACGCCCGGCGGGCGCGGCGGCATTCCGCAGGGATGGGGCCGTCTTGCGCTGTATGCGGATGCGATGGCCTCGTTCTGGCGAGAGTGGATTGTCAGTTACGACAGTTCGCACCAGTACGTATTGGGCAAGGCGGCCATTACGAGTTCGCGCGGAGCGTGGGAAGAAGCCCGCAAGTGGGCGCGAGATCACTATGAGTCGATGTTGAAATGGGCGCGGCGGAGCCAGGATCGCGTGGAACATTCGCCCGGCAAGTGGGCCGTATTCGCGGCCGCAGTCACATTGGTGTTGCTGGTTTTGGGAAATATTGGGCGGATCGTGCGCTGGATGCATGAGAAGTGGCTATCGGCGCACCCGGAGCGCTCTCCGGAACAGGCGGCCTCCATGTGGTATCAACGCATGGCGCGCGTACTGGCGCGGCGCGGGATGCAGAAGCCGATGGCTCAGACGCCGCAAGAGTTCTTGCAAAGGATTGAAGACGGGCGCCTGCGGGAACCGGTAGCGCGTTTCACCGCTGTCTATGAGTCAGCGCGATTCGGGAACTCCCCGGAAGACGCGCAGCGCCTGCCGGAATTGTACGAGGAAGTGGAAGCCGCTACGCGATCCGACTAGCAACAGGGTGCACGGTTTCCACCTGTGGCTGAATGGTTAGCTGCTTCAGATAGCTGTCCACGCAAGCGGCGGCTTTGCGTCCTTCCGAGATCGCCCATACCACGAGAGATTGGCCGCGACGCATGTCTCCGGCGGCGAAAACGCCCGGAACCGACGACATATAATTCTCGTCGGTCGCGATGTTGCCGCGATTGTCCAGTTGAACTCCCAACTGCTCGATCATTCCATTGCGTACAGGACCGAGAAAACCCATCGCTATCAGGACGAGGTCAGCGTCGATGGTGAACTCGGTGCCCGGAAGCGGCTCGAACTTCGGAGGAGGTTCGACTCGTATGGCGTGCAGTTGCTTCACAATGCCATGGTCGTCACCCGTGAAGCTCGTCGTCGCAATGCTCCAGTCGCGGACGCCGCCTTCTTCGTGAGCGGCCTCGGTGCGAAGTTGCAGGGGCCAGAGCGGCCAAGGAGTTTGGGGAGAACGTTCCTCGGGCGGCTTGGGCATAATTTCGAACTGGTGAACCGAGAGCGGCTTCTGACGATGGCACGTGCCGAGGCAGTCGGCACCGGTGTCGCCCCCACCGATGATCACCACACGCTTCCCGGTAGCAAGAATTTCGACAGATGGATCGATCACGTCTCCGTGGCAGCGTTTGTTCTGCTGGGGCAGGAACTCCATTGCGAAGTGGATTCCCTTCAGGTCGCGGCCTGGAATCTTGAGATCTCGGGGATGCTCCGAGCCCCCCGCCAAGACGATGGCGTCGAAGTCTCGCCGCAAATCTTCGACTGCGACGTTCCCGCCGACCTGCGCATTGGTAATGAACTTCACGCCTTCGGCGGCCATCTGCTCCAGGCGGCGATCGATCACGTGCTTCTCCAGCTTGAACTCTGGGATGCCATAGCGCAGAAGCCCACCAATGCGATCGGCTTTTTCATACACCACTACGGCATGGCCGGCGCGGCAAAGCTGTTGAGCAGCCGCGAGTCCTGCGGGGCCTGAACCGACGACCGCAACCTTCTTTCCGGTGCGAGCCCTCACGGGTTCGGGACGAATCCAGCCTTCGAGGAATGCACGCTCTACGATGTTCTTTTCATTCTGCTTAATCGTGACTGCGGGCTGGTTAATACCGAGCACGCACGAGGCTTCGCAGGGGGCGGGACAGATTCGGCCGGTAAATTCCGGAAAATTATTGGTCGCGTGGAGCTGGCGGACAGCCTCTTTCCAACGCCCGCGATAGACAAGATCGTTCCAGTCGGGAATGAGATTGTTAACCGGGCACCCCGTCTGGCAAAACGGGACGCCGCAATCCATGCAGCGGGCGCCCTGCTTGCGCAGCTCCGCTTCGGGAAAGTCCTGATAGATCTCGAACCAATCATTCACGCGCTCCAGAACCGGACGGCGCGGGGCTAGTTCGCGGGAATACTCCATGAAGCCGGTGGTCTTACCCATGCTGCACCTCCTGGGGCACCGGCTCAGAATTTGTTAACTCGGACGCGGGCACTCCGGGACCATAGGCGTGACCGGCGCGGGATACTCCCAGAACGCGTTTGTACTCGTGCGGGAACACCTTGATGAAGCGCGGCAGAGCCTCTTCCCAGTTCTCGAGAATCCACGAAGCGCGGCGGCTGCCGGTCAGTTCCTTGTGGCGCGCGACAAGATCGCGAACGATGTGCATGTCCTCAGATTCGAGCAGCGGCTCCAGATCCACCGATTCCAGATTGCAGCGTTTCTCGGTGAAGTCGCCGTGCTCGTCGAAAACGTACGCGATGCCGCCGCTCATGCCAGCGGCGAAATTGCGGCCACAGGAACCCAAGACCACTACTAATCCGTTCGTCATGTATTCGCAGCCATGGTCGCCTACGCCTTCCACTACTGCGGTCGCTCCGGAGTTGCGGACGGCAAAGCGTTCTCCGGCAACCCCATTGAAGAAAGCTTCGCCGCTGGTCGCGCCATAGAGTGCCACGTTGCCGATGATGATGTTTTCTTCGGGAACAAACGTGGACTCGCGCGGCGGATAGACGGTTATACGGCCACCCGAAAGTCCTTTGCCGACGTAATCGTTGGCCTCGCCCTCCAGCGTGAGCGTAATGCCCCTCGCCAGAAATGCGCCCAGGCTCTGGCCCGCCGAACCTGAAAGATGGATGCGGATGGTGTCGTCGGGAAGTCCGGCCGATCCGTAGCGGCGGGCGACCTGCCCGCTCAGGATGCTGCCTACGGAACGGTGGATATTGCGAACCGGCAAATTGATTTCAACCGAACTCAAACTCAGTAAAGCATCGAGTGAGTGCTCTACGAGTTGATGGTCGAGCGCCTGCTCCAGGCCGTGATCCTGCTTTTGCATGCAGCGGCGGGCAACTCTTGAAGGCACGGGCGGATTGTAGAGAATCGCCGAGAAGTCCAGGCCGCGGGCTTTCCAATGCTCGACGGCGGGCTCCACGTCGAGCATGTCCACGCGCCCGACCATCTCGTCCACGGTGCGGAAGCCGAGCTGTGCCATGTGCTGCCGAACTTGCTCGGCAATGAAGAAAAAGAAATTAATGACGTGCTCGGGCTGCCCCTGGAACTGCTTGCGGAGGACCGGATCCTGCGTGGCGATGCCCACCGAGCAGGTATTCAGGTGGCACTTACGCATCATGATGCAGCCCATAGCAATGAGAGGAGTCGTCGCAAAGCCGAATTCTTCAGCCCCCAGGAGCGCGGCAATCACGACATCGCGCCCGGTCTGAAGCTTTCCGTCAGTCTGCACGCGAATGCGGCCGCGCAGATCGTTGAGCAGCAGTACCTGCTGGGTCTCAGCCAAACCGAGTTCCCACGGAATGCCTGCGTGTTTAATCGAGCTTAGGGGAGAGGCGCCGGTACCGCCTGTATCTCCGCTGATGAGAACTACGTCCGCATGCGCTTTCGCCACCCCTGCAGCGACAGTGCCGACGCCAACCTCGGCGACCAATTTCACTGCGATTCGCGCCTGTGGATTCACATTCTTTAAGTCGTAAATCAGCTGCGCGAGATCTTCGATGGAGTAAATGTCGTGGTGCGGCGGCGGGGAAATCAGACCCACCCCGGGGATCGAATGGCGAAGCCGGGCAATTACCTCATCCACTTTGTAGCCGGGGAGCTGGCCCCCTTCGCCGGGCTTGGCACCCTGGGCCATCTTGATCTGCAGTTCGTCTGCATTGACCAGATAGTTTGCCGTCACGCCAAACCGGGCGGATGCGACCTGCTTCACTGCGCTGCGACGGAGATCGCCATTGGCATCGGGCTTGAAGCGCTCTTCGTCTTCCCCGCCCTCTCCGGTATTGGATTTACCGCCGATGCGATTCATCGCGATGGCCAGAGTCTCGTGGGCTTCTTTGCTGATGGAACCGAACGACATGGCGCCCGTGGTGAAGCGCTTCACAATTTCCTTCGCGGGCTCAACCTCTTCGAGCGGAACGGGCGTCTCGCTCTTCCTTAGCCTCATCAAACCGCGCAGCGTACATAACGCGGCGCTTTGATTGTCAATAAGGTCGCTGTACTCCTGAAAACTCTTGAAGTTTTCCTGCCGGACGGCGTGCTGCAATTTGCTGATGGTCTGCGGATTTAGCAGGTGATACTCACCGTTCACGCGCTGGTGATAATTGCCGCCGACCGAGAGTTCGGTTTCGAAATCCGTGAGCGGGCGGAAGGCATATTCGTGCTTGGCCTGAGCTTCTGCCGCGAGGACCGGCAGGCCGATTCCTTGCAACCGGGAGGTGGTGCCGGAGAAATACGTTTCGATCAAGTCTTTGTTCAGGCCGATCGCCTCAAAAACCTGCGCCCCCTGGTAGCTCTGGAGCGTAGAGATGCCCATCTTGGAAAAAGTCTTGAGCAAGCCTTTCTTGATCGCCTTCAGGAAGTGCTTCACTGCGAGTTCGGGAGTGATGCCGTCGCCTAACTCGCCTCGCCAGGCAAGATTCTCCACGCTCTCCAGTGCGAGGTACGGATTGATGGCGCTCGCGCCATAACCGCTCAGCAGGGCAAAATGCATGACTTCGCGCGGCTCACCTGATTCGGTGATCAGCGCAACCTGAGTTCGAGTTTCTTCTCGCACCAGCAAATTGTGGACAGCAGCGAGAGCAAGCAGGCATGGAATTGGAGCGTAATCCTTGTCAACGCCTCGATCCGAAAGAATGAGCAGCGAATATCCCGCTTTCACGGCGAGAGAGGCTCGCTGGCACAATTCATCGAGAGCGCGCTTGAGTCCGGCTTCGCCTTCGCTGGCTCGAAATAGAGCAGGCAGGGTGGTTGCGAGCAGATCTCGGTTCGAGACGCGGCGCAGTTTCTCCAATTCTCGATTCGTGAGCAGCGGATGAGCCAGCTTCAGCATGTGGCAGTTTTCCGGAGCTTCGTCGAGAATGTTGCGCTCACTGCCGATATAGCTGATCAGCGACATCACCATCTCTTCGCGAATGGGGTCGATAGGCGGATTCGTGACTTGCGCGAAGAGCTGCTTGAAATAGTTGAAGAGAGACTGCGGTTTATCGGAGAGGCAGGCCAAGGGCGTGTCCGTGCCCATGGAGCCAACGGGTTCCTCGCCCTTCAAGGCCATGGGCCCAAGAATCATGCGCAGGTCTTCATCACTGTAGCCGAACGCGCGTTGACGGCGCAGAAGAGTCTCCGCGTCAGGAAAATGCATGCGCGTGGGCTCAGGGAGTTGATCGATGGTGATCTGATTCTCCGCAAGCCATTGCGCATACGGCTGGCGTGAAGCCAGGGTGTGCTTGATCTCTTTGTCGGAAACGATGCGGCCTTCGACCGTATCGACCAGAAACATCTTTCCGGGCTGAAGCCGGCCTTTCGTTTTTATTCGTTCTGGTGGAACATCGAGCACACCGGCTTCCGACGCCATAACCACAAGGCCGTCATGAGTGACGATGTAGCGACCAGGGCGCAGCCCGTTGCGATCAAGGGTCGCTCCGATTACGCGGCCATCTGTGAAAGCGATCGCGGCAGGACCGTCCCATGGCTCCATCATGCACGCGTGGTATTCGTAGAATGCACGCTTCTCCGGTTTCATGTGCGGATTGCCCGCCCAGGCTTCGGGAATGAGCATGGCCATCACATGCGCCAGGCTGCGTCCTGCCTGAAGCAGCAACTCGACAGCGTTGTCGAAGTTAGCGGAGTCACTGCCATCCGGAGCGATGACGGGGTACAGCTTTTTCAGATCGTCGCCCAGCAGCGGAGAGCGTAAGAGAGACTGGCGGGCGTGCATCCAGTTCACGTTGCCGCGCAGCGTATTGATCTCGCCATTGTGGGCAATGTAGCGATAGGGATGGGCCCGCTCCCAACTGGGGAATGTATTCGTGGAAAAGCGCTGGTGAACCAGGCAAAGCGCACTGACCACCTCGGGATCGGATAATTCACGATAGAAATTCGTGATCTGTGAAGCCAGCAGCAGGCCCTTATAAACGATGGTCCGGCAGGAAAGCGACGGGATGTAGAACATCGCCGCGTCTGCGATACCGGACTCGCGGATCTCATTTTCGGCGCGCTTGCGAACGACGTACAGCTTGCGCTCAAGGGCATCTTCATCGATTCCGGCGGGGCAACCCACGAAAATCTGCTGAATGTAGGGCTGTGAGGCGCGGGCCACGCGACCGATGGCCGAGGCATATACCGGGGTATCTCGCCAACCGAGCAGCCTGAGTCCTTCTTCGCGGATGATGCGTTCGAGGATTCCTTCGCATTGCAGGCGCTGATGCTTTTCCACGGGAAGGAAGGTCATGCCGACACCATACGTGCCCGGTTGCGGCAGCTTGAAACCCAGGTTCTCGCATTCGCGAGCAAAGAACTTGTGCGGAACCTGGATCAGGACGCCGGCGCCGTCTCCGGTCTCGGGATCACATCCGCAGGCGCCGCGATGCGCCAGGTTCAAAAGGACCTGAATTCCCTGCCGGATAATTTCGTGGCTTTTGTCCCCGTTGATGCTGGCTACGAACCCAATGCCGCAGGCATCGTGCTCGTAAGCCGGGTCATAAAGGCCCTGGGCGGCAGGCAAACCATGGTTCGAGTTGAGACGGGTCGTCATGGACTTCGTCTTTGGGCACCGTTTCCTTTCGAAGGACTTGTTCTTGGGCTTACCTTGCTGGGCGACGGAGGGTCGCACACTTCCGCACAGGAACAGACATTCGCAGTTCTTTAATAGCGAATGTGCCGGAGCAAGTACAATGCAGAATTTCGATGCAAGGGATGCAAAATTCAGCGCCCGGTTTTCCACCACTCGTGGCTCGTGAGCACTGGCGAATAAGTGAGAGTCCGCTATAATTCGCTCAACCGAAAATGGACTTCGATCAGCTCACCACGTTTCTGGAAGTTGCCCGGCAGGGCAGTTTTTCCCGCGCCGGCGAGAAGGTGTTCCGCTCACAGTCGGCGGTGAGCGCGCAGATCCGCCAACTTGAGCAGGAATACGGAGACCGGCTGCTTGACCGCTCCGGCAAAACGGTGAAGCTGACGCCCGCGGGCCAAATTTTTTATGAGTATGCCGAGCGCATGAAGAACCTGCGCGAAGAGTCGTTGACGGCGGTTGCCGATCACAGCGGCACGCCGCGTGGGACGCTTCGGGTGGGAGCGAACGAGGCGACCTGCCTGTACGTGTTACCCGAGGTCTTTGGCGAGTACTGCCGCCGCTACCCGCCGGTGCAGATCAGCATTTATCGCAACTTCAGCTACAAGATTGTCGAAAAGCTGGAGAACGGAATGGTGGAAGTCGGCATTCTGACGCTGCCCATCCAGTCTCCAAGCCTGAAGATTCAGCCCATTTTCCGCGACAAGCTGATGCTGATGGTGAGCCCGAAGAATCCCCTGGCCAAACATAACGTCGTCCCCGTAAGCGAAATCGTGAAGCATCCGCTCCTGTTTCCGAAGACCGGGCACACGCGGCGATTGCTGGATAAGCTGTTCCGGCCGCATAACGCGCAGCTCCAGGTGCGCATGGAACTGCCGAGCATTGGCATGATCAAAAGCTTTGTGGCGGCCGATCTTGGGGTTTCGCTTATCAGCGCATCGTTCGCCCGGGACGAGGTGGATGCGGGGCGCGTCAAACTGATTGACCTGGAAGACGCGGAACTCTATCGAGAACTTGGACTTGCTTACCGTCGTGACCGTACCTTGTCGGTGGCCTCGACGGCATTTGTCGGGCTTCTGCGGCAGTTTGCGACCCAAATGAAGAAAGCAAACGCGTAAACCCAGCAAGCGGAATTTCCGATTCCTGCCATCGTAATTTTGAATTTCGGATGCAGCCCAGCCCCCGGTATGCTTACTGAGCACAATTTCTTATGAGCTCCGGAATCCAGAAGGCGACGCGAATTACAACGACAGGCACAGGCATGTCGACACGAATTACGTGTCTTCTGGAGGACGGGAACGGATGATGTAAAGCACTCCAAAGAATCACCCGAGCCCACCGCCAGAAGCGATCTGGCGGTGGGTTTTTCTTTGCGTCCATAACTTGAGAACGGAGCAGGCCAATGAGCGAGCAGAAGAGCAGGTTCGAGCAGGGAGACGATCTGGTGGTGATGAAGTTCGGTGGCACGTCGGTGGAAGACGCTGCCGCGATCCGGCGTCTGATTGGGATTGTCGAGAGCAGGATCCATCAACAGCCGGTGGTCGCGGTGAGCGCATTGGCCAGAGTCACCGACCAACTGCTGGAAGCGGGGCAGGCTGCCGCTGGCGGCCGGCTGGGGTCGGCGTTGGCTACGGCTCGGAATATCTATGTTCGCCATGAGGAAGTGGCTGAGTCGCTCGTTTCCGGATCGGTCCATAGCCCTTTGGATCAGGATCTTCGGCAAGAGTTTCGAGCGCTGGAATCGCTGCTGCATGATCTGCAGGGCCACCCACTTGACCTCAAACTTCAGGATCGGTTGCTGGGGTTTGGAGAGTGCTTCGCAAGCAGGCTCGTGGCGGAAGCATTGTGCCAGGCGGGGTTAAACGCGACTCACGTAGATGCGCGCTCCTGTATTGTCACCGACGATCGTCATGGACAGGCAAGCCCACTGTGGGATCTGACGAAGGACCGCTTGCAAGAGAATCTTGATCCGCTCCTTCAGTCGGGCCGCGTGCCTGTGTTAGGCGGTTTTATCGCTGCCACGGCAGATGGTGTTCCGACGACCTTGGGGCGAGGCGGCTCCGATTTCAGCGCCGCGATCGTGGGTGCCGCTCTGTCGGCGTCGCGCATCGAAATCTGGACCGATGTGGACGGCATCATGACCGCGGATCCGAAACTCTGTGGCGATGCTCAAGTGATTCGGAAGATGAGCTTTGATGAGGCCGCAGAGCTGGCTCATTTTGGCGCGAAAGTGCTGCACCCGGCGACGCTGGCTCCGGCCCGGCGTGAGAACATCCCGGTATACGTCTTGAACTCGCGGCACCCTGAGGGCGCAGGTACCGAGATCGTCTCCGGTGCGAATACTGGAAGAAGGCTCAGTGCAATCACCGCAAAGAGGAATGTAGCGGTCGTTGATATCGAGTTATCGCGCGGGATGAACTCTGAACTTCTCGGGAAAGTGTTTGCGGTGTTCGACCAGCACGGGTGCCTGGTGGACCTGATGGGTATTTCGCCTGGGCGGATTTCATTGCTGGTGGGCTCGACCGCAGCGTTGCCTGGCATTGCGGCTGATCTGCACGCGACTGCGAATGTCCGATGGGAAAACCACAAAGCTTTGGTGTGCCTCGTCGGAGAAAACATTCGACGACAACCGGACGTCGCCAGCCGAGTCTTCGCAGCCGTTTCCGACATGGATGTGCGCGTCCTTTGCCAGGGCGCTTCCGACCGGGCGATTTCCTTCCTTGTGGAAGAATCCAAGGCGGCAGAGTCAGTAAGGCGGCTGCACGAACTTTTCTTCCCAAAGGTCGAGCCGGTTCGGGATTGGGGAGGAATCTCCAGCGCCTTCTGCCAGGCAGGATAAATGCAGCTCTCAGCTGCCGAGTTTGGCGACTTTCGTGACAGCTGGTTCCGTCGTATTCGGCGCCGGCTCAATAATGTGCAGGCCGCACTCGGTTTTCGAAAAACCAGCCCAACGGCCAGCCCGCGGATCGTCCCCGGGCCTCACTGCACGGGTGCAATGCGTGCAACCGATGCTGGGATAGTTCTGATCGTGCAACTCGTTGTAAGGCACGTCGTGGTCGTGGATGTAGCGCCAAACCTGCTTTGAGGTCCAATCCACAAAGGGATTGATTTTGACCAGCCCAAACTTCGAGTCCCATTCGATCTTGCGCGCCCCCGCGCGGGCGGATGTCTGATCGCGGCGAATGCTAGTGATCCACGCGCTCAACTCGCTGAGCTTGCGGCGAAGCGGTTCCACTTTCCGAAGATTGCAGCAACGGTCGGGATCACGGTTCCAGAGGGCGGCCCCGTGAACTCGCTCCTGCGCCTCAGGCGACAGCAGGGAATAAACCTTCTCGATGGTAATTCCGTACTTCCCTTCGAGCCTGTCCATGAGGCCGTACGTCTCCGGGAACAGGAACTCCGTGTCGATGGTGAAGAGGCGGAAATCCTTATGCAGGCGCGAAGCCATGTCGATCAGCGCCATACCTTCCGCGCCGAATGCGGAGGAAATCGCGACCCGCTTCCCGAACGTATCAAAGGACCACCTTAAGACTTGTTGCGGGGACCAGGTCTCAGCCGCGTGCTGCACCTCCGCAAGCCAGAGAGGTCCGATATGCTGCGATTGATTCAGCACGTGCTGGTTCACGCGATTGGCTCCTGGTCTCTGCCGCCGGCCGAAGATTGGACATGGGCGAGCGGGGAAAGTGGCGACACTACATTGCTGTGTTGGTTCGGTACTACAAACTCCGCGAGAGCAACTTCATCGGCAAACCGGACCACTTCACCCACAATCAGCAGCGTCGGCGCAGGCATCGGCGGCGCATATCCCAGCGATTCGACAGTCGTCCGGTAAACCTGCTGGCTCTGAGTACTGGCTCGTGAAATCAGCGCGCAGGGAGTTTCGCCGCTGAGGCCGGCACTTTTCAGCTTGGTTGAGATTTCTACATACTCATGGCCGGGCATGTAGAGCACGAGCGTCGAGCCGCTGGCAGCCAACTTGTTCCACTCTGCCGGATCGGTCTCCGAAGCGTGGTGGCCAGTAAGAAACACAACCGCCGATGAAGCATGCCGATGAGTGAGCGGGATCCGCGCGGCCGCGGCTGCTCCCAAAGCCGACGTGATTCCCGGAACCACCTCGAAAGGAATACCAGCATTGCGCAGAGATTCCATTTCTTCGCCGGCGCGGCCGAATACCAGCGGATCGCCGGATTTCAACCGAACAACCTGTGAACCAGATTCTGCGAGCGCAACCATCAAGAAATTGATCTCGCTCTGCCGGATCTTTTTCTGGCCGCAGCGCTTGCCCACCGGATAGAGCTGCGCTTTCCGGGTAACCAGGCCCAGAACCTCTGGAGCAACCAAGTCGTCATAGAGAACAGCGTCCGCCGTGCGCAGCAAGCGCAGCGCTTTCAGCGTCAGTAACTCTGGGTCACCCGGCCCCGCGCCGACTAAATAAACTTTTCCTTTCATGCGCTCTCTCCACTGGTGACGAGTTGAGAGAGTTCGGCGAGGTCTGCGTTCACTGCTTCCCTGCTGGCCAGTGAGTGCAAAAGTTCCAGCTTGCGTTCCTTGTCGAGATCGCTGCTCAGAATGAGCTTTCGAGTTTCGCCAAGATCCGCTACCCAGTCGGCATATCCCGGACCATATTGTTTTTCGAGTTGCTGGCGAATCTTCTGAGCGAGCGAGGGGCTCTGTCCCGCGGTTGAGACGGCAATCTGCAAATCTCCGCGGCGCACGACCGCCGGGTAGAAGAAGTCACACAAATCAGGGACGTCAACCACATTGCAGAGCACGCTGTGTTTCTGCGCTTCGTTGTAGATGTGCTCGTTGAGCGTGCGCGAGGACGTCGCTACGACGGCGAGAAAAATACCGGCCAAATCTTCCGCGGTAAACGGGCGTACGTCCAACTCGATTTTTCCCTCGCGCGCCCATTCCCGTACGGTCGCACTCGCTTCAGTGGCGATGACCCGGATCTGGGCTCCGGTATCGAGAAGCCCGGCGATCTTGGGCTCGCCGACCTTGCCCGCGCCTACGACCAACACCGGCTTGCCTTCGAGCTTGATGAACATGGGAAACAGACTAGTCACCGATTCCTCCTGCTTGCGCCAAGCCCGTAGCCGAGAGCGGCAGATCACGCGGCACTGGCTGCACGGCCTCACCGGCCAGAAACTCACGTAATTCGGTATCGCTGTGGCGCGCAAAAAACCGGCGCAGATTTTCGCCGGGCTCGCGTTGAGCGGTATAAGTGACGAGCAATCGTTCAAGCGCGTCGGGCACTTCGGTTGCCGGGCAGCGATAACCTACGGGCCGCGCCGTGCCCTGATGCAGCCCAAGCGCTCCTCCCACGCAGAAGTAGTAAGCATCCACGAGGCGGTCGTTCACCTTAATCTTCTTTCCCTCGATGCCGACGTCGGCGATCCAGTGCTGACCGCAACTGTTCGGGCAACCCGTGACGTGAAGCTTCAAATGCTGGTCAAAACCCGGCAGGCGCTCTTCCAGTTCGTCGACCAGCCAGCGGGAAAAGCTCTTGGTTTCAGTGATCGCCAGTTTGCAGAACTCTGTCCCGCTGCAAGCGACTGTTCCGCGCGCAAACGCCGACCCTCCAACTGGCAAGCCAATCGCACTGAGTTCTTGAGCCAACGCGTCGGCATTGATTGTGGGAACATTCACCACCAACAAGTTCTGCATGTTGGTGGTCCGGAGTTCGCCGCTGGCGTAGCGCTCGGCGAGATTCGCCGCGGACTGCATTTGGTCGGCTGTGATCCTGCCTCGCAATACAACGGATCCTACGTAGGAAAGACCTGGCTGTTTCTGAGCGTGCACTCCGACGTGGTCGCGATAGACGTCATCGGGAGCGTGCTCTTCGACGGCAGGCTCAAGCCGGAATCCAATCCGCTGTTCCAATTCGTCCTGGAAGCGCTCGACGGTCCATCCGTGACGCAAAAAGAGAAATTTCAAGCGGGCGCGTTCGCGATGCTCGCGCAAAACGTCGGAATCGCGGAAGAATTCGGCGATGCCTTTGACAACCGGCAGCACCTGGTCCCAGCGAACGAAAGCATTGAGGCGCGCACCCAGATAGGGCTCGGTCGAAAGTCCTCCGGCAACTCGCAGTGAAAATCCAACCTCGGGCTTTCCCCGGAGCGTGCGAGTGATTGCCGTCAGACCGATGTCGTTGATTTCGGGATACGAGCACCAGGAGTGGCACCCCGCAATCGAGATCTTGAATTTGCGCGGCAGGTTATAGAACTCTGCATTTCCCGCCAGTAGTTGCGAGGCCTGCAGGACTAGAGGCGAGGCGTCGACGATTTCATCCGCATCTACGCCAGCAACCGGGCAGCCTGTGACATTCCTGACGACATCGCCGCATGCTCCGGTCGTATTCAGTCCTACCTGCCACAGAGCATCGAGAACTTCGGGCAGCGACTCGATTTTGACCCAGTGCAGTTGAATGTTCTGGCGAACGGTAAGATCGGCGATTCCGTTGGCGTGCTGCCGCGTGAGACCGGCGATGGTGCGCAACTGATGAGAGATCATGATTCCGTTTGGAATCCGGATCCGCACCATGAAGCGCTGCAGAGCCCGGCCTTCGCCGTTTTGCCCGCCGGTTACACCCGCGCCGTCGCCTTGGGTGTAAACGCCCCACCAGCGGAAGTAAGTGCCAATCCATTCAGGGGGAATCGACGTGAAGCCCTCGCGCGCGAAGCGGCGGATTTCCTCCAGCCCTTCCCAGGGATTCTTCGCACGTTTGAGGCGTTCGGCCCGCTGCGCCTTGGTTTCTTTTGCTGTAGTGGTCGTCGTTGTCATGGTTTTGGAAACAAAAAACCCACCGCCAGATTTCTCTGGCGGTGGGTTGATGAGTGCCGGAATTAAGAAAGAATTCTTAGGTCAGCAGCCTCCCCGCGCCAGAGCACACACATGCACAACAACAACACATGCAGCGGCACATAGCGCGAAGATTGCAGCTTCCCAACATTGAGGCTCGATTCTAAGTGGGCCTAGTTGCGCCCGTCAACTTCCTTACGTAACGACTTAGACTCAAAGTTTGAATAAAAGGAATCAGATTTTTTGATTCGTCGCACTTCGGAATGGCCAAGCTGTAGAATCAGCAACTTAGCTGTCGCAACAATTCTGAATGGTATTGTTCGCTCGCTCAGCGTTGGCTATCCCATTCATTCATCCGGAAAGGTGCGTTCATTTTATGAAGCGTTGTGTCGTCTGCTTGATACTCCCCCTTTTGCTTTGTGCGTTCGCCGGATTTGCACAGAGCGCGAGCGACCCCAACAAAGGGATCCTCGATCATCTGGAATCTCTTACGCAGCTCTCTGAAACGGAATGGCATTTCCATGCCGACGTCCCGCATCCAGAGGACCCTGGGCTCAGCGATGCAGACTGGGGCACGTGGAATGTCAAGAATGTATCCGGACCCGGCGGGCAAAACGCCAATGAACAGCATTGGAATGGAACACGCGTGTTCCGCAGATGGATTGAGGTCCCGGAGAAAATCCATGGCTATGCCACAGAAGGTTCGCGCGTGTCGCTGGACCTGCGGTTTGGCAGCCCCAGCAGCCTGCTGATCACGATATTTTCAAACGGCGCAATTCTCTATCGTGGCGATGACGACAACATCCAACCGGTTCTGCTCACAGAGAACGCTCAGCCCGGACAGAAGTTTCTGGTTGCCGTGCGCATCGTCGCAGGCGACGAGGTGCAATCCGAGTTCGTCCACAGCGAGTTGACCATTCAGCCGCCACGGTCGCGACCGAATCCTGTGCTGCTGCGCCTGGAATTTCTTTCAGCGCGGCCCTTGATTGACGCCTATGAAGACGGAAAGTCCGAGCGCGACGAACAACTGAATGCGGCAGTGAAAGCGGTCGATTTCTCGCCCTTGGAGAAGGGTGATCAGGCGGGCTTTGATGCGTCCCTGACGGCAGCCCACGCCAAACTGGAAGTCCTGAAACCTTGGTTGCAGCAATTTACGATTCGCGCCGTGGGCAATTCGCATATTGATATGGCTTGGCTTTGGCCATGGACTGAAACTGTCGAGGTCGTCCGCAATACATTTCAAAGCGTGCTCGATCTGATGCGGGAGTATCCAGACTTCAAGTTCACGATGTCATCGGCCCGCACTTATGAATGGATGCAGGAGAAGTATCCCGATCTATTCAAGCAAATTGAACAGCGGGTGAAAGAAGGACGCTGGGAAGTGATCGGCGGAATGTGGGTTGAGCCCGATTTGAATATGCCGGATGGCGAATCATTGGTACGGCAGATTCTGGTTGGCAAGCGTTATTTCCAGAAGAATTTCGGCGTGGACATAAAGATAGGATGGAATCCGGATTCTTTCGGATATAACTATCAACTCCCGCAGATTTACAAGCGCTCTGGAATGGACTATTTCGTGACCCAAAAACTACTCTGGGCGCACGAATTCACAACGTTCCCTTATAAATTTTTCTGGTGGCAGTCGCCCGATGGAAGCCGTTTGCTCACTTACTTCCCGCATGATTATGCGGAGTCCATCGACGCAGACCATATGGCGACCGATGCCTCGATCTGGATGCCGTCGATCTACGGCAAGAAACTGACCGACAGTCCCGAGATGATGTACCTGTACGGCGTGGGCGATCATGGCGGCGGCCCCACACGCACCATGCTCGACCATGCTGAGCAACTGAGGGCGCCCAGCACGGTCTATCCCAAGCTGAAATACAGTTTTGCCAGCGAGTTTTTCAGCGACATGGAAAAGAAACTGCCTTCCATGCAGGTGCCGACCTGGGATGGCGAACTCTATTTCCAGTATCATCGCGGCGTTTTCACGACCCAGTCGGAGACGAAGCGCAGAATCCGGCGGTCCGAAGAAAATGTGCTGAACGCGGAAAAGTTCGCCTCACTGGCCGCGCTTTATGGAAGGCCATATCCGCAGGACGGCATGGAGCGGGTCTGGAAGAATCTGCTGTTCGATCACTTCCACGACATCATGCCGGGGTCGGGCATTGCGGTGAATTATCTGGATGCGAAGCGCAATCTGGAGACCGTAGACCGGGCGGCAAATGACGTGACGTTCGGTTCGCTTCGGGAGATCGCGGCTCACGTCAATACCCAAGGGGAGGGCGCCCCGGTGCTCGTGTTCAATTCTCTGTCATGGCCGCGCACCGAGGTAAGCGAGGTTGAAGCACAGCTTCCTAAACCAGCGAAGCAGATCGAGGTCGTGGACTCGAAGGGAAAGGCGGCTGAGATTCAGTTGCTCTCGCTCGATCCCGCCACCCACCGTGCCAAGCTTCTGTTGCTGTCTTCCACGCCGTCGCTGGGATATGAAACTTACTTTGTGAAGGCGGCAACCAGTGCGGCGCCTGTGCATTCGATGCTCAAGGCCATTGCGGACACGCTCGAGAATGAATTCATCCGCGTAAAGGTTGATCCGCAAAGCGGATGCATCACCAGCCTGTTCGACAAGCGTAGCGGGACCGAGGCGCTGGCCCCGGCGGAAACGGATACGGGCGGCCCAAAGGACCGAGTGTGCGGAAATTTACTGCAGACTTTTGTCGATAAACCCCAGCGGTGGGACGCATGGAACATCGATGCCGATTTCGAGAAGCAACATTGGGATCTCGACCGCGCGGACGAAGTGAAAGTCACAGAAAGCGGCCCACTGCGAGCGGTGATCGAAATCAAGAACCACTTTCAGAATTCTACTTTTGTGCGCGACATTACACTTTACGCTGGGGTACCCAGGGTTGATGTAAAAATGCAAGTTGAATGGCACGAGAAACACATTCTGCTGAAGGTGGCGTTCCCAGTCAGCGCGCACAACGACAAAGCGACGTTTGAAATTCCTTACGGCTCGGTGGAACGTCCAACCACGCGCAACACTCCAGCGGAGCAAGCGCAGTTTGAGGTTCCCGCGTATCGCTGGGCCGATCTTTCGGACGCCAAGCACGGATTTAGCCTCCTGAACGATTCGAAATATGGTTACGATGCCAAGGGAAACGTGCTGCGGCTTTCACTGCTGCGCTCGCCCGAGTGGCCCGATCCGCATGCCGACGAAGGACATCATGAATTCACTTACTCGTTATATCCGCACGGTGGCGGTTGGAAAGAAGCGATGACGATCCGGCGCGGGTATGAACTGAATTACAAGTTGCTCTCGCTTCCATCCGGCAGACATCAGGGAGATCTCGCAGCGGAACATTCTTTTGTGCAGGTAGCGAATGACAACGTAATCGTGACGGCGGTGAAAAAGGCCGAGGACGAGAACGCGCTCGTGGTGCGGTATTACGAATGGGCCGGCAAAGCGGGAGAGGTCACCGTGCAACTGCCGCCCGGAGCGCAATCCGCTTCCGAGACGAATCTTATGGAGAAGCCGATCAGCGACCTGCCCGTCAGCAACGGCGCAGTGAGAGTTCCGACCAAGCCCTACGAGATCAAGACAATCAAGGTGCAGATTTCGGGCATGCCCCAACTGGCCACGGCGGAAAAGCAATGAGCCCTCCCGTTCTTGGAGTTGACATAGGAGGCACGAAGGTCGCCGTTGGACTTGTGGATCGCGATGGGAAGATTCTGCAGCAAGGACGCAAGCCCATGGTGGCCAGCGGTACAGCAGAAGCCGCCCTTGGCGCAGTCACCAGTGCCATTGATTCTTTGCTTTCAGAGTCCGGCCATGCGGCGCAAAGTATCGGCATTTGCGCGCCAGGGCCACTCGATCCCGCCACTGGAATCGTTCTGAATCCTCCGAATCTCCCATGCTGGCGGAATTTTCCCCTCGCCGAAAGAATCGCGGCTCGCTATCGCGTGCCCGTAAAGGTCGACAATGACGCCAATGCCGCCGCGCTCGCGGAAACCCGCTGGGGCGCGGCCCGTGGGTTCCGCTACGTTTTCTACGCCACCGTCGGTACGGGGATCGGTACAGGTATCGTCTTCGATCATGCGATCTATCACGGCAAGACGGGTTCTGCGGCGGAGGGCGGGCACGTCAGCATTGACTACCATGGCCCTCTCTGCCCTTGCGGCAAGCATGGTTGCATCGAGGTGTTGGCGGCAGGACCAGCGATTGGCGCCCGGGCGCGCGCCAAAGTGAAAGCAGATTCCAAGCGAGCTGCGGCAATTCTCGAATTGGCGAAGGGCAAGATGGAATCTGTAACCAGCGAAATCGTGGGCCAAGCCTACGGTGCTGGGGATCCAGTGGCCCGAGAAGTCCTACTCGAAACAGTAGAACTCTTGACGGTATGGCTGGGAAACATCGTTGATTTGCTCGATCCCGATGTTCTGGTCATGGGAGGTGGTGTGGCGGCGATGCTGAAACCATTTTTCGGCGAGATCAAGCAACGCCTTCCAGCTTGGTGCGTGAATCCGCGGGCTTCCGAAATCCCGCTGCTCATGGCCCACTACGGCCCGGATGCCGGAATTGCCGGGGGCGCGGCGCTCTGTTCCTAGAACAGCGAATTTGCTTCCTGAACTTCAAGAGGATTCGAATGTTCCTGCCAGTACGTTTTCAGCACAAGATTGCGGCGTCCTTTCTGTTCGCTACCTTGGTGGCTCGGTGCTTACTCGCGCAGGAACTGCCCAAGGCTCCGCGGGCGCAAATCTTTACCCTGACTCCCAGCGCGGGATTTTTTACGGAGCCTGCCGTTGCCGTCAATCCGGCCAATCCCGAACAGGTTGTGGCAGTGTTTCAAGACAATGCTCAAGCCGCATATTCGCAGGATGGCGGCCGCAGTTGGCAGTTGGCCGAGGGCTTCGCTCCAAAAAACTATAGAGTTTCGGGTGATGTTTCTGTCGCGTTCGACAATCAGGGGCACGCCTTCATCTGCTACATCGGCTTCGACAAGTTGGGTACTTTCAATTATTGGGCGCATGGGGCAACACGCAACGGGATCTTTGTGCGCCGGTCGCTTGATAGGGGAAAAACTTGGGAGGCGGATGATGTGGCCGTTGCCGAGCAACCGACTCGTGCAGGAATTCCTTTCGAGGACAAACCCTACATCGTTGCGGACAACACAAAAAGTAAATACGCCGGAAACCTTTATGTCGGGTGGACACGCTGGCGCTTGACCGACTCGCAAATGGTGATATCCCGCTCGACGGACGATGGAAAGACGTGGTCGCAGCCGATCGAGATCGATGCTCATCCTGGACTGCCCCGCGATGATAACGGCGCCGCTGAAGGGTTCGACGGCGCTGTCGCTCCGGATGGAACGCTGTACGCAATCTGGAGCCAGGATGACTACATCATGCTTACTTCATCGCGCGATGGCGGCAAGAAGTTCTCGCGCGCACGCCCAATTATTCATACCGCGCCCATCATGTTCGCCATTGATACGCTGGATCGGGCCAACGGATTTCCGCAGATTGCGATTGATCCAAAAAGCAAGCGCCTGTATGTAACCTGGAGCGATTACCGCAACGGAGACCTGGACGTATTCCTGGCCACTTCCGATGACCGCGGCAAACATTGGAGTTCGCCCATGCGTGTGAACGACGATCCAGTGCACGACGGGGCGGAACAGTTCTTTCAATGGCTGGCGGTTGATCCGATCGATAGCTCTGTCAATGTTCTCTTCTACGACCGCCGGGCCGATCCGCGGAATCGAAAGCAGATTGTGGTTCTGGCACGCTCGACCGATGGTGGGCGCCGCTTTACCAATTATGCGTGGACCGATCAGCCCTTCGAGGCGGGAGGCGTCTTCTTTGGAGACTATAGCGGTCTGGCGGCATACGGGGGCCGGGTGTATGGCGTCTGGACCGAGAAGCCCGCCGCGGCACCTGCTCCTGAGCAGACGGCGAATTCAGGATCTGAAGAGAAAGCGAATCCCGAAGATACGAAAGAAACGAAAAAGCCGCCCAAGGGGACGGTCATCAAGCTGGGAACGGCTGATTTCAGAACGGAACCGCATTAGCCCTGGCCTCAGAAATGGAGCAGACACTAGTGCGCCGAAAGTTTGGCTATAGGAGTTTCAAAGTGAAAGTCAGAGTTTTTCCCGATAAATTTCTGCTTGCTGCCGCCGCCGCCGAAGACGCTGCTGCTGCAATCCGCCGCGCCATCCATGAACGTGGAGGTGCAAGGATCATCGCCGCCACCGGCGCCTCGCAGTTCGAATTTCTCGAGGAACTCACAAAAGCGCCTGATGTGGACTGGAAATCGGTGGAGATGTTCCACCTCGACGAATACCTGGGGCTTCCCGCCATGCATCCAGCAAGTTTTCGGAAATATCTGCTCGAGCGGCTAATCAATAAAGTGGGCATCGTTCGCTACCACCTGCTGGACGGAGAAGCCGATCCAGGAAAAGTCATCGCCCAGACAAGTGCCGAGATTCGAAAAGCGCCAATCGACGTGGCATTTGTCGGAATTGGTGAGAACGGCCACTTGGCATTCAACGATCCTCCGGCCGACTTTGAAACGGATGAGGCCTACATCGTGGTGGAGCTTGACGAAGCTTGCCGCAGGCAGCAGCTGGGCGAAGGCTGGTTCAAAAGCCTGGCGGACGTTCCAAAACGCGCTCTCTCTATGACGGTGCGGCAGATACTTAAGGCCAGGGAGATCATCTGCGTTGTCCCCGACGCGCGCAAAGCACAGGCCGTAGCGAAATGCATGGCAGGCGAGATCAGCCCGATGGTTCCTGCTTCCATCCTTCGCACCCACGAGCGGACAGTGATTTATCTCGACAAAGACTCCGCGGCTTTGCTGCCCTCAGAGGGGCAATGAAGTCCCTGATTCGCCGGGTTTAGCGCCAGCGGCCGCTTGCCCAAAAAAAAAGCGCTTGGATTGTTGCCCGATATGAGGTATTTTGCCCAGATCAAAATAGGGGCTGGTCTGCTACGACCAACCTGGATCTGCGCAAGCCTCACTTCACGAACGGAAGACACCCCCTGCCTTCCAGCGACAGTTCCGGGTGAAATTATGCTCTAGCCAGCTCCGCGAGGGATCCAGCCGTGAAATCTCCTCTTTGCTTGTCCGTCCTGTTCGCGTTTTCCCTCTCGGTCTCCAACCTGTTCGCCATTAATGGTGAACTACCTCCGGAGAGGCAATCTCAGGCAGCCACCACTTCTTCTTCTGAAGACTCGCCCGTGACGGCGTCATCGCATTTCTCCATCCCAGGTCCAGAGCGATCCTTTTTACGGATGGCGGGCATCAGTCAATACGTCACCAACCAGGAAGTTCTGCCCCTACTCGCCGAAAATGTATTCACGGAAGGTTATGAAGGTCCTGCTCGGCCTACTGAATTTCTTATCTTGCTGAGGCGATATGTGGTGCAAGCCAGGGAATTAGTGGATTTGGCCGGAGGCAATGGCGGGGTTATTCGTGTGACCAACTGTGACGATGCCAGACCGCTGTTGCGCATACTCGGTTATCGCACGCGAACCAGTTGCGGTGATCCAGGAACTTCGTTGCAGACCGAGGATCCCGAGAGGGCTTTCCTGGCGATCGATTCAGGCTTTCCACTCCCGGAATTAGAGCAGACGCTGCAAGGCGGAAAACCCTTCGAGTATTCATACCCTTCTTTGTCTGTGCCGGTGCTCTTCGCTGAGAGCGATTGGACAAAGACTAGCCGGAAGAATCTTAAGGAAAACAGCCGGGACTTGCTGGACACCATTCTGTACGATCCAGCGGTCGCGCGCCTGTATTGGGCTCTCTCCAGGCTCGACCCCGAAACCGGTGGATTCCTGTTGCAATCGATCGGACTGGACAAACTTCTTCCCTACGCCGGCGTCCTCGACTTTTACGGAAGAGGTCTCTCAATCAGCGGCGGGAGAGTGCAGGTCCCAGGAGGAGTGGAGGCGGAATCTGCGTGGAAAGATCTGGTTGGCGCAAGCCCGGCATCTCCGGCTGCTTTTGTCTCCAAACTGTTGGCCAGGGACAAGGGCTGGTTGATGGCATATTTTGACGCGATTTCGCGGGCAAGCGGAGTTCACCAGGCATATTTTTGTAATCCTCATCGGCTAAAGATCTTTTATAAGGGAGTGCGCACTCTGGACCCTTCCGTCCCGGCGACAAAGGGATCTTTTAGACCTGCCCCTGCGCTGCTGCTGCTAACCACCCGGCTTCGGTTGGAGAGCAGCGGTGAACCGCTAATTCCCGGGAATCTCGAAGTTTGGAAAGACATTCTTCTCCAACGGCAGAACCCGCGGTCCGTGCGCAAACCAGGAAAACAGGTCCCTGGACTGACGGGTCCGGATCAGTTCGTGCAAGTAATGTTCGCCTTGTCGCGAGCGCCGACCGAGACCGGCGCCTTGCAGATCTACATGGCGATCAGCGAAATCGATAGCAGACGATCTCAGGGACAGCGCCTGTCCCCTGCGACAGTCCGTTTGCTCGCCAGCAAGTTCGAGGAATTCAGTGATCAGTATCGGATTTTTGCGGAATTTCCTCGGCTCAGCGATGAGTCAATCACACTATTTCTAGAGGTAGCGCAGCGCCTTAACGGCGCGCCGAAATCTCTGCGCGGGGATGCGCTCGGGACTTTCCAGGCAAACGTCGGAATCTGGCAGATTCTGGCCCGGCAAGGACAAATCCCGAGCTCCCAACTGAATGACTCCTGGCAGCAGGTCCTCAAACCTTTCATGGCCACTCGATCAAGCTCCCAGTTGTACGACGCAGGGCGAACTTCTCTGGAAGAACTATTCCGGTTTGCGACCGGCAAGGTCAGAGCTTCGCAGGACGAAATTATCGACTTGCTGGCAGGACCTCGGCAGAGTACGCCCGAGGGACAACAGATGCATCGTGAAGTTGCCGGCAGGATCCGCGCTGTGCTCGATGACCAGAGATTGGTCTCGCTCGACACAATTCTGACGGTCGGCGATGCATTATCCGAGAAGGCACGCGGGAAACAGCCACCAGAATACGTGATCCTTCTGGCTGCCCAAACGCGGGAATTTGAGATGCCTCGGCCAATTTTCACCAATGGAGAGCGAACCGAATGGGCGGCAGGCGTCTATAACAATCATCACACCGATGCAGAGATGCGAACGGACTTGCCAAAAATTCTCAAGTCTCGGAAGGCATCGCAGGAACAGATTGATGAGGCCCGGGGCCTGCTTACAACTTTCCTCAGAGATACCCTGGTTGGTTTGAACTATGCGTACTACGAACCACCAGGGGCGCAGGCGCTGCACAACAATCCGCTCTTCGTCCGCTCTCACGACTTTGCGGGAGATACCCTTGCCGGCGTGCAGACACTCTGGCAAGCAGCGGAGATTTTGGGCGAGGGCTCTCCGGCCGGTGGAGGCGCCCATTTTGTGGGATCCCTTGCCGACTTACCCTACGCGTTGGCTGATCTCGAGCAGGACTTCATTACTCCGAATAATATCCAGGCGCTCATCTTGAAGGAATTGACGCCGGAGTTGTTGACCTCCGCGATCTTGCCACGATGGTGGAATGTCAGCCCTTTGGAGCTTCATGCCGTCGCTCTGTATCAGAGAACTGGAGAAGAACTTCTCGCTGCCGCTGCAAAGGACGAGGCGCTGAGAAGCAGAGTAATGGCTGTTCTGTCGGATCGGCTGCTTCCACAACGGTTACGGGAACTCGAGGAAACTTTGCGCTCGAATCGCGTATCAGACCTGGTTCCTCAGATGATGCCGGCAGACACCTTTTATCTGGCTGCCGAGTTCCGAGAAAAGTATCCGGAAGAGTCCCGGAAATGGGGAGACGCCTCGCGGGAATTGGAAGACATATGTAGCTGGCACCCCGAACAGGTGGCTTGGCAACGCTTGTCGCGCGATTTCGGCACCCCGCACCCGGAACTGGCCCAAAACTACGGCCTCGAACTGCTGAACGTGACGCCCATGCCAGCCTTGGCCGGATATTCCAGCCGTTTTCTAGCGGAGTCCTGGGATTCGCCAAATCTGTATTGGGCTCGCCTCGCCGACGAAGCAGGATACGCGCCCGTCATGCTGAACCGTCTCGTGCCGGAACTTACTCGCATGATGATCGAAAAAATCTTCGCTACCGACCACGAGGATTGGCCCGCACTGCTTCGGGCGATGCATGAAACAGGAAATGAATTTCGTGAAGGCAAGTTGGTTTCACATACGAAGATTAGCGCGGTGCGGCCGTAATATTTGACGCCGCGCAGCGCTACATAAAATTCAGCGACTCCAGCACAAGCGGGGTCGCAGAGTAGGAACCTCGACCCATGGTAGGGAAATATTTTTTGCCGATTCTTCTGCTTCTCGTGTTCATTCTCAGAGGTCCGACCGGAAGCCAGGCTCAGGAGAGCCCAAACTTCCACGTGGTGGTCAACATGGTCCAGCTAAATGTGGCGGTGACGGACAAGAAAGGAAACTACATTACAGGGCTCCGCCCCGAAGACTTCACCATCCTGGAGGATGGGATTGTGGAGAGGACGGCGACGTTTGCCGAAGGCGATGGACCGGCTCGCAGCCTGACCGAGTCAACCGGTTCGTCTGCGTCTTCCTCCAATGGGGCAGGGCGTTCCACGGATGGAGCATCAAATCAGACCTTGGCATCGTTGGTGAACGGAGCCAATGTCTTCGTGCTGTTTGATACTAGCGATTACATGTACCGAGGCTTCGTTTTCGCGCAGGATGCGATTACCGAGTTCATTCGCTCACTCACGACGGCAGACAAGATTGCCTTCTATTCGTACAGCCGGGATCTTTCCCGAGTCGCCGCCCTTACGGCCGACCGCTCGCAAGTTCTGCGGGCAGTACGTTCGACCGTGGCCGGAGACCAGGCAGCGCTGTATAACGCGCTCTTGCTGACGCTGAAGGATGCTGCTCAAAATACGGGCCGGAAAGTCGTAGTGGTGTTCTCCAACGGACCCGACAATTCCAGCGTGGTCCCACCGGAAGACGTCGCAGAATTTGCCCAGTCAGCCGGCGTTTCCATTTACATGATCAGCACACAAGAAGCAAGGTTGGAGCCGGTATCCACCGCGGTGTTCGATCGGATGACCGCCGCGACTGGCGGCAAGGCGTATTTCGCGAAGAACTGGAAAGACGAAAACCGCGCATTTGCTTCGATCCGCGACGATTTGGCACATCTCTACTCGTTGAGTTACTACCCCAAGCCCAATCCCAACACGGGATGGCGCGCCATTACCGTGAAGCTCGTAGGCGATGGACTGAAGAAATACAAAATACGAACGCGAAATGGTTATCGTCCTCAACCTTCGCGATTTTCAAACGGCGACAGCAGCGCAGTGTCTAAGCTTGCTCCCGAGTAGGCACTCAAAGTCGCGGATGAGAGCGAATCGAAGTTAAAACAACATTCGAAGCTGCCAAGGAGCAGAAAGAATTACGGTTGACACTGCTCGCTATCGTTTTATAATCGTTCTTATCCGATAATCATGCGCCTCTCCCATGAGCAGTTCCGCGAGCTGGCCGCGAAGCACCGTTTGCCGGTCACGCACCAGCGTCAGGTGGTCTATGAGGCGGTCATCGCTTCCCACGGGCACTATTCCCCAGAAGACATTTACGCCGCGGTCCGGCGTCGCATTCCATCCATTTCTCTCGCCACGGTCTACAACAATCTGCGCCTTTTCATCGAGTGCGGGTTGCTGCGAGAGGTCACACCCCATTCGTCCACGTTGCGCGTGGACGGCAATCTCGAACCTCATCACCACTTAGTCTGCTCCCGCTGCAAATCGGTGCAGGACATCGAAGGAGACTTCATCGATTTGAAGCGTCTATCCCGGCACCTGCCGGACGGCTTTGATCTGACGCAGCCGCTGGTCGAGGTCTTTGGCCTCTGCCGCCGCTGCAGTGCCAAAAAATAGTTTTTCATGCGGTACGCAATCAAGAATCGAAGGACAAAAATATATGGAAAATACACTCGCGACTTCATCGGGGAGTGTTTCCCCCGAAACTAAAGACAAAAACACGCTAACCGAATCGAAGTGCCCAGTAGCGCACGGCCCGCGGAAGTCCCACACGAATGTTGATTGGTGGCCAAATCAGATAAACCTGAAAGTGCTGCACCAGCATTCCCCGCTGTCCGATCCGATGGGCAAGGAGTTCAATTACGCCGAAGAGTTCAAGACGCTTGACCTGAATGGCGTCATCAAGGACCTGCAGAGCCTGATGACGAATTCGCAGGAGTGGTGGCCCGCCGATTTTGGGCATTATGGACCACTCTTCATTCGCATGGCGTGGCACAGCGCGGGTACGTACCGCATCGGCGACGGCCGGGGCGGCGCTGGATCAGGTCAGCAACGATTCGCGCCGCTCAACAGCTGGCCCGACAACGTGAACCTCGACAAGGCTCGCCGGCTGCTGTGGCCGATCAAGCAAAAGTACGGCCGGAAAATCTCCTGGGCCGATCTCATGATTCTGGCAGGCAACGTCGCTCTCGAGTCGATGGGCTTTAAGACGTTCGGCTTTGGCGGTGGCCGCCCGGACGTCTGGGAGCCCGAAGAGGAAATTTACTGGGGACCTGAGGGCACATGGCTGGCCGACGAGCGTTACAGCGGCGACCGTGATCTTTCAAATCCGCTCGCGGCCGTGCAGATGGGCCTGATCTATGTGAATCCTGAAGGGCCCAATGGAAAGCCGGATCCCATCGCTGCGGCGCGGGATATCCGAGAAACGTTCGCCCGCATGGCCATGAACGACGAGGAGACCGTTGCGCTCATTGCCGGCGGTCACACCTTCGGCAAGACCCACGGCGCTGCCGTTCCCGCTCAATATGTAGGTCCCGAACCCGAAGGCGCCAACATCGAGGATCAAGGCCTGGGCTGGAAGAATAAATTTGGCAAAGGTTTCGGTGCTGACACCATCGGCAGCGGCCTGGAAGTCATTTGGACCCAAACGCCTACCAAGTGGAGCAATAACTTCTTCAACAACCTGTTCAGCTATGAATGGGAATTGACCAAGAGTCCGGCTGGTGCACATCAGTGGACGCCGAAAAATGGCGCAGGCAACGGTACGGTGCCGGATGCGCATGATCCGTCAAAGCATCATGCGCCATCGATGCTGACCACGGACCTCGCGCTGCGGTTCGACCCTGCTTACGAAAAGATTTCGCGGCGATTCTACGAGCATCCGGATCAGTTCGCAGACGCGTTTGCGCGGGCGTGGTTCAAGCTTACGCATCGCGACATGGGACCGATCTCCCGCTACCTTGGCCCGCTCGTTCCGAAAGAGCCTCAGCTATGGCAAGACCCTGTTCCTGCCGTGGATCATAAATTAATCGGGGAGCAGGACATTGCTGCCCTGAAGGCGAAGATCCTCAAATCCGGACTGTCGATCTGCCAACTGGTCACGACTGCCTGGGCGGCTGCAGCGTCGTTCCGCGGCTCCGACAAGCGCGGCGGGGCGAACGGGGCGCGCATTCGGCTGTCGCCACAAAAGGATTGGGAAGTGAACCAGCCGGCCGAACTGACGAAGGTTCTCAAGAAGCTGGAGGCTATCCAACAGGAGTTCAACAGCGCTCAGTCTAACGGCAGCAAAGGGAAGAAGGTGTCGCTGGCTGACCTGATCGTTCTAGGCGGCTGCGCAGCCGTCGAGGAAGGTGCGAAAAGGGCCGGGCACGAAGTGAAGATTGCTTTTACGCCGGGCCGCACCGATGCCTCGCAGGAGCAGACCGATGTCCACTCATTCGCGGTCATGGAGCCGGTCGCGGACGGGTTCCGCAACTATCTCCGCAGCGGGCAGATTCTGTCGGCTGAGGAGTTGCTTCTGGATCGGGCGCAGTTGTTGACACTCACTGCTCCCGAGATGACGGTTCTCATCGGCGGCATGCGCGCACTGAATGCGAACTTCGGGCAGACCAAACACGGCGTCTTCACCAACCGGCCGGAGACGCTGACGAACGATTTCTTCGTCAACCTGCTCGACATGAGCACGCAATGGCAGCCCAATGGGGCCGAAGGAGTGTACGAGGGGCACGATCGGGCGACGGGCAAACTCAAGTGGACCGCCACGCGCGTCGATCTCGTGTTCGGTTCGAACTCCCAGCTCCGAGCACTAGCCGAGGTCTATGCGTGTGACGATGCGAAGGAGGCATTCGTGAAGGACTTCGCGGCTGCGTGGACGAAGGTGATGAACCTTGATCGTTACGACGTTGCCACAACTCCAAAAAGGACCGCCTCAGTTGCGTGACGGCTGTTTTGGTTCGGCTTAACTTTGCTATACCCGATGAGGGCGCCTCGTGCGCCCTCATCGAGCTTTTCAGCTGAATCTGCTACCAGCCTCTGGTTTGCAGCATGTGGGCTTCATCCAGTCCGCTGACGGCCAGGCCTTTCATGGCACCCTGCAGGTCTTCGCTGACCTCAAGCAATACCTTCGGGTCCTGGTAGTGCGTGGCGGCCAGCACGATGGCGCGGGCGCGCTTTGACGCTTCTTCGGGATCGGCGAATGTCGTCGAGTCCTTCATAAAGATCCCGCTGCCTACAAAGACTGCTTCAGCTCCCAGTTGCATGACCAGGCTGGCGTCGGCAGGCGTGGCGATTCCTCCCGCGCTGAAATTTGGGACTGGCAGCTTCCCTGCCTTGGCGACTATCTTGATCAGTTCGTAAGGCGCTTGGTGCTCCTTGGCTTTGGCGTAGAGTTCCTCTTCGCTGAGCACCGTGAGGATCTTCATTTCCTGGACAATCTGACGGATGTGCTTGACGGCGTGAACTACGTCGCCGGTGCCGGCTTCACCTTTAGTGCGGATCATGGCCGCGCCTTCAGCGATGCGGCGCAGGGCTTCTCCGAGATTGCGGGCGCCGCAGACGAACGGCACGGTGAAGGCATGCTTGTCGACATGGTGGGCCTCGTCGGCTGGGGTGAGGACTTCGGATTCGTCGATGTAGTCGACGCCGAGTTCTTGCAGGATCTGAGCTTCGGCAAAATGGCCGATCCGGCACTTGGCCATGACCGGGATGGACACTGCGGCCATGATCTCGCGAATTTTTTTCGGGCTCGCCATGCGGGCGACGCCGCCTTCGGCGCGGATCTGCGCGGGCACGCGCTCCAGGGCCATGACGGAGACGGCTCCGGCTTTTTCGGCAATGACGGCCTGTTCGGCGTTGGTGACATCCATGATGACTCCGCCCTTGAGCATCTCGGCGAGGCCGGTCTTGAGGCGGAGAGAAGTTGTGCTGGAACCGTTGTTTTGGGACATGGTGAACTCCGGAAGCTGTCAGCTATCGGCTTTCAGCTCTCAGCTAACCCTTGGTTTTGATGATTCCGGGAGGGGTTTCGCCGCTAGTTCATTCTAACGCGGCGGGAGATATTGCGGAACCCCGCAACGCCAGAAAGGGGAGCCAAAACTGACGCCTTGTGCGGTTAGGTTCCCAACTTGCGAACTTTCAAAAATGGCAAAGTACCGAGCAGCAGGGCGGCGGCTGGAATCACGATTCCAAAGGTCAAACCTCGCAGCGCGTGTCCGAGTGCTGGCTTGGCTAGAACAATCATGCCTGTGAAGACCAGTAATGATTGGAGAGTAAGCATTGCGATCGCAGGAAACATTCCCGCAGCGAGGCGGACGGAGGGGAGTCCCCCCGCGCGATAGGAAAGATAGGCACCCAGAGCGCCGCACACGGGAAGAAGAAGAATCCAGGGCAAATAAACCACGTGATTGGTGAGGTTGCGCGACAAAAAGAATGAGCGGGAACCGACGGCGCTTGAAATCGCCAGAACTGCCATCGACGAGCCCAGACTTACCAGTGCAGGCAGCCAAAATGTTTTGGTGCGGGTGTTAACAGGCTCTTGAAACCCACTGTCCTGTGGTCTAAGGAATGGCCAGGCCCCGGCGATCAGTGCGGCTCCAGGAACCACGATCCAGAATGACGCGCCAAAAAAGAAGTTGGCCCATTGGATTGGCCGGTGACTGGCCATCAGAATAAACAGCCAGACGGGCACCATCAAAATGGATGGCGACAGGGCTGCGAGAATGCGAGCGCCCCTACTGCTGCCGGCGCGCCGAGAAAGGTATCCCGTGGCCGCGCCGACCAAAGGCAGCGCGACAGCCCACAATAAATACGGCATAAAAGGTACGCCCGCATGCTTCCAAGGCGCTTCAGAGGGATGGATGATCTTTTGCAGAATCATCAGCGAGCCGGTAGAACCGCCAAGGCTGACCATGATGGGTATCCAGAATTGTCGGACGCGGCGGTTCATCATAAGCTCCTCCGAGCGTGAGATCGGGAAACTGACCGCAACTTGCAAGATTTTTGGCAGGATGCGGAACATTCTTCGTTGCCGACAGCTGTAAGCCGCCGCAGTTACCTTTCCACGAACTTCCCAAACATTTTTTCTGGGTCGATGGCGATAAATGTCGCTTTGCCGCGGGCGAGGACTTCTCCCTTTTCATTGAAGATTTCGGCCATATTGATGTGCTGGCGGCCATGCACGCCGACTTCCTTTCCTTCAACGCGCAACGCCTCGTGCAGGGGCACTGGCTTGAGGTATTCGACAGTCATCTCTTTGGTGAGGGCCACGACGTGGCGGAGTTTGTTCACCTTGCCCATGGCATCGTCGAGGATCGTGGCGATAATGCCTCCGTGGCAGTGGCCGGGAGGTCCGGTGTAGCGCTCGCCGAGTGAGAAGTGGCAGACGAACGCTTTGCGCTCTTCATCTAGCGTGAATTCCAGGTGCATGCCGTCCGGATTATCGGGGCCACAGGCAAAGCAGTAGTTCTTCTGGAGTTTGGTGAATGGAGTTTCGTGTCCATGGATCTTTCCGGGCATGGTGCGGAGATTTAACCACAGAGGGCACAGAGGAGCACAGAGGAAAACGCTTTGTGGGCGGGATCGATTGCTGTATACATATCGGTTTTGCAAAATCTTACCGCTGAGATCGCGGAGTTAAACGCTGAGTGCGCAAAGAAAGACTTCTTGCCGCTCCCGCTGACGGAGAACTCATGAAAATGTTTACCACTTCCCTTCTTCTACTTTTGATCACATGCGCGCCTTTGACTGGGTTCGCGCAGACCCAGGATGCGAAGGCTCAGGACAAAGACGCAGACAAGCCCGCAGTGGCTCCTGCGAAAAAGAAAGAAACGAAGAAGGAGCCGAAGAGAGAAGACAAGAAAGAAGCGCCTGCAGAGGAGAAGAAGGGCGGGATGACGGCGGATACCTTCTCCGGGCTCAAGTTTCGGCTGATTGGGCCGGCGGTGGCTTCCGGACGCGTGATGTCGATTGCGGTGAATCCGCGAAAAACGGACGAGTATTACGTGGGCGTGGCTTCTGCTGGAGTGTGGAAGACGGTGAATGATGGGACGACCTCGACTCCGGTATTCGATGGGGAGGGATCGTATTCGATCGGCTGGGTGGCGCTCGATCCGACCGACTCTTCCGTGGTGTGGGTGGGGACCGGCGAGAGCAATTCGCAGCGCAGCGTGGGCTACGGCGACGGCATTTACCGGTCGGATGACGGCGGGAAGAATTGGAAGAACCTGGGGCTGAAGAAATCGGAACACATCGGGCGCGTGGTGATTGATCCGCGGGATTCAAAAGTGGTGTACGTGGCGGCGGAGGGGCCACTCTGGGGCCCGGGCGGTGATCGCGGGCTGTATAAGACGACCGACGGCGGAAAGAACTGGAAGGCGGTGCTGACTATCAGCGAGAACACAGGGGTGGGAGATGTGGCGCTGGACCCATCGAATCCGGACGTTGTGTACGCGGCGGCTTACCAGCGGCGGCGGCACGTGTTCACGCTGATCGACGGCGGGCCCGAGAGCGCAATCTACAAGTCCACCGATGCAGGCGCGACGTGGAACAAGGTGAGTTCCGGACTGCCGACGGTGGATCTGGGCAGGATCGGATTGGCGGTTTCTGCGGCGGATCCGAATGTGGTGTATGCGGCAGTCGAAGCGGCAGATGGCAAGGGAGGAATTTTTCGCTCGAACGATAAGGGCGCCACCTGGGAGAAGCGAAATGAATTCGATCAGGGCGCGATGTATTACGCGCGGATCTTTCCCGATCCGAAGAATGCGGACCGCATTTTCGTTATGAATGTGGAACTCCGCGAGTCGCTCGATGGCGGCAAAACCTTGCATAAGATCAACGAGGTGAATCATCACGGGGACAATCACGCGATGTGGATCGATCCGGACGACACCAAGCACTGGCTGCTGGGGTCGGACGGCGGAATGTACGAGACCTGGGATGATGCGAAAACGTGGGAGTTCAAGGCGAATCTGCCTACAGTGCAGTTTTACGACGTGGCGGTGGACAACGCGGTTCCCTTCTACAACGTGTGCGGCGGGACGCAGGACAATTTCTCGTGGTGCGGCCCTTCGCGGACGCGGAATGTGAACGGCATCCTGAATTCGGATTGGTATGTGACGACCGGAGGGGATGGGTTCCGCTCGCAGGTGGATCCGGAGGACTCCAACACGGTTTACTCGGAGTCGCAGTATGGCGTCCTAGTGCGGTACGACAAGCCCACCGGGCAGGAGTTGGTACTGCAGCCTCTGGAGGGAAAAGGCGAGCCGCCGCTGCGGTGGAATTGGGACTCGCCGATCATCATCAGCCCGCACTCGCATACCCGGCTCTATTTCGCTGCAAACAAATTGTTCCGCTCGGACGATCGTGGGGATACATGGAAGGCGATCTCGGGAGATCTGACGCGGCAGATCGATCGCAACAAACTGCCGGTCATGGGGAAAGTTTGGGGGCCGGACGCGGTCGCGAAAAATCAGTCGACTTCGTTTTTCGGAAATATCGTGGCATTGTCGGAGTCGCCGAAGAAAGAGGGTCTGATTTACGCCGGAACCGACGACGGGTTGATTCAGTTGACAGCGGATGGCGGGGCGAACTGGACAAAGTATGAAAAGTTTCCGGGCGTGCCGGACATGACTTATGTGAGCCGGTTGGCGGCGTCGAATCACGATGCAGGCATTGTCTATGCCGCGTTTGACAATCACAAGAATGAAGATTTCAAACCCTACTTACTGCGATCTTCGGATCAGGGGAAGACTTGGAATTCGATTGCTGGCGATTTGCCGGACAGCGGTCCGGTGCTGGCGTTTGCGGAAGATCCGGTGAATGCGAACCTGCTGTTTGCGGGGACGGAGTTTGGGGCGTACTTCACGATCGACGGCGGCCAGCATTGGGTGCGCCTGAAAGGTGGGCTGCCGACCATCGCGGTGCGCGACATTGTGATCCAGGCGCGCGAGGGCGATCTGGTACTGGCTACTTTTGGACGCGGATTCTATGTGCTGGACGACATCACGCCGCTGCGGCAGATCAAGGCAGACTCGACCGAGCAGGCAGCCGCTATGTACCCGGTGAAAAATGCGCTGCTCTATGTGGAGCGGCATCCGCTGGGCGGGCCCAAGAAAGGATTTCAGGGAGACGCATTTTATGCGGCCGACAATCCCCCGTATGGGGCGGTGTTTACGGCTTACCTGAAGGAGAAGATCAAGACCTTGAAGGAGAAGCGGCAGGATGCGGAGAAGGAGACGGCGAAAAAGAATCAGACGCTTCCCTACCCTTCGAACGATGAACTGCGCGCCGAAGCCGAAGAGGCGAAGCCTGAATTATATTTCGTAATTTATGACGAAGGCGGGGCGGCGATCCGGCGCGTGGATGGGTCAACGGATGCGGGATTTCAGCGCGCCGCGTGGGACTTGCGGTATCCGGCCGCGCGAGTCCGCACGAAGGATCATGGAGAGGAGGAAGAAGGAGACTTTCCGGATGCGACCAGTATGGGACCGCTGGTGCTCTCGGGAAATTACTCGGTCCGGATGTTCCAGAAAGTGGGCGGGGTGGTGACGGAGTTGGCAGGACCGCAATCGTTCAACGTAGTGACTGAAAATGCCGCTGCTATGAGGGACGCGGACCGGAAGGCGCAAGAGGAATTTCTGCGCAAGACGGCGAAGTTATACCGGGCCGTCAACGGAGCGCTGCAGACGGCGCAGGACGTGGAATCGCGGCTGAAGACGATTCGCCAAGCTTTGCAGGAAACCCCGACGGTAGAGAAGCAACTCGGCGCTGTGGCCGATGGGATCGAGCAGCGGGATCGCGAAATCTTGCGGGCACTGCGGGGAGATATGGAGATCGCGAAGCAGAATGAGCCGATTTCGTCGTCCATTGATCAGCGGGTGACTTCGATCATGGAAGGAGAGCGGTTCTCTCTGGCGAAGCCGACGCAGTCGAATCTTGATTCGTACAATATCGCGGCGGGCGAATTTGGAGACGTGCTGGCAAAGCTCCGGACTCTGGTAGAGGTTGATCTGGTGAAGTTGGAGAAAGACATGGAAGCGGCGGGGGCGCCTTGGACGCCAGGGAGAGTGCCGGAGTGGTCGGCGCAAAAACCTTAGCGAGGTCACACGATTGAGAGGGAAGAAAAGCCCTCACCACAGGGGAGATCGGGGAACGCACGGAGCGCCAGGAATACCTATTCCCGCCTTCGTGTGTAGAAAAAATCAACAGAGAACGCGTGACGACCATGCGCTGCAGGGTTCGGGATTCTTTTCCTCATAACTGGCTTGCCTTTGCGGCGTGACATTGTGATAAACTCGCCGCCGACTGGTTGGATGCGTTGTGGGACGCGACTCCAGCCGTGGGGAAAGTTCTGTCGTCTCGTCCTGTGGGGTACTAGGAGGGCTGGGGAATGGGCCTCGCGTTAATGGCTTTGATCTGGGCGATCACCCTGATCAGCACGTACTTCTTTGTCGCCAAGACCTGGTGGCTGCCTGCCGGCGCGTCCGCTGCCGCGGGCTGGATTGATCATCAATTCGCGCTCACGTTCGTGATCATGGGGATAGTGTTTCTCGCAGCGCAGCTCGGGCTGGGCTACATCGTATGGCGATATCGTCAAACGCCAACGTCGCCGCCAGTCGCATATTCCCATGGCAACACCAAACTCGAAATCTTGTGGACCGCCCTAACCACCATCCTGTTTGTCGGGCTAAACCTGATGGGTAGCAGTGTGTGGGCAAGCCAGCGATGGGATGCGGCGGAGCCGGGCGCGGTGCAGGTAGAAGCGACGGGGATGCAGTTTGCGTGGTATTTCCGCTATCCCGGCGCGGACGGGACTTACGCCAAGACCAAGCCCAGCTTGATGGATCCGTCGGCGGGAGGAGAATCTGCCGTCGGATTGGACACCTCGGATCCGTCGGCCAAAGATGATGTCGTCACCGGGACGATGTATCTGCCGGTGAATCGTGAAGTCGATCTGAGCCTGCGGTCGGTGGACGTGATTCACGATTTGTTCGTGCCCCAGTTGCGTTTCAAGCAGGACGCGGTGCCGGGCCTGAATATCCACATGCACTTCAAGCCGACAGCGATTGGCGAATACGAAATTGCCTGCGCGGAACTGTGCGGGCTTGGTCACTACAAAATGCACGGTATGGTCCACGTTGTCAGCCAGGAAGATTTCGATAAATGGCTGGCGGCACGGGAGGCGGAGAAACAGTAAAATGGCGACCCCAGCTTCGGTTCATGCGCACGCGGCTCCTCAGGGCTTCATCCGGAAATACATTTTCAGCCTCGACCACAAAGTAATTGGCCTGCAGTACTACTTCCTGGCGCTCACGGCAGTGTTTGTGGGGATGTTCCTGTCGCTGCTGATGAGAATTCACCTGGTCTATCCGACGTACTCGCTGCCTCTGATCGGCGAGATCAAGCCGGAGAATTATCTCGCGCTGTTGACCATGCACGGCACGATCATGGTTTTCTTCGTGCTGACCACAGCGCCACAGGGCGGGTTCGGGAATTACATGCTGCCGATTCAGATCGGTGCGCCGGATATGGCGTTTCCGGTTCTGAATATGCTGTCGTTCTGGACGACCTTTGTCGGGTTCATCGTGATCCTGGCGGCGTTCTTCGTCTCAGGCGGCGCGCCGCTGCATGGATGGACGGGATACGCACCCCTGAGCGCTCTGCCATCGGCCGGACCAGGCGAGGGACTGGGCGCGGATTTGTGGGTGACCAGCATTGCGATTTTCTGTCTTGCGTCGTTGATGGGAGCGCTGAATTTCCTCACCACCACGCTCGACATGCGGGCCAAGGGCATGACGATGATGCGCATGCCATTAACGGTGTGGTCGTGGTTCATCACTGCGATTTTGGGATTGCTGGCATTCGGCGTGCTTCTGTCGGCGGGAATTTTATTGCTGATGGATCGCAACCTGGGAACCAGCTTTTATGTTCCGCTCGTCGTGGTCAACGGCCAGATCATGGGGCACAAGGGCGGATCACCCCTGCTGTGGCAACACCTGTTCTGGTTCTTCGGGCATCCGGAGGTATACATTGCGATTCTCCCCGGCATGGGGGTGGCGTCGCAGATTCTGTCGACGTTCTCGCGTAAACCGATTTTTGGCTACCGCGCAATGGTCTACGCGATGCTGGCGATTGGGTTCTTCGGGTTCATGGTGTGGGGCCACCACATGTTCATGAGCGGGATGAGCCCCTACTCAGCATTCGCATTTTCTATCTTGACGATGTGCATTGGAGTGCCGTCGGCGATCAAGACGTTTAACTGGCTGGGCACGATGTGGAAGGGGCACATTCGCTTCCACACGCCGATGCTTTATGCGATCGGCTTCGTCTCGCTGTTCGTTTCGGGTGGATTGAGCGGTCCCTTCCTGGCGCAACCCGTACTCGACATTCAGTTGCATGACACGTATTTCGTCGTAGGCCACTTTCACCTGATCATGGGCGTGGCAGCGATCTTCGGCATTTTCGCGGCGACGTATTACTGGTTCCCCAAAATGTTCGGGCGAATGATGAACGAAACCTGGGGTCGCATTCACTTTTTCATCACCTTGGCGGGAACGTACGCGATCTTTATGCCGATGCACTATCTTGGCATGGCCGGACAGACGCGGCGGTACTCGCAGTTCACTGAAGTCGCTTACCAGACTAAGTTGGTGCCCCTGCAGATGTTCATGACCTGGGCGGCTGTGATCACGATCGCCGCGCAGTTTATCTTCTTGATCAATCTGTTCTGGAGCATGTTCAAAGGGCCGAAGGCCAGCGATAATCCGTGGGAATCGACGACGCTGGAATGGACGACGCCGACTCCGCCGCCGCACGATAACTTTGGCGGCGTAACGCCAGTGGTGCATCACGGCCCGTATGAGTATGGAGTGCCGGGAGCTGCGAAGGACTACATCATGCAGACCGATCCGCCGACGGCGGCGTCGCATTAAATTGTGCGCAAACTTTCAGTGAAAAAACGCACGAAAAATAGGGCATGCAAAGTTTGTGCAGTGCACGACGAAACCGGCAACCCGTTCGACGCATTGACGCACTAAGTAGTTATGGCGACGTATACCCCCAGCACTCGGATCGATGATATTGGTCACAAGCCACCCACGCCGCCGGAGCGAGGTGGTGGCGATGATGGACGCGGCGGCGACATTCCGGATTACGGAGCGCGGCTGCGGAGGGCACGGCTCGGATTAATTTGCGGGCTGGCGACGGTCGGGATGGTTTTCATCTCGCTGACTAGCGCGTACATTTTCCGGCGCGGGTTGCCGACGTTTGATGGCACCATCAACGGGTACGTTCGTGACTGGGGCAGCGTGGATTTGCCGTGGACGTTATTGGGGATCAACACGCTGATCTTGCTGGCGAGCAGCGTGACCATGGAATTTGCGCGGCGCAAGGCGGCTATGCGGGCAGCCTTGGCTCCAGTGGAGTCTATTCCCGGAGTTTCGCTGGGAGAGGAATCGAGATTCCCGTGGCTGGGCATCACCGTGCTGCTGGGAGTTGCGTTTCTGGCGGGGCAGTGGCTGGCTTGGGGAGAGATGCACAATCGGGGATTCTTTCTGAGCACGAATCCCAGCAGTTCGTTCGCCTTTCTGCTGACCATTGCGCATGCAATACACCTTGCCGGAGGCATGATCGCGCTACTCTGGGCGGCAAGTTCTTCTCTTTTGCGCAAACCGCTGGAGGCGCGGCGGATTGCGGTGGATATCACGGCTTGGTACTGGCACTTCATGGCAGTGTTGTGGATTTACATTTTTGCGCTATTGGGGTTCGCGCGGTAAGTGGGCAGCGGCCAGTCGGTAGTGGTCAGCTTCCCACGTGTTGTTTCGCTGATCACTAACGACCAACCACTTGTACCGAAGGGGGAATTGGGGAATGGCGGAAGCTACGCTGGAGCATCACGCTGTCGAACATGGTTTACCCGGAGCCTATGAGGCTCCGCTGTTTGGCGCGTATTCGAAGAAAGTGGGGATGTGGCTGTTTCTGGCTTCGGACTCTCTAACGTTCGGCGCCCTGCTGTTCGCCTTCAGCTACAACCGGATCTACACCACGCCCTGGCCGACGCCGTTTCACGTGGCGAGCATTACGAATGCCACGATTATGACCGCGTGCCTGCTTTCGAGCTCGCTAACCATGGTGTTGGGCGTGTTCGCGTCGCAACGGGGCGATAGAGCCTGGACGCGCAACTGGCTGCTGGCGACCATGGCATTCGGCACGGCGTTCATCGTGCTGCACGGGATGGAGTGGACGAAGTTGATCGGCGAAGGCCTGACGCTTCCCGGGTTCCCGCATGCGGCAGGCACAGCCGGAGGCGAACTGGCGGATGTTTCCAAAACCGCCCCGCAGTTCCCGGCAACATTCTTCACGTTAACCGCGATGCACATGCTGCACGTGACTATCGGAGTGATCTACCTCGGCGTGGTAGCGCTGCGCAAACTGTTCCTGCCGATCCTGGGAGCGATCTGGCTGGCGGGATTTTTGCTGATTCCTTCCGACAACGTGTTTCACTACGGAATTCATGCCCTCCTGCTCGGGTTGATTGTGGCGGCCATCATTCTGTTCCTGAAGCCCAAAGATTACGACGCGCACGATGTGGAAGTGTCGGGGCTGTATTGGCACTTTGTCGATTTGGTATGGATGTTCATTTTCCCGCTGGTTTATTTGATGTCGACCAGGATTTCGTAACTTTTCTCTGCGGTCTCCGCGGCAGTTCTTGGCGAACTCCGCGGTCAAAAGCTTTTAAACGCAGAGGGCGCAGAGGATTTCGCAGAGAGAGGACGCTGAGAGAACTGACTTCGATTTACTGCGGCTTGGGCCGCCTTGGGGGAATCGGATGCACGACATCGCAAAACATGATGACAGCAAGGGGCAGTACTTCTGGGTGTGGGGCGCGCTGCTGGTCCTGACGGCGATTGAGGTGGTGCTCGCTTATCGGCAGGTGTTCGAACCGGTGCGGATGCTGGAGATCTTGCTGCTGCTGTCGGTGATCAAGTCGGCGCTGATTATTGGCTACTTCATGCACTTGAAGTTCGAGACGGCACTGATGCGGTGGATGATCACGATTTCTGTGGTGGCGTGTTTCATCATCATGTATTTCTTCTTCTTCCCGGACGCGGGGCGGATTCTGAATCTCGGGGTGAAATAAGATGGCATTCGGGCGAAAATCACGCTTGGCTGTGGCGCTGCTGGTGGCACTTTGGACAGCACCGGCGTTTGCGCAAGGGTGCGCGATGTGCCGGGCCACTGCGAAAGCCACGCCCAAGGACGCGCAACGGGCGATTAACCGGGCGATTTTCGTAATGCTGTTCCCACCATTGGGGATTATGGCAACCGGGCTCGTGTTCGCGGTTCGGTATGGAAAGAAGCGAGATCGGGAGAACGAGAAAGAATCTCAGGCTATGTCGGCAGATCCGTTTCCTGCCCAAGCGTCAGAGCGGAATTCTGCTGGAGCTGTCAAGCAGCCTTAGCTTCAATAAGTGGGCTGATTGCCTGCCCGTTAGATTTCGAGCTCTCGCGGGATGGTTTTGAAAGCTAAGGGCCGACCTCTCCGATAAGAGCCACTCCATCGTAGCTATCGTAAAAGATCGCATTTTCGCACAATCCCAAGTCCCGACGAACAAAACACCCTACTTTTGTGACCTCGTACATTTAGCCCGGCCTGCCATAGGAGTCAGCGCAACTGGTGGAACCACTGCGTCAGTGTTACTGGCAATCGTAAACCTTGCCCAGTTGAAAAATTGTCCAAGGGTGGACAATCCTTTACCACTTTCGGACAGTCAGTAAAGCCGGCTGCCGGCTGAGACAGGATTTTGCTCCATGTTTTCAATTCCAATTGTTCGGCAAGATGGCACTTGTCGTGTAGATGCATAGTCCGCCGCTGCTGCGGGATATCTGCTTCCGCGGGACAATACATCCCGGGAACGTAGAGTTTGCGAGGAAACGGTGGGGATGTTAACGGGCAGTCTTCGCTACAGCGTACGAATGCTGCGAAAGAATACCGGCTTGACGGCAGCCGTGGTCTTAACCCTCATGCTTGGCATTGGAGCGACCACCGCCATCTATACCGTCGTTTATGCCGTTTTGCTGGCACCGCTGCCGTATCCCCATCCAGAGCAACTGGTCATGATCTGGTCCAAGGTGAACGGCCACAACAACGGAATTTCGGCTGGCGATTTTCTCGATTGGAAACAGCAGAGTCAGTCCTTTCAGCAATTGGCCGCTTGGACCGGAGGGAGCTTCAATCTGTCAACGGCGGAGCAACCGGAACAGGTCATCGGCAAGCGCGCTACACCAGGCTGGTTCGCGCAGCAGGGGATTCCATTTCTGTTCGGTCGAGACTTCTTGCCCGAAGAAGGAGTACCGGGACGCGATCGAGAAGTCATCCTCACGTATAAGCTCTGGAATCGGCTTGGCGCGAATCGCAACATTCTCGGCCATGCGCTGCGGTTGAACAGCGAAGACTATACAGTCGTGGGAGTTTTGGCGCAGGGTCTGGGGGATCGCTTCGATGAGGAGTTGACCGTTCCGTTGGCCTTCCGCCCGGAGCAGATCAACCGCGACTATCACTGGCTGCTGGCGATGGGGAGATTGAGGCCGGGAGTCACCTTGCATCAGGCGCAAGCGGACATGGATGCGGTCACATCGCACATTGCAGCCGCGTATCCGAAAAGCAACAAAGGATGGGGCGCTTCGGTCGAGCCGCTACAAAATGACTTCTTACCTAAAGAGCGAATCCGCAACCTGTGGCTGCTGCTCGGAGCAGTAGGATTTGTTTTACTGATTGCCTGCGTGAACGTTGCGAATCTGCTGCTGGCCAAGGGAGCGGGGAGGCTGCGGGAAATTGGGATACGAGGAGCCGTGGGAGCCGGTCGCAGCCGCATCTTCGCTCAGTTCCTGGTCGAGTCTCTGCTTCTTGCACTCATTGGTGGAAGCCTCGGAGTTGGGCTCGGCGTCGGCCTGCTGCGCGCAATCCTCAGCATCATTCCAGAGGGAATCCTGCCCTCAGAAGCCAATTTTCAACTCGACATTCATGTTCTGCTCACGGCATTGGCTGTCACCACTGCCGCCGGCATCGTATTCGGATGTGCGCCGGCCTGGTACGCCTCACGAGTGGACCCCGGCGAATCCCTGAAAGACGGCGGACGCACGAGCGCAGGCACATCCAGCCACAGACTCCGCAGAGGTTTAATTGCGGGGGAATTTGCCCTCGCTCTCTCCCTGCTGGCTGGCGCAGGACTGGCAATTCATAGTTTCTGGAATCTCACTCGCATCGACTTGGGCGTGAGAACCGATCACATTCTGGTCTTCGGGCTCAACCAGCCAGAGAGCCGTTTCCAGACGGCCGAGCAGATAAATGCTTATTACCAACAGATGATGAGTATGCTGCGCGGCGTTCCAGGCGTTTCCTCGGTGGCGACGGTCACGGGCCTTCCGCTGCGGGGACCGAGCGATGGTATGCCTTTCACTCTCGTGGGCGGCCCAGACTATGCAGACCCCTCGCAGCGTCCGGGGACAGGATTTCAGTCGGTGTCGCCTGATTACTACAAGACCTTCGGAATCCAGGTCGTTCGGGGCCGGTCGTTTACTGGCCAGGACACGAGCGCGAGTCCCCGCGTAGCCATGGTGAATGAGGAATTTGTAAAGCGTTATCTGAAGGGTCTGGATCCATTGCAGCAACGTCTTTCCATCGAACAAATCATTCCTGGCCTTCCGAAACTCGGCCCGGCAGTCGAGTGGCAGATCGTGGGCATCTTTCATGATGTCCGCTACGGAGATTTTCGCGATCCATTTCCTGAAGTGGACGTGCCCTTTACGCAGTCCCTGAGCAGTAACGCGACGATTGGAGTGCGGACCGCAGGCGATCCCGCGGCCATGAGCAAAACCATATCCGCCGCCGTGCACAGCCTGGATTCGGACATCGCATTGGCTCACCTGCGCACGCTGGACCAAGTCAAACGGGAATCCCTAGGCGAGGATCGCTACACCATGGTGCTGTTCGCATGTTTTGCCGGCGTGGCGTTGCTGCTTGCAGCGGTTGGAATCTACGGGTTGATGGCATTTTCCGTCTCACAGCGCATCAGCGAAATCGGGCTTCGCCTCGCACTTGGCGCGACCCGCGACAATGTAATAGGCCTCGTTCTGAAGGAAGCATTGCTGTTGGCGGCAATCGGCCTGAGCATTGGACTCGCCGGTGCTGTATTCGTGGGCCGCGCGATGAGTTCGACTTTGTATGGAGTGGCCACGCTCGACTTTGTGGTGATCGTCGCAGTGGGTCTGATTCTGTTGGGTACGGCGTTATTTGCATCGTATTGGCCCGCACGACGGGCGGCCCTGACCGATCCAGTCGCGGCACTGCGCACCCAGTGATTCGCAGAATATCTTCAGGTGTGAAAGCGAATCCTGATCGTCTCGCAAGGGGCAATATGAGTGCCGGGCTGAAGGTCAGGATCGGATAGCGATAGATCTCAATTGCACGCATTCACCCGCCGAGCCGTCCGCGGAGGGTTTGGAAATCCCTTATAATAGAAAGATTCAGTGAGTCATCCGGACGCGTCTGAGCGCTTGCACTCGGGGTTCCGTGTGGCTGCTGCGGCCCTTTCGATGTCTACTTCGACGCAGACGGAAAGCATTGTTGTACGCGGTGCCCGCGTCCACAATCTCAAAAATATTGATTTCGAGGTCCCGCACAACAGCTTGACCGTGGTTACGGGAGTATCTGGCTCGGGCAAGTCTTCCCTCGCATTCGACACCATTTATGCCGAAGGACAGCGGCGTTACGTGGAGTCGCTTTCGGCCTATGCCCGGCAATTTCTGGAGCGGATCGAGAAGCCGGACGCGGATTCGATTGATGGAATCGCTCCGGCGGTGGCGATAAGGCAGAAGAATACAACGCGAAATCCGCGATCGACCGTGGCGACCGCAACCGAGATTTACGACTATTTGCGCCTGCTGTTTGCACGGGTAGGGCGGACCTATTGCGCCAATTGCGGGCGCGAGGTGAAGAAGGATTCGGTGGATGAGGTCGCGGACGCGATTCTGGCGCTGGAACCGGGAACGCGGATGCAGGTGCTGTTTCCACTGCAGCGGCAAGGAACGCCTGCGCCGGAGAAAACGGGAAAGAGCGACAAGCCTTCGAGACCGCGCAAATCCGCACTTCTCGCCAAGAACGCGAGAACTGCGGCACCCACTGTGCAGTTGACCGACGCGCTCAAGACTCGTTTGTTTGATCTGCGGAAGGCCGGTTTTAACCGGCTTTACCAGAGCGGGAGTGTTTTTGAATTCTCTACGCCCGAGTCGTTGCTCGACCTTAATTTTGCGGAACCCGTGTTTGTTTTAGTAGATCGTTTGGTCACCTCGCCGGAGATTCGGTCGCGGGTGGTGGATGCGATCGAGACAGCTTACCGCGAGGCGGGCGAGGTTATTTTTGAGATCCCAAATGACGGGGAGCAGCCTGCTGACGCGGCCCGGGGCATGCAGCCGCCACAGACCTTGCGCTTTGCGCAGCGATTTGAATGTAAGTTCTGCAACTTGCGGTATGAGGAGCCGGAGCCGCGGTTGTTTTCCTTCAACAATCCTTATGGCGCTTGCCCGCGCTGCCAGGGATTTGGGAACACGATTGATTTCGATCTCGATCTCGTGATTCCCGACAAGTTGAAGACTTTGGCCGAGGGAGCGATTGAACCTTGGACAAAGCCGAAATATCGTCCGCTGCAAGCGGATTTGAAGCGCTATGCGAAGCAGGCAGGAATTCCGCTGGACATGGCGTGGATCGATCTGGCGGAGGAGCATCGCAATCTAGTCCTCAATGGCGATGCAAAATTCATGGGGGTAAGAGGATTCTTCAGCCACCTGGAGCGCAAGAAGTACAAGCTGCATGTGCGCGTGTTTCTGAGCCGCTATCGCGGATATTCGTTGTGCCCGGATTGCGGTGGCAGCAGGCTGCGTCTGGAAGCGCGGCAGGTGAAGATCAACGGCCGTAATCTCTGCCAGATTTGCGGGCTGACGGTGGAAGAGGCGATCAAGTTTTTCAATGAAGTGCAACTGAGCCCTCAGGAGGCCGAGATTGCCGACAAGCTGCTGCAGGAAATCCGGGAGCGGCTGCGTTTCTTGAACGACGTCGGACTGGAGTATCTGACGCTGGACCGGCTATCTTCGACGTTATCGGGCGGAGAAGCCCAACGCATTCAGCTCGCAACCTCGCTAGGGTCGCGGCTGGTAGGCACGCTATATGTCCTTGACGAGCCGTCAATCGGGCTGCATCCGCGAGACACGCACCGGCTGGTAAAGATCTTGCACGATCTGCGAAATCTGGGAAACACGATTCTGGTTGTCGAGCACGATTCCGACATCATGAAGGCGGCGGATTGCATTCTCGATCTTGGGCCAGGAGCCGGCGAGAACGGCGGCAAGCTCATTGCTGGAGGCACGTACGACCAGATCCTGCACAATGCGAGTTCGCTGACCGGAAGATATCTCTCGGAAGACTTGCGGATTCAACCTCCAGCTACTCGGCGGAAACCGGGTCCGCAGCAGATCAAGATGCGCGGCATTCGCGCCAATAATTTGCGCAATGTGAGCATCAACATCCCGCTGGGAATGCTGGTGGCGATTACGGGAGTTTCGGGGTCGGGCAAGTCGACGCTGCTGCATCAGGTGCTCTATCGGGCTCTGGCCCACGCGAAGCAGCAGCCGGGCAATGGGAACGGCGCGAGCGCAACTGCGGCGGCTACGTGGGAGAGTTTGGAAGGGGATCAGTTCATTGAGGAAGTCGTGCTGGTGGACCAGTCTCCGATCGGGCGTACGCCGCGGTCGAATCCCGTCACGTACAGCAAGTCGTTTGACGCCATCCGTGACTTGTTCGCGTCCCTGCCAGAAGCGAAGAAACGCGGCTTTGGCGCGGGGCACTTCTCGTTCAACATTCCCGGTGGGCGCTGCGAGGTATGCCAGGGCGATGGGACGGTCACGGTGGAGATGCAGTTTCTGGCCGACGTCGAACTGATTTGCGAAGAGTGCAAGGGAACACGCTACAAACCGCAGGTGCTTGAGGTGAAATATCGCGGCAAGAATATTCACGAAGTACTGAACCTGACGGTGAAGGAGGCGCTGAAGTTCTTTGCCGAGGCGCCGAAGGTGACCGAGAAATTGCGGTCGCTGGAAGAAGTTGGATTGGGATACTTGCGGCTGGGTCAGTCAGCGACGACGCTCTCGGGGGGCGAGGCGCAACGCATGAAGCTGGCGGCGCATCTGCAGCCCGCATCCAAGGAAGTGGGGCGGTCCGCGAGCGGAGAGAAGATCAAGCGGCGACTGCTGTACATCTTTGATGAGCCGACGACAGGGCTGCATTTTGATGACGTCAGCAAACTCCTGGCCGCGTTTCGCCGTCTGATTGATGCAGGGGGATCGATTGTAGTCATCGAGCACAATCTGGAAGTGATCAAGACAGCCGATTGGGTCATCGACCTGGGTCCGGAAGGCGGGAACCGCGGCGGCAAGATCGTAGGCGCAGGGCCGCCGGAAGCCATCGCGAAGGTCGCGGGATCATACACTGGGAAGTATCTGGCGCGTATCCTGAATGGCAATGGAGCATCGCGTTCGAATGGGCGTGGGTAGACGAGTCATCGCGCAGGCACTGGCGCTGGGCATTCTTGCCTGCATTCCGGCCACTGCGAATGCGAACTTATGGCTCGCAATTCCGCAACAGCCTTCCCAGTCTTCATCGGAAAATCCACAGCACAAGTCTGCCAAAACTCACCACACCACAGTGGTAGAGGAAGAGGCCCCTTCCCCGGAACTCACCAAGGCTGAAGAGTTGATTCAAAAAAAGAACTTCGCCGAGGCAGAGCCTTTGCTGAAGAAAGTGGTGGAGAACGATCCTGCGAATTTTGTGGCATGGTTCGATCTAGGTTTTACAGAAAACGCTCTGGGCCGCAGGGAAGAATCGATTGCAGCCTATCGCAAGGCCGTGGCGGCAAAGCCGGATGTGTTCGAATCAAACCTGAACCTGGGATTGCAGCTCGCCAAGAGTGGCTCGCCGGAAGCAGAACAATTCTTGGGGACCGCGACGAAGCTCAGGCCCACGAGCCATGTTGCCGAAGGCAAGGAGCGAGCCTGGCTGTCGCTGGCCCATGTGCTCGAGGCGACGAAGCCCGCTGAGGCGATCTCGGCGTACCAGCAGGCGGCGGCTCTCCAGCCAAAGGATCCAGAGCCCCATTTAGCGGCGGGGCTTCTGCTCGAGAAGCAGAATCAGTTTTCGGATGCCGAGCACGAGTATAAGGAAGCGCTGTCGCTCGATCCAGGCTCATCGGATGCAGTGACCGGGTTGGCGAATATCTACATGCGCGGGCGGCGCTTCCCCGAAGCCGAAGCAGAGTTGCGGAAAGTTGTTGCCGATCACCCCGAGCAGGCCGAAGCGCACGTGCAACTGGGCCGCGTGCTGGCGGCAGAGGGAAAGAAGGAAGAGGCGATCAGCGAATTGCAGGCGGGCGCAAAACTGGCTCCTGCGGATGCTTCGTTGCAGCGCGATCTGGCCGACCTGTACACGGGCACGGGCAAGAACGAGGAAGCCGAAAAGTCCTACCGGGCCCTATTGAGCACGCAGCCGAATGATGCGGCATTGCACGACGCGCTCGGGCAGAGCTTGCTCAGGCAAAAAAAGTTCGCCGATGCGCAGCAGGAGTTTTTGACCGCAGTCAAGCTCAAGCCCGATTATGGCGAAGCCTATGGCGATTTGGCGTTTGCGGCCAGCCAGAATAAGAATCCCGGGCTGGCGCTCAAGGCTCTGGACGCGCGCGCGAAATTGCTGCCGGAAAGTCCGATCACATATTTTATGCGGGCTTCCGCCTATGACCACTTGCTGGACATCAAGAAGGCAGTGGCGAATTATCATCTCTTCCTGCAGACGGCGAATGGGAAGTATCCTGACCAGGAGTGGCAGGCAAAGCACCGCCTGATTGCTCTGGAGTCGAAGAAGTAGCGCGTGATGGCTGTCATGCTTGGGGTGAGCATTTGATACGTCGAATCAAACACGTACCTGGAAGGGGCGCGGATACAGCAGGCGCTGTAGATCGTCTTGCGACTTCAAACTTTCCAGCCTCTTTCGCAAGCTGCGAAAAAGGACGATGGGGCAACTCGGGATGCTACTTTCTTTTTCAGCGAGTGCTGCGTCTTTCCGACGTCGGATGGTTATTGGTTCTATTGCTGGGGCTGGCCACTGCCGCAGGCGCGCGGCGGCATACCGAGTTAACGGTCGAGGAATTGAAGGCGCGGATCGCTGCGGCGAGCGTGCCAGACCGTGTCCATCTCTGCCTGGAAATCGCCCAGAAACAACTGGTGGAGACCGCCAAACTCTACTCCGCCGGCGAGATCGAGCAAGGTCAGAGCCCTTTGCAAGACGTGGTCACCTATTCAGAACTGGCGCGCGACTATTCGATCCAGTCGCACAAGCACCAGAAGCAAACCGAGATTGCGGTGCGGGCAATGACACGCAAATTGAACGATCTGGAGCACACTCTTGGCCAACCGGACCAGCCTCCGATCAAGAACGCGATGGACCGCCTGGAACGGGTGCGCGACGATCTGCTCGCGTCCATGTTCAAGAAGGAGGAAAAATGAAAACTTCTCCCTGGATGACGGCTATGCTGCTTTTGGGCGCAGCCGTGCCGGTGTTCGCCCAGAAGCACCACGATCCGCTGACCGGGCAAGAGATCGAGCAGATTCGGGATACCAGCTGGGAGCCGAGGCTTAGGCTTCCTTTGTACGTGCAGTTCGCGCGGGCCCGACTGGTGAAGCTGGAGGAAATTCGGAGCGATCCCAAAACGAAGGGCCGGGGTCAACAGACGCACGATCTGCTGGATGACTTTCAGCAGCTCTACGACGAACTCAACGACAATATCGATACTTACGTCGATCGCAGAGACGACATCCGCAAGCCCCTGAAAATCGTCATCGATGCCGACACGGAGTTCCAGGCTAAGCTGCGCGCCCTGAAAGATGCGGCGGGCGTTTCACCGCAAGAGGCGCAGTCGTACGAATTTGTTTTGACCAACGCGATCGACAGCGTGGACACTGCCACGGAAGACCACCGCAAGCTGCTGGCAGAGCAGGAAGAGCAGGCGAAGCATAAGAAGCTCGTCAAGAACCCCTCGGCGGGGACCGGAGTGGCGCCGGAGTGAAGCAGGGGTCAGGGGTCAGGGGCCAATCGTCCAGCTCCAACGTGTTTGAGGGCCGACGAAGATCTCACTCTTCCAAATTTTAAAGGCCTAGCCCCTCATCCGCAGCCCTGATTCTTGAGCGTGGCCCTGTCGTGCTAAGCTACGCTCACCGTGCGTGAAGGGCTGCTCGAAATCTTCCAGGAAACCTATCGTGAACTGCGGCCGGGGACTGCCCTGCCCGAACTGAAGATCGAGTTTTTCGCCTTCGCCAATGTGAACAATACGATCCGGCTGCGCCAGGGCAAGCTGCTGGTGCGGCTGTCGGATCTGCTGGAAGGTGCGCCGGCGACGGTTCTACGGGCCATTGCACACATTCTCCTGGCGAAGATGTACCGCCAGCCGATTGATCGAGGGTACGCGGCGCGGTATCGAAAATACGTCGCGAGCCATGACATCGTGCGCAAGGCGCACCTGGTCCGCCAAATGCGAGGGCGCAAGCTGCTGCGGCCGGCACGCGGGCACTTCTACGATCTTGACGCGGTATTTGAGGACTTGAATACGCGTTTTTTCTACGGGCTGATGGCACGGCCGCGCATGAGCTGGAGCCAATCGAAAACCCGCCGGATTTTGGGTCACTACGATCCGGCGCACAATGCGATCATCATCAGCCGCGTCTTCGATCACCCTGGAGTGCCGCGATATGCGCTGGAGTACATCGTGTATCACGAGATGCTGCACTTGAAGCATCCGGTGAAGCTGAGGGGAAGCCGACGGTGCGTGCATTCGGCGGAGTTCCAGGCCGAGGAGAAATTGTTTCCGCGAGTGGCAGAGGCGAATGCGTTTTTGAAGCGGTTGTAGCGGATAATGAAGCAAGAAGAGAACGTCGGCTGGCGGGACTAGCACGTCCGCGATTGCGAAACAGGAGCTTGCCATGAAAATCGGCCTTTATAGCGTCACGTACCGGGGAGTTTGGTATCGGGGCGAGGCTGTCGATGTGTTTAACCTTGTACGCCTGGCGAAACGGCAGGGCTGGGAGGGAGTGGAACTCGATGCAGAGCGGCCACATGCCGCGCCGATGGATTTGTCGGCCGATGATAGGAAACGATTGCGCGATCTGGCGGGCGAGGTGGGGATTGAGTTATGTGCGGTGTCGCCAAATTGCGATCTCTCCAGTCCAGTGCCGGTGCAACGCGAGGCGATGATCTCCTACGTGCGCGAGTGCATCAAGCTGGCGCACGATCTGGCTTCGCCCATCTGCAAGGTTTTTGCGGCATGGCGCGGCATCACGCTTTACAACGGGCTTGCGACATACGATGACACTTACGGTTACAACCAGTACGGATTCTGGAAGGGGGACCGCAGGGGCTTTGTGGTGGATGCAATGAAAGAACTGTGTAAGGTGGCGGAGGACTATGGAATTGTGTTGGCCATGCAGAATCATGGCCCTGACATCGTGAACCGGTATCAAGATGTGCTGTCATTGATTGAAGAGGTAGGATCTCCGGCATTCAAAGGCTGTATGGATATCAATATCGAGCCGGAAGCGGATTCAGCCGAGCACGCGCGCGAGATGGCTCAAGCCAGCGGTTCCCTGGAAGTCCATACCCATGTGAACGGCGAGTTCGCCCGGCGCTCCGATGGGACCGTGGAACTGGTGGCGGGCGGCTATTTTGATAAGGATTTCTGGGGGAGAAAAGTAGCTTACCCCGCCTACATCGATGCCTTGGTTGCCGCGGGCTACCGAGGATACGCGAACTGGGAGTTCTGTCATCCCGGGCTAAAAGATGGGGAATCGGTAGGAATTGAGTACGTCCATCAACAGACGGAGATGGCTGTTGAGTATTTGTCGGCATTGCGCACTGCGGCCGAACAGAAGGTTGGGACCGCGGTCTTGGCTGGCGGATAACCCAAATTCCTCCGCGACCGTCTAACAACATATATCCCTTGCAAACCTGTTCTCGACGCTCTTTCCTTCGTCATTCATCGGGGCGGGTACACTGATCATGAGCCTGGGAATGCCAGCACCTATTGCCGGGCCAATTCTTCGGAGCCGGAATGAACAAGAATCCTGAAATTCTAAGAGCGTTAGTTGTCGCTGTGGCCCTCTTTGTGGTCGCCGGTTACGCGCAAGAAGCGGCGGCGCCGGAAACGCATGGCATCGTCGTCGCCAACATGGATCGCTCGGTGAAGCCGGGAGACGATTTCTATCTGTACGCCAATGGAGATTGGATCAAGCGGGCGGTGATCCCGGCCGACCGCGCGGCGGTGGATGTCTGGTCCAAGCTGGACGATCTCAGCAATAAGCGCACCGCGGACTTGATCGCGGAGATTGCGAAATCCAATCCTCCCGCGGGATCGGGCATGCGCAAGGTGGCGGATCTATACAACTCATACATGGACGAGGCAGGAATCGAAGCGAAGGGCCTCGCCTCGGTCAAACCGAATCTGGACGCGGTGGCGGCGATCCGCGACAAAAAGGAATTGGCCCACGCATTGGGCGAAACTCTGCGCGCCGACGTGGATGCTCTGAACAACACGAACTACCACACCTCAAATTTATTTGGATTGTGGGTGGCGCCGGGTTTCAACGATTCGGAGCATTACATCCCCTACCTGATGCAGGGCGGGCTGGCAATGCCGGACCGCGAATACTACCTGTCCGACAGCGGGCACATGAAAGCCGTACGAGCCAAATACGAGACGCACGTGGCGGCCATGCTGAAGCTGGCCGGGTTCTCGGACGCGGAGGCGCGTGCGAAGCGCATTATAGAGTTGGAGCATGCGATCGCGCAGACGCACCGCACGCTGGCGGAGAACGAAGACATTCACAAGGCCAATAATCCGTGGACCGCGGCAGAGTTTGCGACGAAGGCCCCGGGATTGGACTGGGCGGAATATTTCCGGGGAGCCGGCCTCGAGCATGTGAAGAATTTCGATGTATGGCAACCGGAGGCGTTCAAAGGCGAAGCGGCGCTCGTGGAATCGACGCCGCTCGATACCTGGAAGGATTGGTTGGCATTTCACCTGATCGAGTCCTATGGCGGCGTGCTGCCAAAAGCAGTGGAAGAGGAAAGGTTCGCGTTCTTCGGCAAGGAACTGTCCGGCACCGAGGAGCAGCGTCCCCGATGGCAGCGCGCAATCTTCGTCATCAACGATCTGCTGGGCGATGTAGTGGGTCAGGTGTACGCGAAAAAGTATTTCCCGCCGGAGGCTAAGGCCCAGGCGCAGGCCATGGTAGCCCAACTAATCGAGGCCTACCGCAAACGGATTGAGGCGCTTAGCTGGATGAATCCATCTACGAAGGCGGAGGCCGAAGCCAAGCTGTCGGCCCTGTATGTCGGGATCGGCTATCCCGAAACCTGGCACGATTATTCGAACTACGAAGTGAAGCCCGACGACGCGTTTGGAAATATATGGCGGGGAAATCTGTCCGAGTACCATCGGCGGGTGGCGGAATTGGGCAAGCCGGTAGACAGAAAAGAATGGTCGATGACACCGCAAACGGTGAACGCGGTGAACTTGCCGCTGCAGATCGCGCTTAATTTCCCGGCGGCGATTCTGCAGCCCCCGTTCTACGATCCCAAAGCCCCGGCCGCAGCCAACTACGGCGCGATCGGAACGGTCATCGGACACGAGATTAGTCATACCTTCGACACCGAAGGAAGCACGTTCGACTCGCACGGGCGGCTGAGGAACTGGTGGACTGATGCTGACCTGAAACATTTCCACGCTGCCACGGAGCAACTCGCGGCCCAGTACGATACGTACAAGCCGTTTCCCGATCTGGCCATTAACGGCAAGCAGACTTTGGCGGAAAACATCGCAGACGTGGCAGGGATCGCCGCCGCCTACGATGGTTATCACGCTTCTCTTGACGGCAAACCAGCGCCCATGAAGGACGGCTTCACTGGGGATCAGCAGTTCTTCATTGCCTTTGGCCAGAACTGGGGAGAGAAGACGCGGCACGCGGCCCTGCGACAACAGGTCATGACCGATCCGCACGCACCCGGGGAGTACCGAGCCTTGACGGTGCGGAATATAGACGCGTGGTATGGGGCGTTCGATGTGAAGCCGGGAGAGAAATTATATCTGCCGGAAGCGGAGCGGGTGCGAATCTGGTAGACCAGGCTGGGGCACCGTAGCAACTTTCGGCCTTGCTGAATGCGTGAGAGGGCGTCGGGGGCGAAGAACTGCCGCCGTGGAAGCTTTCGCCTGGCTGCAAGTAGAAACCGTTCAAGGGCTTAAAAGCGCAGTGTGATCCCAATAACACGGGGTTGTGAGCTAGCGGATTGACGGTTTTGGCGGGGGAAGACTATCCTTGAAGTTGAAATTGAAATTCATTTTCAAAATCATAAGGCTTCCCTAAATGCTTCAGGCATTCATCATTACTCTCCGCGAAGGGGTGGAGGCGGCGCTAATAGTCGGCATCACCCTGGCGTACCTGGCCAAGATCGGGCGCGCGGACTTGCGCAAGACGGTATATGCCGCTCTGGGAGCGGCTTTTCTGGGCAGCATCGGCGTGGCCATCGTTATCTCCCGCACCCATCTCAATGAAGACATTTTCGAAGGCTGGATCATGCTGGTCGCGGCCTTTTTCGTCGTCACCATGGTCATTTTCATGATGAAGACGAGCCGGAAACTGAAGGGCGAGATCGAGAGCAAGGTCGGGCTGCTGGCCGGGAACGACGCGTGGTTCGGGCTGTTCGCTTTCATCTTCCTGATGGTGCTGCGCGAGGGCGCCGAGACCGTGCTCATCCTTTCGGCTGTGTCGCTGAACTCCACCGAACTCATGAGTTTTCTGGGTACGCTATTGGGCGTGATCTGCGCGATCGCCTTTGGCGTGATGTTTGTGAAAGGCAGCGTCAGGATCAATCTGCAGAAATTCTTCAAGGTCACGACCGCGATCATGTTTCTGGTCGCGGCGCAGCTGCTGGTTTCCGGGCTGCATGAACTGTCGGAGAGCGGGGTACTTCCATCGTCCAAGCGGGAAATGGCGCTCATCGGCCCGATCGTCAGCAACGATTGGTTTTTCTTCGTAACGATTTTTGCCATGGCCGCGTTGATGGTGTTATTTGAAGCCAAGCGGCGCAGCCCGGTAGTGGCAGCGAATGCCTCTCCGGCGCAGCGGCGGAAGGCGGCGTGGAGTGCGCGTCGTGAGCGGTTGTGGATGGGATCGGTATACGTCTTCTCCTTCCTGTTCATTGCCATGGTGACAGCTGAGTTCGTCTACGCCAAAAGCATCAGCAGCCTTTCTCCAGCAACGCCGGTGACGTTCACGAATGGAAAGGTAGCGATCCCGCTGGCGCAGGTGTCCGACGGCGACCTGCACCGCTTCCGGGCCAAAGTGAATGGGGCGGACATCCGGTTTTGGCTGTACCGCAAGCCGGACGGGAAAGTTGCGACCGTGTTCGACGCGTGCGAAATCTGCGGGTCCGTCGGTTTTTACAAGACGGCAAACGGCGTCGTGTGCAAGAACTGTGCGGCGCCGATTAATCCGCAGTCGGTGGGAACAGCGGGTGGATGCAATCCGGTACCGCTGAAAGCCACGCAGACCGCCGACACGGTCATCATTGAGGAGGCCGACATCGCGGCCGGTAGCCGCATGTTCGCGCAACAGTAATCCATGTTCGTGCGGCTGGTGTACGAATCCTTCCGAAGGCAGAAACGGCGCAAGCTGCTGGCCGGCGCGGCGATTACTCTCGGCGTGACGGTGGCAACCGCGATGATCGCGGTGGCAACCGACATTGGCGACAAGATCAATCGCGAGCTGCGCACCATTGGCGCGAATCTGGTGGTGACTCCGCAGGAAGATTCGCTCGACGTCGAGATTGGCGGGGTCAACCTCAAGCCTCCCAGCGACGGCGCCTTCCTCGATGAAAAAGATCTCCCCAACATCAAGGGGATTTTCTGGCACAACAACATTACTGGGTTTGCGCCCATGCTGCCGGTGAACACCGCAGTAGAGCGCGAGGGCAAGCGGGAGGATGTCACCCTGCTGGGAACTTATTTCGCGAAGAAACTCACGTACGGGACGGAAGAGTTCCCTACAGGAGTGCGGAACACGCATTCGTGGTGGAAAGTCACTGGGGCGTGGCCGGACGATGAGTCCCGGGATGTTTTGGTTGGAGAGCGGCTGGCAACCAGGCTGGACGAGAAGGCCGGAGCCTCGCTGACGGTTGGCGGACGCCCACTGCATGTGAGCGGAATCTTGTCGACCGGTGGACCCGAGGATGATGAGATCGTTGCTCCTCTCAGTCTGGCGCAGGAGATTCTAGGCAAGCCGGGCGCAGTACGGCGCGTATACGTAAGCGCGTTGACCAAGCCGGAGGATGCATTTGCGCGACGCGATCCGAAAAGCTTGTCAGGGGCGATCTACGACCGCTGGTATTGCACTCCCTATCCGCAGGCGATTGCCCTGCAGTTGACGGAGGCCATCCCGCACTCGCACGCGGAGCAGATCCGCCAGGTGGCGCAGAACGAGGGCGCGGTGCTGACGAAAATTGAGGGTTTGATCTTTCTGATCACTTTGGCGGCGCTATTTGCTTCAGCATTGGCGGTTTCGGCAGCGATGGCGACCGCGATCTTCGAGCGGCGCGCGGAAGTGGGATTGATGAAGGCCCTGGGAGCCGGGAAACTCGCGGTGGCGTCGGTATTCTTCGCGGAGGCGGCGCTGCTGGCGTTAATGGGAGGGGTGGTGGGATTTGGAGTTGGGGCGCTGCTGGCACATCAGATCGGGCGCTCCATCTTCAGTTCGGATATCTCGATTCCACCTGTGCTGCTGCCGGTCATCCTTGCAATTGCGGTGATGGTGACTTTTGCGGGGAGCGCGGCGGCAATCCGGCGGGCGGTAGGAATGGATCCGGTATTCGCGTTGCGAGGGGAATTATGAGCGCCCCGATGTCGCACCAGGCGCGCGATCTGGCGGCGAGCCGCGCTCATGCGCCGCATACCTCGATGCTAATGCGCATGCTCGTGCGGGCGGCAATTTTGCGGCGCGGTCGGGCTCTATCTGCACTTTTCGCAATGGTGGTGGCGGCGGCGGTCGCGACGGCCATGCTGAATCTTTATGTGGACGTCCAGGCGAAGTTGCGCCGGGAATTCCGGAATTATGGCGCAAATATCATTCTGGTGGGTAAAGACGGCGCTTCCCTTCCCGCAGAGTCCTTATCGCGAGCGGATAAGGCGCTGGCTGGCAGGGGCATAGCAGCGCCGTTCGCGATGATTGTGGCGCGGACTGCCACCGGGCAACCGATTGTCGTTGCAGGAACGGAATTTGATCGCGTGCGGCAGTTGGACCGCTGGTGGTCGGTGAGTAACTGGCCTTCGACGACCTCCAATGCTTCCACGAGTTCTGCGGAAAATCCCCACTTCTCCCAAAATCAGGAAGAAGCGGGGCACCCGGCATTGGTGGGCGTTCGCGCTCTCCCCGTCGTTTCGTCGAAGGGACAAACATTTGCGTTGAGTTTTCAGGGGCGCTTATTGCATGTGATTCCTGCGGGAACCGTTCACACAGGAGCGGCGGAAGATAGTCGGGTTTACATTTCACTGCCCGATTTTATCCAGTGGACCGGAGTGCAGCCTTCAACAATTGAGGTGGCGGCGAGCGGATCTCCCGAGGAAATTTCGGGGATGATGAAGCGACTTGCCGCAGCAATTCCCGCGGCGGATGCACGGCCGGTGCGGCAGATCATGGAGGGCGAAGCGCGCGTGCTGGGCAAGACTCGCGCCACATTGCTGGCGGCGGCGGCACTCATCATTCTGACTGCGGCGTTGTGCGTCCTCTCCACGCTCATGGGCTGGGTGTTTGACCGTCGGCGCGATTTCGCCATTATGAAAGCCCTGGGTGCATCGGGACGGTTGCTGAACGGCTTCTTTGCCGCAGAGGCTGTCGTCTTAGGTGCAGTCGGAGCCCTTTTCGGATTTTTTGTGGGCATTGGCATCGCGGCTTGGATCGGGCGAGTGAATTTTCACGCGGCGGTGGTGCCGCGTTTTGGCGTGCTCCCGATAGTGCTGGCTGGTAGCATGGCGGTAACGCTGCTGGCGGCGATCCTCCCGATCTCGCTCCTGCGACAGGTGCAGCCCGCAGTGATCCTAAGGGGAGAGTGAAATGATTCAGATCAAAGATGTGACCAAACTCTACCCTGCGAAGGAAACGGACCGGCCGGGCAAAGACAACGGCGCAATCCATGCGCTCGACCACATCTCGCTGCACGTTGCGGCTGGCGAATGGCTGTCGATCATGGGGCCGTCAGGCTCGGGGAAATCTACTTTGGTGAATCTGATTGGCTGCCTGGACAGGCCGTCGTCGGGCGAGATCTGGCTGGACGGCCAAAATGTGGCGGGGATTTCTGCATCTGAATTGAACCGGGTGCGAGCGGAAAAGATTGGATTCATCTTCCAGCAGTTCCACCTCATTCCCTTCCTCACTGCGGTGGAGAACGTCATGTTGGCACAGTATTTTCACAGCATGACCGACGAGAGAGAAGCCGTAGAAGCGCTCACGCGTGTGGGGTTGGGCGACCGGGCGCATCATCTGCCCTCGCAGCTTTCCGGAGGAGAGCAACAGCGCGTGTGCATTGCGCGAGCGCTGATCAACGATCCGCGCATCATTCTGGCGGACGAGCCAACCGGAAACCTTGATGCGCAGAACGAAGAGATCGTACTGCGGCTGCTGCGGGAATTTCACCAGCAGGGGCGGACCATCGTGATGGTGACCCATGATCCGGTGGTCGCGCGGCTGGCCGATCGAAGGATTGAGCTGCATCACGGCAAGATCGCTTCCCAGGAAATCTTCTCGATGGCCGATGAAGAACAACTGGACGAAGTGTTGGAAGAGCTCTGGGTCCTGGCTGAAAATGGAGAGATTGCCGAGGTCGAGCGCATGGAGGTGCACGGCGCTCTGCCGGTGAGCCTGGCGATTGAGAAGATGATTGAGCTGGGTCTGGTGGTGGCGGCTCCGCATCCCCCCGAAGCGCACGATCATAAGCCGTTTGTGAATCCGTGCCACGAGGCGCTGAAGCCTATGGGCGCGTCCAGCGGCGACGGGACAATGATCGTGGAGTTAACGCCACGGGGACGCGAGCGCGCCGGCAGCATCATTCGTCGGCACCGGTTGGCGGAGAGGCTATTTACCGATAGCCTGGCGATGGACAGCGAGACTGAGATCGAGCAACAGGCTTGCAAGTTCGAGCACATCCTGTCTCCGGAAGCGACCGACAAGATCTGCACGTTTCTGGGACACCCGCGAAGCTGCCCACATGGTGCACCCATTCCGCCGGGCCCATGCTGCGGAGCTACTGACTTCGCAGGGGCTAAACTCAGAGAATCGGCGCGATCCAAATAAAAGAATCAACCACAGGGCGGCACAGGGGCACAGACCGAAAAGATCCTCCGCCCTGTATCGTATACATCACCCAGATCTATCCTCGTAGCGGTTTATTATCTTCAAGACCATGCGCCATCCCATTATCGGTGTTTTTGATTCCGGCTTTGGCGGGCTCACTGTTCTTAAAGCTCTGCTTGCATTGATTCCCGAGGCGGATTACGTCTATTTCGGCGATACTGCGCGGCTGCCGTATGGGTCGAAGTCAGTGGAGACGGTGGCGCGGTATGCCGTCGAGGCGGCGCATTATCTGGAATCACAGGGCGCGCAGATGCTCGTGATTGCCTGTAATACCGCGACGGCGCTGGCGCTGGATCGTATTACCGCGGCGTCCCATGTGCCGATAGTGGGCGTGATTGAGCCAGGCGCGGAGGCCGCAGCTTCCGCCACAAAAAACCACAAGATCGTGGTGATCGGAACTGACGCTACAGTGAGCAGCCATGCCTATCGCAGAGCCTTGGAAGCGCGAGGGTTGGAGACGCGGGAGAAGGCTTGTCCGCTGCTGGTCCCGCTAGTGGAAGAAGGATGGGTGGAGCACACCGTCACCGAGCAGGTGGCAAGAATTTACCTAGAGGAGGCGTTCGCGGACGGATTTGCTGAGGCGGACACGATGGTCTTGGGGTGCACGCATTATCCACTCATCAAGCCACTTCTCGAACGAGTGACTCCCGGGCACGTCAGCATTGTGGATTCGGCGGAGTCAACTGCGGGAGCGGTGGCGCGGCGGCTGCGCGAACTGGTTCCGGCGGCAGAGACAGAGGAGCGGCGGCGAATGCCGCGGCTCAGATTCTTTGCTACGGATTCTACGGATAAATTTAAGCGGCTAGGGCAAAGATTCCTGGGACTTCCTATCGAAGACGTTCAGCATGTCGATTTGAAAGAATGACGCGCGGGGACGCGCCCCGCGACAGACAGCGAGCACGCCGGCCCTACCTCGAATCGACTACTTCCTGGTGCGGCATTCGCGGCTTTTTAATTCTTCAGCAAGATTCGGATAGGCGTGCGCTGCCGACACAATTAGTGTGTCTTGCGGAATGGAAGCGTAATCCAATTTGACGATGCATCCCTTGGACAATGTGATTTGGCAGGCGCTGACCACTCGGCAGGCCCAGTTCGCGGAGGCGTTAGGTGGTGCGCGGCGGTTCTTCCGAGACGTCACTTTGCTGTCCGCTTTCGATGACGCAGCGGAGAACGGGTATGGGGCACTGGCCAGCTTAGTGGGCGCGGACGGCACTACCGCGGTGTTCCTTGATAAGCCCTACGAAGCGCGGACGGAATGGGACTTCGTTGCGGGGGCGCCCCTGTTACAGATGGTTTGCAAAAACGGCACTCGGGTGCGGCCATCGGAGGCTATTGAGATTATCGAGCTGGGATTGCCAGATTCATCGGACATGCTGGACATCACGACACTCACGAAGCCTGGCCCCTTTGGGCCGCGCACGCATGAACTGGGAAATTACGTGGGTATTCGAGATGACGGGAAACTTGTCGCCATGGCGGGCGAGCGCCTGAAGGTTCCGGGCTATACCGAGGTAAGCGCGGTGTGCACGCATCCAGAGCATGTAGGTAAAGGCTACGCTGCTGTGCTGATGATGGAGATCATGCGGCGAATTCGGGAGCGCAGAGAAACGCCGTTCCTGCATGTACGGCAGGATAATACGCGGGCGGTGGCGTTATATGAGCGGCTGGGATTCAAGACGCGAAAGCTGACGCATTTTGCAGTCTTGCGGAGAGCAAAACAAAATTCGTAGAGACGCATTTGGCTGCATCTCTACGAATTGTGGTTAGACGAATTTCTCAGTACAGGTGGAAATCCACTTCCACGGCGATTTCGACGCGCACGGGATGACCATCTTTCATAGCAGGTTCGAACTTCCAGTTCTTGACCGCTTCAATAGCTTTTTCATCAAGGCCCATCCCCAAGCTGCTCAGGACTCGGATGTTGCTGGGACGTCCGTCGGTGCCCACGATTAAGCCCAAAGTACAAGTTCCCTGATATTTCGCTTTACGGGCCTCTTCGGAGAATTCAGGCTCGGGATTGTAGATGACGCGCGGCGGAGCGACGCCTCCACCGACATGGAACACGCCTCCACCTGTGCCGCCCCCTTCGCCGGGGCCGAAGCCCGGCCCCTTGCCAGATCCGACACCGCCGCCACTGCCAGATCCAATGCCGCCGCCCGCGCCAGTGCCATTAGACGGCAGCACAGCGTTCGCCATGGGGTCGCCGAGATTCGGCATTTTATTGGTGGCGAGCTGAACCTGAGGCGGAACGATGATAGTTGGATCGGCCGTCAGTTTGGGATGCTCGTTACGCACGACCACCACGGGGGGCGTTATCTGCTGCATGGAGAGCTTGGGCAGCTTGCCTTTGCTTGCCTGGAGAACGTCGCGATCGCCGCCGCCACCACCACCGCCAACTTGCGTCTTGGAAGGTTTGAGATCGGGAAGCGGTCCGGGATCAACCAGCGTGACGGTGGGCTTTAAAGGCGCCGCAGCTTTTACCACGTGACGCCCAACCATTGTCCCCGCCACGATGATGACGATGAGCAGGACGTGAGCGCCGCTGGAACCGAGCACACCATTCTTTGTGTAATTGTAGAAGCCCCAGATATCTTTGACCGGCTCGGGCTTGGATTCGAGTTTGAGCGGCGGAAGCTTCTTAGGGAAGAAAAACTCGTCCAGTTGCCGGAAAAGCGATTTCCAGAGGGGCTCTTCAAGGATGTCTCGCGAGAGGAGCAGGTTCAGCTCCGGCTCGTTGCCTGGGGCGTTCGCATTCATTTGTTCGGATCCCATAGTTCCCGTCTGGATGTCATTCCTGCTCTGTGGGGAAGAGCTACCCTAACTACCGGGAAACCCGCTCCTTACACAGATGTGTGACTACAGTGACAAGTTGCTTTCAATTCGGCCCGATTTTTGTGGACGAGGTACCACTCGGCCGCCCCACCAAACGCGCCGGGCCCGATTCTGCTCTACTTACAACAAATTGTAACTCGCTTTTGGCACCAGCAACAGTGAAATTCGGTATGCCACGGAGTGATCGATAAGACATGCCCTTTGTGCGGACGCGCCCCGCGTGGACGTTCCCCGCGTCGCTCCCTATAATGAAGAGATTCAATCATTTAAACGAGGCCATTGAGTTGCCGCTCGAACTGAAAAAGACGATTAATCTGCCCCAAGCCGCCTTCCCGATGAAGGCAAACCTGCCCCAAAACGAGCCCAAAATGCTGCAGCGCTGGGAGCAGATGCGAATTTACGACCGTATCCGCGAGTCGCGCAAGGGGGCAGCGCGGTACATCCTGCACGATGGACCGCCCTATACAAGTGGGCCGATCCACATGGGCACGGCGTTGAACAAATGCCTCAAGGATTTCATTGTCAAATCGAAGACGATGGCAGGGTTCGACGCGCCTTATGTGCCCGGATGGGACTGCCACGGCCTACCCATCGAGATCAAAGTTGACAAAGAACTTGGCGGGAAGAAGCTGCAGATGGCCCCCATGGCAGTGCGCGCGGCGTGCCGGAAGTATGCGGAGAAATATCTGGACCTGCAGCGGACGCAGTTCAAGCGAATTGGAGTGTTCGGGCGTTTTGAGCGGCCTTACGCCACGATGACCCCGCAGTATGAGTCGGTGGTGCTGTCGACCTTTTTCGCTTTTTACGAGAACGGGTTCGTCTACAAAGGGCTGCGAGCGGTGTATTGGTGCATGCACGATGAGACAGCTCTGGCGGAGGCGGAAGTCGAGTATGAAAACCACACCAGCAGCACGGTATGGGTCAAGTACGCGCTTCTGGACGACCCGGCTGCAATTGATCCGGCGCTGGCAGGAAAGAAAGTTTCGACCATCATCTGGACCACGACTCCGTGGACGCTTCCCGCCTCGATGGCGGTGGCATTTCATCCGGATGAAGAGTATGTCGCGGTGGAGTCGGGAGATGAGGTATACATCGTCGCAACCAGACTAGCTGCAGACGTCGCTACGGTGTGCAAGCTCGCTGATCCGCAGGCACTGGCGCGCTTTCCCGGACGCAAGCTGGAGCGGTTAAATTTTCAACATCCGTTTCTGGACCGCAAGATTCTCGGGGTTCTGGCGGACTACGTCACCATGGATACAGGGACGGGCGTGGTGCATACGGCGCCTTCGCATGGCGCGGAAGACTTCATCACCGGCATGAAATATGGGCTCGATGCGACCAGCAACGTAGACGAAAAAGGCATCCTGCGTAATGGCTTGCCGGAGTATACAGGCAAGCGCGTGTGGGATGCCAACCAGCCGATCATCGATCTGGTGAAAAACCGCGGCGCGTTGCTTCACACGGAGAAGAGGGAGCACTCGTATCCGCACTGCTGGCGCTGCCACAATCCGGTGATCTTCCGTGCAACCGAGCAGTGGTTTATCTCCATGGAAACGCCGATGCCGGGCGGCGCGGGAACGAACGACACGCTCCGCACGCGCACGCTGGAAGAGATCAAGAAAGTGAAATGGGATCCGGCTTGGGGCGAAGAACGATTGGCGAACATGATCGAGACCAGGCCGGACTGGTGCATCTCGCGGCAACGTGTGTGGGGGGTACCCATCGCCGTGTTCTTGTGCGAGGGTTGCGGCAAGCCCCTGAATGACCGCGCGGTGAATCGCAAGGTCGTCGAGCTGTTTCGGAAATCTGGCGCGGACGCGTGGTTTACCCCGGAATCGGACAACCTGCTTCCTGCGGGGACGAAGTGTCCGCACTGCGGCGGCACGAAATTCGAAAAAGAAACCGACATTTTTGACGTATGGCTGGAGTCGGGCGCGAGTTATCTGGCCCTGCTGGACGATGAACCGGAGTATCCATGGCCTTCCGACCTGTATCTCGAGGGAGGAGATCAATACCGCGGGTGGTTCCAGTCTTCCCTGCTGTGCGCGATGGGTACGCATGCGAACGCGCCTTATAAAGGCGTAGTCACGCCGGGATGGACCTTGGATGAAAAGGGTCAGGCGATGTCGAAGTCGCGCGGGAACGACGTGGATCCGGTGGACATTTCCAGCCGGCTGGGCGGCGAAGTGGTGCGCCTGTGGGTGGCATCAGTGGACTTCCGCGAGGACGTAGTCGGCTCGGAAGCCTTGATGCAGCGCGTAGGCGAGAACTACCGCGAGATTCGCAACAAGCTGTTCAAGAACGCGCTGGGAAATTTGTACGACTTCGATCCGCAGCAAAATGCAATGCCGTTCGAGAAGATGGACCCGCTCGACCAGTACATGCTGCGGCAAACCTGGGCGCTGGTGAAAGATGTCCGCAAGTGGTATGACGATTTCGCGTTTCACAAAATTTATCACCGGGTGAATCATTTCTGCGTGGTGGAGCTCAGCGCCTTTTATTTCGACGTGATCAAGGACCGGCTCTATACCTACGCGCCCAATTCGCCGGGGAGACGCTCTGGACAGACTGCGGTGTGGAGGATACTGGAGGCGATGACGCGACTGCTTGCTCCGATTCTCACATTTACGTGCGAGGAAGTCTGGCAGCATCTGCCCAAGGTCCCGGGACGCGCAGAGAGCGTGCACGTGGCGCTGTTCCCCGACGCTGCGGACGTCCTGGGCGATGCTTCGGTTGCGGAGAGCGAACCGCAACGGACACAAGACTGGACGACTCTATTGGCAGTCCGCGAGCAGGTGATGAAGGCGCTGGAGGAAGAGCGAAACAATAAAGGCATCGGCAAGAGCCTGGAGGCGCAACTGGTCATCACGGCGGGCGATCCCGCGTATTCGATATTGAAGCGGTATGCCGACCAGCTGCGGTACCTGTTCATCGTATCGGCGGTGACGCTGGCGCAGGGCTCAGGCAATGGGACCAGCGGGGTGCGCGTCGAGGTTAAGAAGGCCGATGGCGCCAAGTGCGACCGCTGCTGGAATTATTCGACGCATGTTGGCGAGGACAAGAACTATCCCACAGTGTGCGAGCGCTGCAGCGCGGTTCTAAAGGAACTCGAGGCCGGGCAATCGAATTGAATTCCGTTCGCGGATCTGCGCGTCCGAAATCTTTGCCAAGGGCGATTCTGTGGCGCGCTAGATATCACGGCCGCTGTCATGGTGTAGGGTTCTTTCGCGCTGAAACCGGTTCTTCTGTAGCAAAGATAATTCCGATTAATATGCTGTCAGGCCAATTCCTCGAATGACCAACAACGCCGCGCGCGCCGCCCATCTCCTGCTTGCCCTGATTGTCGTTCTGCTCGACCGGTGGACGAAACGCCTGGTTGCGGCGCGCCTGCCCATGTACAGCCACATCCAGATCATCCCGGGATTTTTTCAGTTAACGCATACCGAGAACACGGGCGCAGCGTTCAGCTTGTTCGCCGACTCGCCGTCGCACTGGAAAACAGGGATGCTCATCGGCTTTTCGGTGATCGCGATGGTGGTGGTCTTTGTGCTGCTGTGGAAGCAGCGGCACGGCTTATCGCTTACCGGAATGGCACTGTCGCTGATCCTGGGGGGCGCCATCGGAAATTTGTGGGATCGGGTGGCCAGCGGTCGAGTGGTAGATTTTCTGCTGTTTTACATCAAGCGCTATCAGTGGCCGGTGTTCAACCTGGCCGACAGCGCAATCGTGGTTGGGGCGACGCTGCTGGTAATCGAGATTCTATTTCACAAGCCTGCAAGCGCAACAGGACCGGCAAGCTGAGCTGTTGAAGAAGTGCTGGCGGCGGCTGTTATATAGCCGCCACCCGTCCTCGTTTACCCGCTTTAGGGCTGGAACTGCCATAGGTCGTCGAAGGAGCCGCCACTCTTCGGACCGTTCCCACCAAACAGCCAAAGATTTCCGGTCGCATCAATCCAACCGGACGCTCCTCCTCGCGCTCCGGGGACAGCGGTTGGATCAGGTACTCCCGCCGTTCCGTACACCCCAACTGCACCAGAAATGTCTGCCCCGGCCATCCAAGCCCATTCACCGGTGCTGACGCTGTACTTCCAGAGATCGTTGAGTTCGTTAGGAGCCTGGCTGGTCGAATCAAAGCCGAGTCCTCCGAACATCCAGAAGTCTCCGTTGGCATCTGTCCAAGCAGTGGGCCCTTGTCGCGCACCGGGAACGTTGCCCGACGCAGGCGTACCCTCGGTCCCGTAAATCCCGGTGGAGGCGCCTATGTGCGATCCGCCCATCCACGTCCATTCGGACAAAACAGGATTGTATTGCCACAGATCATTGAGTTCGGCCGTGTTCGTTGGTGTGTCTCCGTCTTTGCCGAAGCCGCCGAACAGCCAAAGATTGCCGCTCTTGTCCAACCAAGCCGCGGCCCCGTATCGGGCTCCCGGGACATTGGCATGTGCACTCTTGCCCAAGATCCCGTAAGTTCCCCCTTGCCCCGACAGGTTCGACCCGCCGACCCAGGTCCATGTCGTTGTGCCCGGGTTGAACTCCCAGAGATCGTTGAGGTATCCCACCGAGCCGGCTGAGTCGTAGCCATTGCCGCCGAAGAGCCATAGATTCCCGCTGCCATCGATCCAGGTTACGGCCGAGTCCCGCGCTCCGGGAACTTCCGTTCCGCTGTAGACTCCTGTTTGATTCACCAGGTCTGACCCGCTCACCCAAGTCCACGTTCCTGTGGTCGGGTTGTACTCCCAGAGATCATTGAGTTCGCCGGCCGTCGGAGTGCCCGAGTCGTAACCAAAACCGCCGAAGAGCCAGAAGTTTCCTGCCGCATCAGTCCAGGTCATCGCCACGTTGCGCGATCCAGGAGAAAGCGTCCCTCCCGTGTAAGTTCCTGGCTGGTTTTTTGCAATGGACCCGCTGACCCACCTCCAATCGCCCATGCTTGGGCTGTACTCCCAAAGATCGTTGAGGTTCCCTGCGCTCGTGCTGCCGGAGTCCCAACCAAGACCGCCAAACAGCCAGAAATTCCCGGCCGTGTCCATCCAACTTGCACTCGAATACCGCCCGCCGGGAACGCTTTTTGGTCCATACAAGGTCTGAGTTCCATAGACCCCACTCTGGTTAGCTATCTGAGGACCTTTTTCGTACACCCAGAAATCAGAACAGCCGATCTGCACGTTCGCGACGATTGTCCCTTGCACGGTTCCGGTGTTGGTTCCGTTAGCGGTCCCTAGCCAGCAAGTCTGCGCCGGGCTCGAGGGCTGCGTGAGAATGGTGACCGCATAGGCGCTGCCGCTTGCAACGGATGTAGCGAAAGTGAATGGCGTGTTGAAGCCGGTCGCGTTGCCGATCGTGAGATCGTCGCCGTTGTTGTCCTGCAATACAAGTCCTGAGCCCAGAAGGCCCGTGACTGTGCCCCCAATCGTGTATTTATTGGTCGTGCAAGTCACCAGCACGTTCGAGACATTCGCGTTCGCTGTTCCCATGCCGCCTGTGACCAGGCAGGTTTGCCACAAATTTGTGGGCTGCGTCAAAACTGTGACGTTATAGCCCGTACCGCTCGTGACGGGTGTTGAGAAGGTGAACGGCCCGTTGCCGGTGTTCGGCAGATCGTCCCCCTTATTGTTCTGCAACACAAGATTCGAGCCTGACAGCCCGGTGACCGAACCGCCCACCGTGTAGGTAATCGTCGTGCACGTGACCACTACGCTCGTGACATTCCCGGTGGCCGTCCCGCTGCCCGAGGTCACGACACAGTTCTGCGCTGGGATAGAGGGCTGGGTCAGAACAGTGACATCATAGGCGGCACCGCTCGTAAGCGCGGTAGAGAAGGTGAAGCTTCCGTTGGCCGTGACCGGCAGATTATTGCCGCCGTTGTTCTGCAACACGAGTCCAGTGCCAGCCAGTCCCGTCACCGTGCCGCCCACCGTGTAGGTAATTGTCGTGCATGTGACCACGATATTCGTGACATTGGCGGTGACCGTCCCGCTGCCCGAGGTCACAACACAGTTCTGCGCTGGGGTAGAGGGCTGGGTCAGAACAGTGACGTCATAGGCCGCGCCGCTCGTAATCGCGGTAGAAAAGGTGAAGCTTCCGTTGGTCGTGACCGGCAGATTGTTGCCACCGTTGTTCTGCAACACCAGTCCAGTGCCAGCCAGGCCCGTGACCGTGCCGCCGACGGTATAGGTAATCGTAGTGCAAGTGACCAGGACATTCGTGACATTGGCGGTGGCCGTCCCGCTGCCCGCGGTCACAACGCAGTTCTGCGCTGGAGTAGAGGGCTGCGTCAACACTGTGACTTTGTAAGCCGCGCCGCCCGAGATCGCGGTAGAGAAGGTGAAGGCTCCGTTGGCCGTGACCGGCAAATTATTGCCGCCGTTGTTCTGCAAGACCAATCCACTGCCCGCCAGCCCCGTGACCGTGCCACCTATCGTAAAAGTGCTTGGAGGCGGGGTCGTGTTCCCCATACCACCCGAGCTGCACGCCGCCAGAGTGAGCAATACCCCTAACATCACAACGATGCCGCAGGCTTTCATTCTTGCCCTCAAATTTCAGATGTGTGTGACTTGGAGGAGTCGGGTGAATATGGGGAGGTACATGATTGTAACTGAATCTTTGTGCTTGGCAATAGTAATTACAGCCCGCGAATGCTTAGTTACTTTAGTAATCGAGCAATCGCATGCATTCAGTTTCGGTGTTGCAAAATTCCACATTTGATCAGCAGGCCACACCGCGCCCAGCGGAACGTCGCGATGCGTCTGCAGTATTCGCGGAGTCTTTCATGAGATGTGCCTGGGCCCGAGGTACGGAAGACGAGGAGTAAAGAATCAAGGCTATTTTCCGGGGATTGCCTAAACACCGTACGCTTTTTTAGGATGGGTATTCCAGTATCCTTGTGGCGCGGTCACAGGAATTCTTGATAGAGGGGCGACCAGCCATTCTGCTAATCGATTGAAAGATGGTGGAGCTAGTCGGGATCGAACCGACGACCTCATCGTTGCGAATTCTCAAACCCAAGTTGGATGGAGTGAAGGACGATGTGGACAAGTAGCAGAATCAGAAAACCTTAAAGTGGAATATCGGCCTAATAGGTTGGACCTGGTAGCAGGCGTTTGCAGGCACTTGCAGGGGGATGGATGCGAGGGTTACGACACACTTCACGTCACAAAATGTCAACTCTCGATTCGACGTGGGGGTATTTCGCCTAGGCCGCGCAAAGCTGAGCGGGTTCTTGGCACCCGCCCAGGATTGTCTTTACCGTGGCTGCAATCGTCTCGACAGCCTCAAGGAGCATCGCAGGAGTGATCCTGTAGGCCGCGAGGTAGAAGTCCGAAGGCGATTGAATGCCGAAGTACGAGCCCACGACGTAGGCCGTAGCCTCAGCCTCTAGTTCCCTCTGTTGCTTGTCGATTTCCTTCCCGTCTCGGGTCGTGAGTCGCTTTCCGTCAGGAGTGAAGTGCAATAGCGAATGTGCGATCTCATGGGCCAGCGTAGCTGCTTGCGTCGTTTCGTCAGTTTCGCTCGTCCGTATCTCGATTTCCGTTCCCTTCGACGTGCCTGCCGCCCCATTGAGAGAGCACTTCTCAACAAATCGCACAGTGATGCCGCGCGAATCCGCGAACCGCAGCAAACGGCTGAGCATGTCTTGCCCGCGTTCGCCTACAGACTTCGACGGCAATTCAGGCAATGGTGTGCCATCCGTCTGCGAAATATCGAAGGGGTTCACCAGAAGGCGGAGGGTGCCGTGTGTGCGTAGTATATGATCTGGAAACGGAGGGAGCATGGAAAAGAAAAAGTATGGGTATTACAGACAAACAAAGGGGGTTGAGCAGCGCCCTGAACTGATTAGAGAGTTCGAGGCAGAAAAGATGGATCATAACAAGGACTACGTGACCTTCATTAACTGGGTTGGTACCTCTCAGCAAACTGTAGGGGCAGTTCATCTCGACAAAGGTGAGTGGGTCGAAGAGATCAAATAATTTATCTGTCCTTAAACACGAGCACGAACTGCATTCGCCCGTTCACGAATTTCTTTGTCGTGTCGAGATCGGCGAGCGGGTAAGTAAGTGTACTGTCACCGATTTTGAGCACCGCAACTTCTTCGTCACAGTCCACGATAAATCCTCTAGCACCAGTATCACTCTTTTTGTTGTGCCAATACACCTCTTCATTCTTATGTTCGAGGATACGTTCACGCAGTGCTTTCCCTACAGGATTGATGAGAGGCTCTTTGCTCTGCTGTTTTTCGCAGAAGTCTTTCCATTCTTGGATCAAATCACGGGCGTCCGCTCTCAGCGAAGCTGGGAACAAGGCAACTTCTATGGTCGGTGAGTGGGCAAGCTTCCTAAGCCCGTTTCCCCGATGGTCAGGGTCAAGAGCACCAATGACAACGCGAGCCACTTTGACTGAAATCAGTCGATCTACGCACGACACTTTTGGGTCGCCGCGATTGAGGCAAGGTTCCAAGGTCGTGTAGATGGTCGCACCTTCAAGATCACCGCCGCTTAAGCTAGAAGTGAGGCGAAATTCTGCGTGCTGTCCGCTCTTCTTGCCTTTTTCCTCCACAGCAGTGCGACACGCAGTTCCCAATAGTTGACCGTGCTTTACGGCTACTGCACCAACCTTAGGGTGGGGTTTGTTATTCTCAGCCGTGCTGTGCTTGCCGGCTTCTATAGCCATCTCCGCAAAGCGGTAATCCAGTTCAGCTTGAACATCCGCGACTGTATTCGCGTTTTGAAATTGCGCACGGGTGCCATTGATGTAACCCTGGACCTGTGCTGTCTGGGCGTGCACAAACCGGACGGTGATATGGAGAAAGCTTTGGACAATTTCCGCTCTTGGATCGTCGGTAAGGATTGAGAACTTGGTTCCGGGTGGGAAACCATCGGGTCGTCCATCGCCGTGAAAGTTCACGAAGCCGGATAGATGTCCGTCATCTGTGGCGTCCAAATCCAGAACCACACGAAACGATTGACCGTAGAGGTTGTGTATTGTGCCCTCTTGATGAAGCTTCACTGTGCCCACTCCTCCGATACAATTCTGCACGATATTACCCTCATGAAACTGCCGAAGCTGTTACCTTCGCTGATCGCAGAGTACGAGGCGAGCACGACGTACTTTGTCCATTCGGACCACCTCGGCTCGACGCGACTGCTGACCAACCTGAGCCAGGGCGTCTACGATTCGATGGACTACGATCCCTTCGGTCGACAAACGTTGGGGGCTACCCCGGGACGAGCCACAAATTCACCGGCAAAGAACGGGATGCGGAGACCGGGCTAGATAACTTCGGGGCGAGGTACGCCGCGAGCAGCCTCGGACGCTTTATGACGCCGGACTGGTCGGCCAAGCCGCAGGGTGTTCCCTACGCTGTTCTTGGGGATCCCCAGTCCCTCAATCTTTACGCTTATGTGCGAAACAACCCGCTCTCCCGTACCGACCCGACCGGTCACTGTGAAAGTGGCGGGAAAAAGCAAGGCTTCTGGTGGTGTGTGGGTCATGCCTTCGGGATCAATGAGACGAAGGAAGAAGCCGCCGCTAGGATCGCGAAAGAGCGAAATTGGCTGGTCAACAATGTTGCGCAGAACAGCGGCCAAGTAAATGCTTTGCGTGGAGCATCTGCCTCCCAAGTTGATAATTTGTATCAGTTGTGGGACGAAGCTATTATCAAGGCTCAATGTCCGACTTTCTGGGGTTGTGAGACATACTCTCATGCAAGCGCCTTTCAGCGAGCCGAAAACGGTGCCTTGCTTTACCGGGGCGGGAACTTCAGTAACGTCCGGTCTAATGAGTACAAACTGGACGCTGACGGCAATGTCCGAAGCGTTGCGGACCCAACTTCTCGCGGCCCATCTTTGTTTGAGGACCCTGCCAAGATACCCCCTCGGTTCACTGAGATCAACCCAGTAACACAAGACATGCTTCCGCCGGAACTCGTGACAAAGCCATGGGGTCAAGCCGGACATTTCGAGGTTGTGCCACGCGAACCCGGGATGTCGCCTGGGCGATTCCTGGACCTGCTGCAGCGAATCTTGGAAGATCCCATCGAGGAGTGAGGATTTAGGATATGACTGAGCACACACAAGCGCTCGCGGTTCGAATTGTTCGGTTCGTCGATGATAGTTTCCCTGGCTGGGTGGAGTGTCAGTTCACCGACGCGATGGGCCGTCTCCACACCATCATTGACAAATACCCAACCTTCACTCCGAAGATGCTTGATTCTCAAAGCCAATACCCACAACCAGGCGAAATACAATGTGAAATTTTGAACCGAAGCCAGGATGATCGCGGCGAGGATTTGGTTCAAGTTAGAATGCCCGGCATCGAGTCTACGGAAGGGTTGTCGGAGTTCGTCGTGTTGTCCACGCAGGTGTCTCGTAGCCCTCAGACCGAACATCACACGGAATGATCGGGCACGGGGAGCGAGGTCCCGGATATGCGATTTGTACTTGTGATGCGCCTGCTACAGTTATGATGCACTTCGGGAGCGTGCTCATTCAGCGTGCAGCAGCAGCCTCGGTAGGTTTATGACGCCAGAGCGGGCAGCGAAGCCTCCAACCGTTCCTACGGAAGCTTCGAGGGAATGCTGGAAGAGCGCCCGGTGCTTTACTTGTGAGCCGTTACCTCCGCGAATCCACAGCAATCTTCTTCATCGTCGAATGATACAGTCGATCGATCTCGCTATCGTCGAGGATCTCCAACTCTTCGGCGCTTGGTTGCTCCTCATGTCGTTCGCTTCCCTGCCCTAATAATCCTAACCGCATCGCATCTCTTTCTGCGGCCTGACATGCGGCCCATGCTTCGTCGAGGATGCGAGCCGTAGGTATGCGGTCAGCGACGTACTCCTTGAGGCCTTTTCCGCTATTAGACTGCCCTTCTGCCCTCCGCCGGGAGCGAAATTTTGAAAATCAGTGGCGGAAAATCATCGGCACACGGCGCTAACCCCGCCTCATGCACGATCAATCGCCTGTAGTAGCACACTGGACTGCGGTATTACAATCCGTGCAGTCCGACGGAGGAGGAGCGAGTGTTATTTCTGATTCTGAAGGCGATCGCTAGTGTACTGGCAGCTTGGTACGGCGTGTATGCAACTGTGACCGATTTCCACGAAAAGCGCGATGGGATCGAAAGACTATCGAAAGCTGGGAAACAAGGAATATCCTTTCTCGTAATGGTCAGTTTATTTGGAATATGCGTCGACGTGTGGAAGGAATGGCACGAACACGAGAATGAAGCTGCGGGTCAAGAAAGTACTAAACAAACGGCAGCCAAGCTGGAGAATGTTCTATTGGAGGCGCGACGAGCAGGGGATCCAATTGAGCAAGATTTTAAGCTTACGTTCGGCTTTAGGGTCGACGGCGATCAGAGTATCGTTCGGCATTACATCCACCGAGTCGCTAAAAGTACCGAACACGATTTTCACTTCGATGAGTTCTCTGCGAAGTTTCCAGTCGCGAATATAAAGAGTGAGGCCTCACTTTCGGAGCTAGCGCATTTTGATGGAATTGACATCAATTTCTACAAGGGCGCGGTCGATACATCTTCCGGGGGGCTGTTCTCGCTTCATTTCGATTGCAGCGGACACAAAAAACTCGACATCGTCCGCCCAGGCATTAATGGGCAGCGGACCATCTATATCGAGTGTGAAGTGGACACAACAGGAATGCCGACCAAGGATTTCCAAAGCTACCGCGACATGGATGGGTCCAACGTTTTTATCCAAGTGTCTACAAAAGAAGGAAAGCAGAAAGAAGATCCCGATGCAGCAAAGAACGATTTCAATATTAGTTTCAAGGCGCCTGAGGGTGAGGAACTCAAAGACTTTGATTTCGAACCATCGATCGGAAGGTTACTGTCAAAGAAGAGACGATTGTGCGAGCTCTCAGATCCAAATCGGATAAGCTGCGGCGAGTCGCCCGGATTAAACATCCTCGCGTGCTACTCGGCGAAGGTCAAATGTGATTAAGGGACGATCCACACCGCCGACTGCATTGTGATTACGGAAACGGCGACAGGCTCGGTGTAAGAAGTGGTCCGGATCAGCCTACAAGGACGTGGAAGGCTGCGAAACCCCTCGAAACCCCTGTAAGGACAGGAAAGGATAAAGGATAAACGGGCTGTGACAGCGGGCTGGGATTTTCGGACTCTTGGGTCGCACCATTACCTGACGGTTCAAGTTCCTTCAAGAGTGTTCACGGACGAGACGTTCGACCTCTCCATTAGAGGGTATTTGACACGGGCAACGGCATCACCTTAATCAGCCCGTCGTCTACGCCTCATCGGCTCCTGAGACTCCAACGCAGACTTTCGATTTCTACTTTTCCTTCTTTCGGCGACGAATCGCTCCAGTTCCTCTTCCTCAATGAGCACTCGCCTCCCAATCCGCACAACTTTGAGGTTGCCTTCTCGGATGTCCTTCCTTACAGTCCAATGGGAAAGCCCTAGAAGGCCCGCTGCTCCCTTCACACTCTTCAATGCCCGCATAATTCTTCGTCTCCTTTCGAGTATTCACGCGCGTGGTGTAACAGCCCATAAAAAGCAAAAGCGCCGAGAGGGAACTCTCGACGCGTGAACAACCAGCGATCCAGACCAGATATCGTGTCGCTATGACGAATTGTTAGCGATCATCGCCTTCATCCCCTCCGTACGCGCGTATAGATAGCGCAACGCACACTTCTCCGTACATGTAGCCTTACGTACTAGGGCTCATACTCGGTCACCTGTAAAGCAAATCCTTCTTCAGCTAGCTAGCCGGACCGAACCCCAGTGGTCCTGCCTGGGGCGGATGAACCCGGATTTCTGGCCCCACAAAAGATTTGATGGCAGGCTCATGGCAAAAGATGCGCGGAATTAATACATTTTTTATTTAAGTATACCGTTTAGGTATAAAATCCTATTCTGCAAATGAATTCCAAAGTCAAAGGCGGCCAAGAGACCTCGATTTTTGAGACGAGAGATGTTCTCCTGCTCACTGGAATTCCGAGTATTTACCTCAACAAGTTCATTGAGTACAGATCATTTGGAATAGCACCCTCGATCCGCAAAGGTTCTGGGCGAGGTAGCCGTCGTCTGTTTTCGACCAACGATGTGCTCGGAATCGCGCTGGTGTGGACTCTCTTTCGACTCGGACTCCGGTCTAAATTCATTGGGCAGGTGCTTGCGAAGGCAAGGGCAATACCAAGTCTGGAGGGCCTAGCCACAGACGCCGCAACCTCAATTGCACAAAGTTGGGGATCAGATCATGAAGGTCCTCATGTGCTGGTCATTCGTCGCTGGTTAGGACAAGAGCCAAAAAAGGGCCGTGAATTGCGAGTCTTTCTGGAAGACCCCGACTACGAGGCTCAAAGTTCAGACTTTTATGCCGAGGTCATCATTCCAGTTCACCTGATCTTCGGCGAGGTTCAAACGAAAATTCAGAAATTTGGATTGAAAGCGAGGCCTTGAAAAGATGTCACTCTACAAACGCGGCAAGACCTGGCACACAGATTTCACGGTGAACGGCCAGCGATTCCGGCAAAGCTTGGACACTACAGACTGGCGGGAGGCGCAATCGAAGGAGAAAAAGCTGATTGCAGATGCCGAGGCGGGTAAGCTGTCAGCAACGAAACAGGAGTTCGCTCGGCTGAAGTTTCGTGAGGCAGCTCAGCAATTTTTGGACGATCGGAAGCCGCGCCTCGCCGCGTTGAGCGTGCGGACCGAAAAAGAGCGTGCAAAAGCTCTCAATCAGAAATTCGGGGATTCGCAGGTTCGCCACATAACTTCGGAGGACATTCTGGCGCACATACGTGAGCGGAAAGCAAAGGGCATTTCCAATGCAACGGTCAATCGTGAACTTGACATTCTCAGAGGCGTTCTGAAGAAGGCTAAACGCTGGCACTTCTTTTCGGACGACGTTCATCCCCTGCCCTTGCGGCAGAAAGTGGGTCGCGCTCTTCTGGCGGAAGAGAAACTGAGACTGCTGAAAATCGCAGCAAGCCGGGAGGAGTGGCAGACGGCTTACTATGCAGCAGTGCTCGCCCTGAATACAACGATGCGGGGATGCGAGATTAAAGGTCTACGCTGGCGCGATGTGGATCTGTTGGATCGGGTCCTCACAGTTCAGCGAAGCAAGACGGAAGCTGGAGAAAGGGTTATACCGCTGAACGCGGATGCATACAACGTAGTTCTGAGTCTGTACCAGCGTGCGAAGAAATTGGGGGATGTGCTCCCGGATCACTACGTGTTCTTCGCGTGCGAGCATGGCCACGTTGACCCCAAGGTTCCACAGAAGGGCTGGCGGACCGCCTGGCGCAATCTGACGCTTGCGGTGACATGTCCTATTTGTGGGTTGCTTCAGGCTCCGAGTGACAAATGCATAGGGGATAAATGCGAATCAAGCCTCAAAGACGTAACAAGCCCGATCAAAGGTTTACGCTTCCATGACTTGCGCCACCATGCAATCACGGAGCTAGCCGAGTCTCAGACGAGTGATAGCACGATTATGGCGATTGCCGGCCATGTGTCCCAAAAGATGCTTGCGCACTACTCGCACGTCCGCTTGCAAGCGAAGCGAGTAGCGTTGGATGCTCTGTCCATGAAACGACCTCAGAGGGCCGTGCCGAAGAGTGAAACGACTGGTCACGACACAAAGCATGTCACAAATCAGGAAAAAGGGCCTGAGCAGGTTGCGCAAGTGATTGAAAAGATGGTGGAGCTAGTCGGGATCGCAGCACATCCCCATGTTGATACAGCGTAAGTTATTGAAACTGCGTTCGGCCACAATGCCCAAATAGGGCACAATAACCGGTCGGTTGTACAAAAATTGTACAAAAATATTCGCGCGATTCAAGAGAAAACTGCCCGCGATTACTGTCTGTTTTCACGCGTCAATCACTCCACGATTCCGAGTCGGTTGTACACGAGTCTACGAAAACGCCGAAAACTTGCAAAAAGAAATACGCCAACCGACTATTCACCCTTTTGACCTCAAAGTCCCAGCCAACGTGCATCGCTCATGCTCTAACGGGAGCGCATCCACCACTCGTAATTCGGATCATCTTCTGCCGGACGGAAGCGAGCACGGGCCTCAATCTTGCCGAGTGCCGCAGCTATTTCTGCGTCCGTCTTTCCATTTCCCCAATCCTGCATAACTGCGCTGGTCGTGATCACCGGTGCTCCTAGCTCAGTCGCGAATCTCTGGCCTTTTCTGTCATCAATCACGACCGCCCATTGACGGCTGCTTGCCAGCGCCAAGCACATTGCTTCACCGTCATCCAGCGAAGCGGCATACGTAACGAAGATTTCTCTCTCAGCATCCGATGGTTCACATTCTGAGAAGATTCCATCTTCGATCCATTGACCTGGCCTTAGCTCCTCAACCTGTGCTCCATCGGCGGAGCGAATGTAGAGGCACTCCTGTTCCACAATTGAGCGACAAATGTAGCAGTTCGGGCTGATGTGCTTCACAACCTCCCCGAGCAGATCTGTGGCGGCGAGATTGATGAGCGTGCTTGAATCGACGATAGCGGCGGTTTGCGTGAGCACTCGAAATTAGCTCTCTACAAGACGCTTTCCGAGGTCTGATTCGTACCGAGCAAATCCTTCCTCTTCCGAATGGAGCGGATCGGTATGACGCTGAACCTCTTCCCTTGCAGTTAGCCTGTCCACACGTAACAGGCGCGCGAGCTCGCCTTCAGTGATCATCCCCTTTCTAAATGCATAGACCGCCATCGTCACATAATGACGTGGCATACCCTCCACGACAGCAGCTTGGGGACTGAGATTGAGCATCTCCTGGGCACGGCGTACTTTGAAACCTTCTTCTTTCAATCTCTCCCAAGTCCCATAGGGTAGGCGTTTCAGGGCTTCCAATCTTTTGATGAGGGCTTGAACCGAGACTTGATAGAAGTTTGCGAGTTCAACAAAGTGAGCAAGTGTAATTCCAGATGGCAGCGAACGATGAAGCTCAGTGATTCGTCGATTAAGCCCCGTGGCGGGCATGAGGAAACACTCTGCAAACCCATCCGCCAACCGCTCACGCGCACTCAATCTCCTTTTTTCAAACAGAAACGTAACCTCTGGCTGAAATCTTGCCGTTAGAAAATGTCCGTATTCGTGGGACAGAGACCAGTTTCGCCGATCAGCTGGATGATCAAGATTGATCGCAATGCAGGCCCCTAGCGGTTCGTTATAGGCGAATACTCCAGCGATCTTGCTGGGCATTTTGAAATAAAAGATGCGAATGCCGACCTGATTTGCAAGCCTGTCCCTGAGATCAGGCGCGGGACCGTCACCCATTCCGAGGCGTGCTCGTTCTGCATTGGCCACGTCTTCGGCGATTTGTTCCCAAGTCGCTCCGGCTGTTTCGTATGGAGGCGGGTAGAGGCGAGGCGCGGTCATGCCAGTAATACGTTCAAGCTCTGCGAAATCCTCTGCCCTCTTTTGCAGCTCGATTCCGACCGGCTCAACAGTTTCGTCATACTCTTGCGTAGCCCGAAACTGTGGCACAAAGCTCTCCGTCACGGTCTTGCGGCTCACGAAGTCAGAAACAGGACGATTACAAATCTTAGCGAAGCGAACCAGTTCATTCGCTGAAATTCGGCGCTCGCCTTTTTCGATGGCTACTACAGTCGTTCGCGCAACACCAAGGGCGTCCGCGACCTGTTGTTGTGTGAGCCCTGCCGCTTTTCGTGCATCTTGCAGCCGGCCACCTAGTACCCTCGGGTCTAACTGCTCCAGAATGCTTTCCATTTGATCCCCATGCACTTTCGGTTATGCAGCAATTCTCGTTGGCAGGTTTTTGAGTGCGCCAAAATCGAACCACTCGCTCACATGTTTGCGATACAGGCGTCTCAGATTTTCCTGCAACCCTTGGGCCGGGTTTCCTAGTGCAAGTTCAGCCAGGACGAGCTGCAATTCTGGAAACTCAATAACCAAGCGTTTCCACTCCGCTCCCTCGGAAACGCACGGACGTAGACGAGATGCTTGCCAAGTCATGGACGCCAGTCCCCTCAACTGGCGACGATTAGGATGCCAATCCGCGCTGAGGCAGTCATTCAGGTAGTTCCCGTGGTCGAAGCTTGAAAGATGCGCGTCCTCCAAGGCTAACCGGCGCAGCAAACAAGAAGTGCAGAAGCCGCAATGCTCGCCTCTTCGAGTCAACCCGTCACAGGAAAACGTGTTAGCGATACCTTCCGCTGCATGGCGTACTGATTTTTCTTGGCACATTTCGGCCTTGGTTAGAAATATGGACCGGTTCTCGATCGAAAAGGGTTTGCCGCGAAGACGGGACACAAGGGTTGCGATATTGCGGAGAGTTCTCGGATGCATAGCCCGCGTGTTGTCGATTCCCACCTGACTGAGGTCAAAGGGAAGATTGATGGCCCCGATTCCGTTTTCGTATACGTGCACGGAATCGGACTCAGCGGTGAGCGCAACAACTGCCCCGAGCAACAGGAAAACAAAGGCTCGCGTTCGGCGGGTCGGCTCCTGCAACATCTCCGTCGCTCCGGCCATGGAATACTGGACAGACACATGCGTACCCAAACGTCCGAATCGTGAGCACAAATATTGAAATTGGCGGCGTTGCAATCCCTTCTGAATGTTGTTCGGCGAACCAGAAACGCAGACGAAATGCCGCTCTGGGTGTTGGTCAAATTGGATTGCCGTTCCAGCGTACGAATCCAAGCCCCCACTGAAGAGGCCGACATCAACATTGGTGGGCACGTATCGTCCGAAGAGATGTTGTTGGCTATCAGACTTTCTGCCAACCTCTCGCTTCACAAAGGTGAATTGCCACGAATCCTGAGTGAGAAAAGAAAGTGCTTCCTGGAGATCGGACTTAATCAGATCATCGTTCCATATTTCAGGCTCGCGGACTGCAATTGCCATCTCAAAACTTCGATGTACCGGCGTCCGGGTCTTTCCGACGAAGCGTTCCCGGAGCGCCAAGCGATCTGCCATGTGCGCCGCAACAGCTACATCTAATGCGTCGGCAAGAACCGGCTCCACAACGGTTGAGAATTCTCTCGCAATCGATTCGTCATTTATCACAAATCTGACGGGCTGTTCTGGCATGACAAACTCTTGTTTTTGCGTACCCGAAGACCACTGTATGTGGCCCGGAGCAGAAAAATCGAAGTTGTATTCCATCGTGCTATTCATTGCGTATCTCCAGATCGACTGGCAAAGGCTTGTGCAAATCTTCGACGGTGAGTTCCTTGCGGACTACGCGTTTTCGCGGGGCACGGACGTGGCTCATCTCGCGATCCTCGGTCAATTGTTTACCTAGATCCTGCCCGGTCTTGCAGACTTCTTCTCGAAGAGTCGTCTCAAATTTGACTTGCTCCTCGATAGTTCGTCCCGTTTCTTTTGTCACTTTGTCCCGGACGATTCCGATGCATTGGCTTTCAGCCACTTCCCAACTAAGTTCACTCCCAAAGTGTTTCGCGACATCCTCTCGCGTGACTTTGGCTCTTTCTGCATCGAGCCGGAGAAAAGTTTTTAGAGCTGAACGTTGTGCAAATTGAGCAGACTCGGCAAACTTGCTGCTTGCGACCAAGGTGTCGAGTTTCCCGGTTAACTTTGTCGAACCCGATAGGACAGACTCGGGTGGCATCAAATTAAGCACGGGTGCTGACAGCGCTTCGTGAACAGCATTGACGAAATGGCTGTAGGGAGTCTCGTTGTTTTTCCTGAGATAAGCAGCGACACCAGTCAAGACACACTCAGCCACGAGAGGAGCGCCGGTCTTGCTCGTTAAAAGGCGGTAGACTTTCCGCCAGCCCTTACCCCTCAACTTCCATTCAAAACGATCTCCATCGGGCATCGTATTTCCCCTTGGCCCGATAATGCGCCTGATACCTGACATTGTCAACATAATAATATGAAATTGTTAAATAATGTCAGACAAAGCCAAATCCCAAGAAACGCTGGTGTGCGGTTAAGCTATTGATAAATAGACTTCTATCGTATTTTATTCCTGGGGTGGTTGTAGGCCGTGTCAGGCCTGGGCCAAGGGAGCACGAGGGGCGCGGCCAGAGCGCCCCTCGAAAATTTTGGGCAATGAAAGTGCCCGGCCTGAGCCGGGCACGTTGAGAACTTGCATGAATCTAGCTTTAGGTGTCGCCTTTCTGCTGTCTGACGAAGGCTTCCAGAAAACCTTGCGCCTTGAGATTTGCGTCCCAAATGTGAGCAAAGGCATTGTGTTCACGCTTTAGTTTGGCGTTCAGGAGGGTTCGGCCCTCCTCAACAAACGTGGAATACTGCTCGATGCCAGCATAGTCATTCCGCCAGTAGTAGGGCACGAGGTTCATTCCTTTGCCAGATTCCTCCGCCTCAAAGATCATTTCGGGATCGCGCATCAAGTCGCCGTTCTGTTCTCCGTAGTGAGCCACGGAGATTGCCGGCAGACCGTTCGGGCCGCGCTCCTGCGTATCTTCGATGACGAGAGTCATCCACGGTTCGTTTTCGATTCGGATGTGAAATCCTGCTTGCAGAGGGGAGGCAAGTTCCAAGATCATGGCAACGGTTTTCATTGCAGCACCTCCGTCGCTGGGGTGCTCACCGCATCCTTGGGGCTGATCGCCCCAAGGATAACGGTAGACGTGCGCTGTACTACTTCCAAACTCTCTTTCAGAAGGTTAGCATCCCCATGATAGAGCTGGATGTAGTCACTGGAACCCGTTCCGGTCTCAAGTCCCAGAGCATGACAAACCACGAAGGCCACAGCCTCGGCTTCGGTTTCCCGCACGGTCTTGGTTGTCAGAGTGCGACGCTCTGCCCTGTGCAACATCTCGTGTGCCAGCTCATGCACAAAGGTCGCCAGTGTTTCGGACGGCTCCATCTCTGGCAAAATGCGAATCAGGCCGCCGTAGGACATGCCCCTTGCGGGTGCAATCTTGTCGGAATATTCCAGCTTGATTCCTTGGGCAGTCGTGAAGTCGGCCAATTTGTCGAGCTTGTCGCCAACGTCGCCCTTGAACGTGCTACCGAGTTCCGGCAGTTCTGCGCCTTCGGTCTGGCCAACATCGAACACATACACGGCACGAAAGCCCACTAAACGCGGCTCTGGCTTGTCGGTTCTGGCGTCGCTCTGCTGGCTCTGGTCGCCGTCGCTGGCATTGCGTTTGTAGCCAATCATCGGGGCAAAGATCATGATTCCCTTTTCCCCGCGTCTCACTCTCCGGCCCAATTCGTTCCACGACCGAATCCCTGCAACCCTCGTTGCTGTCGGACGCTGACTGGCAATCAAGAGAATGTTCTGAAAACTGTAGTTGTGAAATTGGGACATCGCTGTAAGGTAAGTAGAGAGTGCGTCACTCTGTCCGGCTTCCAAAGCCTTGACCAGTGCATCAATGCTGGCCTTAACGAGTTCCTGATTGTTTTTTGTTTTGCTTGAATCCTTCAATAACATTTTTAATCCCCTGTTCCGCCGGGTAGGCTGTTTTTGTCTTTCACTTGAGCGGCAGCGAGACAAAAACAGATACCGGCGGACACGGGGAAAAACGCAGCGCAGCGAAGGGTGGCAGGGTGCGGGCGTCGGCGCGGTGAGTGCCAAAATGCTGTTGGTTTTTGTTTTGGCGCGAAAGCGGCGCTTAGACCCCGTGACCGTCCGAGCCGTGGCCGAACGGCGACTACCCGAGCGCAGCGCAGTGAAGAAAAAGACGCGACGCCTACCGCAAGCTTCTTACTTTCCGTCCACGATGTTGCTGACTGGTCGAGGGAATTGTTGATTGACCATTAACCGGTTTTGATTCGGACTCGGCATTGACCGAAGGAGCCCTGGCCGAAGGGCGTACACGAACAATGCAGTGGAGTAATGACACGAAGGCATCTCGCGGTGGACCAATCTGGATGGCGGACGATCTATTGCAGAATACCAGTGGGGATCAGGAGAGCCTGTACGGAATCTCCAAACTTCTTCGCTTTCACGAGAACCGTACCACCAGTCCAACGTGCGCCTTCGGAGCTGCTCCAAGAAGAGAGTTCCTCAATCGCCTCTGCGTAGGGCGTCCCTTCATGAAAGACTCGGTACACTACCGATTTCGGGGGAACACGGAAGTTCGGAATTGTCCTGATCCCCATCTTGCGAGCGGCATCGTTCGGGGTCACGTGCACGGCGCGAAGCACCGGCGGAGGAACCACCTTGAAAGAGAAGCTGTGCTGCATTGGATTCATTTGCCCCGCTTTGTAGGCGAGCCGAGCGTCAAGCAAGATGCATGGTTTTGGCCATGCCTTGCTGATTCCAAGCAAAGCGGAATGCCGGCTTGCGGAAGGGCAAAGTTTCTGGCGGAGTTCTTCAATGCGTTCAAACGAGATTTCACCCTGGGCGTGGGAGCGAACCATCTCTGGATAAAACGCAAGAGTTCCGGCGATAACATCCACCAAGGCTTCTTCCGGACTCTTGGGCTGATCGGCAACATGTGTTCTGCGAAAGACCAGACGACTCTGGTCAGTAAGAATGAGGAGATGAACGAGTTCGTGCCATTTCGTGTAATACGCCTTGTATTTGTTCTCGCCGCGGCAGTCGATGACGGAAACATAAGCAAGATCCCAGGGCTGAGCGCTAAGACGCTTCAGCGTAATTCCTAATACGTCTCCATCCAGTTCTTTGTGGATGCTCACAAAGCCGGCTTCCTTCTTATTCAAGAACTCGGCGCGAACCTGTTCCAAATCTTGATCGGTGTGTATTTCACGGAATTCGGTGCGGAGCTTATTGGCGACGATTCCAAGCAGTTCCACCGGGTTGGCGCACTTAGGAAAGTCGGCGAGAAATCGCTTCACCTGTTTGTGGCAGTAGCTGATGATTTCAGCGACAGGATCGTCGGACACTTTCAAGTTCAAATCGGACGCCAAGGTCCGAATCATCAAGTTGTTGTTGAGTTTTGCCATCACCCAAAGACCTCTTTAATCGCTTTGTGAAATGCAATCCAGTCGGAAACATTGAATTGTTTAATGTCCTTGTTGCTTCGACGCGCAACTACAGATTGATGGGCGTTGAGAAGCTCAACAGTTTGTGGGTAAGTGAGATTGAGCTGGTGTGCGGCCTCAGAAAGCGACGGTGGGATGATTACTGGTTCACGAGCGATTGTCTCGTCGGTGGTGGATTCACCCTTGAGGAGATAATCAACCGATGTGCCTAAGGAATTCGCGATCCGAAGCAAGTACTCAGAGCTGATGTTTCGCTTGTTGTTTTCTACGTCACTCAAAAAACCTTTACTGATCTCCGACATTTCTGCCAGTCGGTCCTGCGTTATGTGGCGGTGTTCCCGAACATCACGAATCCTGTCGCCAACACTTGGCATTTCACCTCCCGTATTTGGGCTGAATTGTAACGCGAATACTGTTCGCAAACAATAGCTCGAAGGGCCTTGACAGCCATCTCGCTGTTCGCTATACAATACTTAAATTCGCTATTGCGAAGTTCTCAAAATGGGCAGTGGAGGTTTTGTGGGGCCAAAACAGGAATCAAAGGGAATTCATACATCACGCACCTTGGGGCCTGATGAGTATTCGGATCTATGGGATTCGATCCATGTGCCGTCGGAATTGAAGGAGTCCTTGTTGTGCCAGTCACTTGTGACTTTTACCCTCCGGCCCAAGGTTAGCAGAACCGTGATTCCCCTTCACGGAGTCATCTTGTTAGTTGGAGAACCCGGTACGGGAAAAACATCATTGGCAAGAGGACTCGCTTCCAAGACAGCGGGGCTCCTGAAGGCGAAGAAGCTGTCGTACCTGGAGGTCGAGCCGCATTCATTGGGTAGCTCCGCGCTTGGTAAAACGCAGAAAGCTGTGACGGAACTCTTCGGGGAGACGATTGCAGAATACGCCCAAGGTGGCCCAACATTTGTGTTACTGGACGAGGTGGAAACGCTCATTGTGGCCAGAAGCAAGTTGAGTTTCGAGGCCAATCCTGTAGATGTGCATCGAGCGACAGACGCGGCTCTGGTGCAACTCGACTACCTTGGAGATGCATTTCCGAACCTCCTTATTGTTGCAACGAGCAATTTTCCCCAAGCAATTGACGCAGCTTTTCTTTCACGTAGCGACATGATTTTGTCAGTTCCTCTACCGGACAAGGGGGCGTGTCACGAAATAATCTGCGACGCTCTCAAGGGTCTTTCAAAGAGCTTTGCGAGGGTCAAGGATTTATTGCAGTCTCGGGAATTGACTGAGATTGCGGAAATTTGTGTGGGAATGGATGGCCGCCAGATCCGCAAGATGATCGCTGCTGCCTGCACGTTCAGCCGCGATACCGCGGCAGACCCGAATAAGTTGAGCATCGCAGACCTTCGGCGTGCCGCTGAGAAGGCGCTGCGGGAAAGAAAGAAGGTAGCTACGACATGACAGTCATTGCACGCAAGATCATATCGGTTCCTGAGCGTACCGCCACCGAAACATGGAAGGTCATTTCCCAGCTCCTAGCCCAAGATTCGGGTTCTGAAGCGGCACGGGAACTGGCGTCAGTAGCCGGGATTGCCAGTTCTCTGATAACGCGTGAGGCAATGACTTCGCCAATGGTGCTTTACGGATCAGGGCCGCGAGTACGCCTTTACTGTTTGTACAACGAGGATGCTGTTGAAGGCGACGGAGCGAGTGAGTCTAATTTGCCGTTTGATGCGACCTCGGGCGACTGGAGGTTGTCTTTGCCGTGCCCTGAGGACGATTTGGCTTGGGTGCAGAGTGCGCTTAGCGCCAAGAGCAAGAGAATCTCGGCACGGGACATGGACACCCTAGTTGACGAAGACGATGCCAACGCTGACGAAGACGCCGCGGCCTCGATTAGCGCTGTGGATTTGGAGGCCTTCTTTAAGTCATGAGCACATTCGTAGCAGTCAACACATACACCCATTCCGTCACATATGTCACGGACAATATTCTCCGCAGTCTTCAAGACATCGTGAAGCTGAGCGGGCTGAGTCCGAGTCAGATTTCAGATGATTGGAACACCTTGGAGCGCGGGATCAAGGTCTGGATTGATTCCCGTCATCTGGAGACGATTGTGTTGGAAGTCTACAACCCCAAAACAGACGATTTGATTGGACGGTGGGATATCGAAATCTCCTATGACTGGAACGGCGACAACGGTCGATTTTGGGTTGATACCGACCAAATCCGGGCGGCTATTAAGAAAGCGGGGGTTTGGCCGAGCGAGAGTAAATACAGGGTTGTCTGTTGCACCAAGACCGGGGCCGCCGATGTCAGCGGATGGTCGTCAACAAATTTACGGTCCACGTCGGGGATGATCAGGCAAAGTCTTGGAACCACGATTGAGCATAACGGTCTTGCCGCCGGAGCGAGCTACTACAGGAAGAAGGCCTAGACGATGTTAACGATTGATGAAGCTTTTCGAAAATTCAAGAGCCGCCTCGAATTGAATGAGAAAGAGCAGAAGAACGCCTCCGCTCGCCACAACGAAATTCGCGATCACCTGCGCGCCAGTTTTGAACTGGATGATGATTTTCTCACCGGATCTTATAAACGGTACACAAAGACGAAGCCGTTGAAAGACGTGGACATATTCTGCGTTCTTGGGAGCAAGGAAAAGCATTATCGCAATGAGCATCCGTCGAGTGTTCTTGGAGCGTTCGAGAAGGCGCTCGCCAATAAATATGGCGCTAAAGCAATTGCGGTGCAGCGCCGTTCTGTGACTGTGGATTTCGGAGTCGTCGTGGATGCTGAGGACAACACTGACTATCGCGTCGTCAGTATGGATGTGGTCCCGGCGTTTGCGTGTGGGAAGGATTACGAAATCCCTGACAAGCAAAGTGGTAAGTGGATCAAGACTAACCCAAAAATCCATGCAGACAAGGCCATCGAAGCCCATGAGGCGTATGGCGGAGAGTGGAAGGGACTAGTGCGGATGTTGAAGTATTGGAACAACCATCATGGCAAGCCGATTAAGCCGTCCTTCCTCTTGGAAGTGATGGCTTTGGAGTGCCTACACCCGCCATTCAACGGTCGGTTCGATTATGAGTTTCAATCCGCTTTCACAACGTTGGCCGACCGAATATTTAATACCTGGGAAGATCCAGCAAGATTAGGACCCCCGGTGAGCGACATGATGAGCCAAGGCGAGAAGCAGGCAGCCGCAAATGCGTTAAAGTCGGCGTCGCGGGCAGCTACTTTGGCGATCGATCTCGTTCGCCAAGGCAAAAATGGGGAGGCGCTCCAGGCCTGGCGATCTCTGTTCGGTCCAAAGTTCCCGCTGTCCTAACTGTGAGGTCTCCACAGAAGTGGAGGCTGACCATGGACGTTTTGAACGTAAGGTGCAGGAGTATCTAAAATGAGCACATGGTCTCTGTCAAATCTCTTGGCTGGATTGCATCTCGACATTGAACGCCGGTTGGCGACGGCGCGGCAAACATTTGCTCATCCGGGCACGAAGGGCAGTGCAAGCGAGCATGTCTGGCTTGAACTGCTGCAAACGTACCTTCCCCGACGCTATCACGCCGAGACCGCGCATGTTGTGGACAGCAATGGTGTCTTCAGTGAACAAATTGACGTTGTTGTATTCGACCGGCAGTATTCGCCTTTTATCTTCAACTACGAGGGCCAAGTCATTATTCCAGCTGAAAGTGTTTATGCAGTGTTCGAGGCAAAGCAGATTATTGATGCGGGCCAAGTTGCATATGCGCGTAAGAAGGTAGCGAGTGTTCGTCGGCTCTATCGGACAAGTCTCCCCATTCCGCACGCGGGAGGCACTTATCCGCCCAAACCGTTGCCATACATCTTCGGTGGACTATTGACATTCGAGAGTGACTGGAAACCTGCCCTCGGTGAGCCTCTTAAAGAAGCTCTCAAAGGCGATTTGGATGAACGGCTAGATATTGGTTGTGTGGCTGCTCACGGAACCTTTGGCTGTGATGCAGAGGGTTGCTACATCATCACGCCCGAGGGAAAACCGGCGACGGCGTTCCTGTTGGAACTGATAGCCCGTCTCCAGGCGAGCGCAACGGTGCCGATGATCGACGTTCGAGCTTACGCCAAATGGCTGGCTAGCTGAATACGGATGGAGGTGTCCGTATGGGTTCTCAATTTCCAAGCCTCAGTTAGAGCGCTTCGGAATCGAGTTGTTGTTCCTCTCCAAAATCTCCAGCACATCCTTAGGATGCCGGGAAACGTCGGACACCCACTCGCCAAATCCGCCGTACCCATTGACGGCCCTGATCCATTCTGCCAGAAATTCGCGTTTGGTTTGGTTCTGCTGGTCATCCTGCCCCTTCACCTCCAGGATGAGTGTTCTGCCATTGGTCAGCTTAACTAGATAATCCGGTCTGAACTTGTGAATTATTCCTTTGAATGAGTACGTAATCTCGAAACCAATGTGGTCGTTCTTCACCCAAGCGCGCACGTTGTGATTGCGATCCAGTTCAAGAGACTCATTCGCTTCCCATCGGCTGTCGTAGACACACATATTGATGTGTGAGCGCTTGGTGTGCTCGCACGCTTTCCCGCTGTACCAGGGCAGCATGTCGCCCGTGGCGCGAATGGGCCTCTCAGTATCGAAAACTGGTTCCAGAGTGAGGGCGTTTTCAAAGCGAATTGCCTCCCACAAATGCTGAACGACCTTCGTCATGTTTAGCGTGATGACAATCCTTCGCCGTTTGTCATCTTCGTTAAACAGCGGCGGATCGACGATGACCCTTCCGCTCTCGATGTACTGCTCCACCAAGCGAACGAGTTGCGCCAGCAAATATTCGCGACTGCCTTTCCACTTTGGCGCCATCTGGTCATAAACCTCGCTCGCGGTCTCAAATACGATGCGCTGCATTCGGAAGCGCTGCGCGAGGCCGGCAAGATCAATTTCCTTCAGTTTGGTGAAGTCCGGCTTCCCGTCGATCATCGGCGCGAGCTCAGCTATGTTGGGCGTCTTGTAGGTATCCAGTACTAGACGGTTCACCTTTTCAGGGGTCAGCTTGAGTTGCGGTCGATATTCGTGGTCGATTCGAATCACGTTCGGCCAAGTCATCTCGTACTGCGCCCGTCGCTCGGGCAGAGGCTCGATTCTGGTTTTGCCTTTCGCCGGAGGCGGGGGCGGAGCATCGGCGCTGCCTTCGTGAGGGAGAAATGTGAATGGTACGCCGAAGATGTTGACGTACTCTGGCTCGAATAACCCCGTTTCCGCGTTCACGTCATAGGACGTTCTACGCAGGCCGCGACCCACTACCTGCTCGCATAGAAGCTGAGACGTAAACGCCCGCAACCCCATAATGTGCGTGACTGTCTTGGCATCCCATCCCTCGGAAAGCATTCCCACGGAAATCACGTTCTGAATCCGCTCGCCGGGTTGGCCTTCGCGCCCGATTGTGTCCACGGTCTTGCGTAGGTGTTCGGCGCGCTCTTTCTTGGTGAGCTTCTTTTTTGGCGCATCACCGTCTTCTTCCGCCACATCCTCGCTGGCTTCTTCGTCCTTTTCTTCTGTTGCTACGGGTTCGACTAGAAGCTCAGAAGGTTCGTCTTGCGATTCCGCTTCGTCCAGGACCTTGGAATCTATGTGCAGAATCTTGTCGGGATCGCAAAGTTCCTCGATGCGTATCCGCTTGTGCTCAAATGCGTACTGCACCCGTGCTGCCGTATGGGTCAGGTTGGTGACAGTAATCATGACTGGCGGGGCATTGACGCCATCCTCTCGCCACCTCTTTGCTGTTTCCAGCCAGTCTTTTCCGAGGAAGTAATATCCCATGCCAACAAGATCGGGGAGTGGAATGTGCGGCTCTACCTTCCGGTTCAGATCGGGCTTCACTTCAGGATCGGTGTAGATGTGGTAAAACTTCGACTTGTACTTGCTGGTCTGTTCGCCGTCATCCCGCACCACTACTCGCGGCGTTTTTACGAGTCCTGATTCGATGGCGTCGTTCAATCCGAAGTCGCTGACGATCCAGCCAAATAGAGTCTCTTCGCCGCTCTTGCGTCCTGTGGGGGCGAACGGCGTCGCGGTTAGGTCATAGCACATCAGAATTCCGCGGGCGCGGTGGATGCGGTCTAGGCCGCCAACCCATTTTGTGGCTTCCTTCAATTCATCTTTGGAGACTCCCGCAATTTTCACTTTCGGTGGCACCCGCCAGGCGTGATGGGCTTCGTCATTGATGACCAGAATGTTCTCGGCGGTGTGCATCTCGCCGAGCACCTCGCGGACGTAAGCCTCATCGCTCAGTGGTCCTCGTTTGTCCACGCTGCGCCTCTTGCTAAGCTGGTCTTCGCTCTCCCAGTCCAGCTTGTGCCAGTTGCGCACCTGCACGCGGCAAGTCTGCCCCTGTCGCAGCTTGTCTTCGAGACCCGGAGGAATGATCTGGAATTCCTGGTAATAATTGCCCGCGCTGCCCGGAACAAGCACCTCCAAACGGTTCCTGACGGTCAGGCCCGGAGCGATAACCAAAATGTTCTTGGAGAAGCGCTTGTCTTGCGGATAGGTGACTTTGTTGAGCACCTGCCATGCGATGAGCATGGACATTAAGATTGTTTTGCCTGAGCCCGTCGCCATTTTTGAGCACAGGCGCGTAAACTCGCCGCCGTCTCCGGGGATTTTGATCCCAATCCGTTCTGACTCGGGAGCCTCTGCGAGCCACATCAGCGTTTCAATCGCTTCAAGTTGGCAGAAGAAGAACCGCTTTCCCTCCCGCTGTTCGTTGTCTCTCCAGTGCTTGAGCAGACGGCGTGTGATGCCGCTTGCGCCTGGATAGTCGGCGTTCTTCCATGAGTCCACACGCGGACGAATCTTGTTCACCAGCGGCAGTTCAACGAATTCACCCGGATCATCAAAAGACTTGGAAGCATCGGAAGCGCGCACGTATCCCGCGGGACGACGTCCCGGTTCGCGAGTAAATCGACGCGTCTCGCGGTCGTATTTCCAATGCTCACTAGGTTCGTCGTAGGGTGAGCTAATGATGAGCTGGTCGATCGTAGCGGAAGCCGCTTGCGTCGTCATTATTTCACCTCGACGACTTTGAGGCTTTCGATCCCTCTGTCATCGATGACTTTGACCGCAATGCGCTTGTAATCACCAGGTTCGAAAGGGAGAGAAATTGTCTTGCGGTAGGCTCCGATCAAATCGGGATCGATTTCCGCTTTCAGATTGCGTGCGAGCTTGGCCCAGCCCTCGTCTTCGGCGGCCATAGGGAAAAAGACCTGGCGGGGGTAGAGGCTGCGGCCGTCGTAGTCTGTGTCCAACAGCCACATGGCAATCTTTGATATGTCGCCTGAATCTATTGTCCCAGTTCGCGTGTTGTAGTAGTCAAAGCCTTTGACCTCGACTTCCCACTTGCCTTTGTGGTCGCCCTTTTTAAGTTCTCGCAAATCAACATCGGGACGCCCAACGAGCCAGAAACTCTGGTTCGAGGCTCGCTTCTTTTTTAAGTCTTCCGTGAGCATGTCGGCGTTCATTTGGGCAGTGAGAAAAAGCATGCCCGTTTTTTCCTTGGTCATTCCATCTACGTCTTTGGCGGCCTCCGGATCGAATTCGAATGCAGCAAATACCAGGATTGCGGGTTTAGGACTCAGCGTTCGCGCTTCTTCCCACGCGAGTTCAACTTGGCGCTGTTCCAGAAGGCTGTGTTCAGGGCCGAATGAGATAACAACACGCTCTGGCACCTTTCCTTTCGTTTCAGCATCAGCGTGTAGCCACCGCGTGCCAGCCAGTGGCTCTACACGGGAGAAGTCAATGTGCTGGCCGCCCTTTCCGCGAAGACCGGTCTTCAGCAACTCGTCGCGCCATTCAGTGTGCCGGAGTGTCGGGCCGGATCGGGCGATGGAGGCGTCAGCAGCGGATGACGGAGCTTCGATTTCGTCTAGGGACTTGACCGTGGGCGCAGGAACTGCCTCGACGGTGAACGGTCCCGTCACTCGAACACGGTTCTTGTCTACGAAAGGTTGGTCATAGAGCGTTTCCTGCTCGGCATAACGGGCGAGGGCTGCCTCAATCTGTTCGCGAATCATCCCCTCACGAATCTCGGGATTGTTGGCGATGGACTTCAAAGTGACGTGCGGCACTGTCTTATTTCGGAAGCCGCTACCAATTCCTTCTGCTGGATGTGCAAGCTCGTAGTAGTCAAAGTTGGCGGCCATCAGGCGTTGCTTGGTGAGAGTGACGGCGACACGGGAGGTATCGCAAGTGATCCAGCGGCGGCCCCATTGCTCGGCAACATAGGCGGTCGTACCGGAACCACAAGTCGGGTCAAGAACCAGGTCGCCGGGGTCGGTGGTCATGAGAAGGCAGCGCTGAATTACTTTTGGCGTCGTCTGAACCACGTAGAACTTGTCGGAAGAAAAGCCAGCAATGCTAGTGTCACTCCAACTATTTGAAAGAGAGTAGGCAGGAAAATCTTCGAAATATCGAACATAGTACAAGCCGCCTGACGTGGCTTCTAGCCGGCGCGCCGTAATCAAAGCGGACATCCCAGATTCCCCTGTCTTCCAATAACCCTTTCGGGGTCGGTAGGTTTCTCCATCGAACTTGACTGGAAAGTCGCCAGGTGGTCGTTGACTGGTCAAATTGTCGATTCGATAAATGCGAGCTCCTTGCGGTATCGAGGAAATATCAGATTTTTCAGCTGCGGTCATTGCTCGTCGTGTTCCGTCCGGCATTTCTATGCGACTATACGCACTGGCACCTTCCGCACCGAATATTTTCGGCTGATACAGAGGGCGGTATTTCACGCGGGTAATGTCGCGAGCGTACCAGAGGAGAAAGTCTGTGGTTGTCGGAAGTAAGTCGCTTGTTGCGCTGGTAGTCTTACTGAACGCGATGATAGCGCACGCATGCTCCCCACCGAATACCTCATCCATCAATTCCTTGACATGGTGGAGATTCTTGTCACTGATCTGTACAAAACATGATCCGGATTCGTGTAACAGTTCTTTGGAAAGGAGTAGGCGGTCCCGCAAGTATGTCAGGTAGGAGTGGATTCCAAGTTCCCATGTGTCGCGGAAGGCTCGGATCATCTCCGGTTCTTGCGTTAGATCTTCGTCCTTCCCATCCTTGACGTCTCTCTTGTTTGTGAATGGCTGGAAATTCGAACCGTACTTGATGCCATAAGGCGGGTCGATATACACCATCTGTACATTCCCCGCCATGCCTTCCTTCTCCAGTAGCGAGTTGAGGACGAGCAAAGAGTCACCGGCAATAAGACGATTCGACCAGCCATGAGCATGGCGATAGAAGTCAATAGCCTCGCGCAGCGGAGGATTTTCTTCTCGGCTCTCGAAGAGCGATGGCTGTGTCGGTAAGCTACTGCCGTTCCGCTTGCGAACGGCGTCGATGATCGTGTGGGGATCGATCCGCTCATGTACGTGCAAGGAAACCGTCGGCACTTCAAAAGAGCTGTGTTCTTTCTTGCCCGCCCATACCAACTGGGGATCAAGATGTGGATCGTAATCCAATTCCTGACGGGGTTTCACCGATGGCACGGGAGCCACGTAGTCGTAAACCTTGTGCGTGGGCGCAACGGGATCAGTTTCGGGGGTCACCAGCCCCACGGGCGGGTTGTTGATACGCTTTTTGTCCGTGTGCTCATAGCGCTCAATGGGGCGCTTCGGCGGCTTTCCAGCACTCTTCTTCCCTCGTGCCATCTAACTGTTACCTCTTAAGAAACAATATTGTGCGGAACGCTGAATTCTAAGCTGCAACCGTAGCAAAAGCCAGCGACGGGGATTGTCCTGAATGGTTTTGATCGCGTGATTGGAGCGGCTAGTCGATTCCATGTAATGCGGGATGATTGCTGGGATTTTCGACGAGGTCTCGGCTTCGGTTCTGTTCCAATGCGCTCCGGGCTCCATGAGAGCCGCAAGCCTGCTTGCGTCGGGGTGGTACCTGAAATACAAGGCAAGAGGAGGGCACGCATGATGGCACCGACTTCTTTAAGAGATGGCTGCCCTAACTTCGTGAGAGTTACACTTAACGTCACAGTAAATCGCGCATGTTTAAGAGTCGTGCTTGAACGTCGGCCCATGCTGGATACGGCCCATAACAAAGCATTCGACATTGCGCTTCATACTCAGCACCGATTACCGTCATCAATTCTGGAGGCGGGAACAGTGCATCGCTACGGGCGAAGCTCATCTCTTCCGGGAAGAAATAACTTTTGGAGAAATGCGTCCGGCTGATTTGATCGTAGTCGGCTTTGATCGCTGCGTACTCCGGTGAGCGGAGCATAGCCTCGACTTCGGGATGCCCTGACAGTTGAAAGATGTCGTAATAATGCCGAGCATAGCTACCGAGAGGTTGCTTGTCCCGTTTGAGGATCTCGACTTTGCTGTGGATGGCGAACATCTTCTCAACGAATGTTCTCCGAAAATGGAGTAGGCGAAGGGAGAATCGCCCTTCATCTTCTGCCCCGAGTGACTGCTTCTTCTCCTCCAAGTATTGGCCTAAGTATGAGTGCAATTCGATCATTGCGGATGGTTCACGTCCACTTGCTGTACCAGCTTCGAGAAGTACACGGTTGGCGACCTCGCCTGGCCCGCCTAATCGCTGGTTATAGGAGAAGCGGTCATTCCGACCGAATCCGCCAATGGTTTTGCTCTCAGCTTCAACGAACGACAATGCCGGATGCTGTCCTACGGCATCCCGGAGTTTTTTCAGTTCTCGGTCAATAGCGTTTTTTCCTAATACCGGCTGAAACGCTGTGGGATCAAGAAAGATGTCGATATCCTCTGAGAACCGCTGGATGAGGTTCCATCCTTTGGACAGGCTGGTACCGCCTTTGAAAATGATCTTGTCGCCACTGGTGTTGGCTATTACGCGAAGAGCCTCCGTAACGTAATAATCCTTCTCGATGATCGCTGGTCGCAGATTCCGCTCTCGAAAGTGCTCTGCGGCTCGCAGGATTGCCTGCTCAAAATCAGGATGTTCAAAGAGTCTCAAGCTACCGTTTCTCCTTCGCCTGCCAACCGCTCGCGTTTGGCAATGCTGTGAGCATTCCAAAATCGAATCGCGAAAACGGATTCAGAGAAGCCCGCAGGACCTGCAATGTCTTAGGGTTGGTACCAAGCTGCTCTCCAAGGGCTCCAAGCATCGCCCGAACACGGGGTGGTTCAGAATCCGCAACTTTGATAAGCCGATTGAAGTGCCCTTGCTCCGACAGAAGAGCTAACAGTTTGCCAATGGTGTCTTGCTGGCTTAACTCGCTGAATTTGGCTCCATGCCTTAAGAAATCGAGGATCGCAGCGTCTGTTTCGGAGAGATTAGCCCACGCCTCAGGTCGTCGGGTGTGAATGAGAGTGTCGCTCCCGACCAATTTCCTGGGGAGGCTGAGTGCATTGGTAGAAATCTCGCCTTGCTTCGGCACTTGGGTTGTGAAGCCCAAAAGATTGGCGGCAGCCATGCCCGCCGGAAATAGTGTGTTTCGCCGTGATGCCAGGTTGCGGATGGCGGATGGATTTGGTCTGCTCTTGCCGAATGTGGTTTCGCGGTTGCGATAGTAGACGCCTTTGCTGAGTCGCTCGATAGTTCCCTCTCGCGTCAAGCGAGAAAGAGCCTGGGCGACCGCTGAGAACGGGAGGTCTCGGAAGTCTTCATATCGCCATAGCCGCTCGCCCGCTCGGTTGATGCGCTGGCGAACCATTCCCATGACACGGTGGGATCTGGTCGAAGTCTTGGGCGCTGGTGGCATGTTCCAAATATGAGGTTTTTGTTAATGTATGTCAAGTTTTTTAGCAATAAAACTGGACATACAATCCGCTATCTCATTCTTGTGGAATGACTTGGCCATAGCGATTGTCTCAACATGTCATTACCTAATTACATCTAATGACGTTTTGCAACACCGATCTCCCGGAATCTCTTCCGCGTGCGGGCTTTGCCGTAGAGGGACACTGCCCGTGACAGCTTTTTCGCGTTCATCTCTTTGGCTTTTCTTCGAACGCGAGAAAGGATTGCGTCTTGATCCTCTGCGAGTTGGTCTAGTTCATTGACGAGATCGACCAGCAAAAACTCTGGAGTGAGTTGCCTCGGAATATTGGATCGACGCTCAAAGGTGACCAGTCGGTTGCCGAACCGAAACGTTCCATGCCGTTTCTGGTTGTAGACAACCCGTTTGTTGTAAAGCTGCGTTGTCCCGAGTCCCAACTGGTTGTAGGCATTCGGTGAAGTAACGACAAAACGGTCTGTCCTCAAGAATGCCTTGACGAGTTCGTGCTCATCCGCAGGAGCCTCCCCAAACTCAAACTTGCGTGGACAGTAGTACAAGCCGGTACGAAGCTTCTGGAGAGTTCCGTCAATAGTAAGTTCTTTGAGGTGCCGATCGATGCCCTGCGACCAGGACAGAAGGGCTCCCCTCCTGTAAACCCGTCCAGGACGGAGATGTCGCTTCAATTGTTCCAGAGCGCCAGTCTGCGTCATCCCCGATTCTCCACCTTCCACATGCTAGGCACAAACCCAGTTCATGTAGAGCATTTTACTGACGTTTCATAGGTGGGTACGCCTCGCTAACGGCGCGGAGTGAGTTGATTTTCAGGGGCCAGAGCTTCGAGTCTGCATTCCTTTGCCTCGTTGTCGAACCCACGCATGGCCGCGATTTCCGAGATTGAACGGTGTCCTTTAGTCCTACCGATGTGAACCAAGAGGTCTACGGCGCTGCCGATGTTCGCCATGATCGCCCGGTGCGGTAATTCGATCCCGCTCTGCAAGACGCAATCCGCGAATCGAGTGACGGCTTGGCGGGCAGAATTGGCATGGAGCGTACAGAGACTCCCTGCATGTCCTGTGTTCAATGCTTGAAGCAAATCGAAGGCTTCCCCACCACGTACCTCTCCCACGATGATTCTGTCCGGCCTGTGGCGCAGCGCTGCCTTCAACAAGTCGCGCACGGTCACGGCTGGCAATCCGGTCTGTTCGCGGCGGGTTTCAAACCGTACCAGGTTGCTCTTGCGAATGTTGAGTTCCGCCGTGTCTTCAATCAGGAGAATCCGTTCATCATCCGGAATGGAGTCAGCAAGGATATTCAGAAGCGTAGTTTTTCCACTGCCCGTACCTCCGCTGATGAGAATGTTTTGACGGCTGCCGACCTTCTCGCGGAGCAATATGGCGGTTTCCTGGCTGAGGGTTCCCGATCGCGTTCCATCTCTGGTATGCGGCCCAGAACTGCCCGCTGAAAATCCAACTTGAGCATCGTTCCAAGAATTCTGGCAAGACTGGCATTTAACGAGATTGGGAAATTCAGGGCACACAGCTTTCCCTGCTCGATAAGCCAATTGAACGAGGGGAAGGGCTTTCCAAAAGGATAATTGCCTTGCTCATCCGGCACGTTCACCGCCGGATTGTAGGTTTGCTTTGGTGGGCAGAATATTCGCTTCACTGCCGGGTTGATGTCGAAGAGCGAGAGAAAAATGGACACGCCTTCCACAATCGAACTGCGAAGTTTCTTTTCCAGTCCCATCCAGTCGTCGAAATACCAGCGTTTTACGGCGTCAAGTTGTTGCCGCTTGATGTCATCCAGGTCAGAGGAAGCCTCGACGGGGTACCGCTGGTATTCGAGGGCAGTTCCTTGCTTGTTGAGCAGTTCTTCCAACTTGGCCGATACTGGGGCCGTGTACATGCCTTTGATCTCGTCATAAGCAAAGGCGAATTCTGCGAACGTGCTGGCGAATTTTTCGTTCCCATATATCTCCGGGACTATGCACACGTACTCACGAGTCTCGAATCTGGTTTTACCCTCTTCGATGCGTTTTTCGAGCTTCGGCGGCGAGATTGCACACTCGTAAACATCAAAGAACGTCACGTAATCGTAGAGCACCTTATGCAGCAGAATGATGTGCTGAAGCATGTTGGTGTAAGCCTGCTGCCAGAATGGCTCTTTGCCATGTCCGTACAAATTGTTCAGCAGTGAAGCGACGCTATAGGCCAAGGCTGATGAATCCAGGTCGTTGTGCAGAGGGTTGTAACGGTATTCGGAATCCAAGGCGATTTCCACGTAGTCGTCCTCGCGGCCATGTTGTCGGGCAATTGCCCGGATCTGGTGGCAGAAATCTCCTTTGACCTCCAGGACGAGCCCGCCAATCCGTTTGGCCGGCTCATCGGCTTTGTACGCGATCAGTTGCTCTGCAAATGGACGCATACAACAGGTTGTCTTTCCCGTTCCGACTGCCCCAAACACTCCGATGCCGGTAAACAACCCTTTCTCTGGAATGGTCAGCCATTGCGGGTCGCTGGCGGGAGTGATCTTAGTCGGGTGATGAATCTCTCCGACGACAAGAAACAGATCGTCCCTGAATTTGGGCTCGGGATATAGCGGAAGGGAATTCCGCCTCTGTTTTCGTTTCCGAGCAAAACTCAATACGTAAATCCCCGAGAAGGCAGCGGAGTAGATGAAGAACGGCGTGGTGAACAAGAAGAGGGTGTAGCTCCCCGCGAGAATTGAGTAGACGATCGGGTCCCTGAGGGCTACGTATTGCAGATACAGGTTGCCACGCGGAAATGGGTAGACCGTGAACAGTATCAGCCCGGTCGCGCCGGCAAGAATAAAGCTCACAAACGTCCGCGAATTTGCGATTCTCTCCAACATGGCAACTCACTTTTTCGAGGCACTCATCGGAAGACTTTTGTCTGACGATTGAATATTCCCGTTGTGATTCTGGTCTGTCGGCACGCGCCTGCGTGGACCACGCCGTGGCTGCGAATCATTCTTGTGCAGTTCGTACCAAGGCTTGAATTCGCCGTCGCTCTGGAACAAGAATTTCAACGCGCCAGAAACTACTTGGTCATTCGTAGCGCCACTGAATCGGCAATAGGCACGCAATGCCTCCTGCACGTCGTTTTCGATTGCTGCTTTGATCTGAGTTCTGGATTGCTTTTTCTCGACCTGAATAATTGGCATCTCATTCTCCTCTTCAATTCATTAGCGGTACTGCGGGGAGCGACCTCCGAAGCCGGTCACGGACACGCCGCGTTAGGCGGCGGGTGGGGTCGCTCCCCGCAGTACCGTTGCAGTTGACCTTGTATCTGTCTTTGCAAGCATGTTTGGAATCTCCATTGTTTTAAGCCGGTTATGCACTGCGCTCCTGCTCCGGGAGTTGGGCGGATGATTGGGCGGCTTCCCCGACGGCAGATGGAGCAAACCGCCCAAGGTTCGGCGCTACAAGGAAGGTTTCAAAATGTTCGCCAGGATTGCTGATCTCGGACCCGCAGTCGATCTCCGGTAGCTTTCCCGTTTGTTTCCAGCTTTGGTATTGACTCTCGTACTTGGCATCGGAGTACCGTTTGAGTCCGCGTTGCCACTCAATCACGTCTCTGTGGGCGAGCTCTTTGAATCGCTTTTCTTCGGCCATCTTCCGCAGCTTGAAAAACGTGACAAGGTGTCTTTGTTCTCGCTCGCGCCCGGTTCCTGAGAAGGCCCGAGTGAATACCTCTCTCGCGGACGAAAAGCTCTTAGTGGAGGTCGAGACAAAGGTCACTTTGAAACTCCCGCCCAAAGAACCAAACAGAGCCTGATACCTCTGTATGAAGGCAGCAAAGGTTTGCAGTGAGCGAATGTCGTCCTCAATGTAGGTGAAATTCGTAGGCGATGCCGATGCGTCCCCGGAGACGACTATTGGGAACTTCTCAACGAAGTAGCGACGTGTTTCTGCTCCGGTCTGTCCGCGAAAGATTTTCGCGGGCAGAGCGTCTACGCTGACGTGTTTCTCCTCGGCGAAATAGGACACTTTATCGGTGTCCTCTTCGAGGAATTGGCAGTCGAGATGTGACAACACAAAGTCCAAGCCCAGGACCCTTACGGCTGCCTTTTCCAACAGTCCGTAGCGCCCCTGCTTGCGGTGTCGAGAATTCTCGTTCCCGAGTGCGGCATAGATTGAGCGTGAGAACAGGTGGTAAATCTTTTGGGTGCCGCGATCGGGCAGATGCTCACGCACGTGCTTTTTCTGGATAGCTTTCTTGAGGAAATATGTGGCAGGGCCTCGGCCAGCGACATCCACAAATTGCATGAACTGCCGTTGCACGAAGAAACCCGAGTGCACGGCCACGATGTACAGAAACTCCGCTTCTCGCGGCGTGTACCCAAATTGCGTTAGGGCTGCGATGGCCTCTGGCCGACTTTTCATAACGACATCAACTCACCGATCAAGTCCTCACCGCGGTCGGCTGCCTACCGACAGGGCGTCGCCACAAGCCTCTCGCAATCGTCAATGCACATTCTGGACAGGTTCCTGAACCTGCTCCCAACGATCACCATTCGAGAAGGACACCGCGTGAAGGTGTACCTCATGCAAGACCTTCTCGTTCCCGCCTACGCACAACACGAAATGCCCTCAGACATTTAAGGAGTACCTATGAAACGCAAAATCGCATTGATATCCCTTCTGCTGGCTTTCTCAGTCAGCCCCGTTTTCGCTCAGTTTGGCAGTGGGATCGTTTACGACCCAACGAACTACCACAATGCCGTGCTGCGCTACCTGCAATTGCAGAAGCAATTGCAGCAGCTTCAGCAGTCGTACAACGTGCACATGCAGCAATTCATGTTTATCCAGTCGCAGGCTCGCCAACTCCAGAACATGGTGGCCCGGTATCGCGCCATTCCTACGCTCTGGACGAACCTGAGTGCGGCCAACACGCTCGGCAACACGTCCCGTTGGGTCAATGGCATCAACTCGGGAACCTACAGCATCGCGCAGCAGGGCTACAGTCAGATCAATCGGTCTCTGAGCGATCCAACCGGAGTGAACACCTACGACGGTCTCAAGCGTTCGTATGGGCTGGAAGAGTTATCAGATGGCTCCACGGTTAACAGCATGGCCACAATAGGCGAGATGCGGAACCATGCTCAGCAACTTGAGACGCACATCAAGCAACTCGAAGACGACTCGCTGTCGTCCGACTCTGATCTCAATACACAGGTCGCGGTCCTGAACAAGATCAACGCCGCCAGCATGTTGCTTGTTCGCACCATGCAGGACACAAACAAGCTTTTGGCATCGCTGCTGGAACAGCAACTTGTGACGACCGAACGCAACCGCACGACGGGCGTTGGCACCATCAACACAGAGCTGTATCGGCAACAGCACTTCTCGGACACCATGAGTTTCACTGGCTCCATCCCGACACAGCTTCAAACGCCCACGGGCCGGTAGAGGGGAGTATGCAATGTTTGCTCCCGTCCAAGATCCGCTCACCTCCCTTGAAGACATCATTCGAGGCCTGATGACCTCGAAGCTCGACCTGTTCGTTGGAATGGGGCAGAACCTCTTCCGGGGCTTTGCGACGATCCTTATTGCGTGGTTTGGAGTGCAGTCAGCCCTCTCAAGCGCTGAAGGTGGCGAGGGTTTCAACTTCGCCCGCTTCAGCCGCTTGTTGCTTGTGATCGCGTTTGGCTTTGCGATGGTCAAGTATTACAGCACGCCAATTCCTGGCTTTGGCATGAGCTTCCCCGACTTGGTGATGCAAGAGGCATCATCTCTCTCAAACAGCATTGGCATGGACCAGGCGCGTCTGATCGAAACCAAGGTGACTGAGGTTGAGCAAGGGATGGAACAGCCGAGCGCCATCAATTTTCACGAGACTCTGACATTCGTTGTGCTGTACGTGATTCTGGCTACCGTGCAGGCCGTAGTGCTCATGATCATAGGATTCGGCTTAATTGCCCAAGCCGTGTTGTTGCTGGTCGGGCCTGTATTCATACCGTTCTTTGTTGTCCCCAAGATGGACTGGCTCTTCTGGGGATGGTTCAAAGCTTTCCTTCAGTACTCGTTCTATCAGGTGGTTGCCAGTGCTTTCGTGTACATCTTCGGGAAGCTGCTGCTGGCGTTCTTCGCCGTTGACACGGGCGGGTTGACGGTCGAGCAGTGGATGACCGCATTCCCTGCAATGTTTATCTTCCTGCTGATCGCAATTTACGGGCTCCTGAAGATTCCCGCTTTGACGAATCACCTGTTTAGCGGGGCTGCTGGAGCAGATTCCGGGCTGGCAGCGGCAATGGTCGCTTACATCAGTCGAGGGTAAGGCCATGTGTGCAGAAGAGAAACAAGACGCTACTTTCAGTGCTGCCAAGCAGCTCTACGCAGAGCAATTTGGGGATGCCATTGTCACGAACACGTACTTGAAGATCGCCTTGTTGGCAATGGCTCTAGTGTCGGCTGGCCTGATCTATGCGAACGTCAGAACCGTCCACATGGTTCAAAATTTCAAACCTCTTGTGATCCGCATCAACGATATTGGACGGGCAGAGGCCGTCAAGTACGACACGCTCGGCTATAAGCCCCAAGACGCGGAGATCAAGTATTTCCTGAGCGATTTCTGCCGGCTCTACTACAGCCGCAACCGCTACACGGTTCGCGACAATTTCAAGAAATCACTGCTCTTCATGGAAGCCCAGCTCGCGAATAGCGTCGCTGAGGCGTACCGGAAGAATCACACAGTCGAGGGCTATCTCCAGGACTCCAGCGCCCCGGACATCGACATTGATGTAGGGAAGGTGTCGATTGAGGACCTACGGTCGGCTCCGTATAAGGCCACGGTTGATTTCTATGAGATTGCCTATTCTCCAGCGGAACATGTCGAGATCAAGCGAAAGCTCTATACCGCGCACTTCGTTTTTCTCTTTCGCGATTCGGTTCCGAACGATTTGATTCAGGCGAACCCGCTAGGTCTGGCAATCACGTATTTCCGCGAAGATGAGGCTTTCCAATGAGCGCCTTCGAATCGCCCGTTCCGCCCGCACAGAGTGTTTCAGATCAGGCTGCTCCAGACAAAGCGATGGAAAAACATTATTCACTGGAGCAGATCGGAGAGCTTTGGGGCTTGAGCACCAGGACCGTGCGCAAGATGTTTGAAAACGAGCCCGGCATCATCGTCTTCGGGAACACAGGCAGCTTAAGAAAACGTCGCTATCTGACGCTGAGAATTCCCGAAAGCGTCTTGCTTCGCGTTCATCGTCGTCTTCGAAGGGCAAGCTAGTGGGATATGATCTCTGACGATGAATGCTCCAAAGGGCAAGAAGGTTGACACTCAGCTTGTCGAACTGGCGGGTAGGAACTGGCTCGCGAGCGAACTATTGCGCGCTGGTGTTGAAATTGCCAAGCCGGAACGCGATCGGGGCATCGACCTGATTGCGTATCTTGATCTCGACGAACGGGTGGGCGAGTTCGTCGCCTGTCCCATACAAATGAAGGCCGCTACTGGAGCGGTGTTTAGCCTTGACCCAAAGTACGAACGGTTCCCACGCTTAATCCTTGCCTATGTCTGGTATCTGGGAAATCCCTCAGAGACGAAGTGCTATGCGCTCAGTTACAAGGAAGCATTGAAAGTTGCAGATGAAATGGGATGGACCAGGACGGCTTCTTGGCTCAAAGGTGGCAAAGCAGGACGACGCGGCTACTCAACGACCGCACCGTCTAAGCGGCTCCGAAGTCATTTGGCAAGCTACGAAATGACCCCTGATAAATGGTGGACCAAAATTAGTCGGCTCACCTGATGCGGCGCATTTAGAGGCATCGGCGTGAGTTTCTGGGCGATAATTACGTCCTATGGCCGAAGATTCCGTTCGTGATCTCGTGAGGTATGTTCGCCGAGTGCTGCAAGAGAAAGGACCGATTGGGGCATTTCTACTATCGGAACTGGACGCGTCAATTTCGCGTGGCGTAGATGAAGCCCCCAATGACGGTACTGAAAAGCCCGTACCGGCACAGGCGGTTGGCCGTCGTACACCAACTGAGATGGAACTGCTAGGAATTCTTGCTAGCACCTTGGAAACCTACCTCCTAGTTTTACCTGGGGTTGCTCGCAGTCTTTCTTCATATCTGGCGGAACACCATAAAGTCCGAGATGTTGAGATCACGCTCGATCCAAGCCTTCTTGGGGACGAATTGCAGCAGACTGGGCGGGCTCGAATCGGTGCAGTTGTTCCGCATCTTCCCGATGAAAAGGGACTGATCGCCTTAAAGCAAATTCGCGGGATTCTGGCAGATATCGGAACGGAAGGAGCGTAAGCATGCCTCAGCCCTCACTTTCAGAACTTAAATCGTTGATTGACGTCGTGCTCGACTCCATTGATCCGAATACCGCTGTATACCTGAATCGAAACACTGCGGACTCGGCATACGCCGGCTATGTTTTTACACTCGTTCTCAGAGCCGCACAGCGAATTGCCGATCCTAACTCCGTTATTCTAAACTCCGCTCAATCGGGGCCTCAAAATCCGCCCCCCCCTAGCGTGTTTGTCATACGTGGTGCACCCGGCGCTCTCTATTCAAACACTCAAGACTTTGGCTTTGCTGTTTTCAAATACAAGGGGAAGGACTACGAAATCCACCTTGGAGTGCAATACCGAGGGTCGTCGGACGTTTTGCACGAGTTTGACATTTCAGTCATCCCGAACAAAGACGCTAATGAGAGTCGCAAATCCAAGAAGCCACCTGGGCCAGGCAAGCCTTCTGCTGTCTTTGAGTGTAAGTTCTACGACAAGAATCTTGGGATTGAACTCGGTCGGGAATTTGTGGGGCTTCAATCCGATTTTACGTCAGTGCCGATTGCACGTCTTGTGACGAACTCTGATTCCGACAGCGTCGCGCTCTTCCTCAAGAAGAACAATCGCCCCAAGATGTCACGACACATTGAACCTGGCAACGCAAACATGGAAACTGAATTCGTGTACGCGGTCGCAGATGAATTAAGGAACTCACTGTAAATTTATCGAGTGAGAACAGCGGGCCTTAGTCTGTTGTTGTCCCCGACTTTCTGAAACCTACTCAGGTATGTGGTGTTCCAATTCATCCAAGAACTCCGGGGCATAAGTCTCGTTGACATGGTCACAATTCCAAAGACCCGACCGACGAACGTCGGCATGAGGACACGACAACCCAAGCCAAGAGTCTGACGGCGGATCAATCCGAAGACCCTGCTCAAGGGAGGCCTGACTCAACAACGCTATGCTGTTGCGCTCGATGTACTTGCGTCTGCTATCCGGTGACGGAGCATCCTGAATTGAAAGCCACAAGAGCGGCATGCTGCCGATGTAGCGGGAGACTGCGGTTTCCAGCAAATGTTCGGTTTCGCGGATTGCCTGTGAATAGCGGCCCTTGCCCCATGTTGGAATCGATAGATTGGAATCTTTCGCCGACAGCGCAGCCCCCACCAAGAGCCGGAAAACTGAACCTCGATTATTGCCGCCAAGATCAGCTGTTCCCTTGTGTTGCGCAAGTCGCCCCCAAAGTTTGGTTTTGGAGCCCTTTGTAATCGCGTGCGTCCCAACCCGCACTACCCTGAAGCCTGCGCCCGAGCCTGAACGTGTTTCGCCGTGTTCACAAAAGAAATACACGCCGCGTTCCGGCCATCCCGAACGCGCAGAGCATTTCGCGAGGTTTCGCATCTCGCCGAGATTGGATTCCAATCGGGCCAGCAAGTCGTAGAAGCGACGAAGGTCCGCGAGGCGGCTAGGGCTTGTCAAGGTTGCTCCGCTTTCCCAAGCCAACTCAGTTGCTCTCCAATACGCATGCCCCGCATAGGTACTGAAGTCTGACACCCGAGGGCCGACACAGCTGGTTCCAGAAACTCTCGATACTTTTGGCCGGCGAGAAAGACGACAATGTCGCCTGCTTGTAATGCACAACGTAGCTCGTTGATGACTCTCCGAGACCAGTCCACTCGTTGACTCTTCCGCATGTCGTTCAGAGTCTCGTTGTATGGCGCAACTTTAGTGTTTGGGTGCAGCAGTCCATACTTGGCCGACAGGATGCGCCACTCGTCTCCATCTTTGATTCGACGTAACACGTAGCTCCGCGCTTTCTGAAACCAGTCCGAGCAGTACAGCTGCTCAGCGGGGAGATCCAAAGCCCGCTTTTCAGAAACGCAAGACACGAGATAGATGGTTTTCATACTGCCTACCGAGTCTCCCGCCGACACATGTCCGGCGTTCCCCTCTACAATCGACATTCTAAGTCACATCAATTGATTTGCACGGACGAAGTGGCGCTTTGACTGAGCCACTCGCTGTGTACTTGCCAGCTTAGTTTCACGCTATTTTCAAGCTGTTCCTGCCGCGCCTTCACGAAGGGCGAGTAGTGCTTTTCCGTGACCTTCACGCTGCTGTGTCCCAACAAGAGCGACACCTGGTCAATCGGAACGCCTGAGAGAAGCAATTCCACGGCGAAGGTGTCGCGGAACATGTGAGGGTGGCAACGTTTCGGCGTGCCATCTGGTTTCTTGATCTTCGCTCGCTTGAATAGCCGGCGAAGTGCGCGTTGCCATCCCTTCTTGGCGGTTTCGGGATCGCCGTTGCCACTCCAGAAGAAATAGTTCGGGTTCGCGGTTGGCAGTGAGCGCAAGAGTTTCGCAAGCTCAGGTGGAAGCGGGACACGAACCGGAACTCCGGTTTTGGCCCTGTACAAGAAGAGCTTTCCATCAGCGCTTAGCTTGTCCTTTTCGACTGATACGGCATCTCGGATCGCAAGCCCAGACCAGCGCATCAAGAGAATCAGGGCACGCATTCGTTCGGGGCGATAGCGAAAGTCGCGCCCTCCTCGCCAATCTGCATAAGCGAAGGTCGCATCCTCGATGCGCTTAAATTCTTCGCGGGTGAAATAGTCGGTCGGAACGCGCTTTTCTTCCGCCTTCTTCATTTTGAGGGCAGGATTTTTGTCGAGCCAATCGTTGCCGATACAGAACTCGAAAAAGCCGATCAGGCGTTCATGTTTGCGGCGGGTGGTATTCGGGCCATTGCCCCACGTGGCACGAAACTTCACCAGATTCGGAGTGGTGAGTTCTCTCAGCAGAGACAGGCCCACGTCCTTCGCCCATGCCAGCAGGTGAAATTGGAAGAGGGTCTTGCTCTGGTTCGTGGTTGACTTCGACAGGCAGCGGGCGGTTTCGTCGGCACGATAGGCTGCAACGGCCTCCGCAATCGTGATTGCAGGTGCTGTCTTGCGCGCTCCGGGCCGCGCCTCTTCCTCAAGCTTGCGGGCTTTCTCTTCTGCCTGCTCCCAGGTGCGCGTCGCTGCGCTGGTGCGGAGGAACTCGTGATCTTCGCTGGGCGTGCCCTGAATCCACTTGGGGCAGCGGCAACGACGCCATGCGATGTCGTCGCGGTGCGGGCATTTTTGCGAATGGCGGGTGTAAACCGTCAGCATCTTTTTCGCTCCCTTTAGGAGAGATGCTGCGATTCCTGAGTTTGCTCGGTTGTACAAAAATTGTACAAACCAAATGCGGCTCTGTTGAAACTATTGAAAACATTGAGTCAGAATTTGGTGGAGCTAGTCGGGATCGAACCGACGACCTCATCGTTGCGAACGATGCGCTCTCCCAGCTGAGCTATAGCCCCTTGTTCCGGTGGGTGGTGTCTTGCTCGATTATTTTATCAGCCGGGCGGAAGTCTGACCAAATGCGCGAGTTTCCGTGCCGCGGGGTGCGAAGCGAGATGCCCTCGCGACCGCGGGCGGGACATCAGCGCCACGCGACTCAAACAAATCAGCTTGACGAAATCCCGCCATCTGCGTCTAACTAAAGAAAGCAAGAACCGGATCTGGGGAACGGTTCCTTATGTTTGCGCAACTGAATCCCGCGAGCGCTCGCCGGCAGCGATATGTGCTGGTGGTGTCGTGTACTTTGCATGCGCTGATTTTGGCTTGGCTGCTGCGGTCTCCCGCAGCGATTCGACTGATTCCCAATTCCGTCGCATTGGGACAGAACGGCACGTCTGTAACCCGGCTTTATTGGTCGAGCAAGAATCCCGATGACAGCTCGCACAGTTCATCCGACCTTGCCACCGTGCGGTACCGGCATGAGCGCTTTGGACAGAAGCTGACGTGGAAGGCTCCCGCACAACCGCCAAAACTTCCCGCGCCGCAAATGGCAGTCGCCAAGATCGAAGAGTCAGATAACTCCAAAACGCAGACGTTGTCAGCGCTGGGCCAGGGCGCGCAGGCGGGAGTTCCTTATGGCAGCCTGTATCACGGTTCACTCAATGGCGATGAGATTCGCCCGGCACTTCCCACCGCTACGTCCGATCCTGTGGTGTGGCCATGGCAATTGCCCACGTCCCCGGGAAATGAGGTCATCGAGATCACGATCGACGAACGTGGCGAGATCGTGAGCAAGACTGTTTTGCAGAGTCTCGGTCCCGACATCGACAGCAAATGCCTTGCGGCTCTGGAGAACTGGCATTTCCGTCCGGCCACGCGCAATGGCACTCCCATCCCTTCTAAGCAGGATGCCATCTTTCCCTTTCGCGCCCGAGGGTAATCGCTCGAAGGGCATGCCGATGTCCTCAGCCCGAATGCCTCTAATTAACAAAATCATTACACAATAGGGAGCGCCTCGCGCACGAGATTGATTGGTCCAGCCGCTATAATGCTGGTGTGGACAGGAACCAAGTCAAACAAGTGGCGTCGGCTGATTTCCCTACGCGCTGGGGCAGATTTCGCATTTACGGCTTTCGAGCCGAGACTGGGGCCGATGGCGGCCGCCGCGTGGAAGAGGCTGTCGCGCTAGTCATGGGCGATGTGAAATCGAAGCCTCCGCTGGTGCGGGTGCATTCGCAGTGCCTGACCGGGGATGTATTCGCTTCCTTGCGCTGCGATTGCCGGCAACAATTGGAGCTTTCTTTATCGCTGATCGGAGGCGAGGGAGCGGGCATTCTGATTTACGAACAGCAGGAGGGGCGCGGCATCGGCTTGATGGCCAAGCTGCAGGCTTATGAACTGCAGGATGCGGGGCTCGATACCGTAGAGGCCAATGTCCGCCTGGGATTTAAAGCTGACCAGCGCGACTTTACCCTGCCGGGAGAGATTCTTAAAGCGCTGGGTGTCACTCGCGTGCGACTGCTGTCGAACAATCCCGATAAAGTCGAGGCTCTGGAGCACTCGGGGGTGCAGGTGGTGGAGCGCGTGCCGTGCGAAGTGATTCCGAGTCCGCATGCGGAAGAGTATCTCAAGACCAAGAAAGAGAAGATGGGCCACCTGTTCACGTCCGGCTAGTGACGCAGTTTCTCAATAGAACGCCACCTTCGTGCTGTATGCATTCTCGGCTCTAAGGATAGAATCGGGGGCATCAGCAGAAATTACTGCGAAGTTATGAAAAGACTTGCGGCCATCCTCTGCCTCGCGATCTGTTGCCTAACACTGAACGCTCCTCCAGCTGGCGCGCGCTCGAGGGACTCCGTTGCCGCGCAGAACCGGGCATCGCAGAAAGCACAGAAGAAGCAGCAGAAGGCAATGAAGAAGTATTTGAAGAAGCAGAAGAAGGCGCAGGACAAGATGTTCAGGAACAGCCAGAAGAATACGCATTACCCGAAGAGACAGTTCTGACCCGCAGGGCGGGGGATTCGCCGAACGCCTCTCCCGCTCCCATCCTGAATTAGCCGAAGGACTCCCGATTCAAACGATCCAGCCGCCGCCCACGACCACTTCTCCATCGTAGAAAACTGTTGCCTGCCCCGGCGTGATGGCGCGCTGCGGCTGATCAAACGTAACCAGAATTTCGTCCTCACCCGCGGGCTGGATCACCGCAGGCGCAGGCTCGTGTCGATGGCGAATCTTCACCGCGACGCGCATCGGCTCGCGTAGATCCTCGACCGAGATCAGATTCACCCGCCGCGCCCGCAGGGTGCGTGAGTAGAGGTGCTCGTCGCACCCGACAATCACTTCCTTGTTCGCACCGCTGATCTGAATCACGTAGAGTGGCGATCCGGTGGCCACGCCCAGTCCCTTGCGCTGACCCACGGTGAAATTGTGGATTCCGCTGTGTTCGCCAATGACTTCCCCGGTGGTTGTGACAAGCTCGCCTGCCGTATCGGGCAGCGATTCGCCCTGTTCGGCGAGATAGGCATCAATGAAGCGCTTATAGTCGCCGCCGGGAACGAAACAGATCTCCTGGGAGTCCGGCTTCTCGGCGAGCGCGAGGCCATAACGTCGCGCCAGTTCGCGCACCTGCGGCTTGGTCATGTCACCAAGCGGAAACAGCGTGCGGCTGAGCTGCTCCTGGGTAAGCCCGAATAAAAAGTAAGTCTGGTCCTTGCTCGAATCCGCGGGACGCTTGAGCAGCCAACGATCGTGAGCCGCGTCATAGATAACACGGGCATAGTGACCGGTGGCGATGCGCTCCCCACCAATCTGCCGAGCCACGATGAGCAGCTGATCAAACTTCAGGTGATTATTGCAGAGGCTACAGGGGATGGGAGTGCGCCCGGAAAGATACTCCTCCACAAACGGGCGCACCACGTCGCGCTCGAAGCGGTCCTCATGGTTGACCACGTAATACGGAATCCCGATCTGCTGCGCCACCCGGCGGGCATCGTAGACGTCGTCCAGAGAACAACAGCGTCCCTGCACCGATTCAGGCATGCCCTCGCGTCCCGCCAGCCGACGCTGGTTCCAGAGCTGCATGGTGAGCCCGATGACGTTGTGGCCTTCGGCGCGCAGCATGGCCGCGACGGTGGATGAGTCCACACCGCCCGACATGGCCACCGCGATGGTCGTGTTCTCTGACATATAACGGGGCTCTTGGCACCTGAATTACGGGCCGTCAATGGCTAAATGCCAGGCCCTAAGTGCTAACGGTCTGTTTCCGATACGTCGGCGACATCTCCCGTAAACGCGCAACTGTCTCAGGCACGAGCGAGAGCGCGAAATCGATGTCCTCTTCCGTCGTCTGCTTGCCCAGGCTGAAGCGAATGCTCGCCCGCGCTTGTTCCGGACGCAGTCCCATCGCCACCAGCACATGCGATGGTTCGATGGCTCCCGACGAACACGCCGCGCCGGTCGACACCGCCAGCCCTTTCAAATCTAAGGCGATGACCAGAGCCTCGCCCTCGATATGGTCGAACCGAATGTTGGTGGTATTCGGCACGCGCGGGGCGCCATCGCCATTCACCACAGCTTCATCGACCTGCGCGAGGATGCCTTGCTGCAGCCGGTCGCGCATAGCGGCCACTTTCTGGTCGTCACCACGGGAAAACCCGGCGACCGCAAGTTCCGCCGCCTTGCCTAGACCCACGATGCCTGGGACATTCTCCGTACCCGGGCGGCGCGAACGCTCGTGCCGGCCACCGTGGAACATGGGCCGAAGTTGCGTCCCCTTCTTCACGAACAGAGCGCCCGTACCCTGAGGCGCATGAATCTTGTGGCCAGATATCGTGAGCGCATCACATCCAATGCGCTTCACGTCGATCGGCACCTTGCCCGCGGCCTGCACCGCGTCGGTGTGAAACAGCACGCCGGCTTCGGCCGCAATCCTGCTGATTTCTTCCAGCGGCTGCAACGCGCCGGTTTCGTTGTTTGCCATCATCACGGAAATCAGCTTCGTCTTCGGCCGCAAGGCCTGCCGTACATCCGCGGGATCCACCAGCGAACGCCCATACACGGGCAGAACCGTGACTTCACATCCCAACTCCTCCAAATGCTTGCAGGCATGGAGTGCCGCATGATGCTCGATGCTCGACGTGATCACGTGATCGCCAGGTGCAACCAGCCCCGAGATTGCTAGATTGTCGCCTTCGGTGCCGCCGCTCGTGAATACGATTTCCGATGCACTGCCCCCCAGCAGTCCGGCCACCGCATCGCGCGCATTTTCCACCGCCGCCCTTGTCTCCTGCCCGTGATGATGAATTGAGGATGCATTGCCAAAACGCTCAGTGAAAAACGGGCGCATGGCCTCAAACACCTCCGGCAGGAGCGGAGTGGTGGCGTTATTGTCGAGGTAAACTCTGCGCATGAGGAACCCACTTCTATTCTATCTGAGGCGCCGTGCAACTCTGGGAAATCGCTGATTCAGGCAACACGGCAAGGACGTGGGACTCAGTCTCATCCCTGCTGTAAATGCAGCCGACGCCCAGGCTCCAGCATCCAATGAGATACCATCTGCCAGGAGCCTTCCCGCTGCTGTTGCGGCCTTTCGGATGGTAAATTACTACGTACAGTGTTTCCTGCCGCACCCTGAAAGAAAATATAGTTGGCATCGACGAACAATTCGCACCCGCCGTCCAGCCGGCGATGGATTTGGCTGGCTGCGCTCCTGGTTTTACTGCTGATTGTTTACTCCTACCTCCACCAGACTCCGCTCAAAGTGCGCGCCGCCTCGGTGGTCCGCGGGCCTATCCGGAGCGTGGTCACGACCAATGGGAAGGTTGAGCCCATCCAGAATTTCGAAGCCCACGCCCCGATTGCCACAACCGTGAAGCGCCTCTTAGTCAAGGAAGGGGACCACGTCCGCAAAGGTCAGTTGCTGCTGCAGCTTGATGATTCCGATATCCGATCGCAGGCAGCGCGTGCCGAAGCTCAAGTCAAGGCCGCGCAGGCGAATCAGGCCGCTCTCAAAACTGGCGGCACGCAGGAAGAGGTCCTCACGACAAATGCGCAACTGATTAAGGCGCGCACCGATCGTGACCTTGCCCAGCGTAATCTGGACGCGCTCAAGCACCTGCAGCAGGAAGGCGCAGCCTCGCCGGGCGAAGTCAGCCAGGCTGAAGACAAGCTGAAAAGCGCTCAGGCGGATGTCAATCTTCTCGAGCAGAAACAAAAAGACCGCTACTCCCGGCCTGAGGTCGCCCGCACAGAAGCGCAGGCGGCCGAAGCGGAAGCGGCCTATGAAGACGCAGAAGACGCTCTGCGAAAGTCGAACGTCCGCGCTCCTTTCGACGGCATTGTCTACGCACTACCAGTCAAGTCTGGCGCCTTTGTTCAAAATGGAGAGTTGCTTCTGCAGGAAGCCGACCTCTCCAAAATCCTGGTGCGGGCATTCGTGGACGAACCGGACGTCGGCCGGCTACAAGCCGGGCAAAAAGTGGAAGTCACGTGGGACGCGATTCCGGGCCGTATCTGGACCGGTACGGTGAACACGCTTCCCTCCACGGTCAAGTTGCATCTCTCCCGAAATGTTGGCGAGACCACCTGCCTCATCGACAATCACGATCTGAAATTGCTGCCGAATGTGAATGTGGGCGTGACGATCGTAGTTGCCGAACACAAGGACGTGCTCACTTTGCAGCGCGATGCCGTGCGCCTCGATGACAGCAAACCTTATGTTTTCCGCATTGACGGCGACCGGGTGAAGCGCCAGGACATCCAATACTCGTTACAGAATTTGACCCGGGTGGAGATCACCTCCGGGCTATCGCAAGGCGACAGAGTGGCGCTTCCGGCGGAAGAATCGAAGCCACTGTACGACGGCGCCTTGATCAAGATTGTCCGCTGATGCATCGGATGAGCTTACGAATTCTCCTCACATGCGCGTTCGTTTCCCTATTCGTGCCCGTCACTTTCGCCGAGAGCACGCCTCAGCAACTGCTTGCCTCCGGTCATGTGGATGACGCGCTCGCGACCTTGCAGCAAGAGACAAAAAGCTCCAAGCCGGCCGCAGATTCTTTCAACCTGCTGTGCCGTGCCTACTTCATGCTGGAAGATTGGGATCGCGGCATAACCGCCTGTGAGCGAGCCACCAGCCTTGATCCGCAAAACAGTATGTACTTTCTCTGGCTGGGCCGCGTTTATGGAGAGAAGGCCGACCATGCCGGATTCCTGACGGCAGCGGGTCTGGCCAAGAAAGTCCGGTCATCCTTCGAGCGCGCGGTCGAACTCGATACGAGAAACTGGGAGGCTCGGACCGACCTGGCCGAGTTCTACCTGGAAGCGCCGGGGATTGTGGGCGGAGGCAAGGACAAGGCGCGTGCTCAGGCCGAGGCAATCCAATCTCTGAATCCCGCCATGGGGCACTGGGTTCTGGCTCGGATTGCAGAAAAAAACAATAATCCGGCGGAAGCCGAACGTGAATATCGCGCCGAAATCGCGGCCAGCCATTCCAGCGCCCGCTCGTGGTTCGATCTGGCAGCTTTTCTGCGCCACGATAACCGGCTGGATGAGATGGATGAGGCGGTACGAAAAATCGAATCCAGCCCGCTTGATCGTCCCGACACGCTGATGGACGCTGCCGGTCTTTTACTGCGTGCGAACCGCGATCTTCCACTCGCTGTAACCCTGCTACGGCGGTATCTTGCCGCCCCGGTGGAACAAGGTCCTGCCTTCAAAGCACATGATTTGCTGGGGCGGATATTGGAGAACCAAGGAGACTTGCACGGCGCCGCCGATGAATTTGGAGCGGCACTTGCCCTGGCGCACACTTACACACGGGCCGAGCAAGATTTGAAACGAGTAGAGCATTGAGCCTCCGTGTTTTTTGCTCGCCCCGCGGGTTTGAGCTTCTCTCTACCCGAAAGTGCTGCCACTACCGCGTCCGGCATTTAGAATTTCGCTTGCATCCAAATCGTTCATACCGCGATTCGCTCCGTTGGAAAGGGACGCAATGAACAATGTTTGCGCCGTTACCCGCCCCGTAGCCTGGATTTTCGCAGTCATTCTTCTTCCCGCTTCGTTGTTCGGCGAGCCGGTTTCGCTCAAGCGGGTTGTGCAGCTTGCGTTGTCGCATGCGACCGGTGCGGCGATCACCGCGGCTGACGAGCAGCATGCCTTGGCGGGCTACCGCGAATTGCGTGACAACTACATCCCGCAGCTTTCCACTGGAGCGGGGCTCGGCTACTCGTATGGTTTTCCCTTGTCTCTGGAGGGCTCGGCCCCCTCCTTGTTCAACGTCACCACGCAATCGGCTTTGTTGAATCCGTCCCTGCACGATTTCGTTCGGGCGGCGAAAACCGACTCCACCGTAGCTTCGTTGAAGAATAAAGATGAGCGCAATCAGATCATCCAGGATGCAGCGCAAAGTTACGCCGACCTTGCCAAGTGGGAACAGCGCCTGGCGAACCTTCAAGAAACAGAAGCCGAGACTAACAAGATGGAAGCCGCCGTAGAAGAACGCGTGAAAGAAGGCATTGACAGCGAATTCGATCAAACCAAGGCGCGTCTGTCGGCAGCCCGCGTCCGCCTGCGCATCGCCGAAGCTCAGGGGTCAGCCGATGTCGTGCGGGAGCACCTTTCTAAACTCACGGGGCTTCCGGCCCCGAGCATCCAGACCGATCCCGATTCGATTCCGGCGGCCCCTTCGGCGCCTCCGAGTGATGAAACTGCGAAGGACGCTGCCTCGACCAGTCCCTCCGTGGAAGCGGCCGTGGAGCATGCACGCGCGCAATATTTGCGGGCGCAAGGCGAGCACCGCGCCCTCTGGCCAAGCGTCGACTTCGCCGCCCAATATGCCCTGCTCTCGAAATTCAACAACTTTCAGAACTACTACATTCCGTCGAGGCCGTGCACTACATCGCTTGGCACGTTCCTGTGCGTGACCAACAACTTCCAGCAGAACAATGCCACGGTCGGAGTGAGTATCCGTTTCCCGCTGTTCAACGCCTCGCAACGTGCTCGGGCTCAGGCAGCCGATGCCGATGCCCGCAAAGCGAGCAAGCAGGCGGAGGCTGCGAAGAATCAGGTTTCCGAAGAAACGCTTCGGCTGCAGCGTTCCGTCACGCAATTGCAAGCAGCGCGGGACGTAGCTCAATTGGAACTGCAGGTCGCGCAGAAAAATCTGGAGGTCATACAAACGAGGATGGATAACGGCACCGCCAACCTGCACGATCTTGCCGAGGCTCGAACTCAGGTCAGCGAACGGTTTATTGCTGTCCAAGATGTCTCGTTCAATCTTGAGTGCAGCCAGCTGGGTTTGCTGCGCTCGACGGGAGATTTGGAAAAATGGGCGCTGGGAAAGTAGCGCCACCTTGCGGCCGATATCATGGCGGTGTTTGGCAAGATCCGGCGAACAATTCGCGTTCTTACCCGCTTCTCTAGAGTTTTCCGCGCAACATCTTCAGCACCTGCCGGATCGCCTTTTCGTTCCGCCGATACCAGCGCCACTGCCCATGCTTGGTCGCGTCAACCAATCCGGCTTTGGTCAAAATCCCCATATGATGCGAGACGGTGGGCTGGGAGAGCCGAATGCGCTCCTCGATCTCTCCGCCGCAAAGACAGTGACCGTGAACCGTACTTGGCGCTGCAATTTTTGCGCCTCCCTCTTTCAAAACCTGTAAAATCCGCCGCCTCGTGGGATCGGCAATGGCGTGAAGCAGCCGGTCGAGAGATTCCTCTGCAGTCATGATGTCTTACGAATATCGTTAAAATCGATGACTGTCAATGTGACAAACTCGATGTCTGTGAGGAAACTTTTCTTGGCATCCCGGTGTCCAATCAGAACGTAGCCCCTTCCATCTTTGCCGGCAACTTCGGCCTTCTGGTCGTGACTGCAATGTGAGGTCTGCAATGGGCCAGGATGATCAGTCGGAAGCCTCGCGGACCAGATTCTGGCCGGCGATACTTGGCTTATTGTTCGCCGCAGCCGTCGCAGCTGCTGTTTGCCGCCCGCCTTCGACGCGCTTTCTTTCCTGGGCAGAACTATGGGGCGCAGGTCTTGTCCGCATGCTGGCGGTCTGGATCGCATGCGTTGGCGCTGCCTGGGCTTGCACCGCGTTGAGTCCGAACCTGAGCCGCATCCATTCCCACAGGCTCATTCTCGGGACCTCCCTGAACGCGCTCTGGCTGACGCCGCTAGCGCTTTTCATCCGCGAACATTCCATCTGGACAGTTGCAATCGCCTCCACGCTTGCAATACTCGTTACGCAATCGATCCAGGCAATCCAACCACCGTTCGCCAGAGCCAGTTCAAAGGAATCGCTGCTATTTTCATTGCACCCTGATAATCTTCCGCTCTCGTTCAAGCAGGCTCCGCAGATCTCAACCGCCGCAGCCCTCTGCGCCCAATGCGGACTCCTTGCCGCGTTCGCGGGATACCCATTCGCTGCCGCCCTTCTGGTCGGCATCGCTTTTGCGTCCTGGACCTGGTCTTATGGCTACAACGTTCCTGCCGCGTACAGGCAGCAAAACACTTCCGCAACCGAAGTGCGCAACGTCATGCTAGTGACTCTTTCATTTCTTTTCGTGCTGGGGGCGCTGTTTCCCTACTTGCAGACCTCGCACGGATACGGGCGTTTTGGCATTTCGGTCGGACAATTCAACGCGCCGCCTGGAGGTCTCGGCCATCGCCGCGGGCAACCGATTCACGTCACGAGCCCCGAGAAATCCGCAGTTACGGCCAGCGAAGGCGACAGTGGAATCATCCTGCTGCCTGCGACTCAGACCCTTACAAAACTTGTTGCGCCTGCGCCCACGCCATTCACCACTCTGCCCACGAATGGCCGCCCTTCCGACCCGCTTATCATTCCCTTCAGCGGCGTGTACTGGTTCTTCAAAGCGCCTGACATGCAGCCGCCGAAAACCGCGCGCCAGGCCCGGGCAAGCCCCGATAAGGTCGAAATTCGCTCCACCGACCGTCGGCCACTCTCGATCGAGGCTCACGACTACCTGGGCAATCTGATCGACCTTAATTGCTGCAGCCGCATTCAAATCGCGATCCGCAATGCCGATCGCTATCCAGAAACCGTTTCACTGGAGCTGGTGCTGGTGAATACAAGCCTGCCAAGCCGTCCTTCTGAATCGTTGGGGATCATGATGGTCAGGTCTACGCGACCCTGGAACATTTATGGCAAGCCTTCGACGGCCAGCGAGACGTTGAATTTCTCCATTCCGAACCGTTCCTCGCTCCATCATTTCGATGAAGTGAAAATCGTGTTTCGCCTCGATCGTGCCCGCGCCGACGCGGGCGCCAAAATTGCCATCGATCACTTCGTGCTGATTCCGCGAGGCTTGTGAAGGCGAGTTGAAGAATGCTCTACTGCGCAAAGGAGCCCTAAGACGCTGACACGATGAGCAGAGCCTGTGGACGCGTTTGAGCCCTGCGATTATTTCTTCAGAATCGGACTATACCCGTCGCCCATCAGCTTCGTCCGCATCGCTTCCGCGTCTTTGATTTCGGAAAATGGTCCCAACTGCACGCGAAAGAGCTTGTCCGTTGCAGCGCCGGAAGCGACGAACGCGGGATAGTCTTTCTTTTTCAGCGCATCGACTAAGGCATCCGCGTCCTCCTGCTTGCTGACCGCGGCCACCTGCACAAAATATCCGCCGGACGGCAACGTAGTCGTAGGATCAACGCTATTCGACGCGGGAGCTTGCCCAGAAGTTGTGTTCGCCGGAGGAGGGGCAGCTGTTGTATCCGTCTTCGTGTCAGTCTTGGGATCGGCGGGCGGTGTCAGTTCTGGGGTGGCATCCTTCTGCTCAACCGCCTTGTAAAACGTCATCGGAGGAGCCGCGCCAGTCGAGCCTCCGCTGGCTTTGCCTGTGTTGGAAGTCTGTGGTACCGCCGTGCTGGCTGCGGCAATGGTTGGTTCCGACTTACGCCCGAGCGAGTATCCCAGCCCGAAGAACAAAGCACAGATGCCGACTAGCCCGAAGAAAAGCAGCAGCAGTTTCCCCGTGCCTAATGTAATTTCCGTATCCTGTGACGAAGCCATAGTTCAACTCCTGGCGCTCGCTTTTTCTCGCTGTTGCGAATTGCTAGTAACTCTTATGCTGTTTTCGGCGCCGGCGCTTCTCCATCTCCCGGCTTGGCCAACAACTTCTGAATTCCCGAGAAGAAATCCACCGGCACCGGAAATACCACGGTCGTATTCTTCTCCACGCCAATTTCGGTGAGAGTCTGCAGATAGCGCAACTGCACACTGACCGGCTCGCTCGAGAGCAAGTGGGCGGCATCTACCAGGCGCTGCGCGGCGGAGAATTCGCCCTCCGCGTGAATGATCTTCGACCTCTTCTCACGTTCGGCCTCGGCCTGTTTAGCCATCGCGCGCAGCATCGACTCAGGCATATCCACCTGTTTGACCTCCACGTTGGTGACCTTCACGCCCCAGGGCGAGGTATGCATGTCGAGAATGCTCTGCAGCCGCAAGTTGATTTTGTCGCGATGCGCCAGCAATTCATCCAATTCCTGCTCACCGAGCACCGAACGCAGCGTGGTCTGCGCAAACTGCGAAGTCTGATACACGTAGTTCGAAACCTCCACCACCGCCTTCCGCGGCTCAATCACCCGCAGGAAGATCACGGCGTTGACTTTCAGCGTGACGTTATCGCGCGTAATAATGTCCTGCGGCGGTACCTCCAGCGCTTCCTGCCGCAGTGAAACGCGAACCATCCGGTCCACCGGGGCAAATACGAGAATTACTCCCGGCCCCTTGGCCTGAGGAAGCAATCGGCCCAGCCGGAAAATCACTCCTCTTTCATATTCAGCCAGAATTTTGATGGAACTGAGTAGATAAATAACAACGATGATGATTACGATCGTCGTAAACCCAAAGCCTAGACTTTCCACAAACGCCTCCCACCAGGAGTGCAGAGCACTCCTACCGCGGATTGTATAGCAGCGGCGAGCAGGGAACTCGGCAAATCAAGGGATTAGCATTGCTGGGATTGGTGCATCGCAAAGCCACCGGCAAAACTCAGCTTCGATCCGGATCCACCGTCTGATCCAGATAGATCCATAGCACCCGGGCCATCCACGTCAATACAGGTGTTAGAGGTAGGAAGAGCACGGTTCCAGCCGCCACACTCTTCATGAGCGGCCAATGCAGAGTGAACCACGCCAGAGCCGACAAAGCGGCCAACGCCCCGATACCCAAGGCGTATCCGATATACATTGCCCCGAGGAAGTATCCGGGCTCGCGCTCAAACTTCAACCCACACACCGGACAGCGCTCATGCATGCCGGGAAATCGCCAGACGGATTTGAGAAAGATCTTTCCGCTCCGGCATCGTGGACACAGCGCCGACAGGATGCCCCGAATTGCAGAGACGCCCACCTGCTGCATGGACGCGAGTGTAACAGGCGAACAACCGACAAAAGAGAGGGCGGTTCGCAGGCCCTCTGGGACTGTTCTTTCCAATCTTACGAGGTGGACTTCGCCACATGAATCCGGCTGGCATCGATGGTCACGTCGCGCTGAATCTCCATCTCGATGGATGTGCCCACGTCGAGCTTCAGCTCGGGACCATGCTTCAGCAGCGCCCAAGCTACTCCGCCGGCGATGCCCGCCAGCCCGCCATAGCGCGCCCCGTTCAATCCGCCGGCGGCTACGCCGCCGATACTGCCAACTGTGCCTCCGACGGCCGCGCCCTTGGCGGCGTCTTCCAGCCGCTTCCCGGTGTCTTTGTCCTGCTGGATGGTTCCTTCCGCATCCTTCACCGCTTTGTTGTCCGCGCCCGGCGTGTTTTCGATGGACCCTGGCAACATCACCGTATAGCCGCTGGGATAGATCATCGACGTGAAGTGAATCAGAATCTCGGCACGCTTCTTCGAGCGTCCAGCGTGCTCGGCATGCATGATCTTGCCCTGGATGTACGTTCCGGCGGGAATGAGGATGCGGTCATTCAACACAAAAGGGAACGCCGTCTGCGCATACACCGCATCGCCTTCGCGGGCATTCTTGGTTGAGATCGCCTGTGCCAGCGTCAGCGGGACCTTGGAACCCGCCGGAATCACAACTGAATTGGAGTTGCGAGGCGCAACCGGAGTGATCGAGGGAGCGGCGGCAGGCGTCGTCTGAGGTACTGGTTTGGCCGCAGGAGCATTGGGGGACGCGGGATTTTCGGCTGCCTGTCCCCAAGCCATTCCTGAAACCAGTAATATCGCCGTGAACAGCGCACGCATTCCGCACCTCCAAGCAGGGGATCCTTGCTGGCCTAGCTTTCAGGCTGAGATTACCACGACTTAGCCGCTATGATGCATGCCGGCGTCCACGAGTTATCCTCCTGGATGCGTACGGCGCACCCACAATTATTCGCAAGGTACGGCGCGTAATTGGCGGAACTCATAGCCGCGAATCGCGTTGAAAGTTGGGCAATATTGCTGTAACGTGTGTGGTCCCAGCGCCACGGGCTCATTCGATCCAAACGGACCTCTTCCCTTCCTGTCCGTTTGATCTCGCTGGGTGCGGTTGATTCCGAGTAGAGGTGTCCGGATGCGCGTTTGCCTCGTGTGTGCGGTAAGATCCCTTCCCTTTCGTGTGTTTCCCGTTTTTGCGATTGCGCTGACCATGCTGATGTTGTCTGGAATCGCTGCCGGTCAGGATGGGGCAACGAAGTTGATGGCGGCTCCGCGTCCGCTGATCACGCAGTCGCTGGACGAGGCACAGGTCACGGTCTTGAAGGGAAACACGCATCCGCTGGCGAGGCCGGAGTTTGACCTGGGAACGGCGCCCGCGACTTTGCCCATGCAACGCATGTTGCTGGTGCTGAAGCGCAGCGACGCGCAGGAGGCAGCGCTCGAGCAACTCTTCGACGATCAGCAGGACAAGAACTCGCCGAATTATCACAAGTGGCTGACGCCCGAGCAGTTCGGGCAGCAATTTGGTCCGACCGACGCCGACATGCAGACGATTACTAATTGGCTGCAATCCCACGGATTTCAGGTGGGGACCACGAAAGGCCGCACTGTGCTGGAGTTTTCCGGCTCGGCGAGTCAGGTGCAGGAGGCGTTTCACACCACGATTCACAAATACGCGGTGAATGGCGAGCAGCACTGGGCCAACGCGAGCGATCCCAGTATTCCGACAGCGCTCACGCCCGCTGTGGCAGGCGTGGCGTCGCTGAATAACTTTCAGAAGAAGGCGATGAACCGGTTCATCGGAACGTATTCGGAGAAGACCAGGGAATTGGTGGGCGTTGCGCCAACTTACACCTTTGGATGCGGAAGCGGATCTGAGTGCTACGGGATCGTACCTTACGACTTTGCCACCATCTATGACGTGACGAAGCTGTGGACGAACGGGATCAACGGCACGGGGCAGACCATCGCGATCGTAGGCCGAACCAACATCAATCCCAACGACGCAACCACGTTCTGGCAACTTTTTGGCCTAACCGTGCCCGCGAACAAATTGCAGGTGACGCTGAATGGGCCGGACCCGGGCATCGTTGGAGATGAAGCGGAAGCCGACATCGACATTCAGTGGTCAGGTGCCGTAGCCCCGCAGGCAACGATTAATTTTGTGGCCTCGGCATCGACGGAAACGACCGATGGGGTTGATCTATCCGCAGTGTACATCGTCGAGAACAATCTGGCTCCAGTGGTGAGCGAGAGCTACGGGGAATGCGAACTGGGCTTAGGAACTGCCGGGAATCAGTTTGAAGCTGCGCTTTGGGGACAGGCCGCAGCGCAAGGGATGACCGTCATGGTGTCGTCGGGAGACAACGGCGCAGCCGGCTGCGACGATCCCTCCTACCCGGCCCAGTACGGGTTGAACGTAAACGGAAACGCTTCCACTCCTTACAACGTTGCCGTGGGCGGCACCGATTTCAACCAATACAACAGGTGGACGACCTACTGGAATTCAACCAACGACCCGACAACGCAGGCATCGGCGAAGGGATATATCCCTGAGACTACGTGGAACGATTCCTGCACCAACAGCCTCGCGGTCACCCTGGGCTACGGATCAACGGCGGAGCAGGCTTGCAACAATTACCAGATGCTTCAGGCCGGGGGAGTGAACTCCATCGGCGGCAGCGGCGGCCTGAGCAATTGCACTACGAACAGTCAGACTCTCGGCTCCTGTTCGCAGGGATACTCCAAACCGTCCTGGCAGACAGGCAGCGGAGTTCCCGCGGACGGGAAGCGAGATCTTCCTGATGTTTCGCTTTTTGCCAGCAATGGTTTCCTGGGGACGTTTTACCTCGTTTGTCAGTCGGACATGACCGGCGGTGTCTGCGATCTTAATAATCTGGCCGGCTTTGGCGGAACGTCGGTCTCCTCGCCGGCGTTTGCGGGCATTATGGCGCTGGTTAACCAGGAGACAGGCGAACGCCAGGGCAATGCGAATTACATTCTTTATAAGCTGGCAGCGCAGCAGCCGACCGCCTTTCACGACGTACCTGCTGGCAGCACGATTGCCATGCCGTGCGTGACCGGATCGCCAAACTGCACTACCAAAACTGCGGGCGACTCTTACGGCGTGCTCAGTGGATACAGCACGACGACCGGCTATGACCAGGCGACCGGGCTGGGATCGGTGGACGCAAACAACCTGGTCACGAAGTGGAGCTCGGTGACGCTGCTTCCCTCGGTCACCACGTTGAGCAGCTTAACTCCGACGACGCTTACGCACGGCCAATCCGTCAGCATCAAGGCATCCGTCGCGCCGCAATCGGGAACTGGAACACCCACAGGACAGATCTCGCTGCTCGGCGGGCCGAGCAACAGCACGCAACCAATCGGTGCGTTTACGTTGAGCAGCGGCTCGACTTCCGGAAGCACGGAGATGCTCCCGGGCGGCTCGTATTCGGTGACGGCGCATTACCCGGGGGATGCGACCTATGCCTTGAGCGATTCGGCACCGATCAGCGTAACGGTGAATCCGGAGAGCAGCCAGCAGCAGGTGTTCCTGGTGACCTTCGATTCCAATGGCAACGTGGTCAACAGCGATACGACGACAGCACTCTATGGCTCGCCTTATCTGCTGCGGGTGAACGTAGAAAACGCAGCAGGAAAAATGTGTGCGCCATTCAGCAGCAGCGGAGCAACCGCCTGCCCTACGGGAACCGTAACGTTGACTAACAACGGCAATACGCTGGATGCAGGCACCTACACACTTAACAGTTATGGCTACACTGAGGATCTCGCGGTTCAGCTTCCTGGCGGCTCGAATCCGGTGACGGCGGCCTATGCTGGAGATAACAGCTTCAACGCAAGTTCGATCACAACTTCGATCACGATTACTCCCGCTCCTACGACCGTTAGTGCTCCGGTGATCCCGCCGGTAACTGTTGGGCAGACGGTGGGAATCATTGCCTATGTGAACACAACGAGTTCGGGAGCAGGGCCCTCGGGCACAGTTACTTTTTTTGCGAATGGAAAGGCTATTAGCGGCACGCTCACGATGTCTCCGTCTTCAGGAGGGGCAAGCTTTTCGGCATCCGCCACCGCCAACTTTGTTGCCGATGCTAGCGCCTTCCCTACACCCGGTAGCTACACGATTACGGCGACATATAACGGAGACGCGAATTACACTACTTCGACATCGCCAGGGACGAATGTCACTGTGCAGTATCAGGCCCCAATCGTTGACGTCACGCCACCGCAGCAAACGGTGACCTACGGCGGTACCGGAACCATCACAGCGCTGGTGGACACGACAAATAAGTCCACCTATCCCACAGGCACGTTGACTTTTTCTGATGCCTACAGCGGCACGGTCGTGGCGGGACCGACAGCATGCGCAAGCACTACGGATTCCAGCGGCAATTTCGCCTGTCAGGCAGTCGGTAAATTCACCGTGAAATCCAGTGACCCGATCGTTTCGAGCTACAGCGGTGACGCAAACTATCCCGCGGCGAGCACATGGGCATTCATCACTATGCCTGACTTCACAATGTTTCCGCAGGGCTCGGTTCAGGTGACTGCAGGCCAATCCCAAAACGTGACCATTACCTTTCAAAGCCAGAATGGACTCGGCGGCACGATAGGTAATTTTGCTTGCTCTGGTCTGCCTGCGGAGACCACTTGCACTTTTAGCCCGACGCAAGTCACGCTTGCCGCCAATGGTAGCGTATCGACGACGCTTACAGTAAGCACGGCCGCGCTTGGACAGTCCCGCAAGCACGTCGGTCTGAACGCAAGAAGTTCGGAAAGCGGCGGAGTGATGCTTCTGTTCGGCGTCTCTCTTCTGGGCATTCCCTTATCGCGCCGAAGAGGACGACTACCTCGTGTGATTCTGTTGGCGCTGTTGTCCATTCTTGTTCCAAGTTGCTCAAGCTCGGGCGGTGGAGGCGGGGGAGGCGGCGGCACTCCGAATCCTTTGCCCTCGATTACGTCGCTGAGCCCTACCCAAGTTGCTGCGGGATCGCAGATCCAAACCTTGGATATCAACGGATCGAATTTTCTCAGTTCCTCCACTGTGACCTATAACGGGACTCTCCACAACAGCTCATTGCGGAGTCCTACACAGATCCAGATTGCACTTGCTGCAAGCGATGTCGCTACGAATGGCCAGTATCCGGTGATAGTAACCAACCCTAGTCCCGGTGGCGGTTCCTCGGCTCCGATGAATTTTGCGGTTGTATCGGGGACTCCGACTGGAAACTTCACTGTTACGCTGAATGCCACAAGCGGAGCGATTACGCACACCACAACGATGAATATGCTCGTGCAATAGCCGTAGCTCGCTCAGCAGCGATTCTTGTACGATTTCTGCTGCTTTTCAAAGTGGGCATCGCGCTGGTGTAGGATTATTCGCGTTCACTTCAATCCCCATGAAACTTTCTGCTCTTGCTTCCACTCTGCACGCACGTCTCGAAAACGGCTCTCCTGACACGGAAATCGCCGGGGTCAACGGTATTGAACAGGCCGGCCCCGGCGAACTGACCTTCGTCTCGAATCCCAAGTATGCGGCGGCCGCGCGAACCACGAAGGCGTCGGCTGTCATTGTGGAGGAGGACTTTCCGGCGATCCAGACGGCAATGTTGCGCGCAAAGGATCCATATCTCACGTTCGCCCATGCGCTGGAACTTTTTCATCCGGCAATGCGGTATGCGGCGGGCGTGCATCCGACGGCAGTTGTCGACCCTACTGCACGCATTGGAGCCGGGGCTCACATCGGTCCTTACGTGGTGATTGACGAGAACGTGTCGATCGGTGCCAATGCTGTTCTGCTCGCGCATGTCGTGATTTATCGCGGCGTGACGATCGGCGAGAACTTCTTTGCGCATGCCCACTCCATCGTGCGGGAGAATTGCCGCATCGGCAACAATGTGCTTTTGCAGAATGGCGTGGTGATCGGCGGCGATGGCTTCGGCTTTGCCAAGACTGCCGAGGGCAAGTGGTACAAGATTCCGCAGCCCGCGCCGGTGATTATTGAAGACGATGTCGAGGTGCAGGCGAATTCCTGCATCGACCGGGCCAGCGTGGGTGAGACTCGTATTGCGCGCGGGGTTAAAGTCGATAATCTGGTGCAGGTGGGGCATGGATCGCACGTCGGCGAGGATGCTTTGCTTTGCGCGCAGGTGGGACTAGCCGGTTCGAGCAACATTGGCAACCGCGTGATCTTGACCGGACAGGTGGGCGTCGTTGGCCACTGCAAAGTGGGTGACAACGCAATCGTCACTCCGCAGAGCGGCGTGGCCGGAGACATCCCCGCCGGAGCGCTGGTGAGCGGCGCGCCGGCTGTCGATCATAAGGCATGGCTCAAATATTCGGCCATCCTGCCGCGCCTGCCCGAGATTGCTCGGGCGCTGCGAAAAAAAGAATAACCACAGAGGACACAGGGGAAAGCAGAATGCAGATTGAAGATTTCAGATTTCAGAATTAGACACTTTAGATTGCAGATTGCCCTCCTGAACCGGCAGGTTTTCAATCTGCAATCTAAAATCTCAAATCTGAAATGCCCTTGATGAACTTTGTCCGTTCGCGCCACTCCCTTGTCTGTACTCTTCCGGCAATCCGCTTTCGATGACGGCGCGGACTTTTTCCATCAGGTCTTCACGAGTGCCGAAATCTTTGGGCTCAATCTGCGGATGGAAGATCACTTTCACGCGGCCAGGCTTGATCGAGAAACGCTTCTTCGGCATGGCGTAATGCGTGCCCACAATCGTCATCGGGATGATGGGCACACCGCATTCCATGGCCAGGTAAAACGGTCCCTTCTTGAAGGGCAGCAGCTTGCCATCGAACGAGCGCTTCCCTTCTACGTAGATGGTCATGTTGAGTCCCTTTTCTACGACAGCTTTAGCAGCCTTGACGGCCTCGATGCCGGCATCCCGATTGCCGCGATCGACGGGCACGAGCGAGGCGAGGCGCATAGCGGGACCGAGGATCGGAGTCTTGAACAATTCTTTCTTGACCATCACCGAAGTGCGGCGCGGGATCAGCGGAATCTGGATCGGCGGATCGAGGTTCGAGACGTGGTTCGTCATGAAGATGTAGGTGCGGGCATGGTCGAACTGTTCGAGGCCGACGATGTCGACGCGCACGCCTGTGAGCCAGACTCCGGCGTAGGCTCCCCACGTGAAGAGGCGGTAGAGCGGGCGGATATCGTTCGCCAAAAAGACAAACGCGAACCCGATGATCCCGGCGAAGGGCATGGCCAGCGCCCAGAACAGCAGCATGATCAGGGTGCGGATCACTTGTTCCTGACCCCATTCAGGTTCGCTGCTGACGGGGGCTGCAGAGCGTCCCCCGCTTGCGCTTCTCCTTTGAGCCAAGCGGTGCGGCGGGCGCGTTGCTCGGGCGTAATCTGATCCAGATCCTTCACCACGGAGACCATTTCCTCACGGCCAGAGACTTTCCATCTAAGCTCGCGTTCAGCTCCACGGCGCGAACGAACTTTTACCACGACAGTATCTCCCGGCTGCAACCGCGCCAACTGCTGAGTTGATTCCTCGCCGGCCAGTTGGCCTTGCATTTCAGTAATGATGTCGCCCACCCGCAAACCCGCGCGTTCGGCTTCACCGCCCGCCGAGACGGCCACAACGGACATGGGTCCGTCAAAATTCCTCGAGGCGAGAAAACCGGGATCGGCCACGGTCGTCGTAACCGCTTCGACCCGCACTCCAACCGAACGGAGAAAATCATTCCAGGGAATTTCTTCAGTTCCGGAAACATACTTGGTGAAAAACCATCCCATATCCGCGTGGCTGACGGCCTCAGCGGCTTCGCGCACGCCGTTGGAATCGTCGAAGAAGCGGTGTTTCTTTGCGTAATTGGCATTCATCCATTGCAGGAGTTCGCGTAAGGAGGCTTGGCCATGGCTGGCGTCGCGCACGGCAAGATCGAGCATAATTCCGAGCAGCTCTCCTTTGTTGTAATAAGAGATGCTGCGCTGGGGCCGCCGGTAGTAGCTGTCGCCTTCCAGCCAGGCGTCGAGGCTGGACTCTTCGGCGGACTGCGTGAGGTGCGCGGGACGGCGCTCGAGTTCGGTGATTTCGTCGGCGAGGTTGTGGAGGTACTGCTTTTCGTCAATGAGCCCGGCCCGCAGTTGAATGATGCCTTCGGCGGTGCTGGTCACACCTTCGCTGAACCATAGCGCGCGAGTGTAATTCGCTTTCGTGTAGTCGATCGGTTCGAGGGTTTGCGGACGGATACGCTTCACGTTCCAGAGATGGAAAAACTCGTGGGCAGTGACCGTATCGAAAGGATAAAGACTCTGCTTGATTGAGTCGGCATTGAGTTCAATGGCGGTGGAGTAGGCGTGCTCCATGCCGCCTCCCGCTGGGCCGCGCGGGAAATGATAGAAGAACGTGTAAGTGTCGAAGGGCCGGTCATCCATCCAGGTGATGGCGGCGGCTACGATTTTGTGAAGGTCGGCGACGATTTTTTCAGGATCATAGTCGGCGGGATCGGCATCAATGATGACGCGAAAGTGGGCGCCGGCTTCGTCGAAATCTTTTTCCGCGAAGTCGCCGATTTCGATCGGGGAGTCGACGAGGAGGTCGTAATTGTCAGCGATGTAGGTGTCTACGCCGGCCTGAAGCGGAGTGGCGATTCTCCAATGATTCGTGAGCTTGAGCCGTACGGTCAACGGGGAATCTCTGGCATCAACGGAATACATGAGGATCTGCGCCAGATTCAAGAATGCGTGATGAGCATTCACTTGCGCGCCGAAGGGTCCGGGAGAATCGGCATAGATCTGATATTCGACAAAAGCTCCGTCCTGTGCTCCATCGACTTCCCAGAGGCTGCTACTGAGCTTGCGCACCTCTAGCAGCTTGCCATTGCTATCTTTTGCACGCACCCAGTCGACATATTGAGAGAAATCGCGCACCTGATAAAGAGCGTCCCACACCGGCATTTGGAGGTCGCGCTGTGTGGCGCCCGCGGGCAAGATAACCAGCACATGCACGAGATGCCGCTCGGCGGATGGAAATGAAACCACGTAGTTCACCGCCGCGGGCGACTGTGCAAGCGAAACCGATGCGACGCACAGCGCAACGAGGAGACCTGCCAGCCGCAGCGGGAAACGAATGGGATCAGGAGTGAGCTTCATTATCGGTGTGCGAGTTCGCGCAGGCGCGCTGGCAGTTTTTCATAAATGCCGCCGAATCCGCCATTGGAAAGAATCGCGATCACGTCGCCGCTGCGCAATTCGGGGGCAATGGTTTCGATGATGGCATCGGCATCGTTCAGAAGGCGCGCCCGACAGCCTTTTTGCGTGATTTCAGCGGCCAGAGCAGGCAGTTCGAGACGCTCATTTTCCGGCACCGCTTCAGAACGGAAGACGCCCGCGACGACGACTTCGTCGGCTTGGGCCAAGCTGCGGGCGAGATCGCTTTGCAGAACCCGGCGGCGCAGCGTGTTGGAACGGGGTTCGAGAATGGCCCAGAGACGGGCCCCGGCGTAACGGGCGCGAAGAGCTTTCAAGGTTCCTGCAATCGCGGTGGGGTGGTGGGCGAAGTCATCGATGATAGTGATGCCATTGACTTGCGCCTTGACTTCGAGCCGGCGCTTCACGCTTTTGAAAGTCCTCAGCGCATCCGCGATGGATTCTTTCGATATGCCGCAGTCAAACGCAAGTGCTGCAGCCGCGGTCGCGTTCCACACGTTGTATTCGCCAGCCAGCGCGAATTCCAGGTTGGCCCAGGGTTGATCCTTGTGCAGAACGCTCCACGTCGTGCGGCCGGGTTCGAGGCGCAGATTGGTGATCTTCCAGTTGGCGCGCGGCCCCGAACCATAGCGCTCTACTGGGCAGAAGGCTTTCGCCAGACAGCGCTCCAAGCTCGCACTTTGGGCAGTCTCGCCGAGAAAACCGTCCCAGGCGACGATGCGTCCGCAGCGCGGAATCAAATTCACCAGCCGCTTGAACGCGGTTTCTACGGCATCGAGATCCTTGTAGATGTCAGCGTGATCAAACTCGACCGACGTGAGAATGATTGCGTCAGGAAAGTAGTGGAGGAATTTTGGTCCTTTGTCAAAGAACGCAGTATCGTACTCATCGCCTTCGAGAATGAAGTGCTTCCCTTTTCCGAGATGGAAGCTGGAACCGAAATTTTCGGCGATGCCGCCGATGAGAAAGGAAGGGTCAGCCCCGGCGGCGTGAAAAATCCAGGAGAGCATCGAGGTTGTCGTGGTCTTGCCGTGAGTTCCGGCGACAACCAGGACTTCTTTGCCGCGAAGAAATTCATCGTGAAGAAGTTGCGGCAGCGAGCAGAACGGAATGCGCTGGTCGAGCACGTGTTCCAGTTCCACATTCCCCCGGGACATGGCATTACCAATCACCACCAGATCAGGGCGAGGATCGAGGTTCTTTGCATCGAAGGGCTGGGCCACTGGGATTTCGAGTTCGCGCAGGAAGTCGGACATCGGAGGATACGCGGCGGCGTCGGATCCCGTGACCCGGAAGCCGCGCTGCTTGAGCATTCCTGCCAGCGATGCCATCGCCGTGCCGCAGATACCGATCAGGTGGATGTGCTTGGGATTGGGCATATTCTTTTAACCACAGAGGTCACCGAGGTACACAGGGAAATCTAAGCGCTCGCCGACGGTTCCAAAATTTTCAGGCTTATTTGATTTTGATTTACAGACAACTTGGCTCGCACGCCGAACGGCAGCGTAATGTTACGCGCCGAAACGTGGCCCGAGCGGACGCCGTAGGCGACTGGAACGTTGAGATCCCCAACGATTCGGGTGATGACTTCCTGCAGCGTGTATCCCTGGTTGGCGGTCTGGACGCAATCGAGCATCTCGCCGAAGACGATTCCCCGAACTTTTTCGAGTTGCCCCGCCAGCTTGAGTTGCATGAGCATGCGGTCGATCTGATAAGGCTTGGCGGCGAGATCTTCGAGAAACAGGATCGTCCCCTCAGGTTGGATCGCGTATGGAGTGCCCAGCGAGGCGACCAGGATCGACAAGCATCCGCCGTAAAGGATACCCTCGGCTTCTCCCTCGACCAGTGCCGTGATGCCTTCGTTCACAGGCACTTCCCATGGCGCCGTATTCGATAAGGCGGAGTTCCAGGCTTTCATGTCGACTCCGTTTTCGTGCGCCCAGTCTTTCGCCGCCATGGGCCCGTGAAAGGTGACGAGCCCGATCGAGTCGCAGATATAAGTCAGCAGCGTGGTAACGTCGCTGTAGCCCACAAAAATCTTTGGATGTGCTCTGATCTTCGCGAAGTCGAGTTCCTTCAACAAGTAGTTCGCGCCATAGCCGCCGCGGGCGCAGATGATCGCGCCAATATCGTCCCGCTCAAACATCTCTTCCAATTCGCGCGCGCGGCGCTGAGGCAATCCGGCGAAGTACAGGTCACGCTCGACGATGGAGTCGAGGTAGAAAGGGTGATATCCGGCCCGGCGCAGGGCTTCGCAGCCGCGGTCCAGTTCTGCCTTATTGATGTTGCTGGCGGGCGCAACGATGGCGACAGTATCGCCGGGGCGAAGGGCGCGTGGTTTAACGGGTTGGAAGTTGGAAGCGGGCATCGATGTGAACTGACACGACGTGACCTGCACATCAGCCGAGATAAAACTCTCCCCGGCAAACGAGGCGCGCGGGGCCACGCAAAAGAATACTATTTCCTGCCTGCCGGACGGCCTGCGTTCCACCCGGAGCATGCACCTTCACGGGTGAAATGGCACGCCCAACAGCCATTGCGGCAGCCGCCGACGCGCACGAACCGGTGCCCGAAGATTCCGTCTCTCCCACACCGCGCTCGAAAAAACGTGAGCGTATGTCGTGCTCGCCTTCAACCGCTACGAACTCCACGTTCACGCCATGCTGAAATTGCGACGAATGCTGAATCTCAGCGGCTTGCGCCTGCCAGTCCGGCGGGAAGTCGGGCACGAACACCACGTAGTGCGGATTGCCCATGGAAACGGGGATGCCGCGGACTTCTCCGGCTCGCGTCTTCACCATGAGTTCCCTGTCAACGACGGCGGCGCCCATGTCCATCTCAAACTCGTATCGCTTGTCGTTCTGCGAAGTCAGAATGCACGTTTTCAGCCCGGCGCCAGTTTGAATGGTGATTTTTTCCTTTCCTTGCTCCGCGCATAAACAAGCAGCCACGCAGCGCGTACCGTTGCCGGAAATTTCGGCGTCGGAGCCGTCGGCATTGATCAGGCGAATCTCAAGATCGGCGGAGTGATGCGGCAACATCCACTCAACACCATCCGCGCCCACGCCCTGGTGGCGGTCGCAGATGCATCGCGTGAAGGCGTGAAGATCGAAGCCTTCCGGAGCGCCTGCGAGATCGATCAGCAGGAAATCGTTCCCGCAGGCACTGGCCTTTACAAACGGAATCGTGGGCACGTCCGAGTTCACTCCCGCTCCACCCGGCCCAGTGAGGTAGCACTTTTGAGAACTGAGGAAGCTCGCAACTGCCGCAGCAATTCTCTTTGATCCCGATTACAGCCCTCGACATCGAATTGCAGGCGAATGTGCTGCCCGGTATTGCCGCTCGCCACGTTTTCCATCAAGCGTCGATGGCTTTCGAGGATGCGGTTCACCTCGTTGGTCATCTGTTCCAGGCTCGCGCCCGTCACTTCGTAGCTCGTCATCAGGAGTTTGAGATTCAGGTTCTCTTCGAGGCGCCCAAGGACAAAAAGCGTCAATAGCACCAATCCGGTGCCGAACACGGCAGTGAGATAGAGCCCTCCTCCGGCGGCCATGCCGATCGAGGCAACCACGAACAGCGTAGCCGCAGAAGTCAGGCCAGTGGTGAGCCCACGCGTGTGCAAAATAGAACCCGCTCCGATAAAGCCGATGCCCGGGATGATCTGGGCCGCGATCCGGGTGGTATCGGAAGGGACTCCCGCCAGCCGTTCCGAGAGCAGCGTGAACATGGCGGCGCCAAAGCAGATGAACATATTGGTGCGCAGGCCAGCCGCGCGGTGTTTGAGTTCACGTTCGAGCCCGATTGCGCCGCCCAGAATTGCCGCCAATACGAGACGCATGAGCGAACTGGAGACGACACCGCTCGCCATCTCCCAATGCAGCTTATCGAGGAGGTGTTGCCAGTTCATGAACGCTCTTCGCCCGATTCGAACTCTTTCCGAATGGCCGGATTTTATCATTCGGATGCCGGAAAGCCGCGTTAACCCGGCTGATTACCGCGCGCGGTAGAGAATCGCCGGCGCTTGACCGGTGACATGAATTTCGATCAGTTCATGCAAGTGCTGGTTGTGTACGGCCTGCCATACCGGATCTCCTTCGAACGCCAGGACATAGTCTGCATACTGGGTCGGATTAGCCAGCGCGCGCTCCCACAGCCCTTCGGCGTCGGTGGGTTGCTTCCAGACACGATGGTTGCCTTCGTTGATCGTGCACTTCAAAGGAATCCCGGCCCGCTCAAGCGCTCCGACCTGGTCGCCCAGATACATGAGCAGGATTGAGTTATGAGGAAGCTCATTGAGTAAATGGGCCAGCTCTGCCTGAAGCTGGTTGCGTGTGCGCATGTTGATTTGCGCTTCTTTGAGGCAGATAGGGGTAGCGTGCCAGACGTTCGTATAGCTGGCGGCGATTATGGCGAAGACGGCGATGGTGCAGCCGAGTCGGAAGCGTCGATTCCACAAGTCTGAACGCAGAATGACCCGCACTAGAATCGCGAGTGCGACCGCGAATGCCGGCAGGAGATTCAACCCATAACGCACGTTGTAATGCGAGAACGGCCACCAGTAGGGAACGAAAATGGGGACGCCGCCATAGGCGATGGAGAGCGTATAAAACGGCACGGGCACCAGCAAGAACAGCAAAGGCCATGTCCGCGCCACGGGTATGGAGCGGCGGCGCAGAATCAACACCACCGCGGCGCCCAAGGCAAGAAGAAGCCATGCGCGTTGCAGCCCTTGGTTTGCGGCCAGATTCGCCTCGGCAGACTTGAGGAAGTACATTCCGGCGAGGATCGGATTGTCGCTGCCCGGATGTCCAGGATTTCCTGCGCTCTGCGTTCTGCGTTCGATTGCTTTGGCGGAGTAAGGGCCGTTCTCGAATTCGAGCGGATTGCGGTAGACGAGTCCGTTGTAGGCGAGCCAGAGGGCGGGAGCGGCGGCGGAGATCAAGATGAATCTAACGACGGCAGAAGGGCTGACGGGGCCCGGAAGGGCCGCTCTTCCACCCGAACCCGTTGTTCCTGCCCTGGCCGCGCTGCGGGCCGCAGGTACTCCATCTTTGGCCGTTCTTCGACGGAGAAGCCAAACCATCACGATTGCAATAACCATTGTGACGGCGAGAAACCATCCGTCATAGCGAGTCAGGCAGGCGGCGGCGAGGCACAGACCGCACTTGATGAGGGCCTTGGCAGTAACACGCATTGACTCGGCAAAATAAACTACCGCCCATATAAAGAAGGCGAGATACACCGCTTCCCCCATCGCCGTGGACTGCATGTAGATCAGATTGGGATTCGCAGCGTAGACGAACGCCCCTGTCCATGCCGCAATACGCGTGCATCGGTCAGGCTCGGCACTTTGCGCGAGCACACCGCGCGTGAGCCGAAAAATCCCGACTATGCCAAAGACGTAGGCAGCCATGGAAGCAATCGAACCGCCCGCCCCGCTCTGCCACATTTGCTTCGAAATCAGGAATGGAATCATGAGCAAGTGCGGAAGCGGGAGCCATACCGTACCAAGTTGCAGCAGGCCAGGAGTGCGCGAATCGAAGACGCGGCGGGCAATGTTGATGTGGGCAATGGCGTCGCCGTACAGCAGGACTTGGCCCTGCCTGTAGAAAAACAGAAAAGAAAAGACAGACGCGCACGTCGCCAGCCAGATCAACAGATTGACGTCGGAATCCCAAGGGGAACTGGCGGGCTCGTTTTTTTGCGGCTTGCGCATGCGATGGTGAGAGGGTGCAAGCGTCTTGGTGTCAGGTCTCAGGCTTAGCATCATGGCGAAGAGCAAAAGCCTGCGCCCTAAAACCTGAACGCCGCCTCCGCAGGCTATTCCAGGTGAGTCAACTCGCGAAAGATCTGAAAGCGTTCTTCGATCTCTTCACGCGTCAGCGACTGCAGGCGCTCCGTGCCGAAGCGTTCCACGGCGAACGAACCCATCACTCCGCCGTAGAATAATGCCCGCTTCAATACTTCTCGATTCAACTCTGGCTGTGAAGCGACGTAGCCCATGAACCCTCCCGCGAATGAGTCCCCAGCCCCAGTTGGGTCTTTCACCTCTTCGATGGGCAGCGCAGGAGCGCGGAATGGATGTCGCCCGATTCCAAACGAGCCCTCCCTGAAAAAAATTGTGGCGCCGTACTCGCCGTGCTTGATGACCAGAGCCTGGGGACCCATGGCCAGCACTTTCTGCGCAGCACGCGGCAGGTTGGTTTCGTGCGCCAGCATCTTGGCTTCGGTGTCGTTGATCAGCAGCACGTTCACCAGCTTGAGTGTTTCGGCCAGTTCTTTGGGCGTGCGATTGATCCAGTAATTCATCGTGTCGCAGCCGGTGAGGCGGACGCCATTCATGTGCCGGCGCACGTCGGCCTGCAGGGTGGGCTGGATGTTGGCAAGGAAAAGAAACTCGGTGTCTTCATACTCTTTGGGGATTCGGGGCTGGAAAGTTTCGAAAACATTCAGATCGGTAAAATCTGTTTTCGCCTCATTCAGGTTGTCCGTATAGGATCCGCCCCAACGAAAAGTCTTGCCTCGGGCGCGCTCCAGGCCGCGCGTGTCGATCTTATGGTCGCTGAAAACCCTTTCCTGCTCCGGACCGAAGTCTTCGCCCACAACCGCGACAACTCGCACCTGCGTGAAGTAGCTCGCGGCCAGCGAGAAGTATGTGGCGGCGCCGCCGAGAATGTTTTTCACGCTGCCCGAAGGCGAGGTGACGTCGTCGAACGCTACGGAACCGACTACCAGCATGCTCATGAGAACCTTTATGGAGTAATTAGTGGTCAGTGGCTAGTGATAAGTGGTCAGCTCCCAAAACTCGCCACTTACCACTGGCCACTCGCCACTTTATTTCACGTATTTTCCGATAATCAGCTTTAACTTCTTCTTTGTCGCCGCGGGTATCTTTTTCGGATCGGTCAAAAGCGCGTGGGTCAGTGCCGCTCCGCAACGGCAGGAGCGGCCTTTCGGCATGGCGGCGATCGTCTCACGAACCACCTTGGCGGCGTTCTCGGCATTCTTGATCAGGACTGCGACGATCTGATCCACGGTCACCGAGTCGTGATGAGGGTGCCAGCAATCGTAATCGGTAACCATCGCCACCGTGACGTAGCAAAGTTCGGCCTCGCGCGCGAGTTTGGCTTCCTGCAGGTTGGTCATGCCGATCACATCCATGCCAAGGCCGCGATAGACATTCGATTCGGCCTTCGTAGAAAATTGCGGCCCCTCCATACAGAGATACGTCCCTCCTTGCTTGCCAATGACTCCAACTTTGCGGCACGCGCTCGCAACCACGCTGGACAGTTCGGAGCAGACAGGATCGGCAAAGGCAATGTGCGCGACAATGCCGTTGCCGAAAAACGTATCTACGCGATGGCGCGTGCGGTCAAAAAATTGATCGGGAATCACGAATTCCAACGGCTTGTGCTCTTCCTTAAGCGACCCTACGGCAGAGATAGAGACGATGCGCTCGACCCCAAGTTGCTTGAATCCGTGAATATTGGCGCGAAAATTCAGTTCGCTCGGCAGGATCCTGTGGCCGCGGCCATGGCGCGCCAGAAAGGCGACCTTACGCCCTTCCATCAGGCCGCAGACATACGCGTCAGACGGCACCCCGAACGGCGTTCGTATGCGCACTTCTTTGATTTTGGTCAGCCCCGGCATGGAGTAGAGCCCGCTCCCGCCGATGATCCCAATTTCCGCCTGTGGCAATCCCCCTCCCGATTGGAGCAGCATCGTCAAAGCAAACTGGTGATTATACAAGACAGCAATTCGCCGGTCGCCGAGTCCCCGTGCGGAGAGCGCTACAATTTGGGTGATGAGGCTTGTGATCGCATCGTGCCTGCTCCTTTGCGGCCTTGCGTGGGCCCAGGAAAACGGTCCTCCCCCGCAAGAACCCAAGTCCGTCACCGTGCCCGCGACTATTGACCACAATCGCGTGGTCATCGATGCCGACATTCTGCTGCCTAGCAATTCCTGGCAGAGCATTCACGCGTGGGTGGATAACGGCAATCCCGACCTTTACCTGTCGCGGCGAATGGCGACGCTGTTGGGGCTCACGGTCACATGTGGCGACCAGGAATGTTCGGCGCCGCCGCCAAAACAGATCGCCATAGGAGGAATGCTCATTTCGCTGACCGACTTGAAGGTGGCGAAGATTCCCTTAAGGCCGGTCAATGCAGCGGCCGTGCTGGCGCCCGGAATGAATGTGGAAATCAATCTTCCGGCGAGCGTCCTGCGTCACTATGACGTGCTGATTGATTTTCCCGGACATAAGTTCTCCATCGGCTTGCCCGGCACGATTCAGTTTCACGGATCGTCTGGCAAGGTGCTCGTCAATGCGGAGAATGGGCTGATTCAAGTTCCCAGCAAGATCGAGAATAAGAAATACAATCTGGCGCTCGATGTAGGGTCGTGCATCAGCTTTCTCGGTGAGGACGTGTTTGACCCTCTGCAGACGGCGCATCCGGACTGGCCACACATGACGGGCGCGTTGGGTTCGGCGAATATGTGGGGAGCGGAGGCGGAAACCAAATGGAAAATCATGCGCATCGATCGCATTCAGTACGGCCCGCTTTTTCTTACGGACGTGGCACTAGTCGCGCTGCCGAAAACGGTGCAGGACTTTTTTCAGAAGAGGGCTGGCGTGTCGACGGCCGGGCTGCTGGGTTCCAACATTTTCTTGAATTATCGCGTGGGGCTGGATTATGCGCACGCAACGGTTTATTTCGACATTGGGAAAACGTCTGAGTTTCCGGAGTTCGACGTGGTGGGCCTGGTATTGCGGCCTGACACAGACGGGGGGTACACGATCATCAGCGTGGCAGATTTCGAAGGAAAACCTTCCGTGCAGGGCGTTCAGGCCGGGGACCATTTGGAGGCGGTAAACGGCATCCCTGTGCATGCGGTCACGATGGGGCAACTGTGGGGAATGCTGGGTGGCATACCCGGACAAGAGCGGCGGCTGACGATCGAACGCGGAGGAAAGCAGTTCACGGTGGCCGCGAAGGTACAACATTTTCTGGGAGAAGTGCCCGACGAGAAGGACAGCAAAAGAAACCGATAGTTCGCCGGGTTATTCTTTGACTGCGAAGACTTCCTTCTCCAGTGTGGCCGTGGTGCCGGAGTCGAGGCTTTCGCTGACGAATACGGTATCGCCTTCCTGTTCGATCACCACCGTCCCATCCTCGGTGTTCCATGCGTGCCGGCCTTTGAGTGCGGGCGGCGGAACTTTGTCGGCACCGGATTGGGTACTCTGCACCGAGGTTTGCTGCGGGTTCGGACTACCCACCTCGACAGATTGCTTATAGCGCTGCTTCAATGATTCTGCGTATATCCCGGCGAACTCAGCCGCTGCGTCCGCTCCCGACCAACGTGATACGAACAACAGGCCCAGCGGAGCCTCAGCCGGCGCGGCGTTGCCCTTCGCCTTGGGCTTGGCGGCGTAGTAGAACCCGCCCCGCCATTCGGGATATATGCGTTTGGAGATTGTCCTTCCCACGTACTGATCCATCAACACGGCCACATCGAATTCGCCCATCCCCCCGATATCGAACTTCTGGTAATCCTTAAAGTCGTGCTTGAAGTCGGGCACGCGCATCGGCGCGATCCTTTCGCCGGACAGATACATCTCGGGCTGCATAATCTGCCGCGTGGTGTGCGGAGGATTGCGCAGCACGCCATCGAATGCGCGCTCCTTCCCTCCCGCCTCCATCACCTTAATGACGAAATCCATGCCGTAGCTGTAAGGAAAGGTCAGCGACTCTTTCATGAAGATAGGCGCCGTGTTGAAGACCTTGGTGCCGGCAGTGCCGGTCAGGGTTTCATCTTCCATGGCGCCCACCAGCGCCGGCGAATTGGTAATGGTATGGCCGGTGGGCGCGATCGCATATTGAAACATCATGGCCTGTGCCTGGCCTTCGATGACTGCCTCCCGCGCACTGTCGATCTCATCATTTTCGATGTCGGCCGGCGTTGGATCGTGCTTGATTTCGCCCAGATCCTTGTCGCCTTTCTTCATCCATTTCTGCAGACCGATGTCCTGATCCTGCAGCGCGTGCGTGAGTTCATGCGCCAGAACGGGCTCTTGCTCTTCGATCGGAACCCAGTCGAGCAGGTTGACGGTCTTCGTCTTGGGATCGTAGTAGCCTGCGACTTCCTCTTTTAACAGCGCCACCAGAAATGTCTCGAGATTGAAATCCCGGGGGAGCAGGCCGAATTTCTTCAGCACCAACTCGGAGCGGCGCAGCCGCTGTGTGTCTTCGTCGTTCAGGTGCTTGGTCAGATAGGATTCGACTTCGTCGCGGCTCGTGAGTTTCCGTTTCACTTCTTTCTTGATGGGCAGCCCGGTTTGCTTGCTGTCGAACTCCAGGATCTCGTCAACCGAGTGAAAAAGTTCCTCGGCTTGTCGTGGAGTGATCTTGACCTCGTTTTGTGGTGGTTGTTCGGGCGGCGGAATCGGCTTGGTGGGATCTTGCTGAGTTGGCGCCGGAGCGGGCTGATCGTTGGATTGCGCAGTTTGCGCCCAGGCAGCCGACCACGGCCAAAGAGTGGCGGCCAGCAGAACTACTAAAATCAACCGCAGAGACTGCCCCTGATGCATTTCAGCGCGATTCATTAAGATTGAGTTTATACGTTCTCTATACTTTGTCTCCATGACCAGTAGCAACGTAAACCTCTGGACTTCACCGGACCATGTCCGCGACTACCTGGACCGCGCCGATCAGATTTCTCATCGCACGGAGGGCGAAGCGGCCCTGCTGGAGTTCATCCCGGGCACGGCAGGCCGCATCCTGGATCTTGGTACTGGAGACGGGCGTCTGCTGGCTTTGGTGCGCCTTGCTTACCCCGAAACGGAAGCTGTCGCGATTGACTTTTCTCCCGCCATGATCGCGGCGGCGCGCCAGCGGTTCGCCGATGATTCGCGAGTGCAGGTCATCGCCCATAATCTGGATGCATCCTTGCCAAACCTGGGCAAATTTGATGCGGTGATCTCCAGTTTTGCCATTCATCATCTGGTGCATGAACGGAAGCGGCAGTTGTATGCGGAGATTTGCGCGCTGCTCTCGCCCGGAGGGGTGTTCTGCAATCTGGAGCATGTGTCGTCGCCGTCGCAGCGGCTGCATGAGGAATTCCTGCAGAGAATCGGATTCACCGTGGCAACGGAAGATCCTTCCAACAAATTGCTGGATGTAGAAACGCAGCTCAGGTGGCTGCGCGAGATCGGGTTTACCGACGTGGACTGCCACTGGAAGTGGCGGGAACTGGCGCTGTTGGCAGGAGTGCGCCCGTAGTCGCGGAAGAAGATTGGATTTAGTCCTGCGCTGCACGCGCTCGCGCTGGACATATGCTCCTGCGGTGTAGAAATGGATGTCGTTCCTTAGGCGATTCAGGACGACACAGCCTTCGCCACCCACTCGCCGGTTTCGCGAGTACCTAATCTGCCCCCAATATCGTCGGTGGTTTTCTTCTGTTGCACCGCCTCCAGCACCGCCGCCTCGAGCTTGTCGGCCTCTTTCGCGAACCCAAGATGCCGCAGCATCATCGCGCCCGTCAAAATTGCGCCAAACGGGTTGGCGAGATTCTTACCCGCAATCGGCGGGGCGGAGCCATGGACCGGTTCGAACATACTCGTGCGACCGGGATGAATGTTGCCGCTGGCCGCCATGCCAAGGCCTCCCTGCAGTCCGGCGGCGAGATCGGTGATGATGTCGCCGAACATGTTATTGGTGACGATCACATCGAACTGCCGCGGGTCGCGCACCATCTGCATGCAGAGCGCGTCCACGTACATATGCTGCGCCGTGATCTTGGGATACTCGGCGCCGACTTCTTTAAAGACGCGCTGCCACAGGCCTCCCGCGTGGGTCATGGCGTTGGACTTGTCGCACATCAGGACTTTGTTGCGCGGCGAGCCGTCGAGCTTCGTATGCTGCTGGCAGTATTCGAATGCGTAGCGAATAATTCGCTCCACCCCTTTCCGCGTATTGATGTCTTCCTGGGTGGCAATCTCGTCTGGAGTTCCCTGTTTGAAGACACCGCCGGCGTCGGTGTAGACGCCCTCGGTATTTTCGCGGAGCACAGCAAAATCCACGTCTTTAGGCTCGACGCCTTTCAACGGGCAAAGTGCCGCATCCAGCAGGCGCACCGGGCGCACATTCGCGTAAAGGTCCATTTTGAAGCGCATACCCAACAGAATTTCTTTGGCGTGAATGTTGGTCTTGACGCGGGGATCGCCGAAGGCTCCGACCAGGATGGCATCGAAATCGCGAGCCAGCATGGCGAATCCGTCGGGAGGAACGGTGGTCTGGTCGCGCAGGTAGCGGTCGGCGCCCCAATCGAAGTCGGTGAAGGCTACATCGGCGCCGGAGGCCCGGATAGCGTTAACTGCCTGTGGAATCACTTCTTTCCCGATCCCGTCGCCAGGGATCACGGCGATGCGCTTGGGGCTTGTCTTTTTCGAGTCCACGGCTGGAACGTTAACACAATCGCTATAATCGAATACAGGTATGGGACTTACGGCACTTCAGGATCGTGAAAAAGAACTAGGCTCGGGCTTTGCCGAATATAAGACCGGCGAGTATCGCGGCGCGACTACGGCGGCCCGCTTCACCGACCCGCAGGCAGAGTTTGCCGCCCTGCGCCAGGGATGCGGCGTTTACGATCTGGGCTATCGGGCGAAAATCGCGCTGACTGGCGACGATCGCGTCCGCTGGTTGAATGGCATGGTGACGAATAACATTCGTGATCTGGCCGTGGGGCGCGGAGTCTATGCTTTTCTGCTCAATCCGCAGGGGCACATTCTGGGCGATTTATATGCCTATAACCGGGGAGACTCGCTCGTCATCGATACCGACTCCAGCCAAGTGGAAACGATGCTGGCAACCTTCGATCACTACATCATCATGGACGATGTGGAGGTCAAGAACCTCGGCACTGAGTTGACCGCACTGGGGACCGCCGGACCGAAATCCCGGCAGGTGCTGCGCGCAGCTAACGTCAAGATTCCGGAGCTTGAGGCTTTGCAGCTTCACACTGTGCAGTGCGAGTGTGAATGTGGATGCCTGAATTGCACCTTCGTGCGTGGCGATACTCCACTAGCAGAATCTTACGAGATCTGGCTTACGCCTGAGCACGCCGGACCGCTATGGGACGCGCTGTTGAAAGCGGGAGCTACGCCGGTAGGTTGCGAGGCTCTGGAGTTGGAGCGCATTGTTTCGGGAGTCCCGCTTTATGGAGTGGACATTCGCCAGCGCGATCTTCCCCAGGAAACTGAGCAGGCTCGGGCTCTGAACTTCAACAAAGGCTGCTACGTCGGCCAGGAAATCGTGGAGCGGATTCGATCGCGCGGAGCGGTGCATCGCAAGTTTTCCGGATTCGTTGCCGATAAGGTGGCCTCCATTGCGCCGGGCAACAAGATCGTTGCCGGTGAAAAAGAAGTAGGCGAGATCACCAGTTCCGCTTCACCTCGTCTCCCGGACGGAGAGAAGACGGTGGCTCTGGGATACATTCGGCGCGAAGCGGGTCCTCCGGGGCGCGAGGTTATGATAGGTGCGGCGAAGGCCACGGTGGTTCAACTGCCGGATGGATTGTTCAAGCACGCCGAGACGTCGTTGGAACAGCGTCCGGCTTGAAGAAAAGATTTTGGCCGCGCAAAGCGCGGTATTCGAGGAAGAGTCATGGCTGAGAAGAAACAAGAGTCCAGTTTTACCGTAACCGACCGGCGCCTGTTCACACCGGACGGCGAGTTGCGCGCAGATGTGCAAGAGGAGAAAGAGGAATCAAAGCCGCCGGCAGCTCCGCCCAGGGCGGCTGCGCCGGCGGAAAACGCTCCGCCAGCGGTGGCCGCCGAAAGTCCGGAGAACCGCGATATGCCTCCGCCTCCCACGAATGCCGAGCAGGAAGCCCAGGCTGCGGCGTACAGGCAATCGTCCAAAGACCTGGACGCCCAGGTCGAGATGAGCGGACACTCGGCCAAAGACTTCGAAATCACCTTCGAAAAATTTCTTGCCCAGCTTTATATGTCCGCAATGTTGCAACTGGGACTGATGCGTCAGCAGGGCGAGCAGCCGCGGGTGGACATCATCGGTGCGCGCCTGACGATTGACACGCTCAGTCTGATTGCTGAAAAAACCAAGGGCAATCTCACCGCGGCGGAAGAGAATTTCCTGCAGAACAGCTTGTATGAGCTGCGCATGGCGTACGTGGAAGTCACGAACGCCCTGGCGCGCCCGCCGCAGCCCGGGCCCGCGACGGGAACCACCGGAAGATGAAAGCGACATTGACGGTGTTAGGTAGCGGGACGTCCATGGGCGTACCCACTCTCGGCTGCGACTGCGCCGTCTGCCACTCGACCGATCCGCGTGATCGGCGCACCCGGCCGTCGATCATGCTGCAGTACGACGGAAAAGTTGTTCTCATCGACACTACCCCGGACTTTTATGCTCAGGCCGTGCGCGAAAAGATCACTCAGGTTGACGCGGTGTTTTACACGCACACGCACGCGGACCACATCCTGGGCATCGACGATCTGCGTCCGCTGAGCTACCGTCACAAGCCGGAGAAGCTCCCGCTCTACGCGCGGCCGGATGCAGCGGCATTTTTGCGCCGCATGTTTTCCTACATCTTTGACGCTGATTACAAGTTCGGCAGCCTGCCACTGTTGGAACTCAAGCCGATCGATGGGCCGGTTGAGGTCTTCGGAGTCCGCTTCGCTCCGATTACCCTGATTCATGGCGAGGCCCAGATTTACGGCTACCGCTTTGGCTCGGCGGCGTACCTGACGGATCACAGCGAAATTCCCGAGTCTTCCCTGCATCAGCTGGAAGGACTCGACATTCTGTTTCTCGATGCGCTGCGGCACAAGCCGCACCCCACGCACTCCACGGTAAAAAATTCATTGGGGATTGTGGACCGGCTGAAGCCGAAGCGCGCATTCTTCACGCACATTTGCCACGATCTGGGGCACCAGGCCACAAACGCCACCCTGCCCAGGCACGTGCGGCTGTCGTACGACGGAATGAAGCTGGAATTTGAAATCTGAAGAGGCGGACCTTAGACCTTGGGCTTCAGACCTCGGCCAAGGTCTGAGGTCCGACGCCGTTTTTTGATCGCATGCAGGTTTTCCACAAACTCGAGGAGGTTCCTGCCGACTTCGGCCCTGCCGTGGTCAGCGTAGGAAACTTTGATGGCGTGCACAGGGCACACGCGCATGTGTTGAAAGAAATCGTTTCGCGAGCGCGTGCGATAGGAGGCAAAGCTGTTGCCGTGACCTTCGAGCCGCATCCTACACGCATTTTGAAGCCGGAGGCCGGATTGAAGCTGCTTACGCCAACGGCGGAAAAGTTGCGCTGGCTCGAAGGCACGGGAATCGATGCAGTTCTGCTGCTTCCTTTTGGGCGCGACCTTTCCTTGATGACGCCGCGGCAGTTTGCCGACCGCATTCTGAAGAAGAAGTTGCACGCCCGCGAAGTACATGAAGGATTCAATTTCCGCTTCGGGCATAAAGCCGCCGGCGATGTGGCCCAATTGACTGAGTTCGGCCGCGAGATGGGTTTCGAGGTCAAGGTCTATCCGGAGATGACTCTGCGCGGCGAGACTGTTTCGAGCAGCCAGATTCGCAGGCTGGTCGCTGCGGGCCGTGTCAGCCGCGCGCGCCATCTGCTGGGGCGCGCGTTCTGCATTCTGGGAACACCGGGACGCGGCCGAGGCTACGGATCGAAGTACACCGTGCCCACGATCAATCTGGCCCGCTACGAAGAACTCGTGCCGAAAGATGGCGTCTACATCACTTGGACGCGCGTGGGGACAGAGCGGTTCGACTCGGTGACGAACGTGGGCAATCGCCCGACGTTCGGCACAGAATTGTTCGCTATTGAAACCCACCTGCTCAACTTTCATCCCATCGAACTGACGCCGGAGACTGAGGTGGAGATCTGTTTCCTGGAGCGGTTGCGGGATGAGATTAAGTTTCCTTCGGTCGAGGCCCTGCGCGAGCAGATCGCGCGAGACGTCAAGAAGGCGCGCAGATATTTCCATCTGCTGGGAATGGCTCGACGGTCGTAGCGCCGCCGCCGTCCCGGCGGCTGTCGCGAGGGCATCTTGCCCTCGCACCTCACCATCTGACGGCGTCTGGACTTCCACCACGGACCAACCACCAAGTCACGGGCCAAGGCTGCGAGAATGGCCAAGACGCCCGCGTTATCGGTCCTCGATCCGCACTCCCAGCCACAGCAGCCCTGCCACCAGTGACAATCCTGCGGTGAGGGTCAATGCGGTTTCCCATCCGATGCGAGCCGCCAGCCAGGGCGTGAGTGCGGGCGAGACCATTCCCCCGATGTTGCTGCCAAAGTTCATGGTGCCTCCCGCGATGCCACTACGCTCGCCGGCCAATTGCGTCATCGTCGCCCAGAACGGTCCTTCGGTGCAGATGACGAGTACCGTGCAGGCCGTCAGCGCGGCAACTGCCATGTGTGCACTCGGAGTGCGCGCGCCAATGACAAGGAAGATCGCCGCGGCGCAGAGAGCTATCAGCGGCAGGCAGCGGCGTCCCCAAGTCGCACCCCAGCGAGTCACGGCCAAATCCGAAAGCACACCGCCGAGAGGAATCGCAAAGATCGTCGCCAGCCAGGGCAGGGCCGCAAAGCTGGCTGCTTGCAGCACCGCAAAATGACGCACCTGCACGAGGTATAGATAGAACCAGAAGACAAAAATGTAGCCGAGATACCCTTGCAGCAGGTAACTGCTGAAAAGAAACCAAAAGGTGCGGGAGCGCAAGGGACGCGCGTTCTGCGAAGCGCCTGCTGGAGCCCGGGGCAGGACTTCTCTGGCATGATGCTCGTGCGGTCCCAGAAACCACCACATCAGTCCTGCAGCCGCGCTGAGTGAGGCGGCGACGCATAATGCAATGCGCCATCCGTAGCGAGTGGTGACCGGCGCGAGCAGCAGTGGGGTAATCGCCGAACCCACTCCCACGCTAACCAGGACCAGGCTATTCGCGCGCGCCTGCAAACGGGCAGGCACGGTCACCGCAATCGTCCTCCCCGAAGTTGGGTAAGTAGGTGCGGCGAACACCCCGAACAAGCATCGAATCAACCAAAATTGCGGGATCACGAACGCCAGGCCGAAACCGTGCCATCCCACCAGCGCGGTAAGCAACGTGAGCAGGGTAAAGGCTCCGCACAGCACAAGGAAAATGCGGCGCGCGCTGACCCGGTCGGCCAAACCTCCGGAAGGTACTTGAAACGCCGTATAGCCCAGGAGAAACGCGCTGAACACCGTTCCCATTTGTGTTTGCGTAAGTCCGAAGTCGCTCATGATGCCCGGAGCGACCACGGTGATGGCAACGCGGCACACATATCCAGCCGAGGCTGCAGCCAGTAGCAGCAAGACGAGCCGAGTACTGCCGGAAGCCGACGTCGACGACGATGCGGCTATGGAAGGCGTTTGTGAAATATGAGCTCCGAGTGGCCGGGGATGATGTACTCCTTGAGTTCACCGACGAATTGATAACCGCGCTCGCGATAAAAGCTTTGCGCCCGCGGGTTAAACGACGACACGAGCAGGAAGAGATGGCCGCGATCGACATACCGCTGCTCAGCAAATGCCATCAGCTGCGACCCCACGCTGCGGCCCCGGCTCTCCGGGGCCACCCCAATCGAGGCGACGTACGGCGAGGCGGCGAAGCCGTAGGCAGCGAGCAGGATGAACCCAAACCGCTGTCCGGCCCTCTCGTCGCGAGCGAGAAACAATTCCGTTCCCGGACGAGTCAGCGCCGCACGGCAGCCTTCCAAATCCCGGCGCAATGTCATCCATGGCTCGCTGGTGGCCATCAGCCGGGCACACCATTCGTAGTCGGCCTCGCTCGCGGCTGCGATGTGAAGGGGTTGCATGGAGTTCAAAGCGACAGCGATCCTAGCAGGCTGAGAGCGGCTTCGCCAAGGACGATGCAAGAGGGATTCTTAAATCGAAATCACGGGTACACAGGGCGGTTTTCATTCAACAATCCAAAAATCAATAATTGTCTAGTCCGGTACAATCGCCCCGACTCTTATGGTGATCGGCCCCATACAACTGATTCGCCAGGCCACGCCCGGCCAGCGCCGGACTCTGCTCGCGGCGGCAATGGGTTGGGCGCTCGATGCCTTCGACGCCATGTTGTATTCGCTGGTGCTAGCCATGCTCATGCGCGATCTCGGGATGAGCAAGGCCACCGCCGGATCGCTGGGCACATTGACGCTGTTGGCGTCTGGAATCGGCGGCGTGCTATTCGGATTTCTCGCAGACCGCATCGGACGCAAGCAGGCGCTGATGGCCAGCATTCTGACCTATTCGGTCTGCTCGTTCGCATCGGGGCTCGCGACCAGCATTGCCATGCTCGCGGTGGCGCGCTTCGTGCTCGGATTGGGCATGGGGGGTGAATGGAATACCGGAGCAACGCTGGTAGCCGAAAGCTGGCCAAGTGAATTTCGCGCGAAGGCAATCTCCATTGTGCAGAGTTCGTGGGCGTTAGGATTTGCCGTAGCGGCGCTGGTGGCCGGTCCAGTCGCGCGCTATTACGGATGGCGAGCGGTGTTCTTCGTGGGCATCTTGCCGGCGATCGTGACGTTGTGGATTCAACGCAAGGTGCCCGAGTCGGCGATGTGGACGGAGCGGAGCGCGGCACCTGAGGCCGAAGCCAAGGTGGACAGTAGCAGCTCCGCTAAGCAGCCTGGTTTGCGCGCCGCGGATGATTCGGCGGCACTCGCCCACTCCTCTCCGTTCGCTCTAATTTTCCGGCCGCCTTACGTGAAGCACACGTTTGCGTTGCTGCTGTTCAATTTTTTCGGGATGTTTGCCTGGTGGGGACTGTTCACCTGGCTTCCGCCTTATCTCTCGTTGCCGGTGGAGCAGGGTGGACGCGGGTTTGGCGTCATGGGGATGACCATCCTGATGGTGGTTCTCAACCTCTGCGGGATGTTTCCCGGGTACGCCAGCTTTGGTTGGGTGGCGGACCACATCGGCCGGCGGAATGCGTTTCTGTCCTATTCGCTGGTGGCGGCGGTTCTGATTCCGCTTTATGCCGCAGCGCGATCACAAGGCGTGCTGCTGGTATTGGGCACGCTGGTCGCGTTTTTTGGGACAGGAATCTTTTCCGGCTCAGGAATCATGGGCAGCGAGATCTTCCCTACTGCCGTGCGTGCGCGCGCCCTCGGCTTCACCTACAACGGCGCGCGCACCATGAGTTCGCTGGCCCCCATGGTGATTGGCCGTGTCGCCCAAGCCAAAGGACTGAGCTGGGCTTTTTATCTGTGCGCCGGAGGATATCTGCTGGCCGCACTGATGACCACGCACTTGCCCGAGACGAAGGGCAAGAAGCTGGATTGAAGCGAACGGCCGGTTGTGCGCCCGGCCTCATTCTATCGGTTCGAGCACGACTGATTCCCGCTCCGCCGCTCCCCTTCCCTGCACCTGCACAATCACAATTGCCGACAGCACCAGCACAATCCCTAGCGTCTGGATCGGGCGCACGCCTTCCCCAAGCAGGGCGGCGGCGAGCAAAATCGAGAACACCGGCTCGAGGCAGCTGGCGATGATAGCTCGCGTAGGTTCGAGATGCTGCAGGCCGAGAAAGTAGAGCGAGAACGAGCCGAGCACCGAGATCATCGAGAAGACGAACAAGAATCCCCATTGCGCAGGCGCATAGTGCGTGGCGACGACCTTCCACGGCGGATTGACGACCAGCCAGAAGACTGACGCGGAGACGAGCGTCCAGACAAGCACGCGCCAGCGGTCATAGTGGGCAAGAAGACGGTGTCCGCCGACGTTGTAGAAGGCGAAAGAAAACGAGGCCAGCATGGCGGCGATCAGGCCGTAAGAATCGAGATGCAGTGGCGCAGCGGACTTCCCGCCAATCATGCCAATCGTTAGGGCTATGCCCGCGAGCGCTACCACAACCGCCGCGACTTTCTGTGCGGAGATCTTCTGCTGTCCGCGAGCTACCACATACAGCAGCACCCAAACCGGCGCGGTGTATTGCAGGATGATGGCAATAGCGACACTGGTCCTCTGGATCGCCACGTAATAGAAATAATTCGACGCCGCCACGCCCAGCATGCCGAGCACCAGGCATTGAATGAGATCGGCCGTGGGCAACTGGATGCGCCGCCATCCCCGGCGCCGCACCAGCACCGGAAGCAGTACCAGCAACGAAAACGAGGTCCGCGTTTGCGACAAAATTAGGGGATCGATGGGGTGCAGTGCTTCCCCGGCAAGCGCCAATTTGCCAGTGAACACAGCGCGGCCGAGAGCGGCGGAAACTCCCCACAGGAACGCTGCGGATCCGATGAAGAAATATCCCCACAGTGGATGGCTTCGATTGGAAGTTGAAGGGATCAGGATTCCGGCACCGAATCCGATGATGGAGCCGGATCGAGCAGTTGGTCAAGAAGCTCGGGGTCAAATCCGGTAACCACCTCGCTAGCCTCACCGTTAAAGACGACAATCGTCGGAGTTTCCGAGCTGCCGTAGGTTTCGGTCATGGCTTTTCGGGAGTCGGCGCTGGCACTGATGTCCTGCTCCTCGAACGCGATTTCCCGAGCCTCCAGGTACACGCGCATCAACTCGCAGGAAAGACAGCCGGGTTGCACGAAGAGCAGAACGCGTATCGCCACTAAGATCTCACTTTGGGTAGCACGGACGAATGCAGAAGTTAGAAGTCAGAATGAAGAAGTAAAACCAACTCAAGAATCGGCTAGGCATTCCAACCTCGGACTTGTGCTTTCTGAATTCTAACCGGACCTACGATGCAGCACTCTCATACTCGATCTCAATCGTGATCTTCGCGGTTTTCTGCAACATGGCCGAGACCGAGCAATATTTCTCCTTCGATAGCCGCACAGCATCTTCCATGGCCTTTTGCGAGACTTTGCCCCCAACACGGTATTTCACCTTAATTTCCGTGTAGACCGCGGGATAGCCCTCTGCCCTCTGGCCTTCCGCGCTGACTTCCAGGCTCGTAAACGGCTCCCGCTTCTTGCGCAGAATTCCCACAACATCGGATGCGGTACAGCCGCAGAGCGCAATCAGAACCAATTCCATCGGAGTGTTGGCAGTTTTCTCCTTAGCCGTGTCCATCACGATGGCGTGGCGCGAAGTCGCCTCGGCCACATAGCGCTCGTTGTCAGTCCACAATACTTTCGCGGTGATCATGACACCTGCCTGTGGGAAATTGTTGAATTTTGATTGTTGATTGTTGAATGAGAACCTTTCTTGGCCGTGGTTCTCGAAGCATTGAAGATCGCCACTAGCTGGTTTGCTTCAGACTTCAGATCTTTAAGTTTCAATTCTGAGTCCAAGCCGGCGTCCACCAGGAACTCCAGCCAGAACGCCGTCTCGTCCGCCTCTTCGATGACAATCGCCAGTTTTGCGAGAAACTCTGGACGGGAACGCGCTCGACACACAGCGCGATAGTTCGCGGCCACTGAAGTGCCCGATCGCAACAACTGATTCCCTATCATTCGTCCTTCAGCATCCGCCGGCAATGAGCGGACCACCTTCATCACCCGCAAGGCGAATTTCTTGGTTCGGTCTTTCAGGTCACAGGCTGGATGTTCCATAGTTTTTCATTCAACAATCAAAAATCAACAATCAACAATTCCTCTCCGCCTGTCTGTGACAGATGTCACAATCCTCTACCTCCGGTTGTCGGTGCTCGGCTCAGGGTGAATGAGAACCCGGAATAGCTCGGGCGCATCCTGCTTGAAGCGGATTTCCAGCTCTGTTTGAATTTCGTGCACTCGAGCCAAAGACAGCTCGTCCGACAACGTGCAGTGGCACGACAGGTAAAGGCGTCCGCGCACGCGTTTGAAAATGAAATCGTGCACGTCCAGGATCTCGGGGAACTGCGAGGCGACGGTCCTGAGGCGATGCTCGAGTTCGGCGTCCCCCACCAGCTCTTCCGGGTTCTCGATGGTGGCCGGCTCGCTCTCGATGTGTGTCAGGATGTCGTGAATCTCAGGAACATCGCGGCGCATTTCGGCTTCCAGTTCAGTAACCTGGTCGTGAGCATCCTTAAGGCTCATGCGCTCGTCGAGTTCGACATGCTGCTCCACGTGAACCTGTCCGCCGATTTGCTGCACGCTGATATCGTGTACGTTCAGGTTCCGGTGCGTAGCCACTGCACGAATGCGGTCGAAAATGTTCTCCGAACGCTGGGCTCGCGGCAATGGCTGCACGGTCACATCCGCATCCGGCAGAATTTGGCGGACCGATTCTGTTACGGCCGTGGCTAACTGACCGGACCGCTGGAAGGTGACGGTACGCGCAACCCCCACCGCGAGATCGGCGAAGTAGCGGTTGCCGGCACGCCGGATCCGCACCCGATCCACCTCGAGCACTCCTTCCACGTGCGAGACGGCGTCATAGATCTGCGAGCGCACTCCCGGCGGAGCCGCGTCCAGTAACGCATCAATCGTACGGCGAGCTAAACGCCAGCTGACCGAAACGACCACCGCAGCCACGAATAATGCGGCGATCGGGTCGGAATCGCGCAACCAGTCGATGTGATAAGCACGGCCGGCCAGAACCAGCCCCAGCCCGAGTACGACCACGCCCGCCGACCAGATGTCCGTGGAAAAATGCAGCGCGTCAGCCTCCAGCGCCTGGCTGTCGTATTTGGTCGCAATGCGTCCCAGCGCGCGGGAGCGCCACCAGTCCACTCCCATCGAGAAAATCATCACCGCGAAAGCGGCGATCGTAGGCTCGATTTCGATGTGGCGAAAGAAAAGACGGAGTACCGCTTCGTAAATGATCCAGGCGCAGGTTAACAGCAGCAGGCCGGTTTCTACGAAGGCGGAAAAGTTTTCCACCTTGCCATGGCCATACTGGTGGTCGGCATCGGCAGGTTTGTCGGAGACGCGAACGGAAATGAAGGTGAGGACCGAGGCGATCAGGTCGAGTCCCGAGTGCGCTGCCTCGGAGAGAATGCCCAGGCTTCCGGTAGAAAGTCCCACGACAATCTTCAGGCCGGTGATGACCACGGCGGCCAAAACCGAGTTCCCTGCTGCCGAGCGCTTCTCGGCGCGCATCAACTCCGCCGACGGAATGGCTGGGCTGCCCGACATGCTGGCATTATCGCTGCTCGGGGCGAAAGGCGTAAAGCAAAGGAATCGTGGAATTGTTGAATCCTCGGATCATTGAATCAATAACGGAGCTGCGAAGCCGTGCCTCGACCGTTTTGATTGATTGCAATGACTCAATCACTCAAACGCTGAATGCCTAGTGATTCCAATCACGCATGATTCTCCCATGCGCGGCAATTCCCCTCGGGTGTGCTAGGATTTCCTGCTCAGTAATTTTCTATTTCTGATGGACCAATCCTGGAGGAAGAATGATACGTAAGAACTGGCTGCTGTGTGTTCTGCTGGGTACGTTGGCTTGGGGACAGGCCGCGCCGAGCGCGCCTGCACCATCACAGCCATCTCAAGCCCCAGCGGAACAGGAAGCCAAACCGCAGGCGCCTGCACCGGCGCCGGCGATGCCAACCCCGCCTCCTGCCCCGGAGGACAAATCCGCATCTGTGCCGGCCAATGCGGCTGTGCTGACGATTGAGGGCGTCTGCCCGCCGCAGCCCAAGACAGCGGCCTCGACTAAGACGGCCACAGGAGCAAAAACTTCCGCCGCGAAGACTTCGACCGCCGGTTGCAAAACCATAATCACCAAAGCGCAGTTTGAAAAGCTCGCCAACAGCCTTGCTCCCAGTGTCACTCCGCAACTGAAGAAACAATTGGCTGGGCTCTTGCCTCGCTTGATGGCCATGTCGGAAGACGCCCAGAAGCAAGGCTTGGACAAGACTCCCGAATTTGCCGAGCGGGTGAAGTTCGTGAAGATGCAGGTTCTGAGTCAGGCGCTGCAACAGCAGATTCAGAAGAAAGCGGCGGACATCCCGGAGTCGGAACTTCAGGCTTACTACAAAGAGCATCCGGAGACATTTGAGCAGTACAACCTGGACCGCATTTTTGTGCCCCGCACCAAGCAGGCCGAAACCGAAGCGAAAACCGACGAGGACAAAGATGAAAAGCTGACCGAAGAGCAACAAAAGGCGAAAGAAGCAGCCGACAAGGCCAAAGCCGAAGAAGGCGAGCAGGCCATGTCCAAGCTGGCGGAACAACTGCGCACCCGGGCTGCCGCAGGCGAGGACTTCGCCAAGCTGCAGAAAGAGGCGTTTGAAGCGGCCGGCATGAAGATCGAGTCTCCCACGGTGAATCTGCCCAATGTGCGCCGCACAGGATTGCCTCCGGGGCACACTGCCGTATTCGACCTCAAGCCAGGCGATGTGTCGCAGGTCATCAGCGACTCCGGCGGTCACTACATTTACAAGCTGAACAGCAAGACCGAGGTGCCGTTCGATCAGGCGAAAAGCGAAATTCACAGCAAGATGCAGAACGATCGCATGCGCGACATGATGGAGAAGGTAAACAAATCTTTCAACGTGATACCGAACGAAGACTACTTTGGCCCGGGTGGCGTTGGCCAGGCGCCGCCGCCGCATATGCCGCGTCCCAGGCCAGGTATGCCTGCGGCTCAGCCGCAAAACCAGGCGCCGGCGCAACCTCCGGCAGCCAAGCCGAACTGATGGCCAAACCTGTCGTCGTCGTTACCGGGATCTCGGGCAACCTGGGCTCCAGGCTCCTGCCGCTACTGGGAAGTTTTTCTGTGATCGGGGTGGACGTAACCCCGCCCCGCACCAGTGCCGAGTTGCAGTTTGAGAGCATCGATTTGGGCCAGGAATCTTCTACCCGCGTGTTGTTTGAACTTCTGCGCGATACTCATCCCTTTGCCGTAGTGCACCTTGCCTTCGTCATTGATCCGGTGCGCACCGGCGTGCTCGATGTGGAGCGCATGTGGCAGATCAATGTAGCGGGCACTGCTCGCATCATGGAGGCCGTCACCGAGGTCAATCGCAGTTCGGACGATGGCGTCAAGCAGTTCATCTTTCCCAGCAGCGTCTCGGCCTACGGACCTGATCTCCCGGCGGCCGCGAGCGAGGATTCTCCGCTCGAGGCTCACACGCTGCCCTATGCAGTCCACAAGAAAGAGTCCGATGAAGTCGTACAACAGCGGTGTACGGCTTTGCGAGGCTGCAGCGTCTACATCCTCAGGCCGCACATTTTCGCCGGTGCCAGCGTCGAAAACTATCTGATGGGCGCCTTCCGGGGGACGCCCAATGGCAAAAGCGAGCGCGCAAAACGGATGCGTGAGCGAGGGACTCGCCTACCCTGCATGCTGCCGCGCGGCCAGAAGTATCTGGACAACAAGATTCAATTCATCCACGTGGACGATATGGCGCGCCTGCTGCGCCACATCCTCCAGCGCGAACCCGAGGCACAGCGCCTGACCGTCTTAAACGTGGCCGGACGCGGCGAGCCGCTGACCTTTGCAAAATGCATCGAGATGGCCCAGGCAAAACTGCTGCGTGTTCCCGGCAAATGGATGATGCGGCAGATACTGTCGTTCCTCTGGAAGCAGCAGATCTCCGCCATCCCGCCGCAGGCCATTCCCTACATGACCGGCGAATACATCATGAATACAGAGAAGCTGCGGCGCTTCCTGGGGCCGGAGTACGAGCACGTGATCCGTTACTCGATCACCGACGCGTTTGCCGACAGCTTCAAGCCCGCGGCAGCGACCTAGGGCGTTGCGTTGCCGTAGCGGGCTTACCAGCCCACCGATTTCGGCGGCAGTTTCAACTCTCCGCCATACACCTGCGGCTCTCCTAGGCTCCCCTTCGGCGGCAAATGCCGGATGTACAGCACCAATTGCCAGATCTCTTCGTTGTGGAAAACGTCTCGCGATGCGGGCATTCCCGAGGGCGAAATCCCGTGCTGAATGATCCAGTGGAGTTGTCCGTCGCTGTAGGCTTGGACGGATGGCGAACTCAGGGGCGGAACCGGCGGAGACATCTTCTCGGCGAAAGGCACACCCGTGTTCTGCCCGTCCAGGCCGTGGCAAACCATGCAGTAGGAAGTGAAGTTACGCTGGCCAGCAGCAATGTTCTCGTCCGAAGCGGCCAGTGGGTTGATGTCGCTTCGGCCACCGACGGTGATCCGCTTCGCACCCTGCATGAATTTCGCTTCGAACGTTCCAGGAGTGCGAACCTGGCAGCCAATGAGCAGAACTGCCGCAATTGAAATAACAGCGCCACCACTTGCTCGCAGCAATCGAAAACACTTTACGTGCATGGCTATTCCACCACAATCGTCATATTCATGTTGCCGTGGTTCGAGCCACAGAAATGATCACAGATCGTCATGAAGGTCCCGGCCGTTTCGGGCGTGACCTTCACTTCGATGGTTTGGCCTGCGGGAATTTCCTCGTCTAGTTTGAGCGGACGCAGGAAAAAGCCGTGCGTGACGTCCTCGCTGTGGAGACGAAGCTTGACCGTTTCGCCCTTCTTGAGCGTGATCCGGTCGGGACTGAAGGCGAAGCGCTTCGCCGTGATTTCAACGACGGGAAGGTTGTCTGCATGGGCCGTCATAGTGCCTGAGAGGGCTGCGAGCACGGAAAAGCACAATGCCGTTACAAAGATCAACGCCGGCTTGCTTCGAAACATATTTCCCCTTTCTATTTTTGAGTTACGTTCAGACAAGCGGCTCCCGCAAGAGCTGCTGCACGCCATTAATTCCGCGGAATTCGCGGGCCGTGAGTTCGATATCCTCGACCGACAGTGAACGCGACCCGGGCTGCGCTTTGCCGTTGAAGCTCACACTGCGGATACCAAGATTCCTGAAGGGATGATCCTTGTCGAAGGGCAGCGGCTGGCGCGGCCCGGCAACGGAGGTAGGATCGGGAAACGCAAAGATCAACGAGCGCGCGGCGTAATGGTGAACCGCGCCAGTCTCATGTTCGTCATCGCGATGAATATGTCCGTAGAGCACGGTCACGTTGTCATAGGCGGAGAGCACGTTCATCACATCGTCGCCATCGCTGGTGAACCACTCCCAATCAGGGCGGAGATCGAACAGAGGCCGATGGGTAAACACCACGATGGGCGCGGTCTTCGGAAAACGAGCCAGATCTTTCTTCAGCCACGCCAGTTGTTCGACGCCGATCTCCGGCTTGGCGCGAGAGACATTATCGAGGGCCACAAAATGCACTCCGCGGTGGTCGAATGAGTAATGGCTTTCGCCGAAGAATTCGCGGTATAGAGCGCCGCCGTCGAGCCCGGCATCGTGTTCGCCGGGCACGCACTTAATCAGCGGCACGTTGATCTTCTTGGAAATTTCCTGAAACTGCTTCATCCGCTGCACGTGGACGTCTCTGTCTTCGGTGTCATGCGTGAGATCGCCAGTAAACAGGACTAAATCAGGCCGTCGGGGGAGGGCGTTGATCATGGCGACGGCGCGCTCGAACGCTTGCGTGCCGAGCGGATCGGGAGGGCCGTTAAATCCGACATGCGCATCGCTGAGCTGCACGAAGGAAAACGGGGAGACCTTCTCGCCGTTGGCGCGGGCGAGAGCGGAGAACATGCCTTCGGCTTCGCCGCCCCTTAGCGCTGCCGGATAGGCGGAGTACAGGACGCCGACACCCAACGAGGCGCCGGCAATTTTAAGAAACGATCTGCGATCAGAGCGATTCATAACTCTCCTTCGAATTCTCACGTGCTTGCTGTCGTGGAAAACGGAGGAGCGCGTGAATTATTCCCGGAGCAGAGGAGAAAATATTTCTTCTCAACGAGGGAATAAAAGAGCTAGGGCGGGAGTTTATGCTATGGAGGTGCCAGACCAGCGCTTGCCTGCCGCAACTTTTGAAGATCTGGCACTGCCTCTTTTTGACCAGCTCTATAACTTCGCGCACTGGCTCACGCAAGATCGGGTCGAGGCCGAGGATCTGGTGCAGGAGACTTACGTCAAGGCGCTGCGCGGGTTTGCCTCATTTCAGGCGGGCACAAATTTCCGCGCCTGGATGTTCCGCATCCTCAGGAACTCGTTCTTGACCACCAAGGCCGGACTGAAAGCAACCGTGGCCTATGACGAAGAGAAGCATGAGGCCGACGCATCCGCGAGCGTTCCGACTCCGGAAGGCATTCTGCTCGAACAGGGCGACCGCGAGATTTTGCAGCAGGCGCTCGAGGAACTGGCATTGCCCTTCCGCGAAATCCTGCTGCTTTGTGAGGTGGAAGAAATGTCGTACCAGGAGATCGCCGAGACGCTGGGAATCCCGTCAGGCACGGTGATGTCGAGGCTGTCGCGCGCGCGGAAGGCGCTCCGCGGTTTATTGCAGCAGAAACTCCGAGGAGAACGGCATGGCATGTGACGCGTGGCGTGAGAAATTGGACGCCTATGTCGACGGCGAACTTGCGCCTTCCGAGGCAAATGCCCTGAGCGCACATATGCGCGACTGCTCCGCATGCGCCGCCGAAGCTCTTCAACGAGTGCAAATGAAGCGAGCGCTGGCTACCGCTGGCAAACGCTACGAACCCAGCGCAGAATTGCGCGCGAGGGTTGCGAATAGCGTTTCCACAAAGAGACGCTGGAAATTGCGTTGGCAGTGGCTGATTGTTGCCGTTCCGGCCCTCATGGTGTTGGTGATTTCCATTCTGGTGAATCTATCGGTGCAAAGGGAAAAAGCGCTCGGGCAGCGTGTCTACAGCGAACTGACTGACCTGCACGTTGCGGCCCTCGCCAGCGCGACGCCGGTGGACGTGCTTTCAACCGACCGCCATACGGTGAAGCCCTGGTTTGAGGGGAAGCTCCCTTTCACCTTCAACTTGCCCGAACTGCAAGGATCCGAATTCACCCTGCTGGGAGCACGCGTCACTTACCTCGAACAAACTCCCGGGGCTCACCTGATCTACCAACTGCGCAAGCACAGGATCTCGGTATTCATTTTCCCGGAGCAATCAGGGCAGTTGGCAAAACTGCACTCGGGGCCGGTGAGCGCGCTGTCATTCAACCTGGAAAGCTGGACGCAGAATGGACTGCGCTATTTCGTGGTGGGCGACGTAAGCGCCGACGATATTCGGGCGCTGAGCAAGTTGCTCCAGAATGCCGGCTAGGAGATCGCCCCCGGCTGAGCCCTATTTCTTGCCGCGATACAATCCCGCGATTCCAAAGGTGTAGGGCGTCCAGGTTACTTCCGCAAAGCCGGCCTTCTTCATTCGTGCCAGCATTTCTTCAGGCGCCGGAAAGCGCTCCACCGAGGCTGGAAGGTAGGCATACGGGCCGCGAACTCCAGAGAGCAACGTCCCCACGCGTGGCAGGACCTGCTTGAAATAAATCCGATATATCCCGCCGACAATTCCACTTGGCTCGCCGAAATCGAGGATGCCGCATTCCCCTCCCGGCCGCAGCACGCGCGCGATCTCGCACAGTCCGGCGTCGTAATCAGCTAGATTGCGGAATCCGAATGCGCTGGTCACCAGATCAAAGTGCCCGCTGGCAAATGGTAGGTTGAGCGCATCAGCCTCGATCCATTCGGGCGCGCCGTTCCGCGCAGACTTTCCGTTTGCGCGCACCAGCATGGCATGCGAAAAATCAGCGCCATAAATCCGTAAGCCCGACTTCTCCGCCTCGCGGCTCAGCGCGAAGGTCATGTCTCCCGTACCGCAACACAGGTCGAGAACGCGGGCGTCCGGCCGAGCCAGAATGTGCTGGAACGTGCGTGAGGCTCGGCGCCACCACATGCGATCCACGTTGAAGGACAAAACGTGGTTCAGCAGGTCGTATCGCGGCGCGATCGAGGTAAACATCTCGCGCACCGCATGCGCCGCCGAATCTTTGTCGCTCGCCCCTTCCGGCGCCGCCCCCGCTACTGTGGGTTTGATTTCAGGCACGATGGAGTCGCAAGACGAGTTAGCTCCGCTTCTTCTTTTTTGCGCTCTTGAGTTGCTTCACGATGCGCTCCACCTGAAGAAGATGATTGGTGTCGTGGCCGGCAAACATGCGTACCAGGTGCGCGATCGATTCCTTCCCGCGCTCCAGGTGCATCCCGTAGTTATCCCACGTCGCAGGCGCGATTTCCTTCAACATCGCAAGATTGTTCTCGCGCAGGATACGGAATGTCTCCAGGGAGCGCTTCGGATCGCGGTCGCGGTAATTAAAGGCCGAAGCCCAGGAGTCCTGATCGAAAGGCTGAATCGTGATGCCGTTCTCGCCAATCACGGACCGCATCCGCCAGCTGCCGACAATTTCCGTGTCGGCGAGGTGCGCGACCACTTCCGCGATCGACCACTTGGCCGGTTCCGGCCTCCACTTCAGTTGCTTGGGAGTGAGTCCCTGCATAAGCTTCTTCAGCTTGCCCGCGGTCGCGCGCTGGATCTTGATCGGGTCGTCTTCTCCTTTCACATAGCCGAGAATGCGCGCGATGTACTGCTCCGCTGTTTCCTGCATAATGTTGACCTCTATTTTATCCAGACGCAGCCCCGCGCGAGAGCCTGCGGATCGCTTCGACGGCGTCAAGCACGGCATTCTGGGGCACGTCGCTGGCGATTTCCACCTTGCCAATTTCCCGCGGCAGAACGAAGTGCACAACCCCATTCTGGGTTTTCTTATCCGATTGCAGCCGCGCCAAAATTTTCCGCGGGTTCACATTCACTTCGGGCAGCTTGCCCAGGCTCAACACCGCATCGGCAATCCTTCCGGCGGAAACGCTATCCGTACGCCCCACGCTCAGCGCGATGTTGGTGGCCGCGATCATGCCCCAGGCGACCGCCTCGCCATGTAATAGGCCGCGATACTTGGTTTCCGCTTCGAGTGCGTGCCCGATCGTATGCCCAAGATTGAGCACACGCCGCAACCCACCCTCCTGCTCATCGGCCGAAACGACCTCCGCTTTGAGCCTTACCGATTGCGCGATCAGCCACTCCAGTTCGCCCGGATCGCGCTTCAGAATGCGCGCACGATTCTGCTCGAAGCGCAGAAACAGCTCGACATTTCCAATGATCCCGCACTTCAGAGATTCATACAGGCCCGCGCGAAATTTGCGATCCGGCAGGGTCCTCAGCACCGTCGGATCAATCAGCACGACTCGCGGATGATAGAAAGTTCCCAATAGGTTCTTTCCCGCAACCAGGTTGACGCCGGTTTTGCCGCCGATTGAGGCGTCCACCTGCGCTAGAACGGTGGTCGGCACTTGCACGAACGCCACGCCACGCATGTACAGCGAAGCTAGAAGTCCGCTCACGTCTCCGACCACACCGCCGCCTAGGGCGATAACCACAGCTTTGCGATCAGCACCCAACCGGGCTAACTTCTCAGCCAGATTTTCGACGGTCGCGAGACGCTTGGAAGGCTCGCCATCCGGCATTACGATCACTTCCGGCGCAAAGCCCGCCCCCTTCAGCGATGACACCAGCTTCGCTCCCCAGCGCTTTTTTACCGGAGCTACCGTGATCACAAACAGGCCGCTGGCTTGCGGCAGGAGTTCGCCTAAAACCGAGCCTGCGCGCGCGAGCAGGCCGTTTTCGATCCAGGCCTGGTAGGGCCCGGAAGGCACATGGATGGTCGCTTGCGGCATAGCGCTCCCATCATAACGTATAGGTTTGAATGACCGCCGTTCCCCCGGTGGTGTACTATTTTTTCGCGGTCATGAAGGGTCTTCCAGCCGAGACCGACTTTGTAGTGATTGGGCCCAGCGTTGCCGGCCTGCGTGCCGCCATCGAACTGGCCGCCGCCGGAAGTGTGCTCGTCCTGGCCAAGAAAGACCTCCCCAGCTTCAAAACGCAGGATCCCAAGAGCGAGGCCGCCTGGCTGAGCGATGAGGACGAGGTCAGCCTTCACCTGCAGGACACGCTCGATGCCGGCGACGGCCTCTGCAATGTGGCCGCGGTCAAGATGCTGCTGGAGGAAGCTCCTGAGCGCATCGATGAACTGATCGCGTGGGGCAAGCACCACGGAACCAAGCTCACGTTCGGGCTGGAAAACCCTCACAGCAAAGCCAGCGTCCTGCACGCTGAGGGACAATCGGCGGGGCGCGAAATCCTCCGCGGGGTATGGGAGAAGGCGCAGTCGCTGAAGCAGATCACGATTGCGCCCTTCACGTTTGTGACCGGGCTCGTAACCGAGGACGGCCGGGTCCGCGCCGTTTCCGTTCTCGATCAGAACGGGGTCCCTCATGAGATTGCCTGTTCCGCCGTGCTGCTGGCCACGGGCGGATTCGGGCAAATCTATCGCAATACCACCAATCCCGACTGGGCTACCGCGGATGGTGTGGCGATTGCCGTGCGCGCCGGCGCCGAAGTCGGCGATATGGAGTTCGTGCAGTTCCATCCCACGGCCTTGTACATGAAAAAGGTTCCCCGATTTCTGCTATCCGAAAAACTTCGCGCCGAAGGCGCTTATCTGCGCAACTTCGAATTGGACCGCTTTATGGCCAAGTATCATCCGCTGGCCGAGCGCGCCCCGCAAAATCTGGTAGTGCGAGCCATTGTGCACGAGATGGAAGTCAGCCGCGCCAAGGATCCGTTCGTCTATCTCGATCTCACGGACATGAAGGCGTCGGTGGTGCAGAAACATTTCCCGCGCATTTACTCGGCATTCATGGCGCACAACATTGACATCACAGAAGACGTTATCCCCGTTCGCCCAGCTGCCCACTACTGTGTGGGCGGCGTGCGCACCGACCTCGACGGCAAAACCAGCGTTGCCGGACTCTTCGCCGCTGGCGAGGTCGCGGCCACAGGAGTTCACGGCGGCAACCGCCTGCCGAGCAACGCCGTGCTGGAAGGATTGGTATTCGGAGCCCGCGCCGGGCGAGCGATGCGCGAGATTGAGAAAGGTGCTCCCAAAACAGCGGCCGAACCTCAGGCGGCGTACTCTAACGGGCCGGTAGACGCCGGCGTGGAAGAGTTGATCGGCCAGATTCAGGATCTGATGTGGAACGAGGTCGGCATTGTCCGCACGCGAACCGGGATGCAGAAGGCCATCAAGACTCTCGAAGACATGGCGCCCAAGTTGGCTCAGCCCAAAACGCGCCGACGCCACGAAGCTGCCAATCTGCATCTAGCGGCCCTGCTGGTAGCCAAATCAGCTTTGGCGCGCGAAGAAAGCCGCGGCTCCCATTACCGCATGGATAATCCCGACCATGATGACAAGAAGTTCCTGAAACACTCTATTGTCAAAAACGGCATCGTGCGATTTGCCTGATTTAAAAAAGAGCCTCAGGCAAAAATCGGCATTTCACTCATGAGTCAACAATCATCGATTGCTTTCCCGCGGGAACGCCAGCGACAACGCAATCGAAACCAGCAACACTCCCGCGACCGCACTCAACGTCATGTGGATAGGAACTTTGAAATAGTCCGATCCCACCATCTTCACCCCCACCAGAATCAGTACCACCGCCAGCCCGTAATGCAGGAACCGAAAGATTTTCATCAGGCCTGAAACCGCAAAATACATCGAGCGCAGCCCCAGGATCGCAAACACGTTCGAGGTATACACCACGAAAGCGTTCAGCGTAATGGCAAGAATGGCGGGAATGGAATCCACCGCAAACAGCACATCCGTCGTCTCGATGACCAGCAGCACGATCAGCAGCGGTGTGGCGTAAAGGCGAGCGTTATCTTGCGGGTTGCGAATGAAAAATCGGCCATCGTAAAAGTCCTTGGTGACGGGGATCCATGATCGAAACACCTTCACTACCGGATTGGCCGCGGGGTCCACCTGATGCTCGCCCATTATGCAGACGCGAATGCCGCTGTAGATCAGCAAGCCGCCGAAAATGTAAAGCAGCCAGTGAAAGCGGTGGATGAGCCCCACGCCGGCACCAATAAAAATTCCCCGCAGCACCAGCGCTCCAAGGATTCCCCAGAACAATACGCGATGCTGCTGTTCGTCAGGAACGGCGAAGTACCTGAAGATCACCAGAAAAACGAACAGGTTGTCCACACTTAACGACAACTCGAGAACGTATCCGGTGACAAACTCCAGACCGCTCTGCTTGCCTTGCCAAAAGTACAATATGCCCGCGAACGCCGCCGCCATGGCCACGTACATCGCGCTCCAACCCAGCGCCTCGCGAAAGCGTACGACGTGCCCCGGCCGGTGGAAGACCTTTAAGTCCACCACCAGCATGCCCAGCGCGAAAAGGTTGAAGAGAACCCAGAAGTAGAGCAAGGCGAATCCGAGGGAATAAGTATTGTCGAGCGCGATGGTTGATTGAATGCCTGATCGAAGCGAATCTTGGTTCTCAATCAATCATCAACAATCAACAATTTATTTTTGTCTTCCCCGCTTTCCGCTGACCCAGTCGTCCCAAATGCCATCGGCTTTCATCATTTCGACGCTGTTGGTCTCGCGCATGGTCTGCTCGATTTGATCATGGGTCAGGCGCGGTCCGATCTTTTCCGGCAGGTCCGCCAACTCCAGGCTGAGCAGCGCCGCTTCGGCAACGTGCTTTTTCAATTGCTCGAAGTCCACTTTGTCATAGGTATCGGAAGTGGCGTGATAATTTTCGAGGTAATTCGCCTCTTCTTGTTCGGCGACAAACGTAGGCACGCCTTCCAGCATGAAATCGAAATGGTCGGTGCCCCACTCCATCTCGGTCAGGATGTCTTTCACGCCGAACTGTGCCAGTGGTGCGATCAAATTCTTCGCCGTGCCCGCGATATCGTTGCGCCCACCCACGGAAAAACCGGTCGTCTTTCCCGAGCCCGAATCGTAGACGATTACTCCCGCCGCCTTATCGAGTTCGGCGCGATGATTGAATGCGTAAGTCCGAGAGCCCAGCAGCCCTTGCTCTTCCCCAGAGAACAGAATGAAACGGATCGTGCGCCGCGGAACAAACCCGGAAGCCTTAATAGCCCTTAGGGCATCGATGACCAGGGCGGCGTTGCAGCCGTTGTCCAGCGCTCCCGTACCCAGTTCCCAGGAATCCAGATGCGCGCCAAGAATCACGAATTCGTCCGGCTTCTCGCTGCCGCGAATTTCGCCGATCACATTCGCTGCCTTGATGGACCCGCCGATCTGGTTCGGAATGGACAGATCGCCCCAGACGAGCTGCCCGCCCGCCAGCAGGCGCGCCATGCGCTCGCCATCTTCCCGCGCCACGATGACCATGGGGATGCGATCGATCTCTCCCGCGCCCGAGTTCGTATGACGATACAGGATGTCATGCTCCCGCGTTGCCATGAAGGCAATCGCTTTCGCCCTGGCTTTCACCGCCCGCGTCACGATCGGCGGAGCGTTGGCGTATTCGGCAAACAGGTCGGCCCAGGTTTTCAGCACCGTCGTATGCACGAGAAGAATTTTCCCCGACACATCACCGGCCTTCTGGAAGTCAGCGTCCGTGCCCTCGGCCACGTCTATCACCGGTACGTGCTTCACCGGACTTAGCGCTGGAGCCCACGCCACTGAAAGCGCGCGCACGCGAAAAGTCGAGAGAACAGTCATACCGCCCACCGTCCCGGGATTCAGTTCGAAGCCGGTGGTCGCCATCATCTCCGTTGCACCTTCGGCCCACGAGTACGGAATCTCAAAAGTCTCCGTGTGAACGTTCGCTGCGCCCGCAGCAGTCATCGTCTGCATACCCCACTGCACCGCATGCTGCATCGCAGGCGTGCCCGGAACCCGTCCGCCGACCTCGTCTGTCAGGCGGCGCAGGTTGTCTTGCAGGGGAGACGGCTTGAGCGCAATTTGAATTAATTGATTTGCGTCATTGTTTTCGGCAGGAGTCGCAGCCAGGCAGGCAAAGCTAAGAATGCAAACAAAGAACAGGCCCTTTGTGGTTCGCATATTGCAGTGCATTAGAAATGAAATGAGGCAAAAGTGCCAGTTGGACGTGTGCCCGCGAAGAAAGTTCTCTGCGCTCTCCGCGGCATTTCTCAGCGAACTCAGCGGTTAAAAGCACCTGAACCGTGAACGTTGAAGTTCGCACGGGCCGCACGGAGATCACCGATTGTCTAAACAAGCGAATTGAGAGCCGGTCACTTCGGCGGCAGGGGATCCATCTTGCCGAGGATGCGTATGCTTTCCAGCATCACGCTTCCGACGATCTGCAAGCTCTTGGGGCTGAGCTTGTCCGCGGTGTCCTGGGTTGTATGCCAGAACACATCGTTGTAGCCGTAATTGAAGTCGATAAGGTCGGCGCTCGGTACCCCGCGCTTCACGAACGGCAGATGATCGTCCGAAACCTCAATCTCGCGCCCGAAAAAATGGGACTGGTATCCCAGCCGCGTCGCCGCTTCCAGTACAACATTCTCCAGCCAGGGCGTGGAATTCGAATCGCGTTCTACGTTCAGGTCGGCATCGCCGATCATGTCGGCCAACAGAAACGCCTTTACCTTTTTCAGGGTTCCGTCAGCCTGCCATTTCTCCGCCAGGTGGGTGATCCCATACAAGCTGTCCTTGTCGAACGGCATTTCCGAGGGAAGGCCGCCGGAGCCGTCCGGCTTCATGGCCTCTTCCGCGTCATCCCAGACCAGCCACACGCTGTAGCCCTCCTGCTGTTTGCCGCGCAGCTGATTGGCCATCTCCAGCAACAGAGCGCTGGAGGAAGCTCCATCGTTTGCTCCAACGTAGGAAGTCTTCCGCAAAGGATAGTTCGTGTCGTAGTGGCTGGCGACGAGGATGATGCCATCTTTCGTGCCCGGAAATTTGGCAATGATGTTGTGCACTGGAAACTTGCCTTCCGGAGTGTCGGCGGTGAAAGTATCGTCTTCGACCTGATCGCCTTTTAAGTGAGACCCAATGTACTCCTCAACTTTTTTATGATTGGCACTGCCCAGCGGACGGGGGCCGAACTTCACAATATCTTTCAAATACTGCATCGCGCGGTCGCCATCGAAGGTCGGCAGCGCCCCGCTATCCGGCGGCAAGGTTAGCGGCGCGCTGGGCTGAGATGCAGGACCAGCGGACTCAGGCTGAATCTGCGCGGCGTCCTTGCCCCGCTCGCATGCCAGCGAAGCCAGCACGCAAGCCAGCACAATCCACGGCAGGGATTTCGATGCCATTATTGCGCCTGCTTCTCTTTCTCTCTGCGCGCCTTGCGCTGCTTGGGATGCACCGCCCAGGCCACTCCAATGCTGAGGGCGTAGAGCGCGATCATGGGCGCGGCGAAAATGCACATGTTTAGGATGTCGGTCGTCGGCGTCACGATCGCCGCAATGATGAAAATTACCAGAATCGAGTAGCGGAAATTCTTCCACATGAATCCGGCGCTGATGATGCCCATCAGCGACAGGAAGAACACCAATATCGGCATCTCGAAAATCAGTCCCATGCCAAGGATGATGCTGAGAAAAAGGGACGTGTATTCGCCAATGGTAATCATCGGCTGGAACTGCTTGCCGAAATTGATCAGGAACGTCAGCGCCGCCGGATACACGATCTTGTAGCCGAAGTATCCGCCGGCGGCAAACAGTGTAATCGTCGATACCATGAAGGGCACGACGTACTTCTTCTCCTTGCGGTACAGGCCCGGGGAGATGAACATCCACACCTGGTAGAGAACGAACGGCGAAGTCAGAAACAAACCAGCCAGTGCCGCGATCTTCAAATAAAGATTGAACGGTTCCGTCGGATTCAGATAGACCAGTTTTTCCGCCATGCCATTGGATTTGAGTGCGTCCATGATGGGGCGCTGCATGACGTCGTAGATGCGCTCCACTTTCCACCAGCAGACGCAGAAGCCCACCGCAACCGAGATGATGGAATAAATAATGCGCCGCCGCAGTTCCTCGAGGTGATCCAAAAAGCCCATGGTGGGCATGGACTCTTTTTCCTCTTCCGCGGGAGGGATCTCGGTGGCGACTTCAGGCATGAGATTCCTGCGAACTCGAGGATGTCACGCTCTCGGTGGGATGAACGGCCTCGGTTGCCCCTGCTGTCGGCTCTTTGGCGGCTTCCGATGCTGCTGCGGAAGGCTCTTCGGTCGAACCAGCCAGGCTCGCGGGAGCCTCGGCCGGCGCGGGTTCGCTCTCGACCGTATTCCAAGTCCGGCTGGTGGTCCCCTCGACTGCCGGAGTGGGCGGCAGGATCGTCGGCTTCCTGTCGACCTCCAGATGAGCGATCTCCTGCTCAATCTGCGCCTTGAAATCGTTGGAGGCGCGGCGGAACTCATTCATGAACTTGCCGACCTGGCGGGCAATCTCCGGCAGCTTCTTGGGCCCGAAGATGATGAGGGCCAGAAAGAACAGGAAGATTGTCTCGGAAAAACTCATGCGCTTCATCATACTGCCCCGGTGGGAAAAGCGGCAATTCGCTGGCTATCGGCGCCTCGCGTCCGGACTGATCGTGAGCTAGCACTGCAAGATCGGCAGACTTTGCCGCATCCGTAGCAGGCAAATGCTGCCGCAGTCATCGGAGGATGAGACCGCTCTTAAGCCTGTTCTAGCGCTAAGTGCAACTGAACTCTGAATGCCGGGCTGGGCCAGACCAAATGAAGATTGTCCACAGGAGTGCCTACTCTGAGTCACGGTCACTGAAGTTCGTGCCGCAGTGGCCGATGAAGTAGTCGAGCGCGAGCACTTTTGAAGGAGAGTCCATGTCAATTACAGCTATTTCCAACCATCTTCCCAACTACGAGCCTCAGCCCGTGAGTTCCCGTAAACCGCCCATCCCCAACATCCAGCAGTTCAAGCAGGAGTTCCAGCAACTCGGCAACGACCTTCAGTCCGGGGATTTGTCGGCGGCGCAAGCCGATTTTACGCAACTGCAGCAGATCGGGCCAGCGGGGCTCTCGGACCCTTCGCGTCAGCCCAATAGCCCAATGGGGCGTGCCTTCCAGCAGTTATCGCAGGATCTGCAGGCCGGCGATCTCTCGGCAGCGCAGAAGGACTACGCCCAGATTCAGCAGGCCTTTCAGCAGCTGGCTGCGCAGGGCCACCATCATCATGGAGACAGTCAGCTTCCGCAGGTCCTGCAGAAGCTCGCCCAGGCGTTAAAGTCGGGCGACCTCGCGAGCGCGCAGAAAGCATTCGACCTGCTTAAACACGACGTGCAGAAGGTCGCCGAAGGCGAGCCGAGCGTGCCGTCGCCCGAAGCGGGCAATGTCTCCGTAACCGCATAGCACGACTGTGCTGCGCGACGGATCACAGGAGTCTCACCCCGACTGCATGGCGGCTGCGGTAATGCTGCTATGCATTCCTGTTTGCCGCGGAGTCGCGCTAACAGCATAGATTCTGACGCTCTGTTCTGCGGCCGCTTTCCAATCGCACAGTCGCTGCACCGCTGACTTTCAAAAACTCTGCTCCTCACACCTTGCAAGAGTTCCTGCCGATGGATTCAACCGGGCGGGGGAACCTCGATCCCATGGACACCGAAATCCCACAAAAAAAGACCCTAAAAGCTCTTGCCGCGGAACCCCAAAACCGGTAAGCCGCATCTCATGGAAAGGACCTTGTCAGGGCGGTTACTAATGTGACCATCCCCGCTCAGGTCCGTCTAAACTGGTGATATACTGCGTGTACGCGCGGTAGCTGGGGTGGACGTTAACCCTAACCGAAGGAAATCTCAAGATGGCTCGTAGTTCTCGCCGATCACTCGTCCTGGTCCTTTGTTTTCTCCTTGTTTGCGGATTCCTGGGAATTCTGTTTGCCCAGCGTTCCGGTCAGCAGTCGTCGATTACCGGCGACTCCGATGTCAAGGACAGCCTGAAGCAATTCACCGATGTCTATGCGCTGGTGGAAGACAACTACGCCGAGCCGGTGAATCCTGATAAGGCCATCTACAACGGCGCGATCCCCGGCATGCTGCACGCGCTCGATCCCCACTCAAATTTCTTTGACCCCAAGTCGTACGCGCTCATGCGCGAGGATCAGCGCGGCAAGTACTACGGCGTCGGCATGACCGTCGGCCCGCGCAACAACAAAGTCATCGTCATCTACCCGTTCACTGGGACGCCCGCATACAAGGCCGGCATTCATCCCGGCGACGTGATCATCGCGGTTGATGGCAAGTCGACCGAGAACATGAGCACCACCGATGTGGCCGATATGCTGAAGGGTCCCAAAGGCACCACGGTTCACATCAGCATCGCTCGTGAAGGCGTCGAGAAGCCGATGGAGTTCACGCTCGTCCGCGACGAAATTCCACGCTATAGCGTCGACGTGCATTTCCTCATCAAACCGGGCATCGGCTACATGCACGTCAATGGATTCAACGAGACCACCGAGCACGAGGTTTCCGAAGCGCTCGATTCTTTCGGTGATCTCAAGGGACTTATCCTCGATCTCCGCGGCAATCCCGGTGGCTTGCTCAGCGAAGGCGTGGGCGTAGCCGACAAGTTTCTCAAGAAGGGACAACTCATCGTCTCGCATCACGGTCGCGCGTCGGCGGAGAAGCGTTACGTCGCGCAGCACGGCAATGGCGGCAAGGATTATCCCATTGTGGTGCTGGTCAACCGGCTCACCGCTTCGGCAGCTGAGATTGTCTCCGGCGCGATTCAGGATCACGATCGCGGATTGATCGTGGGCGAGGTCACCTTCGGCAAGGGCTTGGTGCAAACCGTCTATCCGCTGTCGGAGAATACCGGCCTGGCACTGACGACCGCGCACTACTACACGCCCAGTGGACGCCTCATTCAGCGCGATTACAGCAACATTTCGCTCTACGACTACTACTACAATCGGGAGGCTGAGTCTTCCAGCACCGCGAACCGCGAAGTGAAGCTCACCGATAGCGGCCGCACAGTCTACGGGGGAGGCGGCATTACGCCGGATGTGAATATTCCTCCCGTCAAGACCAATCATTTCCAGGACACGCTCCTGCAGCACTACGCATTCTTCAACTTCGCCAAGCGCTATGTGGTCGATCACCATCCCACCAAGAGCTTCGAAGTGGACGACAGCGTCATGCAGGCGTTCCGCAAATCGCTTGACGAGGCCAACATTCCTTATACCCAGGCCGAGTTGATGGATAACAACGACTGGATCAAGTCGAACATCAAATCGGAAATCTTTGTCGATGCCTTCGGGCAGGATGAAGGCATGAAGGTTCGCGCCGAGTCCGATCCCGAAGTCATTAAGGGCCTTGAACTTCTGCCCCAGGCAAAGGCCCTGGCCGAGAATGCCAAGAAGATCGTGGCCGAGCACAATGCGGCACCGGCGTTCAACCGCCAGTAACAACCACTGATCCTGAAAGCCCGGGCCCGTCCCCGGGCTTTTTTTGTGCGCACCTTTCTTGGATCCCGGCTGACGTCACTTTCGCCCCGCAGTTTTCTCAGCGAACTCCGCGAATCCTTCGCGAACTCTGCGGTTAGCTCTTCCTTGAAACCCTGTTTCGCTAAGAATCGCCTTAGAGCACATAGCCTCTGATCCATTCGTAGCCCGGAGGTCAATTGACTTCACCCTTGCCCTGTGAAAAAATTCGCGCAAGAGGCGGCTTTTGCGGGGGCAATGGCCAAGGTAGCTTGGAAGCCAATCTTCCCTTCCCGCTCACGTCTGAAGCGTCACAAGATGGCATTTTTTCAATATGATGGCAGTAGCGCTGCACGGCGATTTACCGGCTGGCGCCGATGGAGGCTCGTGTGAGGCCGCTCGTCCTGGCGGGGGCCGTTTTGTTGGCAGCCGTCGCGGGCTGGACCGACCTGCGCACCCGGCGCATTCCCAACTGGCTGACCGTACCGGCTTTCGTGGTGGGCATTGCGGTGAACACGATTTTGAATGGCCGGGAGGGCTTGAAATCCGCCCTTCTGGGAGCGCTGCTTGGCTTTGGATTGCTGCTGCCGTTCTACCTCTTGCGCAGCATGGGTGCGGGAGACCTGAAGTTTGTCGTGGCGCTCGGAGCCTTCACCGGTCCCGGCCGCCTGGTGGACGTGCTGATTGGATCGGTTTTCGTAGCTGGAGCGATGGCCTTGATTCTCGTGATCTACAAACGGCGGCTGCTTGAAACCATGCGCAATATCGGGCACATCCTGGTTTCCCTAGTAACATTCCGCCTGCCAGGTTCGCACGTGACCCTCGACGACCCAAACTCGCTTCGGATTCCGAAAGGCGTCGCTCTGTCTCTCACCGTTGTGTTCTACGCTTTCCTTCAGCTGCGGGGAGTCGTGGCATGACGAACTTCGCCCGCAACATGATCTTGCGGCTCATCGCCGAAACCACTGGCGCCGAGATCGCTGAAGCCGCCGCCGTGCTGCCTTTGATGTTCATGATCCTGCTCGGCATCTTCTGGTTTGGGCAAGCCTTCAGCATATATGGGGCCATCAATCGGGCCGCCCATGACGGTGCCCGCGCCGGCTCGGCCCCTTACTGCGTTACCTGTACCGGCCCAAACACCGTGGCACAGTATGCAACCAATGCAGTCAACGCCGTGAACAACGCTTTGACCCAGTCGCAACTGGATCCCACCAAGGCGCGATATCCCGTCCCGCAGCCTGTCTTTAACACTTGCCCCGGCATTACCGGCGGCAACGCGTGCGTCTCCGGAAACGCGAACATCTGCGTAGAATTGCCCGTTCAAATTTCCGACCCTAACAAGGGCGGGGTCGGAGCGTGCGGCATCTCGGTTGCGTTCCAGTACCCCTATCAATTCTGGTTGCCGTTTACCGGATTGAATAACCAGAAGATCTACTTGAACGCGTCGGCGCAAGTGGGCATGGAGAGGCAGTAATGTACCGCTTCCATTCACGGGTTGCAGCCATGTGGGGGGAGGAGGACGCCGCCCAGATCGTGGAATTCGCCGTAGCGTTGCCATTGCTGGTTGTGTTTGTGGTAGGCATTTTCGACTTCAGCACCGCTTTCACCTTCAAGCAAAGACTCACGAACATGGCACGCGATGCCGCCCACGTGGCCGCCACAGATCCGAGCAACGATGTATTGCAGGGCACACCCGAGCCCATTTCCGTAGTCGACGTGTATCAAATCGCCGACAATTATCTGTTGGTAAATCAAGTCAATGATTGCGGCTTATCCACTGCCGCAGCCCCCGTAAATTCAGGCTTGACTTGGACGTTCACAGCGAATGGGAACGGATGTCCGTCTCCGGGCATCACGATTGTCGTCAACCGTGGCTACTATTTCCCGGTCACGGGAGCGGCACTGCCGGCCAACTGCCAATCACAAAGCCCCGGTACGAAAGCTGCCGTCGTAGCTACCTGTGTGAGTATTCAATATCCCTACCCGTGGAAATTCGGCCGCGCCGCCAGCCTGCTCGGTTTCAGCGACACCCTTCCCGCGCAAATCACGGCGACTGGGGTCGCGATGAATGAAGACTGAAGGATGAAGAAGCCCCTCGTTTCAGGATCGAAGTTACTCCATCGCGAGCGCGGTGTCACCATGGTTCTGGTCGCGCTCGCCATGGTCGCTATCATTGCCATGGCCGCGCTCTCCATCGATGTCATAACGCTCTACCTGGCGAAGCTGGAAGCGCAACGCGCGGCCGATGCCGCCGCCCTGGCTGCCGCCAAAGTCATCGCCTTATCGGGCATTACAGGGGACCCTGCAAATCAGTCGGGAAATTGGGCGTTGATCTGCGGGGTGGACGATGGCACGAACGGACTCGCGGGCCGTGTGGCGAAAGCTGCGGCGGCCCAGAATGAAGTTGGCGGAATTGCTGCAGGCACAGTTACCGTGACCTATTCCGCGGGAAACGGCAGCACCATCGGCGCAGGCGTGTCCGATTGTTCAAGTCTGGCTCAGAGCACGGCATTTGGAGTGAACCCGATTGTCAACGTGGCGCTTACTCGCACCGCCTTGCCTAATTTCTTTTCACGAATCTGGGGAAATGCCGGAACCAACATCAACGCCAGCGCCAGCGCCGAGGCGTTCAACCCGTCTAATTCGGGGAATCAAGGAAATCAAAATAACAACAGCGGTTCGCTGACTCCGGTGCAGCCGCGATGCGTGAAGCCATGGATCGTGCCTAACCGCGATCCGCTGAACCCGCAGCCAACTTCTGGCGTTTTTTGCGACCAGACCTTACCCGGCAACCCAGGTCCCTGTGGCAAGATTGTGAATTTACCCGACGGCTCAATTGTTCACAAAGGAATTTCACCCCCGGGGACCAATGGGGCGAACGGAATCATCGGAGAAACATTTTGGCTGGTTGCGGACTGTAGAAACGCGCAAAGCAGTTGCACTTTCCGAAGAGGTGGCGGGAATGGAAGCGGGGCAGGCGTCCAGCCGCAGGCGAATTTCACTAATTCGAACAATCCCTCGCTTCCGCTCCCTCCGAATCTGCTTTACTTGCCAGGTCAAGCCACAACTCCGGCCCTCGCTGTTCCGGTTTGCAGCTCTGGCGACGCTTATGAGGAGGCAATTGGTGGTTGCGATCAGCCGACGAACTATTCTTGTGGAGTACCCGGCCCTGGAAACAATAACGTGGCGGACTTAACCCTGAATCCTGACAGCGATACCAGTGCCGGTGTGCAGTGCCTGATCCACCAAGGGGATCTCACGAACTTGACCGACCCCAGTGGGCAGGACTACCTCAATTTCAGTTCCTTCCCGGCTCCAAACTCCTATCCCTTTCAGATCTTCGCCGGAAGCAGCAATCCTCTGGTAGCCACTGCGGCATTGCCTTCGGGCAGTCAGATCACAACCAGCGCTTCCATTGTCTCGCTTCCGATCTACGACGATACGGCGGGGAATATTTCTGAGGGCGCAACAAACAACGTAACCTTTGTGGGTTTCCTTCAGGTCTTCATCGACGTCGCCGACGTCAACGGCAACGTGGAGGTCACGGTGCTCAACGTAGCCGGCTGCGGCAATGGAAGTCCAAATCCCGTCGGCGCGCCAGTGACGGCGAATTCTCCGCTGCCCGTGCGATTAATTACGTCCCCTTAGGCCCTCGGCCTTCGTAGCGCACTCGTCACATCTATTCGAAGAATTTACTGCTGGGGCTGGCTCTCATCAGGCCCGGCGTTCTGCTCCGCCTGCGGCCGTGGAGGTGCCGGAGCGGGCGGGCGCCCGCTGGGTTGATTCTGTACAAAGGCTGGTTCTTCGTCCGCGATGTCGTCGTTCTGCGCCTGCACCGGAGGCGCCTGTCCCCGCGGCGGCGTTGGGAAGACTCCGTCGAAACGCGTACTCAGAATAACTTTGTCCAGCTTGCTGGCGTCATCCGCCGCGCTCACGATCAGAAAATTAAATTTCGATCCATTCAGCAGGCGCGCCAAAACTTCCGGCGCCGGCGCGGGCTCGATCTCGGCCACCACGATCTCCTGTTCAGCGCCGGCAGCAATTGAAATGTCGGCGCCGGTGCGTTGCTGGATCGCATACAACACCTGCGCGAGCGTCGCCTTGTTTGCGCTGATCGCCAGCAATCCGTTCTGATACGAAACCTGCAGCGGCGGTTTCGGCGCTGCATCAATCGCCGCCGGCTCGGCTTTGGTCGTATAGTTCGTCGCCACGAGTCCGGGACGACGTGGCTGAACCTGCTGATCGTCGGCTGCCGTAACCGCTGCCTCCCCTGCCCCCCCCATCACCTTGATGATCACCGTGCGGCCATAGGGAAACACCTGATACGACTGCGCCGCTTTCAGATCGAGCACCACGCGCGTAACCGGAGGCTTGGCCTGAAACAATCCGACCCGGACATCCTTCACCTCACCACGATCTACCGATTGGCTGCGCGCGCTGCTGGCGGGTACTGCATTGGGGAAATCCACCACCAGGCGGTCCGGTCCGCTTAGAACCTGCGTTTGTGGAACAATCCGGTCGCTGGCTTCCACTTCGATTTCGACGGTACTTTTTGTGCCCAGAACTTTAACCGACCGCACTGAAACCTGCGCCGGCAAAGAGGCTACCGATACGGCGGCACACAGCGCGGCTGCCGGCAGCCGGCTCGCAATCGTCCGCGACAATTTGCGCATGGACACCTGTGCCCTGGTCTGATTTTCGTGGTTCTTGCGCGATTGTAGCAGCCAATTTCCGCGCCGAGACTTACGTTGGTATTAGGTCTCTCGGTTCCCTCTCGCGTTAAAGGTTCAATGGATCAACGCGCACTGGGACGTGCGCGCTGGCACAGGCTCTTAGTTGCAGCTGAATTTATGGCGGTACTTCCAATAAATTCCGCTGAGTCCCGACGCCATTAACAGCCACGTGCCGGGCTCGGGCACTTCTCCCCCGGGACCACCGCCGCTGGCGCATGGATCGCCAGGTTTCTTCTTCTTCCCCTCGGCACTGGGTATTGCAGCCTTGGTTCCTGAAGTCGGCTTCTTCGGAATCAGAGGCGCGCACACGCTCGGCACAGGCGGCAATGACACGGGATTGAAACTCCCACCGCCCAGCGGATCATACCCGCTCAGCGGCAGAAAAGGGCTTGGGCCTGGATTCAGCAAACTGGACTGGAACGGAAGCGGAGGATTCGCAAGCGCTGTGCCCAGCTGCGGGCGTATCGGCTGTTCGAACTTCATAGCCGGAGGCTCCGCCTCAGATGTCATCTCCTGCGGCTGTTCCTCCACGCGATTACCGCATTTCGTGCGCGCGGTCTTTCTGCCATCCGTAATGACCTCTTCACCCTTCCTGAGCGTCACGGGATGCCGCGTCCAGTACACCTTCTTCCCAATGCGATAAGACAAATAAACATTGCGCGCCAGCGTCAGGCGCACCACGCGTGCATGGTCGTAATCAAATCCTGCGTATTGCGCGCGCACAACCGGATCGCGTTCCGCCGCTTTCTTCAGCTCGTAAGCGTTGCGCACGCCGCCAGGAACGATGGAATACGGATACACCGGACGATCTTCAATCTCCCGCAAGGCCTCGCGCTGTGCGGCGACAAACGCCTCGCGGCTGGCCTCAGCCGAATGGCGCTGGGGTCCGACTGAGCGCGAGGACTCCGAACTTCGAAACAAGGAGGGACTCAGATGCCGAAGCGCGGCATTGGCAATGCCGAAGGTAAATAGCGCGCAAACCACCACAATAAGCGTCTTACGGATGCGGCGATTTCGGCTGTGTCGGTGAGTACGGCGACGGCGAATTACGACTCTATAATCTGATGATTCCGGAGGACTCGACACCTCTACCACCCTTCGCGGCTACCACCTGGGACTGTTAGCCGCCTACACGCCCACTTCTATGAATGCAGTTGTCGTGCCAGTACCGCACCCCCAATTCTTACAAAACATGGAGCTTGTGAGCTTTGAATGGCCAACATGCTAGCAGACAGTGCATACCTTTGCACAAAATAACTTGGGCATGTCTGTGGATATTCCGCCTGATGTACCCAAACTTGCACGGTCATTTCGGGGGGTGCCCAAGCCCTGACCAAATCTAAACCGAGACTTGCAGATTATGACGTAACTTTCAGTGGTTACTGGAGTAACGCCACTATTGTGCCATTTCAATCTGCTTCCGGCCGTTGGTACTATGCCTCCTGTTACGGACGTAAATTGCCGTATACAAGCTCTTCGCCGCATCCCGAGCGGCGCTACCAACAGCCTGAATCCTTCTAAGGCTTCGGTGCCTCCCCGGTAGTGAAATTGGATTTTCGCTGTTGACGCGAACGGGCGCGATATTTCCTGGGAGGCAATTCTCATGAATTTCCGACGTCTTCTTGCGGTTGCATTCGTGGCGGTGATGGCTCTGGTTGTGGCCCGTCCCGCTTCCGCAAGTTCAGTGACCCTGACCTACGAATATCAATATCAGGCGTACTACGTTTCTATCAACGGCAGCAGCAATTACACCGCGCTGATGTGCGATAGCTTCGATAACAACATCTATCGCGGCGAGACCTGGACCGCGACCGCCACACCGTTCCTGCAAGGCATCGCGACCAGCATGTTCGGATCTTCCATGATCCTCGACTACAAAGCCGCCGGCCTCATCTACAAAAGCATGCTGGGAGGCACGCTCACCACGTTGCAGGCGCAATGGGCCGTGTGGGGACTGTTCTCGACCAACGCTCAAAACAATCAGCTGTTTACGACCTACGGCGGCGCTGCCACCGATGCCACTTACTTGACGCTGGCTCTTTCGGCACCCAACAGCGCTTACAACGGCCTGATCCTCTACACCCCGCTGAATGCCAAGCCCGGTTCCGGACCCCAGGAGTTCATCGGCTATAGTCCGGTTCCCGAGCCCAGCAGCATGATGTTGCTTGGCACTGGCCTGGTTGGCCTTGCGGGTGCGATCCGGCGCAAGTTCGCTAAAGCTTAAATTTCCATCCTTCCGGTCTACCCTCCCGGACGGGCATCTCACTCCGCCGCACAGCGCACTGGCTGTGCGGCTTTTTTTTAATCTGCGGAACTCACTCCATCGCGTAGTCGATTTTGATCCCGCGCTTTTCTATTTCATTCAGGAACAGGTCTGCCGGAACGTCGCGCTCCTGCAGGATCCCGCCACGCGTAGGGATCGCGCCTGAGGCCAGCATCTGCAACACGATCGAAGCCGGAAACGCCGTGGTCCGCATCATCGCGCTCATATCCGTTTTCGGATCGTAATGATCCACCATCGTGAATGAAGCTACCCGTCCCTTCAGCTTGCCGCCCAGCAGCCCGCGGACTCCCGCGCCGTTCACGGATTCGTGCGCCTCCAGGCGCATGTTGCAAACGTCGGGCCCCTTCGAGGCGAACTTGCCCTCGAAGACCTTCGACATCATGGCCCGTGGCGAGATCTCCGCTTTGGCGAACTTCATTCTTTCGCTCGAGAACAGTCCGAGCTCGCTCAGTTCGCACAGCAGGTCGTAATGCCCGGGATAGCGCAACGTTTTTTCGAAGCACTCTCCCACGCGCCCCTCAAACGTTTCGGGCAAAGTGGACGTTCCTCCGGAAGTATGAAAAGCCACCAGCTGGGGGAATCCCGCGATATGAAAATCTTCAGGCTCGGTCAGCGGATCGATAGTGGTCAGCTTGCCCTTGCGCAGAATACGGGCCGGCTCCACATATTCGTTGATCAATCCTTCCACTGAGAACACCAATTGGTAATGGAATGGCGGAGTCGGTCGCGCCGGCAAGCCTCCCACATACAGCCGTAACGCGTCGGCTCGTCCGCCCAGCCGCCGCACGAGTTCACCGCCGAGAATCGAGGCCATCCCCGGCGACAGCCCACAATCCGGAGCCAACGCCACTCCTCGCTTCTCGGCTTTTTTCGCAAGCGCCAACTCCTGCCGGACCACCGTATTGTTTCCACCCAGGTCTGCGAAGTGGCAGCGCGCCTCAACCGCAGCACGCGCCAGCCCCAAATTCAAACGGTACGGAACCGCCGAGAGCGCCGCATCGTGCCCGCGCATCAATTTGGCTGCCCCTCTTTCATCGGCTGCATCCAGTGCGAAGGCGCGCACTTTCTTCTCACCGGTTATCCGATTCACGCGCGCGGCCACCTCCCGCGCCCGCGTGGCATCAGCATTGGCCAGCGTCACTGCTTGTACTTGCTCATTCCGCGCCATATCAAATGCGGCTGCCGATCCCATCATTCCCGAACCAATCACCAGTAATTTCATGGAAATTCCTTTCGCAGGTAGCGCCGGCATCGTGCCGGCAGTCGCGAGGGCATCACGCCTCGCTGATAAGCCAAGGCACTCCAGACACATTCAAGAGGAGCCAATCAGATATTTCGAGATGGTGGGGAAACTAAAGCCCGGCGGGAGAAATTCGCTCGCAGCTGTAACGCCGAAGATCGAGAGGTATGAAGTTCACCGAACATCATATCATTTCCACTAACTACGAAGCTGTGAGCCGCACCATGCGCCAAAACACCGACCGCTGCCGGAAGAAATCCGTACCAACATTCACAGGCAAACCGGCCTCCAACTAATATGTCCTCGCCTTCCACGGCGCGTTCCACCTTCAACCAGCCTCCGCTCCGGTTGGTTCACAGCCGTTCCCCAAGATTCACTCGCGGCAAAAAGATCGCGCTCGTGGTTGCCACCGTCATCGTTGTCGGACTCCTTGTTGTTTTGTACTCCAGGATATGGCCTTACTCCCGCGAATCCGTGCTCGAAGATCTCAAGGAGGCCACCGACAGCAGCGTAACGATTCAGAGTTTTCACAAGACCTACTTCCCTCCCGGATGCGTGATCTATGGACTGGAGTTCCACCACGGAGCAGACCAGTTCAAGCTGCTCACCATCCAGAAAATGATCATTGAAGGAAGCTATATTGGAATTCTGCGCCGCCACGTCTCGCGTATTACCGCCATGGGCGCCAAGATCTTCATTCCTCCGTTCGGCAGCAACCCGACTTTCAAAACCGAACATTCCAAAACTGTCGTCGATGAAATCGTCGCCAACGGCAGTTTCGTACAGTTCGAGCCCGCAAACAAGCAAGGCAAGCCCTTGCGCTTCGACGTGCATGAAGCGCTGCTCACCAACGTCCGCTGGGCGAGTCCCATCGTTTATCGGCTCAAGTTTCACAACCCCGAACCTCCGGGCGAACTCTCCGTGTCAGGCAAGTTCGGCGCATGGGCTACAGGCCATCCCGGCGACACTCCGCTGTCTGGCGAGTACACCTTCGATCACGCCGACCTGGGCGTATATGGCGGAATCGGAGGAATTCTGTCCTCCAAGGGCAAGTTCGATGGCCGGTTGCAGCACATCAACATCGCGGGGACGACCGACATTCCCGATTTCGAGGTAACCCACGCAGGCCACAAAGTCAGATTCGATACCAAGTTCGACGCTTACGTCGACGCCACGCTGGGCGACACCTTTCTGAAACGCGTCGAAGCCCGCTTCGGCCGCACCACTGTCATCGCTGAGGGCAGAGTTGCGAAATCTGACGCTCACAAAGGCAAGTTCACGGATATGCGCCTGTCCGCTCCAAACGGACGCATCGAGGATATTCTCGGATTATTCGTGACCGACCCTCGATCCCCCATGTCCGGGGAAACATCCATACAGGCGCACGCTGAAATCCCCCCCGGAGATGAGCCTTTCTTGAAGAAGGTCAAGCTGCAGGGCACCTTTGGCATCGTGTCGGGAAATTTCTCCAAGCCCCAAACTCAAAAAGATGTGAATGCGTTAAGCGCCGGGGCCCGCGGGGAAAACAAGGAAGACCCGGAAACCGTGCTCAGCGATCTCACCGGGCAAGCCGACCTGGCCGGGGGCACGGCCCATTTTTCTGACCTATCCTTCCGCATTCCCGGTGCCCACGCCCGCATGCACGGCACCTACAACATCATCAACCACAAGATCGATCTGCACGGCAAAATGCGCGTTGATACCCAGATATCTAAGACCGCTAGCGGCTTCAAAGCACTGCTGCTGAAGGTGATGGACCCGATTTTTAAGAAGAAAAAGAAGGGCGAGATCGTACCCGTGCGCATCGGCGGAACTTACGAAAAACCTCAATTCGGATTGGACTTGAATCCCCCGGATAAGAAATCTTCCGGGCACTAATACAGAATTCAAGGCACAAACATTTGTCTCACCCGCCTCATCCAACGTGGCGGTGACTAATCACAGTGTGCATCGGGCCATGGCTTCAGGCAAATCTTTCATTGCATCTCTCATTTTGTTCGCACTTGCCACGCTGGAAATCGCATGTGGCGGAAGTTCGGGGCTGTCTTTTCCGCAGACTCCTGCTCCCGCCGGGCAGCCCACCTTCAGCCATGTCGTCCTGATCGTGGAAGAAAACCATGAATACTCCGAGGTGGTGGGCGCCTCCGACATGCCCTACCTCAATAGCTTGATCTCACAATATGGTCTGGCGACCCAGTATTATGCCAACGCACATCCCTCAATACCGAACTATCTGATGTTCACTACTGGGCAAATGGAAACGTTCGATGACAATTTCACCGGCACGATCAGCGATGACAACGTGGTTCGTGAACTCGTGAAGGCGGGCAAAACCTGGAAGGCTTACGAAGAATCGATTCCCTCTCCCGCATACCTCGGCCCGGATCACAGCCCTTACGTTCGCCGCCATAACCCGTTCAGCTATTTGTCCGATGTGCAGAACAGCAGCTCACAGGCCGCCAACATTGTTCCCTTCACCCAGTTCGCTTCCGACCTGGGCAACAATGCCTTGCCGCAATACGCGTTCATCTCTCCCAACGTCAATAACGACGCTCACAACGGAAGCCTGGCCGCAGCCGACTCCTGGCTGCAGAGCAATATCCCTGCCCTGCTGTCCAATCCTGCATTTCAGTCGAGCGGACTGTTGATCATCGTATTTGATGAGAGCGAACTCACCGACCTTGATCATGGCGGAGGGCACGTAGCCGCAGTGATCGTCAGTTCGCAAGCCAAGAAAGGATTTCAGTCACAAACCTTGTACCAGCACCAAAGCCTTCTGCGCTTAATCTTGGCCAGCTCTGGCGTGGACACGTTTCCGGGATTGTCCGGTACCGCCCCCGACATGACGGAGTTTTTTACCGGTCACTAAGAGTAAGAACATTCTTGATTGTTGACGCTGATTGGAAGAACCGCGTTCGCAGGCGCGGGCTGCCTCTGCTGTTTCAATCAACAATCCCTACGGCTCCCCGTAGAGCTGCCGGTACACGTTGGCGTTGCGCATGATGGCCTGCACGTACTCGCGCGTCTCGGTGAACGGAATGGACTCGACGAACTCGGGAGAGTCGCGGTAGGGTCCTTGTCCCATCCATTCCTGCACGCGGTCTGACCCCGCGTTGTAAGCGGCCAGCGCGTGCTCAAACGATCCCCCAAACTTGTCCACCATGCCGCGAAAGTATCTGGTCCCTAGTTGCAAATTTGTAGTCGGCGTAAAGAGCTGGCTTGAGTTGTAGCGCCTCAGGGATTCCTGGTGAGCCACCAGCTTCCCCGTTTTTGGAAGCAACTGCATCAGCCCCACGGCGTTCGCCCGCGACACCGCCAATGGATTGAACTCCGACTCCTGCCGGATCAGCGACGCTACCAGGTACGGATCCAGCTGGTTCTCCACCGAATATTTCTTCAAGTCCGGCCAATATGGCCGCGGAAACAGAGCCTCCCAATAAGGTCGGGGCAGCATTGGAATATCCACTGCAAAATAACTCGGCACCGAACGCTTCATGGTCTCGATGGCGCGATCGTAATGCCCGGTATCGGTGAAAAGCTGCGCAGTTTCAGCCGGAGCCCAGCTGCCCGGATCATCCGTGGCCGCCGCCTGCAGTTCACGCACGGCGAAATCCACCAGCCCGCCATTGCCCAGCAGCTTCGCTTTTTGCAGGTGAAGATCGTCCGCGGGAGGATCGGTCAGTGTGATTTTCTCCGCATGATCCAGCGGAGGAATGCGGTCCAGCAGCGGATACTCGCCAGGCGGGTCGGCACTCGGCGACAGCTTCTTCAGCCGCGCTCGTCCTAACTCTGCGTAGTAGTAGTTGCGATAGCGGTCCGACAACTTCTGATAAAAGGCGCGCGCCATGCCCAGCTGATTGTCTTCCTCGGCAATCCGCGCGCGCCAATAGAGAGCCGCGTTGGCCTCATTGCCGCCGGGATATAACGCAATCTGCTCTTCGAATTCTTTCTTGGCTTCGTCCTTGCGCCCCAACCGGAACGCGAGCCATGCCGCCTTCCAATGAGCGTATGACGCTTTCCCTCCCTTGGGAAAGCGTTGTTGTAATTCGCGGAAGGCATCGAGGGCCTGCTCGTACTCGTGATGCACCAGGTGCAGGTTCGCCGCAGACAACAACGCCGCTTCCAGCCACGGGCTAGTCGGCGCCGATTGCCGCAGTTGATCCACCATCTGATAAAAAACGTTGTTCTGATCGAGCGACCACGCAATCTCGCCGAGGATGTACAACTGGTGCGCCGTCTGTTCCGGTGTCGCGCCCGGCAGGTTCTCCAGCAGCGCCTTCGCCTCCCGATTGCGGCCGCTGCGCTGTAAGGCATCCGCATAGGTCAGCAGCGCCGCTGCCTTTTCCTCCGGATTGGCATGGTCCGCCAGTTCGTGATACTCCTCCGCCGCATCTGCGAAGCGCCGAGCCTTCATGAGCAGTTCGGCACGCGCCTTTCGCTGTTCTGGAGTGGGAGCCGGCGCGCCAGGCAATCTTTTCAATTCACCATAAGCCGCATCGGCTTCGGGAGAAGTGGGCATTTTGTAATACACATTTGCCAGAACATCAGCCGCTTTTGTACTCTGCCCCGTGGCCGCGTATGCCTTTCCCAATTCCAATTCAATGTCCGCACGCACCGGAAGCCGATCTTTTTCCAACAATTCCACCGCTTCCGATGCCCGGCCTTCCGCTACCAGCGCAGTCGCATAACTCAAGTGAGCGTCGCGCACCAGCAAAGAATCCGGATGGTTGCTGCTGAAATTTGCCAACGCAGCCAGCCCCTCCGCCTGATGGCCGGTCTGCAAATAGCAGGCGCCCAGGTAATAGTCCACGTAATCGCTCAGGTCCCCGGATAAAGGTTTCGCGCGATTCAGCGGATCAATCGCTTTCCCGCAGTCGTGATCGAGCACGTGCGCATAACCGACGACAAGCCACGCCAGCGCCCCCGCGTCTTCCTTGCCATGCTTGCGGGCGTATGCCTCCACGGCTGCATATCCTGCGGCAGAACGGTCCTGCACCAGTTGCTGCGCCATCGGCCGCAGATCTGCCGATGCCACGAACGCCTGCCGGATGCGCTTCACGCGCGGCGACATCACGCGCCTTCTCCTCCGCGATGCCGCGCTGCGGGCAGAACCCGCCTTCCGAGATGTGCCCACCCCGGTCTTTTTTTCTTGAGCTGGAGCTGATTTGTGTGTCGAAGATTTTGCCGCAGATCGCGCCCCGGACTTCTCGGGAGCCGCTTTTTCAGTCTTCTTCTCGGGAGTCGCTGAAGGAGTGTCCTGCCGCGAAGGTGCAGCCGCGGCTGCCCCAGTATTCGTCAGGAGCCCGCAGAAACCGGCCAGAACGAGCACCCACCACCACTTGAGACCCAATCGAACCACTTTATTCTTTTCGTACGGAGTCGCGCAAAAAAAACTAATAACCCGGGCTATCCGCCTCATTCATTCGATGCATTTCGTGCGACGCAAGCCGCCTTGCCTACTTGCGGAAATTCCCGCCCATCACCGATAAATCGTCCTCGGCCAGGCTGCGGAGAACTTCCTTTTGAAAATAGTCGCCACTGGCCGCCGCCGTGCTGCCGTAACGCTTCTGAAACGTGGCGCGGCTCTTCTCGATGTCTTCTTTCAAACGGTCGTAAAGATCCTTGTTGCGCCGGCCTTCAGCCACCTTCGCCTGGTTGTACAGCTTGATTTCGTCGACCAGCAGACGCGCAAACCGCTGCGCTTTCCGGTGCACGTCGGCATCTTCGGGAGACATTCCCGCGAACGGATCCGTTGCCGGAGCGGCCGCCGCACTCGCCGCTGACGCAGCCGCCACTTCTACCACTTCCGCCGCCGGTTCCGGCGCTTTCGCAATATGCTTCGGAGAATGCCCGGCGAACGGATCGCTGAACGAACTCACGGTTTGCACCGGTACAGGGGCCGGAGCCTGTGCCATGGCAGCCACACCATCTCCCGCGTCTTTCTGCACTTGCTTGCGCAGCGAGACCACTTCCAGCCATGAACTCGTCGCCATCACCAGCACTTCCAGCGACGCTGCATCCAGCACGCCCTCTGCCCCGCCGTCAGCGTAAAGCAGCGCCGCAACTTTATCTTTCAGCACCAGCGGCAGCACCAGAATCTGCTCGTTTTCCGGCCCGCCAAACTGTTTCACGAATCGCCGGTCCATCTCGGCAATATTCGCCGGAGCCACTATCCGATTCTGATACGCATGTGCCGCAGGTCCGCTGCTGATATCGAGAGGGAAATCCTTGACGGCGTCATCGTCGCCCAAGCCGCGTCCCTGCCAACCCGTCGCCGCGCCTGCCTTCACCACGAACAGCGCCACGCGCGATGCATACGCACTGCCCGCATCCAGCAACGCCCGGAGAATTTCTTTTTGGGTTGTCCCCCCATGGATGCTGGCGATAGATTGTGTCAGTCCGGCTGAAGTTTGACCTCCGCCTGCGCTCGCTCCGGCTGCCGGCGCCGGCAACTCCGCCAGCACGCGCTCCACTAGTTCCGACTTTAATTTCGGAAGTTGGCGCTCAAGAACCTGCGCCACCGCGCGTTCAACGATCTCATGGAGTTGCTTCGCCATCTCTCAGTGAACCATTCTCGGGCTGAGTTCCTAAAGCTAAATTACCCTACCCTAACCGCTGATTATATGGCACTTGTGTGGCTCCGGGCGGGTACTTCGGTAATGATTATTCCTTCCACAAAACTGCACCGATCCCTGATTTTATAGCAATCGCGCCCGCCGCAAAGCATCATCCTCTGGATAGGATTGTTCATCTTGACACCCGCTGCTCTTCCCTGCGCTCTCCGCGGTTTTTCTCACAGGCCTCGACAGTTCCTACTCCGCCGCCGCATAGCGTGACCAAAGTTATCGTCGCAGGATCACGAGAATTGCTCCAGTCTGCGATGATGTGCTTTAGTTTCAACAGAGACCTGCGCGCATCTATCTTCAACTCAGACCTCAAAGTTGAAAGTGAGGGCTATTCGTGAAATCGGATGTATTGGAGCAAGCAGAAACCGTTCAACCCGCCTTTGATCTCCACGCTTTGAAAAGCAAGCTTCGGGCCATCGCGGCCTCCGAATTATTGGCGTGGGTGGGACTGACGTTCATTTTTGCCGCTCTGCCGCTCGCGAATATCCGTTACAACAAGTTGGCCGACCCCGATATCTGGTGGCACATGCGGGCGGGGGAGTGGATCGTACAGAACCACAGCATTCCCCATACGGATCCGTTCTCGGCCAGCACCCTTGGCAGGCCGTGGGTTGATTATTGCTGGATGTTCGATGTGGGCTCGTACTGGATTGTCAAAAACTTCGACCTGGCGAGTATCCTCTGGTTCGAAACCCTGATGCGGCTGGCAGTGACCGCCCTGCTCTTCAGCCTGATACGAACTCTTTCACCTTCGTTGTGGAAGGCGGTAGCTCTCACCGGCACCGCTATGATGGCAATGTTATGGATCTTGCCCCCGCGTCCGGGGGCGATCTCTGTCTTGCTATTTCTGGCAGAACTTCACATTCTGGTCTCTGCGCGGCGCAAGGCAAATCCGCGATTGCTCTGGATTATTCCAGCGCTGTTTCTGGTGTGGGCCAACATCCATATTGAGTTTGTTACCGGTCTGTTCCTGCTGGGAGTGATCTGTATTGAGCCGCTGATGGACAAAGTCATCGAGATCGCCGGCGGCCCACGTTATCGGGCCGATCCGATGCACCGCCAGCTTTGGTATGTATTTGGCGCTTCCTTGGCAGCTACGCTGGTGAATCCGTACGGATTCAAACTTTATTCCAACGTTTTCCAGTACGCTCGCGACGCAAAAATTTACGACATTATCGTCGAGTTCCATGCGATGCACTTCCGCACGCTCAATGACTGGGCCGTGCTGTTGCTGCTGATGCTGGGTTGCTTTGTGCTGGGAAGGATGCAACGGCTTCGCCCTGCGTGGGTCGTGTTGCTAGGCTGGTCGGCTTGGATGAGCTTCCGTTCTTTGCGCGAAGTCTGGCTGGTGACGATTCTTTCGGTTGTGACTATCGCCACCCCCCGCAACGAAGAAGAGCAAATTCCCGATAAACCCGTGCGAACCAGTCTTTCGATGCGCCTGGCAGTCGCCGTTGCTGTCGCCCTGATTCTGCTGGGGGGAGCGGTGACCTGGTCGGCAAATTCCCAGCGCATGTTGCGGCAAGTGGCGGAACGGTTCCCCTTGGGCGCGGTGAACTACATCCATCAAAATCATCTCCAGGGACCGCTGCTGAATGAACTTTCCTGGGGAGGCTTTCTGATTTACGCCTTGCCGGAGATTCCGGTTGCCATGGATGGACGCACGAACGTTCACACCCAGGATGAAATCGTGCGCGCGCTGCCCCTGTGGAACGGGGATCATGGCTGGCAACAGCGTCCCGAACTGCAACAGGCCAACCTCGTGATCAGCAATCCAGCCTGGCCACTGGCGGTGCTGCTGCGAAGCGATCCGCGTTTCCGCGTTGCCTACGAGGATAAAACGGCGGTGTTGTTCGAAGCGGTCCACAGCGATCACAAGTAGAATCCACGAATTTTTCGAAGAAGCGTAGGCATGTTTATTGCAGCAGCCTGCGCGTTTGCTGAAGTTTGTCGGTGAATTCCTGCTTCTGTTCCTCGACCCGCTTCGGGTTTGGAATCAATCCTTGAAGATCCGGGGGAGCCTGGCTGATTGCATTCATCAGGCTTGGCAGTTGGGATTCGTCCTTCAAAAACGAAGTGTAGGCTGAAACGATATGGCTCAGGGCCGCGGAGCTGCGCGCGTCTCCGGCGTAGCGTGGCGCGAGCGCTTCCAGGTCTCGTTTGGCGGCGGCCGGCCAGTCAAGGCCGCCCACGGTTCGGATTGCGGTCTGGAGTCGGGACCGCTGGTCCGCAGAGAGCTGCCCCATTCGAAGGGCATCGATTGCTTCCGTGAGGTGACCGACCAGAAGATCTTTCGCAACCAGAGTTGGAAAGAGCGGCCCGCCCCTGGCCACATCTTGGGAAAAGCGCAGCCCCGCCGCGACGGCGTTGATCGCTGCATCGGCATTGCCACTATGGTAAAGGTGCATTGCGTACAGAAGGTTCAGCCGTCCCAAAACCAATGCCTTTCTCGCGTAATCAACGGGAACGTTTTCTCCCAGGCCGTAATCCAGTCCCCAATCACAGTTCGGGAGCAAGGTTCCACGTTCCATGATTTCAAGGGCCAGCGTATTCTTCTGAATCAAGTCGTTATAGCGCGAAATGTCGAGCGGCCCCATCCTGTCGAGCGCGGACTGCAGATCCTTGGCTTCCTGGTCGGTTATGGCAGCGTCTTGCAGTTGGGAGAATGCCGCCCAGTAACGCAACGCTGCATTGTCGGCGAGGGCCGGCCGCTGGGCCATCGCCGTCCCGAGCACAAACAACAAACTTACAACCGTCGACGCCATTCCATTGATTCGTTTCATAACTTACTTTTCTCCTTATCAAGCACAGAGAACGCGCTCTGCTTGTTTTCGAAAACCATTCCATTGTTCGGATGAAGCGCCAACTCATTCATTAGCGCCTTATACGAAGGGGCTTTTGCGAGCAGGGCGTCGGCGGCGCGCATAGTGAGTGGCGGCGTTGCCCTAAGCGGCTGAACCGAATTAGGCCGATCAGAGTCAACGACATTCCGATGACTGATAGTGCGGATACTAACCAGCAGTACGATCGCTATAGCCACAGCACCCACAGCCGAGATCGCGAAGGCGAAATGACGGCGCGGTACCGGCCTCGTCTCAAGCACAGGCAAGGCATCGGGCAGCGCCGGACGGAATCGCTTCAAATAAGTTTCAAATTGCTCATCATCCAGATTCGGCACAGGAATTCTCCTTGGGCAGCATTGATTCCCGCAGTTTGCCAAGCGCATAGCGATATCGCGAGGCGGCCGTGTTCGAACTGACTTCCAGCAGGTCGGCGATTTGCGAGAATGTGAGTTCGCCCCACACGTGCAGGATCACCACCTGTCTCTGATCATCGGGGAGAGCGGCTAGAGCGCGCCGCAAGTTTTGCTCTGCCGCATAGTCTTGATCCGGCGGATTGAACCATGCCGATTCATCGAGAGGTCTATGACGCTCCTCGCGTTTGCGCTGGTTGAGGATAGCGTTGCGCACACAGCCGAACAGATAAGCTTTCTTGTCGGCTGCTCGATGAAGGCTGCCATTCTCCAGCAGCTTCAGGAATACCTGATGGACTGCATCCTGGGCTCCGCTTCGTTCGCCGGTGACGCCCGACGCAAACAGCAGGAGCGCGGGGCCGTGCTGGCGATACAGCGACTCAAGTTCGGCGACGCTCCCCGGCGATTGGTCCATTCTGCGGCCTCAATAGTAAGACAAGCGAGCGGGCGGAAATTGTCTAAGGGCAAATCACATCCACTTGACGGCAGCGCGAGCGGCGGCGTATGTTAGGCGAATAAAAGGCGAATATATGTCTTCCCTGCCCCTTTTGCCCTCCGAGTCACAAGTTCCCGCAAAGCCGCGCCTGGTCGGCATTGCCCGGCTTGCCTCCAAAGGAGAATCACTGCGCGAAGGCCATCAAATCGAGTACTTTACTCTGCCTGCAAAATCGTTGTTGAACAAGTGCGTTAGCCGCCGCGAGATGCCCTTCACCTGGACGATCAATCCCTACCGCGGCTGCGAGTTCGGGTGCCGTTATTGCTATGCCCGCTACACCCATGAATTCATGGAAATGCGCGACGGCATGGAATTCGAGCAGAAGATTTATGTGAAGCAGCACGCCGCGGAGCTGCTGCGGCAAGAACTGCGCCGCGTTAAGGCTGACGAGGCAATTGCCCTGGGAACCGCTACCGATCCTTATCAGCCTGCGGAGCGCCGCTACGAAGTCACCCGCGGAATTCTGGAGGAGTTCGCGCGGCATCGAGGGTTCGAACTCGGCATCGTGACCAAATCAAATCTCGTGGTCCGAGACCTGGAACTGCTTAAACAAGTGGCGCAGTCGAACAAGCTCTCGGTACATATCACGGTGACGACGCTCGATACGGAACTCGCGCGCATTCTGGAGCCGCGCGCCCCTCGGCCCGATCTGCGCCTGGACGCAGTTCGCGCTCTGGCCCAAGCCGGCCTGCGTGTGGGGATCAGTTGCTCGCCCGTGGTCCCCGGAATCACGGACGCACCGAAAGACTTGGAATCGCTGATTCAAGCTGCCGCCAACGCCGGCGCCGATTACGTTTTCGCCAACCCACTGTTTCTGAAGCCATGCTCTGCGAAGGTCTTCCTTCCCTTCCTCGAACAAAATTTCCCGCACCTCGCTGCCAGTTATCGACAACGCTATCAGGATCGAGCCTTTCTTCCAGCGGCATATGGCAAGCGCCTGTCGCACTTGATTGCCCGTCTTCGCGAGAAGTACAAGATCACGCGCGCCCGCCGCCCAGCCTACGCTACGCAGTGGCCGGTGCAAGCCTTCGATGAGCAGCTAAGCCTGTTTTAGATTGAGCGATTTGGCGATTGAATAATTGGGTTCATTGAGTCATTGAGTAATTGAGTAATTGAGTAAATTGAAAATCCAAAGGCCGGACCACACTCGATTTAAATTACCCAATTACTCAATTCCCCAATTCCTCAATCTCGTTCCTCTATAATCTCAACGAACGTCATGGCCTCATCTCCGCCCACCGGACAGCCCTCTGTGCAGCCGATTCCGTTTGGCGTGCGCGTACAGCAGTTCTGGAATCGAGTAACGGAAGGTCTGCAGGTCAGCCAGCTGTGGTCGCAATTCGAATCCGAGGCTCGCGCCAGCTATCGCCTGTACTCGAAAGATGTAGCTGCGAAAACGCCCGAGGGCCTCACCGATCGAGGACGCCGCCTTCACGTCATTAAGGAATTCTTCTGGGCAGTATTCGAGAAGCTCTCTCCGGCCCGCCGTGTCCTGCTGCTTCTGGCGCTGATTCTGCTGGTGATTCCCGGAGGCTCGTATGAGTACACCGGCGGAAACGGGAAAGTTCAGATCGGCGAATTCAATACACATTTCTGGTCCGCACTCATTCTGCTGTTGCTGCTCATGCTCGAGATTGCCGACCGGGTGGTGATGAAGCGCGACCTGCAGATTGCGCGCGAGATTCAGACATGGTTGCTGCCCGGCGCCCCGCCCCAAATTCCCGGCCTGGTGATTGCTTATGCCACGCGTCCAGCCAACACCGTAGCTGGCGATTACTATGACGTTTTTCCCCGGCCCGGGAAAATCAATGCCGACAATCGCGTCGTCCTCGCAGTGGCCGACGTCGCGGGCAAGAGCATTCCGGCGGCCATGCTGATGGCTACATTTCAAGCCAGCTTGAAGACGCTCTCGACCGCCCAGGTAGCTCTGCCGGAACTTGCGTCCAACATGAATCGGTACGCATGCACCAACAGCCAGGGAGGGTTGCGCTTCACCACGGCATTTCTCGCGGAATACGATCCGGCACGGCGCACGCTGGACTACATCAATGCCGGGCACAATAATCCCATTCTGCGCCGCGCTGGCGGCAAGATTGAACGGCTCGATGTCGGCGGACTTCCTTACGGCATTCAGCCGGAAGTCAAATATGAAACGGGCATCACCACGCTGGCTCCCGGCGACTGGCTGATTATTTTTACGGACGGACTGGTGGAAGCCGAAAACGCGCGCCAGGAGGAATACGGCGAGATGCGCCTGCTGACCGCGCTCGAAGCAGGAAAGAATCTCGAACCGGCCGAAATGCTCAAGCGCCTGATGGCCGAACTAGACCTCTTCGTGGGCACGACCCCGCAGCACGACGACGTCACCTGCATGCTGCTCAAATCGGAATAGCCGGGCTCACTGGATATGCGTGTGCGCTGACTTTGTTCGCCACCGCTCTACCAGTTCACGCCACGTTATCAGTTTGATATTTTCTTGCGCCAGAACCTCGCGAAACCGTTCACTGGTGAAAAAATCGTAGTCCCGCTGTCTCCAGGCCGCGCCCCAAGTGGAACGTTCCCGCGTAGCGGCCCGTAGCTCTTCATCGTCAAATCCCGGGTGGATGACGAATTCTGTGACGCCGGGTTTCAGGTTTTTCAGCGCATTGAGATAAAAGTCGGCCCACTTCTCCGCGGGAACTTCAGGTTCGATCGTTACCGTGTGGTCCAGCACGATATCGCCGGGGCTCAAACTCGACTCCAAATACGGGTGTTCGGCAAACCAGTCTCTGTTCACGAACACCGGCAATTTGTAATCGTGCGCCACCCGCAACATGGCATCGAACAATTCCTTGCCGCTCATGATCAGGCGGTACTGGTGCGAATCGAGATGAGTCGGGTGAACGCCCATGGCAAGCGCGCGTTCCACTTGCGCCCGCAGTTCCGATTCAACTTCCTGGGGATTGATTTTTTGATGCTCTTCCCAGTCATGGTGGAAATATCCATTACTGTCGACCAGGGTGGGAACTTTATCTCGCGAGGCGGCAGGGCCCCAGCGGTAGTACACGCGCTCGCTGGTCAGGGTGAGATGCAAGCCAAGGTCCGCCCCGGGATGCGACTTGGCATAGTCAGCCATCTCTGGAAACCACGGACAAGGCACCATCAGGCTGGCAGAATTGACGGTTCCCGATTCGAGCGCTTTGATCGCCGCTGCGTTCACCGCGTGGGTCTCGCCCAGATCATCCGCGTGGATAATGACCAGCTTTGTTCCAGGTGGGAATCCCAGTTGCTGCGCCAAATCCTGGGCAGAGGCGAGAGCGGTAGCGATCAGGGAGACAATGAGCAGGGTTCTGAGGGTCAGCATAGAAATCAGGGAACGACACGGCACAGTTGATGGCAGGATGAGTGCCAAGATTGTTATCAAACTCACTCGGCTTTTTCGCTTTCGTCGGCGATCCCGATTTTCGACAATCGGTAGCGCAGTGCATTGCGTGACAGCCCCAGCAGACGAGCCGCCTGGCTCTTGTTGCCATTGGCCCGCCGCAACGCTTCCTGCACCATTTCATCTTCCCATTGCTCGAGCGTCAAACCTTCGGGCAGGAGTCCTGGCGCCCCGTTGCCAGCCTTCGAGGCTCGCGTATCGATGTGAATGTCCTCGGCCTCAAGCTTCGGCCCTTTGGCGAGGGCGCAGGCGCGCTCCACAATGTTCTGCAATTCCCGTACATTCCCTGGCCAGTGATAATTCACAAGTATCTGCATAGCCTGCGGAGTAATACCTTCGATTCCCTTGCCCGACTCGCCGCAGCGCGATATGAATAGATTCACCAGATCCGGAATATCTTCTTTGCGTTCGCGTAGCGGAGCAATATCAATCGGCACCACGTTCAGCCGGTAATAGAGGTCCTCGCGAAATGTGCCCTGCTCCAGCGCCTCGCGCAAGTCCCGGTTGGTGGCGGCGACGAGGCGCACATCGATCTTTATCGTCTTTGTCCCGCCCAGCCGTTCAAACTCGCGTTCCTGCAGTACGCGCAGCAATTTCACTTGTGTTGCCGGGGGAACGTCTCCGATCTCGTCAAGAAACAGCGTCCCTTTGTCTGCCAACTCGAATTTGCCCGGTTTGCTGGCAACGGCTCCGGTGAAAGCGCCCTTTTCGTAGCCGAACAATTCGCTCTCCAGCAGATTCTCGGGAATGGCCGTGCTGTTGATTTTGAGGAAAGGCCCGGAAACGCGCCGCGACTTTTCATGAATGGCCCGGGCAATCAAGTCTTTGCCGACACCGCTTTCGCCCCCCAGCAGCACCGTCGCATTCGTTGGGGCTACGCGTTCGACGGTCGCCAGTACCTCCTGCATCTTCGGGCTGCGCGCGACTACGTTGGGATGCTCATAACGCCTGCCCAGTGCCTCGCGCAAATTGCGGTTCTCTTCCCGCAGATTGTGCACGTCCAGTTCCTTGTGGACAACCATCCTCATCTCGGCGAGAGAGAAAGGCTTCAGAACATAATCGGCGGCGCCGGCCTTCATGGCCTCCACAGCGGTCTCCACGCTGCCAAAGGCAGTCATGACCACGACCGGCAGCGCCGCATTCTGGCGCTTAATTGTTTGCAGAAATTCCAGACCGTCCATACCCGGAAGCTTCAGGTCGGTGAGCACGAGGTCAATATGGTTATCTCGTAAGATCTTGAGGCCGGCTTCCGCATCGCCGGCGGAAAACGTTGCAAAGCCGTCATCGCCAAGGTTCAACTCGAGCAGGCGCCGCATCTTCGCTTCGTCTTCCACGATCAGAATCGCCGGCATAAGTAAGCCTTCCCTATCTCCCTTACGAACTTACGAAATTACCAGATGCGCATTTTCTCCCACCTGGGAGGTCTCGCTCGCAAGTGGAAAAAACATGACGAAGCACGCGCCCTTCCCCTGCCCTCCATCGGCGCTGCCCTCGACGTTTTCTACGCGAATCCATCCGTGGTGGCCGTCCATAATCTTCGACACGATCGACAATCCCAAGCCCACTCCGCTCTTCTTCGTGCTTATGAAGGGATTGAAGATTTGTTCTCGCAACTCCGGCGGAACTCCCGGCCCGGTATCGGCGATACGCACCTCTATTCCATCCACAAGGCCTCTGGAGGGCAGAACCCGCCGCGCTGGAGCGACATTGACCCGCAGCAATCCCCCGCTCGTGTTCATGGCATCGTAAGCATTCTGAATGATGTTGACGAATGCCTGCTCCGCCAAGCCTTCATCGAGCGGAACCAACGGCAGGTTGGGCTCGTACTGTTTCTCCACCTGTATCGGAACCCCCTTCCAGAATTGGGCCACATCGTTGAGGGCGCGGTCGAGAACGGAAGGCAGTTCGCGGGGAGTTAATTCGGCGTGCAAGGGACGCGCGAAATCCAGAAACCTGGTTACGAGCGCACTCAACCGGTTGGTTTCAGTGGAAATGTATCCCGCCAACTCGGTGGCCAGCGGATTCGATTCAGCCAGCTTCTGGGTCAGCATTTCCGCAGAGCCCTTAATCACCCCGAGGGGATTGCGGATTTCATGCGCCAACCCGGCAGAGAGTGAGCCCAGAGCCGCAAGCCGCTCTGAGCGCCGCGCTTCGGCCTGCGCCTGTTGCAGACGGCGATTGGTCTCCGCGAGGTTCTCCGCCAGTTCCTGGTAGCGTTGCGTCTGGCGCCGGCTCTCGGTCACGAACCGGTTCACCAACATCGCTGCAAGGAAAAAGAAAGAAATTCGGATCGCTAACCGGCCATAGTCTTCTGGGGTAATCTCATAGTCGTGCACCACCTGGTATAGATACGCGCAGTATGCAGCCGAAGCTAACCCCGTCCATGCCAGCGTGGCCAAGGGACCGAAGTATTCGGCGGCTGTCATCACCGGCAGAAAATAAATCGGATAGTAATAACTGTTAATCGCGAGTTCTTCGGTGTGATCGATCAGAAAAGTAGCCAGGGCAATCTTCATCAGAACTACATAGGCTGGGCCTCGCCGCGGCATGCGGCCGATGAGCCAACCTTCGCTTAACTGCAGAATTCCAAAGGCCACTAACGCAAGCTGTTTGTGGGCCTCGCGCACGGGTGGCAGGACTGCCAACACCGCCAGCAGGACCAGCCACAGCACGTCCATCCAGTTAATGCTGAGCCGTTTCGCGTCGCTCATCTCTGCCAAGAGATCCCCAGAAAAATAAAGCCGGGAGCGGCATGGCCTCTCCCGGCGTGGTCGTTATGGGTGACCGGTCCGCATGCGCATCTCATGCGAACCTATCACATGGCAAGCGGTCAGCGTCAACGGCTCTTCGGTTTATCCTGCCTGGGAGGAGGTGACGGCCGCGACTGTGGCTCTCTGCGCTGCGAAGGCGGCGGCGAGGGCCGTTGTTGGCGCCACTGGTTGAACTTCTGTTCCTGTTGCTGTTCCTGCTGCGGGCTGTGCTCCTGCACTGGAGGCGTGGGCCTGACCAGCGGATGGGTTTCCTGCGGAAACGGCCGCTGTTGGGCCTGTTCCTGCCGGAAATCGCGGTTTGTCGGCTGCATGCGGTTTTCCGGAGTCTGCGCCCGATTCTCGGCGGGCGGGTTCTCCGTTCGCCTGTTCTCAGTGGATGTCGCGTTCCGGTTCGCTGGTTCCGCAGTCCCCTGTTGTTCATATGTGCGCGGCTGGCTGTTGGGCATGGTCCGCACCTGATTATTGCCGCTATTCGGCTGAGTAAACGGACGGAATCCGGGTTCTGCCGGCCGCCGCTCGCTCTGATTTTCATTCATCTGAGCAGGACGAGCCGGACCTGCCGGACGCACCAACGCCTGCTCGTTTAGGTGCCCTCCCGCCTGCGCCTGCCGCTGCTCAATGGCGCGCGGCGGAGCTGGCGGCGTCCGTACGGCCACCACCGTTCGACTTACTACAGCAGCGGGCGGCCTGTTCGAGACCGGCCTTCCCGCGCCAATGACGCTCGTTCGAACCGGTTCGACCGCTGCCACGCGGCTGACCGGCGCGGACGCGATTTCCCTCTGGTCCACTCGCATCACGTTCTGTGCCACAGGACGCGCATTCACAAACGCGTCATGCGGAACCACCGTCACGGCGTTTGTGACGCGCTGGTTCACATAGGTGACATTGTTGATCGTCGTATTCCGATTCACGACGACCGTGTTGTACACGTTCGTGACTCGCGTGACGTTCACGGTCGTATTCGTGATGTTCACATTGTTCACGTATCCGCGGCTCACGCGGTAGCCGGGGACGTAGACTTCTCCAGGAGCCAGCGGGAACCAGCCCACTCCCACTCCCGCCGAGAAGTGGAAGCCTGGGCCGCCGCCCACGAACGCTACCATCGCCGGAGCCCAAACTGGGCGCACGACCACCGGTCCCGGCACCCAGAACCATCCACTGTTCACGAACGCCCAGCGCCCATAGTGGAATGGAGCGAAGCCCCAGGGCTCATCCTCAACCCAGGTCCAGCCCCACGGCCCAACATAGGCCCAGTGTCCGAATCTGTAAGGCGCCCACCCCACAACCACTGCACGCGGACGCCAGCACGGTCCATAGCCTGCGACATAGCTCCAGTCGCCGTACTCATCCAGATCTTCGTATCCGGTCATCTCGCGCGAAACATAATTCGCCGAGTCCGCATGGTCCTCGCGATCGTCGCGCTCAAATGCCCAGTTGTCGAAATCATCCGACGCGCGAATCTGGCCGAGATCGTAATCGAGATGCTGCTCGTTGCCGGTAAAGGTCGCGGACTGATCCGCCACCACGCTGTAAGTGTAGCCGCCGCCCGTGACGCGGCCTCGCCCGTGCCACACCGTGATGTTGGTCTGGCTTCCGTCTTCGCTGACATCAAGCCGGTATTCGCCGGGCTGCTTCAGCGAGAAAGCAAGATTTGGCGTGTCGACCTCGTAATTATCGTCATCATCGAGATGGCGAACGCGCAAAATGAGAGATCCTTCCGCCAAGCGGATTTGCGTGGTCCGGTCATCAAGTGCCAGGAAAGTGATTCCGGTCTTCGGTCCCAGGCGGACCGCCGTCGATCCAATGTGAACTTCAGCGCGTGAGTTTTCATCTGCCCACAAGTCGTCGCCGGTCACCATAGGGCGATTCGGAACCGCGGTGACCCAATCGTCTTCTCCCGCAGGCCGGAAGGATACCGATCCCTGCGAAAAATTCAGGCGGCCTACGCGTCCCGGAGGATCCTGCGTTTGATCCTGGCCCTGATCCTGATCAGGGGGTGCCTGATCGTCGTCCTGCGCTCGTGCAGGAATGGAGAGTTGCAAAACAATCGCCATGCCGGCAACAAGTAACATCCACGCCCACCACTTGCTTGTTTTCATAGCAGTGCCTCGCGGGGTATGAGATCTGTATGCACCTGATCTTACCCGCTATGTCTGTAAACACAATAGAGACAGTTTAGTTTCCGAGTGCCGGGAAGAGCTTGGAAGCAATGAGCTTCAAAAAACTTTACAAATGGAATCCCGTGGAGACATTGCCTGGCGGCATCTCCACGGGAAATTACGCGGGAAGAGTCAGCTCTTCATCTTCGGGCGTTGGCAGGCATCGACGATCTTTTTGGGATCGATGGCGTCCTTGTCCACTTGCTCTTCCATGATCTTCCCGTCTTTTCCGATCAAGAAGTTCACGCGGCGAGGCGCCTGGTATTCGTCTTTGTAGATTCCGTACTCGTGGCTTATTTTGCCGCCCCAGTCACTCAGCAGGGGGAACGTCACACCAATCTGGTCGGCGAAAGCTTTATTGGCGAAGGCACTATCCATGCTCACACCCAGGACCTGGGTGTCGGCTGCTTCCAGCGCTTTCAAATTCTGCTGGAAGTTTTTCATTTGTTGCGTTCAACCCCCGGTAAAGGCGAAAATGTAAAACGCCAGTACGACGTTCTTCTTGCCGCGGTAGTCGCTGAGCTTCACATCTTTCAGGTCGTTGCCATCGAAATACTTCAGGGTGAAATCCGGAGCCATGTCGCCCACTTTCGGCATGCTCGAAGCCTCCTTCTTAGTCTGGGAAAACGCAGGGCCGCTGGTGCCAAGAACGTTGGCCAGTAACAACGCAGCCGCCAGCAGGCCGGTAGATCTCATTTGCATGTTGAACTCCCCCCACGGGAGTATGCAAACAGCATACTCTGCCATGGCTTTTGCGGTAAAATCGTATTGCCACTCGGTACCCTGCCGCGCACCTTTCACGTTGCTCAGACCGGGCGCAAAACAGTACATTTCCACTCGGAGCAGTTTCGCATCTACCGCGAAAACTGAAGCCCATGAGCCTCGCCACGCTGAACGATATTTTCTTCTCTGCCGTTGACCGCAATCTGGACCGCATCATGCTCCACCGCGAAAGCGGAAGGTGGTTGCCCATCTCGTCCCGGCAATTCGGGCAGATGGTCGCCCGCACCGCTCGCGCTCTGCAAGGGTGGGGCATCCGACCAGGCGACCGAGTGGCTATTCTCAGCGAGAACCGCCCCGAATGGCCCACCGCGGATATGGCCATCCTTGCGCTCAAAGCAGTCACCGTCCCCCTCTATTCGACGCTCACTGCGGAGCAATGGGCATTCGTTCTGAAAGACTCCGGCTGCCGCGTCATTTTCCTGTCTTCCGACCAGCACCTGCAAAAAATTATTTCCGTTCTGAAGCAGACCCAGCTGGAAAAAATCGTGGTCATGGATCGGGTCGAGTTCACCGGAAATCTTGCTCCTTACGCCGGCCAGTGCATCACGATGCAAAAAATTGCCGAGACCGCGGACGACGCGCTCAGCCCGGACCTGGAGGCGCAAGCCCGTTCTGCCAAACCGGACGATCTCGCCACAATCGTCTACACCTCGGGCACAACCGGCCACCCCAAGGGCGCGATGCTGACTCACGGCAACATCGCTTCCAACATCAGTTACTCCCTGCGCGGGTTTGAGATGCGCCCTGGCTTGGTCAGCATCTCGTTTCTGCCGTTGTCCCATATCACTGCACGCCACGTGGACTTCGCCATGCTTTATCACGGAGTCACACTTGCCTATTGCCCGTTTATTGATCAACTGCCCGAGGTCCTCCGCGAAGTGCGCCCGTCGATATTCGTTGCCGTGCCCCGGGTCTACGAGAAGATCTATTCCCAGGCTGAGCACAAGACGAAAGGCTTTCCGAAGCGCACCATTTTTGATTGGGCCCTTTCAGTGGGCCGTAAACATAAGCCTGAAATTCTGTCCGGCCAGACTCCCACCTCACTCTCCTGGAAACTCGCGAACAAGTTGGTCTTCTCGAAGTTACGGGACGCCATGGGGGGAGAAGTAGGCACCTTCATCTCCGGGGGCGCGCCCCTGGGCCGCGAGCTGGCCGAATGGTATGCAACCGTCGGTATTCGCATTCACGAAGGCTACGGCTTAACGGAGACCTCACCGGTCATCGCTGTCAACACGCCTGTCAATCACCGCATCGGAACGGTCGGCAAAACTCTTCCCAACATTGAAGTCCGCATTGCCGAAGACGGCGAGATCCTGGTGCGCGGCCCCTCTGTTTTCAAGGGCTACTGGAACCGGCCGGACGAAACCAAAGCCGCGCTGGTGGACGGCTGGTTCAAGACCGGCGACATCGGCAACATCGATGTCGACGGATACCTCTCCGTCACCGACCGCAAGAAGGATCTCATCAAAACCTCGGGAGGAAAGTTCATTGCGCCCCAACCGATCGAGAATTCTTTGAAGCTGAATTCGTTCGTTGGCGTGGCGGCCATCCTCGGCGAACGGCGAAAGTTCCCCGCGGTGATGATCTCGCCCAATTTTTCTGTGTTGGAGCAGTGGGCCCAAAGCAATGGGATTGCGTTCTCCTCGCGGGCGGAGCTCGTGTCCAACCCCAAAGTGCAAGCGCTCTATGAGCAGATCGTCGAAGGGATCAACCAGAATCTCGCCCGCTTCGAAAAGATGAAGCGGGTGCTGGTAGTGCCGGATGAATTCACCCCCGACAACGGCATCATGACGCCGACGCTGAAACTCCGCCGCCGCGTCGTCGAAGAGCGTTACCGAGACCAGATTGACAATCTCTACACTCAAGCAGAGGCAGCCCCGGTTCCGTAGCGCCCGCGTCTCCCGGCTGTGGCGGCAGCGCCCTCGCTGCCGCATGTGTATCGGAGGAGGGTCCCAGCGTTTTTGATACTCAACGCAAATTGAACCCACAGTTAGAAAACACGAGGGGGCATGAGCCTTGCACGCCCCCTCCTGCAGCATTCACCTCCGATTGCGCTTAGTGCTCCCGGCGGGCCGAGTCCGCGTCCTTCGCAAGATCGCGCAGCAATTCGAAGAACGACGGCGATTGCCCGATGAACAGTCCCATCGCTGTCAGGAAATTCACCACTGCCATCGCGATCCCCTTCGTCTGCGTGGGACGAATGATGGAACAAGGTGGCAGCTTGCGGCTGAGGAATGGGCAGGGCTCTGGCATGATCAGGTTTGTTTGGAAGGTTTCTCCTCCGAACGGGGCAGAATTCAGATCCGGAAATGTGACCGACACGCCGGTGACCGGGTCCACGGCGCTCAACTGCGGAGCGTTCCCCGCTTTGTCCGACCAGGTTTGAAAGTGCATGGTTTCCGTCGGCCCGATGCTGATCAGAATCCGCAATACTTCGACGCTCGTCGCCCGTTGCGCCATCGATGGATACAGGCTGTTGCCGCCCTGCTCGATCGTCGGGAAGTGGAAGCCCGCAGTATTGGCAATTGCCTGCAGGAAATTCGGGTCTGCGGTATCAGCATCGGTGCGCGGGATGGCGGTGTGTTGATTCACGGCGAGAGTCGGGATCGCTTGCGGGAAGACAAAGTCGGGATCGAGATCTGGATTGTGGCTGTCACTGCGATAGCGCGTCCACCAACTGGTGTCGAGAGTAAGCTGCGTGAGATTGGTAAGCCGCAGCTTTCCGCTGGATCCCGTTGCCGTGCTGCCCGGCAAAGTGCGGAATTCTTCCAGGTTGATCGTCTCCGCGCCCTTGGAGGCCAGATATGCGTTGAGAAAGTTCTGGTGCGTAAATTCGTCGTCGGTGTTGTCGTGAATGTACTGGGCCATATCGCCATCGAGCACCGCAAGCGCTGCGGTGTACGCTGGATTCCCAGTTCCGCTGGGCTCTTCGCTGTCTTGGATACCTCCCAATTCGTTGTATTGCACCCAGAAGTCCGTCTCCAGAATTTCTGCCGCCGCCGCGAAGCGCAGCAACGCTGCATCGCCCTTCGTCAAACGTCCACTATGTTTTTCTGTATCGTCCGCTAGGACGGAAGTCCCGTTCACCAGCAGGCCCGTGCCCACTGTCGCCACGCCTGCCGCTGTGATTCCGTTCTTTACAAACGAACGCCGATTGATTGCGCCTTTCATGCTTCTCCAGCTGTTATGCATGTGAGACTCTCCTCATCCTGGAGATTGCCCGGATTAAACGATGGAAGTGTCGGCGGAGCGTAAAAAGATTGTCATGCTTTTGGCTGCAATGGGGATTGAAATGGTTAACGAGGTAATGACAAAGAAAGAAAGCTGATTAAGAACTATTTCTGCGGACTTGGTGGGACGCTGGAACGTGAATTCGTCACGGAGTTGTCAATACCTGGTCAACTCAGCACCATTCTGAACTGAGGTGGTGGCATGTGGGCGATGCCCGCTTCCACTCTCGACTCTATGCTTCGCCAGCTTGCCAGCCACGCGTGTGACATGTAATGATGCCTCGCTTTGACAAACGATTTTTCCGGGACGGCCGGACAAATGAATGAACGCTAGGCCATTTAGCCGCCGTGATGTGCTTAAGGGCGCTGCGGTCGGCTTGGGAGCCATAATGACCACGCAGGTTTCCTCCTCAACCCCTACGATAAGTCCACGTAACGATCTCAGAGGCTTGGCCGGTGAATACCCCAACTACGACGGACTCGGCCTGGCGGCGCTGATCGCGGGCAAGCAGATCACTCCGCTCGAACTCCAGGCCGCGGTTCGTCAACGCGTTGAGGCGTTGAATCCGAAATTAAACGCGCTATGCCATGTTTTCTTCGAGAAAGCAGAGGCGCAGATCCATGGCAACCTCGGCACGGGTCCATTCCACGGAGTACCATTCGTGCTCAAAGATCTGTCGCTGTCTCTGAGCGGCACGATCACCTCGGGCGGAAGCCGGGTTTGGAAAAACAACATCGCCATGTTCGACAGTACCCTGGTTTCACGTTATAAACAGGCCGGACTGGTCATTTTCGGCAAGTCCAACTCCCCTGAGTTCGGGTTGACCGTAACCACGGAATCCGCATTATTCGGGCCGACGCGCAACCCCTGGAATCTGGAGCGAACTACGGGAGGCTCCTCGGGCGGCTCCGCCGCGCTGGTTGCCAGCCGCATTCTTCCTATGGCGCATGGCAGCGATGGCGGTGGATCGATCCGCGTGCCGGCGTCGTGTTGCGGCATCTTTGGTCTCAAGCCGACGCGCGGCCGCGTGCCGCTCGGGCCATCAACGTTTGAAGGCTGGAATGGCTGTTCTCATCATCATGCCCTCACAATTTCCGTGCGCGACAGTGCCGCTTTGTTGGATGCGTCTGTTGGTCAGGAGTTAGGCTCGCCGTTCTTTTCGCCGAAACCGGCGCGCTCCTTTCTTGACGAAATCGCAACCGATCCTGGCAGCTTAAGAATCGCGCTGGTCACGGCAAGTCCAACCGGAGTTCCGCTCGACCCTGAATGCAAGAAGGCCACGCTCAACGCCGCAAAGTTGTGCGAGAGCCTGGGGCACAAGGTCGAAGAAGCCGCATTGCCGATCAACAACGAGGTACTCCGCGGAGCGTTCTTCACGATATTGCAGGTTTCGCTCGCGCGCATGCTGGACGACGCATCCTCAATCCTCGGGCGAGCTGTCAGCCCTGACGACGTGGAAACCGCGACTTGGGTAATGATGCAGGCCGGCATCAGCATCAGCAGTGTGGCTTATTCGCGTGCAATTGCCACGATGCATCAGATCGGCCTCACCATGGCCAAGTTCCATCAGAACTATGACGTGATCCTCAGCCCGACACTGTCGAAGCCGCCGGTCGCTCTCGGGGTTCTGAGTCTGTCGCAAGACCCGGCGGTTTTCGGAAAGAACATCACCGAATTCATGCACTCGACTTCCCTCTACAACGTGACGGGCGAGCCATCCATGTCGGTGCCGCTCCATTGGACACCCGACGGCTTGCCTGTGGGCGTGATGTTCTCGGGCCGCTTCGGTGAAGACGCTCTTTTGCTGCGGTTGGCCGCTCAACTGGAAAAAGCGCAGTCCTGGGCCAACCGCAAACCGCAGTTTTCCTGAGGTCGGGTCGTGTGAGTCATTCCGGCCCGATTTACAATGAACTTATGTCAGACGCATTGGTCATTGCCGGACGTTCCTTCCGCTCCCGCCTTATCGTCGGCACGGGAAAGTACAAATCGTTCCAGGAAACCGCGCGCGCCCTCGAAGCCAGCGGCGCCGAGATGGTCACGGTTGCGGTGCGCCGCGTAAATCTGGACCGCAGCAAAGAGTCGCTGCTCGACTACATTGATTCGAAAAAATATTTCCTCCTGCCCAATACCGCCGGTTGCTATACGGCCGATGAAGCCATTCGCGCCGCGCGCCTTGGACGCGAGGTTGGGCTCTCCGACTGGGTCAAGCTCGAAGTCATCGGCGATCAGGCGACGCTTTATCCCGATGTGCAGGCGACGCTGGAGGCTACCCGCGTTCTGGTCAAAGAAGGATTCACGGTTCTGCCCTACACCTCCGACGATATTGTCGTCGCCAAACGCCTGATTGATGCCGGTGCGGCAACAATTATGCCGCTAGGCGCGCCGATCGGCAGCGGCATGGGCATTCAGAACCAGGCCCACATTCGCATCCTGCGCGAGATGATCAGCGGCGTCCCCCTGATCGTGGATGCAGGAGTGGGCACCGCGTCTGACGCCGCCATCGCAATGGAATTAGGTGCAGACGCTGTTCTAATGAACACGGGCATCGCCAATGCCCAGGATCCGGTACTCATGGCAGAAGCGATGAAGCACGCCGTCGTTGCCGGACGCCAAGCGTATCTTTCCGGCCGCATGCCCAAAAAACTGTACGCGACCGCCAGTTCTCCTCTGGAAGGAGTCGTCAGGTAGGAAGATTGCGGGATTGAATAATTGGGGAATTGAGTAATTGGGAAATTGAAAAAGCCGAGGGATGGAGAACCTGCCTAGTTTTCAATTAACAAATCACAGATTTCTGCAAACGCAAGCGGCCAGGATTCGACTTCGTGCGCAGGGGACGCTCGACCTGGTGCGTCTTACTTGCTTGCCGCCACGGTTTCGGTGATCCCGATCTCCGGCACGGTCCTTCCTACGACCGCGGCGATCTGGCGGACCTGGACCATCAACTCATCGAACTGATCGGGGAACAGCGACTGAGGGCCGTCGGAGAGAGCTTCGTCGGGCTTATGGTGGACCTCCACAATGAGTCCATCGGCGCCGACTGCGACCGCGGCGCGAGAGAGCGGCGTGACTTTATTCCGCTTGCCGGTACCGTGGCTCGGATCCACCACGATCGGAAGATGGCTGAGGCGCTGCACCGCTGGAACTACGCTTAGATCGAGCGTGTTGCGGGTGTGGTCGGCAAAGGTGCGGACACCTCGCTCGCAGAGCGCGACATTGTAATTGCCCTCGCTCAGAATGTATTCGGCAGCCATGAGAAATTCCTCGAGAGTAGCCGACATGCCGCGCTTGAGCAGGACGGGCTTGCGGGTGCGGCCGGCGCGCTTGAGCAGCGAAAAATTCTGCATGTTGCGTGCGCCGATCTGAATGACATCGGCATATTCTTCGACCAGGTCGAGCGATTCGTGGTCGATGGCCTCGGTGATGATCTTCATGCCAAACTGCTGGCGGATGTCAGCCATGATGCGCAGCGCGTCTTCGCCGAGTCCCTGGAAGGAATAAGGTGAGGTACGCGGCTTGTAGGCGCCACCGCGGAAGAATTGCGCGCCGGCCCGATGCACGCGCTCGGCGACAGCAAAGGCCTGTTCCGGGCTCTCGATCGCGCAGGGTCCGGCGATGATCGCGAGACCTTTTCCTCCGATCGTAGCTGCAGTCCCGGCAAAGCGGATGACGGTGTTTTCTTCCTTGACGTCGCGACTGACCAACTTGTAGGGCTTCGAAACCTGGATGACTTCCTGCACACCAGCCATTTCTTCCAGCGTGCCCTGTTCGACTTCGCCCTTATTCCCCGTGATGCCGATGGCGGTGCGGGTGGCGCCCGGCATGGGATGCGCGCGGTAGCCCAGCTTCTCGATTTTTTCGCAAACGGCGCGCACCTGCTCTTCGCTGGCCTGCGCCTTCATGACCACTAACATAGATTCACCCTAATGCGGACGTGTGGGGACATCGCCTGAGCGTTGTCCGTCGATGGGAACTGGTCTTCTTGCGGCGACTACAGGGAAGCCAAGCCGCCCCTCAAGTCTACCGTTCTGTGCGCTTGCACCGCAAATGGAGCATGCGGGAAGGATGACAGGAGTACAGCGTTTCTGAATCCAGGCGTTTCCTGCAACATCCATATCAGGCAAATATCTTCTGGAGCGTTTATATGAAAGCTGCAGTGGTTCCTTCCGTGAACGGCAAGTGGGAAGTCAAAGAGTGGCAAACGCCGAAAGCCGGTCCCAACCAGGTCGTGATGAAGATTCACGCCAGCGGGCTCTGTTATACCGATGTGCACATCACGCACGGCGTGATCCCAACACAATTTCCACGCGTCCTAGGGCACGAACCGGTTGGCGAAATCGTGGAAGTCGGTCCGGGAGTGACGTCGAGGCAAGTCGGCGATCGGGTTGGGGTGGGATGGGTGCAGCGGGGTTGTGGGCGCTGCGAGTGGTGTCTGCGAGGGAAAAAAGAACTGTGCCAGAACGCCATTTCCACCGGGATTAGCTTGCAGGGCAGTCATGCGGAATACATGCTGGCCTACGCCGATGCGACCATGCTAATTCCCGACAAGCTCAGCTACGAACAGGCCGCGCCCATTTTCTGCGCCGGGTACACCGTGTGGAGCGGGTTGCGGCAGGGGGATCCCAAACCGCACGAGCGCATCGCAGTGGTGGGCATTGGAGGTCTGGGACACCTCGCCCTGCAGTATTCGAAAGCTGCCGGTTTCGAAACAATTGCCGTGACCAAGTCCAAGGACAAGATCAAATCAATTAAGGAAATGGGTGCCGATGAGGTAGTCGAAGACGGCGCAAAGCTGATGGAGGCCGGCGGCGCCGACGTGCTGCTGGCAACGTCGAATTCCTGGTCGTCGACCGCCGACGCCGCCAAAGGTATGCGCCCGGATGGCCGCATCGTGCTGATGGGGGTCAGTTCTGAGCCTCTGGCGTATAACCCCGAACTCATGTTCAAGCGCGTGCGCCTGATGGGTTCGTCGCAGAACGGTCCGGAATATCTGTATGAGGCTTTGGATTATGCGGCCAAGGGAAAAGTCAAAGTGATCGCCGAAACCTATGCCCTGGATGAAATCGGCAAAGCCTATGATCGGGTAGCAGGGGGGAAGGTCCGGTTCCGGGCGGTGGTCACAATGAACTAGTTCGAGGTTCATGCGGCCAGTGCCGGGTGGGCAATCGCTTGCAACTCGACACTCGAATCATGAAACTGGGTCCATGCCTCGCTCGATCGCGCGTGAACAGGACATTCTGAAGCGGGACGCGCCGAAGCGCCCGCCCCGCTTGACTTCCCGCCGCATCGGTATTCATACATCTTCGGCGGGCGGAGTCCAAAATGCCGCCGAGCGCGCCTACCGGCTGGGCTGCAACACGTTTCAAATTTTCTCTTCCAGCCCGCGGCAGTGGGCGCCATACGAACTCGGAGCGCCGCAGTGTGCCGAAATGAACCGCCTGCGGGCGCAGTACGATCTGAAGCCGATGGTCGTTCACACGAATTATTTGGTGAACCTGGCCAGTTCCACTGAGCTATTTCTGCAGAAGTCCATGCTGGCGTTTCGGGGCGAGGTGGAGCGTGCACTGGCATTGTGCGCTGAATATCTTGTGCTGCATCCCGGCTCGTTTCGCGGGGCCGATCGCGAGCAGGGACTGTTACGTACCGCCGCGGCGATTGCGGCGTGCACGCAGGGGCTCGATCTCGCCAAGGGAGGTCTGACGATCCTCATCGAAAACACCGCCGGAGCGGAGTTCTCGCTGGGCGGAACATTTGAGCAGGTGGCGGAGGTACTTGAACGTTTGGACGGGATTATTCCTGTAGGAGCGTGCATCGATACCTGCCACACGCACGTCGCGGGATACGACATCGTCAGCGAAGAGGGTCTGTATCAAACGTTGCGGCATCTGGACGCGACCGTCGGGCTGAACCGTGTGAAGGTATGGCATTGCAATGATGCCAAGGCGGCACGCGGATCAAAGCTGGACCGGCATCAGCACATTGGGAAAGGAACGATCGGCAAGGAAACGTTTCGCATTCTGCTCAACGATCTTCGCCTGGCTCACGCCGCCTTCATCGCGGAGACGCCGATCGACAAACCTGGGGATGACAGGAGAAATGTCGCGGCATTGAAGAAACTGGTTCGGGAAGAATAGATACCATTGGGAGCGATTGGTCGGGTGCATGGTCGGATGTTTGGGTGCGCGCGAAAATTTATAGCCGCAGAGAACGCCGAGGATTCGCGGAGATCGGAGAGAACTGGATGGACAGCTTGCAAGCAACGCGGCTGCAAGAGTGTAAAATCAAATCCTTAAAGTGTTGCTTATGCCGCAAGAAGGAAAATCCGAAGTCACCATGACGAGCGATCGACCCAGTTCCGATCGTCCCAACGACGAGCGCTACGACGCCCAGCGCGTCGAGCAGAAATGGTTTGCGAGCTGGCAGCAGGACACATCGCTCTATGCTGCCGAGCCTACCTCCACCAAAAAGAAATATTACGTGCTCGAGATGCTGCCTTATCCCTCCGGCGTGCTGCACATGGGGCACGTGCGCAATTATGCGATTGGCGACGCGCTCGCCCGCTACATGTGGATGAATGGGTACAACGTGCTGCATCCCATGGGCTGGGATTCATTCGGCTTGCCGGCGGAGAACGCCGCCATTTCCAACACCACGCCGCCGCGCGAGTGGACGCTGCACAACATCGCCAACATGAAGGCGCAGATGAAGCGCCTGGGATTTGCTTACGACTGGTCGCGCGAAGTCACCACTTGTTTGCCCGAGTACTACCGCTGGAACCAGTGGTTCTTTCTCAAGCTCTACGAGAAGGGATTGGTGTATCGCAAGAAGAGCAAGGTGAACTGGTGCCCGAAGTGCGCCACGGTGCTGGCCAACGAGCAGGTGGTCGATGGCTGCTGCTGGCGTCACGAAGACACGCTGGTCGAGCAGCGTGAGTTGGAACAGTGGTTCGTGCGCACCACGCAGTATGCCGAGGAACTGCTCCGCGATCTCGAAAAACTCAAAGAGTGGCCGGAAAAAGTTCGCATCATGCAGCGCAACTGGATTGGCCGCAGCGAAGGCACGCTGGTCGATTTCCAGCTCGAAGGCAATGCCGGGGCGGCGGGTTCGACCATCTCTGTGTTTACCACCCGCGTGGACACGATTTACGGCGCGACCTCGATTCAGCTTGCTCCCGAGCATCCGCTGGTGGCCGACTTCACCCGCTACAACCAGGTTCTAGGGGCCGAAGTACAAGCCTTGCTTGCCGAGCAGCGAAAGGCAAAGGAAACCGGCGACATCGGAGAAATCGAAAAGCACGGCGTGAATACCCATCACTACGCCATCAATCCTTTCAGCGGCGAGAGGATTCCCATCTGGATCGCCAACTACATCGTGATGGATTACGGCACGGGCGCCATCATGAGCGTGCCGGCGCATGACGAGCGCGATTATGAATTCGCCAGGAAATACAAGCTGGAAATTCGGCTGGTGATTCTTCCGATTTCGAATGATCCAGAAGAAACGATGACCGAGCCGCAATTGCCCTTCACGGCGCATGAAGGGATGACCATCCATTCCGGGCCCTTCAGCGGCTTGAGTTGTGAACAGGCGATTAAGAAGATGTCCGCCTATGCCGAAGAGATAGGTTTCGGAAAGGCTACGGTCACGTATCGCTTGAAAGATTGGGGCATTTCGCGACAACGCTACTGGGGCACGCCGATCCCGATGCTCTATTGCGAGAAGGATGGAATTGTCGCGGTGCCGGAAAACGATTTGCCGGTAATTTTGCCCGACAAAGTTGACATCACATTGACAGGAGGGTCGCCGCTCGGTCGCGTACCGGAGTTTGTCAATGCCACCTGCCCGAAGTGCCGGGGACCGGCGCGCCGTGAGACGGACACGATGGACACGTTCGTCGATTCATCGTGGTACTTCTACCGCTACACCGACGCGCACAACGATCGCGCGCCCTTTGACGGCAAGATCGCGCAATACTGGTTTCCGATTGATCAGTATATCGGCGGTGTCGAGCATGCCATCCTGCACCTCATTTACTCGCGCTTCTGGACCAAGTTCATGCGCGATCTGGGGATGATCACCAACGATGAACCGGCCGAGCGCCTCTTCACGCAAGGCATGGTGATCAAAGACGGCGCCAAGATGTCGAAGAGTTTGGGTAACGTGGTCTCGCCCGACGACATGGTCGCACGTTATGGGGCCGATGCGGCGCGTCTATACAGCCTGTTCGCGGCGCCTCCCGATCGCGATCTCGACTGGCAGGATTCCGGGATAGAAGGGATCCACCGGTTTCTGGGACGCATATATCGCTTCTTCGTTAAGAATCCCGTGACGGCTGCGTCAACCGTGACCGCCTTGCAGTCAACGCCAGAAGCGCGGGCGATTCAGCGCAAATTGCACCAGACGATCAAGCGCGTGAGCGATGATTTCCAGGGGCGCTGGCATTTCAATACCTGTATCTCCGCGATCATGGAACTGGTGAACGCGTTGTACGCTGCGGAGGAGGCAATTGCCAGAAAAGCTGTCCCGGCGGCGTTCCTTGCGGAGGTGCAGCGCACACTCGTTTTGTTGCTTGCTCCGTTCGCCCCGTACATGGCTCACGAGTTGTGGGAAATGATCGGGGAAAAGGGAAGCTTGCTGCGCGCGCCATGGCCGAAATATGACGCGGAACTTGCCAAGGAAGAAGAGGTCGAGATTCCGGTTCAGGTCAATGGCAAGCTGCGCAGCCGTATCACCGTGCCTGCCGATTCCGAGGAAGGGTTTGTGATCGAGCGCGCTCTGGCTGACGAAAAAGTCAAAGCGGCGATCGCGGGCAAGCAAATCGTGAAGAAGATCTACGTGCCCGGCAAGATGGTGAATCTCGTCGTCAAATAGTTCCAGCCACAAAAAAGCGGGCGCATTCCGCGCCCGCGAGTGCTCTCTCGTTACATTCTTACGCCGTTGGTAACACCAGCGCCTCGGTTCGATTGTTGAAATCGATCTCCTCCACGCGCTCGGTGTGGTTTTTCATGGTTCGGAGCGTCACCTCGTCGTTCTCCGCTTTCGTGGGAAGTTCTTTCAGCTTTCCTTGGGCCGTAGCTACGGTCTTCCCGTACTTCATGATGGAAATTTGCAATGCATTGTTTGGACCAGTCCACTCCACCTTGTAGTGGCCGGGCTGCAGCGTGGTTGAGCCCACTCGCGCAGTCTGAGTCAGATCGAAGTTCCCCGAGTCTTTATCCTTGGCGAATGCTCCAAGGGACAACACGAGCGCCACAACGGCGATGGAAGCAAAGTATTTTATGAGTCGCATGTTTCGTTCTCCTTAAAATGGGCACACGCGACGAGGATCCTGACGCAACGACAAACCCCAGATGCCGCATGCCTTCTTGGTTTTATCAAGTTCCTTACTCATCTGGATGCCCGCGCCATAACTCCGGTTGCACAATCTGACCGCAAAACTGAAGTCACTTTGTTTCACGAAAGTACGGAAAAGAATCGCTCGTCCCGACACATCTTTGTGATTGATTTGTATTAAGCGTTCGCCTGAGATCCGACTCGGTTGCACTCGGAGTTTGCGTTATGCTTGATGGCATGTCGCTCGTCTCACCTACGATGGAAGGATTCCGGGCCGCGTGGCGACGTCCTTCGTTGAGCGTCGCTGAAATCCTGTGGCGATGGAGCGTGGCGGCGACTGCGACGTTATTGTTGTTCTTCGGCGTCGTCGAGTATCTCGGCAGCCTGCCGGTCACGAACCGCGAAATGCTCCTGGTTCGCACTCGCCAGCCGTTTCTTGTGGGGCAAGTGATTGCGCATATCCTCGGCGCCAGCCTGGGTCGCGCGGTATTGTCCGCCGTGCTGGCAGCGGTGCTGCTGACTTTGCTCTGGATGGTCGCCGCGTCCCTCGGGCGGATTGCGACCGTCACGTACCTGCTGGACTATTTTCGGATGCGCTTCACTTCCTTGGTGGGTGTGTCCAATGTCGGGGAGGAAGAGATTACTCCCGCTCCGGCACGTTCATTCAGCGCGCTGCTGCGAATTCATTTTCTGCGCGCCGTGGTAGTGATGGCTGCGATTGTGTGTCTTGCCGGAGCTGCGATGTTGGCGGGCTCCGTTTCGCCCGATTCCGATCCTCAGCCCGGCATTGTATTCATCCTATTTTTCCCTTTGGCGGTGTTGATCGCGTTTGTCGCATGGGTGCTCAATTGGGTTCTCTCGCTGGCAGCGATGTTGGCTGTACGCGAGGGCGAAGATGCCATGGGCGCGATCTCGGCCGCAGTTACGATGTGCCGCGAGCGCACCGGCGCCGTTTTCGCGGTCAGCAGTTGGACAGGACTCGCGCACCTGGTCGCATTCGGCGTCGCAACAACGGTCGTGTCGGTCCCATTGAGCATGGCTGGGATTCTGCCGGGCCGCTTGATCGTGATTCCTGTCATTTTTGTCACCCTGGCGTACTTCGCCGTCGCCGACTGGCTCTTCATTGCCCGCCTTGCCGGGTACGTGTGCATCGCGGAGGCGCCGGAAATCGATCAGGCTGCCGAGCCGCCGCCTCTACCGCCAGTTCCGGTGCAAACTACGATTGACCGGGATGAGCCGATTTTGAGCGATGTTCCGGGGCTTTTGTTTACGGCGAGGTAGAAACGACTTTACCGTACCTCTGCGCGGCGGGGACGTCGTCGGTTGCTGAGTGCGGGCGTCACGGTTGGCTGAGTGCCTATGGAAATCTCGAGGGAGCTGGGCTTCGCTCTTTACATGCTCTTCGCGATTTGAGAAACTCGTGCGTGGAAACCCAATCCCCGCACAATCAAACTTTGGTAACGCAGTCTATCGTTATCCTCGACTTTGGCGCGCAATACACGCAGCTGATCGCGCGCCGCATCCGCGAACAGAATGTTTTTTCCGTGGTGCTGTCCTGCACTGCCACGCTCAAAGAGATTAAGAGCTATGCGCCCGCCGGGATCGTGCTCTCGGGAGCGCCCTGGTCCGTGTACGACAAGGATGCGCCTCCGGCGGACGCGCACGTGTTCGATCTGGGCGTGCCCGTTCTCGGCATCTGTTATGGCTTGCAGTTCATGGTGCACACGCTCGGGGGCAAGGTGCGACCGGCCGATAAGCGTGAGTATGGCCATGCCGAAATCGATATTGTCTCCGATTCCATCCTGTTTCAGGGTCTGGCCAAAAAGCTTGCCGTATGGATGTCGCATGGCGACGAGGCGCTGGAACTTCCTCCTGGCTTCGAGTTGATGGCCAAAACCCACTACGCCGTGGCGGGCATTCAGAATGTGGCCAAGAAGTGGTACGCGGTGCAGTTTCATCCCGAGGTGCATCACACCCCGCAGGGCACGCAGATTTTGAAGAATTTTATCTTTCAGATTTGCGGCGCCAAGCCGACCTGGACCGCGCAACGTTTTATCGAAGCCACGATCGAGCAGATCAAGCAGCAAGTCGGCTCTGGGCGTGCCATTTGCGCTCTTTCCGGGGGGGTGGATTCGTCGGTGGCCGCGGTGCTGGTGGATCGCGCGCTCCGCGATGTCAAGGGGAAGTCGCGGCTGACCTGCATCTTTGTAAACAATGGCGTGCTGCGCAAGAACGAATTCGAAAAAGTGCAGAAAACGTTGCGCGACAAACTCGGCCTTCGCCTGGATGCGGTGGACGCTACCGAGCGCTTTCTCGGCAAACTGGCGGGCACCAGCGATCCCGAGAAGAAGCGCAAGGTCATCGGCAACGAATTCATCAAGGTATTTGAAAAAGAAGCCCGCCGCATCGAGAAGGACGAAGGCAAAGTAAAGTGGCTGGTACAGGGCACGCTTTATCCCGACGTGATCGAGTCGCGCTCGGTGCGGGGACCATCGCAGGTCATCAAGTCCCATCACAATGTCGGCGGGTTGCCGGAAAAGATGAAGCTTAAGCTCATCGAACCGCTGAAAGACTTGTTCAAAGATGAAGTCCGCAAGATTGGACGCGACCTCGGCCTGCCGGAAGAAATCTTGCAGAGGCAACCGTTCCCTGGCCCCGGTCTTGCCGTGCGCGTTCTCGGAGAAGTCACTCCCGAGCGTCTGGCTTTACTGCGCGAGTGCGACGATATCGTGGTCAGCGAAATCAAGGAAGCCGGGCTATACACGAAAGTCTGGCAATCCTTCGCCGTGCTGCTGCCGGTGATGACGGTCGGGGTCATGGGCGACGCGCGCACCTATGCCTATACCTGCGCCATTCGCGCCGTGAGCTCCGAAGACGGCATGACTGCCGATTGGGTCCAGTTGCCGCACGACGTGCTGAAGATCATCTCCACGCGGATCGTCAATGAAGTGAAGGGCGTGAACCGGGTGGTGTACGACGTAACCTCCAAACCGCCGGGAACAATTGAGTGGGAATGATTAAGGTCAACCGGGATTCAGGGATGGATCACTTGTAGCTTCAGTTCGCTCTCGAACACATCGAAATCGCGGTCTTTGTGCAAAAGGTGGTGACCGGAGAGCAGACAGAACGTGGCGATCCAGCAGTCGATCGTCTTGCGGACCGTGAAGCCCCGGCGCCGTAAGGTGCGATAGTTGTGCGCTGCCGCGATTGCCAGATCGGTCCCGCCGCCGGCAAAGATTCGGAATTTCATCAAATCATCGCGAACGCGCAGGAAAGTGGCGTCGTCGCGAATGCCCTGTAAGACTTCAGACAAAATCAAGTCTGTTAAGCCCAACCTTTCGCGCGACAGGGCCAGATCCAGCCACGCCGTTTCGCCGCTTACGATGCCGCCAAGGTAATCGATCCAAACCGTGGTGTCCACGATGACCATTTTTTCTCTATGCCTTGGTCCGGTCGCGGCGTGAGGCTTCGAGATCGCCTTCCCAATGGACTTTGCCTTTTAGCCGGCGAATCACGCTTTGACCATATGTCGCGACGAGCAACCGCAGCGCGGCTTCCACGGTCGCTTTCTTTGTGCGGCTGCCACTGTGTCGCATGGCCTGCCGCATCAAGGTCTCATCAATGTCAATGTTGGTTCGCATTGGCTTTTATGCCTATGTGTAAATATCTCACAATTATGTGTATAGCACAATAGGCCGACAACGCGGCGCTAGCGGTCTCGGTGCACGGTTTCCATCGAGAATGCCGGTAGGCAGACCGCGATGTACTCTGCGCCACCTTCCTGCGGGGTGGAGTAGCGGACCCATTCCCCGGCGTGCGCAACTACTGCCTGCCCTGCGTGCACGTCGAGTGCGCCGCCCTTGTGCTCAACGCGGAGCATACCTTTCAGCACGATAGTGAACTCATCGAACTCGGGAGTCTGGCCGGGTTCGAGCCATCCTTCCGGGCTGCGCATGTGTGCAACGCTGGCGGCGGACGTTTTCGAGTTTACGCGGCCGACGTATTCGTCGATCAGCTTGGGCTTGTTGCCGGCGGCTTCGATGCGCGTGGGTTGTGGAATCAAGGTTGGCATGGGGGCCGTTCGTTCACTAGAGTACACGAGTGTGCGGAGGGGGCAAGGTTCTCTGTCCCGAGGGCAAAGATGCTACGCCACAGTCTCGACCAGTCAGCTCAGGAGCTACTGCGTTCGTTCGGCGGCGTTCCCGGGATAACAGTGGGTGGCTGTCCCGGTGTTGCTGGAATGATGATGGGCGGCGTTCCGGGAGTGCCATTCGCTGGGGGTATGAAAACCGGGCGCGGCGCAACAGGTTGCTGGTACACCGGATGCTCGAGCGAACGGCGGACCGCCTCGGCCACTTCGTTCTGCTGCAAAGTCAGCGGCTGTTGCAGTGTCATGGTGACAGGGGCACCCGCGTCAACGTAAAAATGACGAGTCCTGAACAACAGCCCGAACGAGGCAAACATTCCAACGGCGCCGCCGATGCCGGCTCCAATGATTGGGTCTCTGCCCTTGGTGCCGAAGACGGGAGTGGTCGTTGTCGTGCAGAACGGTGGCCCTCCGACGCAACCGGGCGGGAAGGGGCTGGTTACGCTGGACTGCGAGCGGCCCACCGAATGTCCGATCAATGCCCCGAGGCCAGCGCCGCCGGCCGGCAGAAGGAACGCTTCTGCCATCCGCTTTTGCCCGGGATCTTTGATCGCGTAGCCTTCATCGCTCTGTAAGGTGATTGGCCCGGAAATGGGAGCGATGTAGCCGTCGGGAAACGTGATCGACATCGCCTGCAGGTGCAATTCCCCACGGCTGCCATTCCGGCCGAGCTTGTCGACCGTTCCTTGGACAAACGTGCCGGCGGGGATCACGACTTCGTTGCCGGCGTCGACCGGGGAACTGACCTGCGCGTAGATGTCATCGCCGCGCTGCAGGTGGCGGCTCTGAATGGGATGGGTCAGCACGAGCGCCAACCGAGTGCCCGCGGGGATAGTGATGCTGGCGGGAGGTTGGGCAGTTACGGCCGGCGGAGTTGGTTCGGCGGCTGGCGCCTGCTCCTGGGCAAGGCAGGGGAATCGGCGAGAACAAAGGCAAGCACAAACGCGGCCTGCATGGCGTTTTTGATTGGAATGGTGTTGATAGGGAACGAAAAGCTTCGACGGCGGGAGCGAGGGCGCATCATAGGGCACCTCTGTCAAAAGCTATGTGGCGCTTGTATCGCGGATTCATGGCTGGAGCCCGCCTCCACTGGATTGGACTAGCGAATCACGAAAAAGGATATCTAGATCTAGAGTAAAACTTTGCAAAGAGTGGCTAAACGTTTGTAATGCGCGGAGGATTTGATGAGAGAAGTGGGCAAAACCTTCTTACGAAGCGTCTTCCGAAACCCATCGTGAGATGGCGGTCACCATCTTGCGGGGGCCCAAGCGCGTAGACTGTGCTACCAGCCAGTTGTGCAGGCCGCTGATCGCCAGGGTGCGGCCTTCCATCAGGGCGCGGTAGCCGTCGAGCGCGACCTTGTCGGCGTTCATCGCGCCCAGTTGCTTGAAGAGACGCGACTTGTCATTGCCCGCGCGCTTGGCGAACCCGGTGTGCGTCGCGCCCGGACAGAAGCAGGTGACCGTCACCCCAGAATCCTTCAGTTCATTAGCGATTGCTTCCGAGAAGGAAATCACATAGGCCTTGCTCGCGTAATACACCGCCATCAGCGGACCCGGCTGGAATCCGGCGGTCGAAGCGACATTCATAATTCGTCCGTTATGGCGGGCGAGCATGGGGGGCAGAAATAGTTTCGTCAGTTGGGTCAGCGCGATGATGTTGAGGTTGATCTGGCCGAGGATTTCATCGTTGGGCATCTGCGCGAATTTCCCCAGTGCGCCGAATCCCGCATTATTGATGAGGATGTCGACGGCAATGCCTTCGCGCTGCAGTTGATTAAATAAAACTTTTGGCGCGGGCGGCTCTGCAAGATCCAGAGCCACGGTCTTGACGCTAACGCCGGCCGCCTGCAACTCGCTGGCGACTTGCCCAAGCTTGCATGCGCTGCGGGCGACAAGCACGAGATTGTGACGATCGCGTGCGAACAACTTGGCGAGTTCGTATCCGATGCCGCCCGAGGCACCGGTGATGAGTACGGTGGACATGTAGGTATTTTAGCGGGAGCACGTGCTGCCAGCGCACGGCCGGCGCGGAGAAGGCAGGACATCGGCGACAAAACCGCCGCTGGTCAGGGATTCGCCTCCCACAATCGAAATCGGTTCGCAAAACGTGGGTCCGGCATATGCGAAGTATGAAATTCACCAATACGATGGAATCGTTCCCGCAGCGCCAACCGCCCGGGATGGCCCCGCATCCTATCGACACCGCAAACTCAGTGAAAGCTATCAACTCGACACCGCAAACTCAGTGAAAGCTATCAACCCTGATCCAATTCCACATTCATAGAAGGAGAAAAATCGATGGCAAGCACTCTTCAAGGAAAGCGAGTCGCAATTCTTGCGACCGACGGATTCGAACAATCAGAGCTACTCGAGCCCAGGCGCGCTCTCGACGAGGCCGGCGCCATCACCGAAGTGGTCTCGCCAAAAAAAGGCAAGATCAAAGGATGGAATCACAAAGAGTGGGGAAATGAAGTTCCGGTTGATGTCCCGCTGAAGTCGGCCGAGGCGAAGAATTATCACGCCCTGTTGTTGCCGGGCGGCGTCATGAATCCCGACCAGCTGCGCATGGAACCGGAAGCCGTCGCCTTCGTCAGGCATTTCGTGGACTCCAGCAAGCCGATCGCCGCCATCTGCCATGGCCCCTGGACTCTGGTCGAAGCCGACGCCGTTCGCGGACGCACCATGACCTCGTGGCCCTCGCTCAAGACCGACCTGAAAAATGCAGGCGCGAACTGGGTGGACAAAGAGGTGGTTCAGGATGGCCGCTTCGTCACCAGTCGCAAGCCCGACGACCTCCCCGCCTTCAATCGCGAAATGGTCCGCCTTTTCGCCGAGGACCATCCGCAATCAGTCCGCCCCGCCGCGTAGCTCGAGAGGTAGGTGGTCAGTGGGCTGGGGGCGGTATAAGTTCGGCCATTCTGCCCACTGGCCACCAATCACTGACCATCGCCCCTGGTTACTTCCGGTATCATTCTCTCCACAGTCATCTCTGCAGCCGGCGAGCTTCCACGTGGACTATCGTCACCTTTATATCTCGCTCATGAAGACCGACAATCATCTTAAAGGGCGTGCAGCAGAACCTTCTGGCAGGCCAGGATCCTGCCCTCGACGCAAATCTCGCGTGATTTCATGAGCTTAGCTGTTAAACCTCGGCCGTCATTGGAAGGTCAGCACTTCCATGTCGTCGTCATCGGCGGAGGCATTAATGGAGTCGCCGTGGCGCGCGAGTGTGCCCGCGCCGGCAAGCGCACGCTGCTGGTGGAGCAGAACGATTTCGCCTCCGGGGTCACCAGCCGCTCTACGCGCATCATTCACGGGGGGCTGCGATACCTGGAACACGGAGAGATTGGCCTGGTCCGCGAATCGGTGCGAGAGAGAGAACGCCTTCTCCGCGAGCGGTCGCACCTCATCCATCCGCTCCACTTTCTTTTTTTGCTGGACGAGAACAGCCGGCGCAGCGCACTCAAGGTACGAGCCGGATTGTGGCTCTATCAACGCCTTGCCCGAAAAAAATCTTCGTCCCCGAGCCCCATGGAAGTCGCTCGGGTGGAGCGCGCCCTCGACTCCGGCCATCGCTGGAGCATTCTCAGCTACGAAGATGCGCAGTGCGAATTTCCCGAGCGCCTGGTCGCCGAATGGATGACGGAAGCGGCGGATGCCGGCGCGGTGGTTCGTAATCATTGTGAAGTCCTCGCCGTTGACGTCGCCCAAGGTCGCGCTCGCGGCGTCCTGCTTCGCGACCGCATTACGGGCAAAGATCAGCGCGTGGACGCAGGATGGATCGTGAACTGCGCCGGCCCCTGGGTTGACCGCATCTGCCAGCGATCGACGGTCCGTACCGGCAAGCCGCTGCTCGGCGGCGTGCGGGGATCTCACATCGTTCTGCCCCGCTTCTCTGGCGCTCCAAGCACTGCTCTATATACCGAAGCCGCGGATGGCCGACCGGTCTTTATCATCCCGTGGAACGAGCAGGTGCTGGTGGGCACGACGGAAGTTCCGGACACCGGCGACCCCGCAAAAACCACGCCATCCACCCAGGAAATCGAATACCTGCTGCGCGCCGTCACCCGCCTGTTCCCCAAGGCCAAGCTTTCCGCGCAGGAAATCAAGTACGCCTTTGCCGGCGTGCGGCCCCTGCCCAACACAGGCGGCAAGCCCTCGGCCGTCACGCGCCGGCATTTCTTGCACGATCACAAGCACGACGGCGCAGCCCGGCTGATTTCTGTGGTTGGCGGCAAGTTGACCACCGCCGCCTCGTTGGCCCGCGAATGCGCGCGCAAGATCGGAATCCGGGTACCCGAACCCAAAGGCATCACCGTGGGCCCGGGCAGCGCCCTCGATCCCATGATCACTCAGGAGGTGGTCGAGATCGCACATGCCGGATCGGTCAGCGAAGAAACCGCTCGCGGGCTGATGGAATGGCACGGCTACCGCGCCATGGACATCGCGCGCATGGCCCTGGTCAGCGTCGAGATGCGCGCCCCGATCTGCCCTCACACCTCGCACATCGTCGCTGAGGTAGTAGAAGCCTATCGCAAGGAGTACGCGACCACGCTGGGCGACGCACTCCTGCGGCGTGTTCCCGTTGCCCTGGGAGCGTGCTGGTCCGAGTCCTGCAGCCGCGAAGCCGCGCTCCGCATCAGCGCTGTCATGGGCTGGAGCGAACAAGATCTGGGAGCTAACCTCGAAGCCTTCGAAACCGAACGCACCGCCTTCCTGAAGCGCCCCTCGGGCAAGATCTCTGCACTAGAAGCCGCCGCGGACTAGGCGGCGCCTGAGACTCGCCGCTTGTCCCGGGGTCCCCGCCGTAAGCGCGACCTTCAAAGAATTACTCCCGGTAACTCGTAATTCGCCAACGAGAGAGGCTCTGTTCTCGACGAACGCCAATGGCTTCAGCAAAGTCTCCAAACGCGACTCGGGCCGGGCTAAACTGCGCGTTTCGAATCTCGCCAAGGTCTTCTTCCCGGTGCGAAGGTTGGGTGTACAATCCAGGCACTTCCAAGGGGGAAAATGGGGATTTCCGCAGGAACTCGGCTCGGCCCTTACGAAATTCTCGCGCCGCTCGGGGCCGGCGGCATGGGAGAAGTGTATCGGGCGCGGGATACGCGGCTGGAGCGCACGGTAGCGATCAAGGTGCTGCCGTCGCATTTATCCGATAATCCCGACCTGAAGCAGCGCTTCGAGCGAGAGGCAAAGGCCATCTCGCAGCTGAATCACCCCAATATTTGCACCCTATATGACGTCGGCCACGAGGGCCCTACCGACTACCTCGTAATGGAGTTTCTGGAAGGGGAGTCGCTGGCGGAGCGACTTAAGCGCGGGACGCTGCCGCTCAAAGAAATCATCGGAATCGGGTGCAATATCGCGGACGCGCTGGATCGCGCTCACCGTGCCGGTATTGTTCATCGCGACTTGAAGCCCGGCAACATTATGCTGACGAAGAGCGGGGCGAAGCTGCTCGATTTTGGTTTGGCGAAAGCGGCGGTGATGGGCGCATCGACGGGAAGCGGGCCAGCGCCGCTGCTGAGTGCGGCCATGACGATGACTTCGCCCAGTCCAGAGTATTTGCCGCTGACCCGGCAGGGCGCGCTGGTGGGCACGGTGCAGTACATGTCGCCGGAGCAGATTCAGGGAAATGAGGCCGACGCGCGCAGCGACATCTTCGCCTTCGGCGCGGTGCTCTACGAGATGGCTACCGGCAAGCGCCCTTTCGAAGGTAAGTCGCAGATCAAAGTGGCGAGTGCGATTCTGGAAGACGAACCGCAGCCTGTAAGTGCGGTCCTGAAGACGTCACCGGCTGCCCTGGACCGGCTCGTGAGCACCTGCCTCGCCAAGAGTCCGGAAGAGCGATTCCAGTCCGCGCTCGATGTGAAACTCGAGTTGAGATGGCTATCGACGGCACAGCCTGACACAGCCCCGGCACGACCGAAATTAGCGGGTTGGATCGCGTACGTCGCGATCATCGCGCTCGCTACGATTGCCGTCACTGTCGCAATCCTGCTGTGGTCGCGCTCTACGCAGCCTCCACCCCCCGCGATGCAGTTCACGGCGGCGCTGCCGTTTTCCGCGCGATCCATGGCGGTTGCTCCGAACGGGCACACAGTCGCATTGGCCGCGTACCGGGAGGACATTCACAAAGTCGGGCTCTTTCTTTATGACATTGGGGCCACGGATGCCAAGCCGCTCGCCGGCACCAATGGCGCAACTTTTCCGTTCTGGTCACCGGATGGACGCGCCCTCGGATTTTTTGCTTCGGGCAAGCTCAAGCGCTTCGACCTGGACAGCGCCTCGGTTCGGACGCTGTGCGATGCTCCCAATGGGCGCGGCGGCGCTTGGAGCAAGACAGGAGTCATCCTGTTCACCCCCACCGGAACGCTCAACGGCGGGATCATGATGGTCTCCGACAATGGCGGCAATGCCTCTAACTTTAGCTACCCGGGCACGACCAAAGACGAGAATACGTACCGTTGGCCGGTATTCCTGCCCGATGGCAAACACTATCTTTTCCTGGCGGGAAACATTCGCGGAGATACTGAGCTCAACAAGCTGTATCTCGGTTCCATCGACAACCCCAGCGAAAAACACTTTCTGACCAAGACGACGGCCAACGGCGATTACGCTAATGGCTACGTGTTCTTTGTTCGCGATGGCGCTATCCAGGCCCAGAAGCTCGATCTCGATTCCTACAGCCTTACCGGCGACGTGAAGCGTGTGATTGATAATGTGAAGCTGCAGTCGCGCGTTCTTTATGCGACGTTTGCCGCCGGCGGCGATATTGTGGTCGCCCAAGAGGCTGGCGAAGTCTCACTTTCGCGGCTGACCTGGTACGACCACAGCGGCAAGATCATCTCCGATTCCGTTCCTCCGGACGCGTACGGCAACCTCGCAATCTCACCTGACGGAAAATACGTCGCCATCGACAAAACCGATGAGAGTAATGACAACACCGACGCGTTCATTTACGATCTAGCTCGTTCCACGTTCCGACGCCTCACGTTCGATCCCGGCATCGATGCGGTGCCTGTTTGGAGTCCCAATGGCGGTCAGGTCGCGTTCACCTCGAGCCGCGGCCGTAGTTTCGATATCTATGTCAAACCTGCCGACGGGTCGCAACCCGAGCACCTGTTGGTCCCGACGAGTGGAGTCGATTCGTTGCCCCTCGATTGGTCACGGGATGGCCACAATCTGCTGTACCTCGTCCCGCCCGACCTGTGGGTATATTCCTTCGCCGACAGGAAGTCGCGGTTGTTTCTGAAAGCGAACGCTTCCCTGAACAACGCCCAGTTCTCTCCCGACGGCAAATGGGTAGCCTATTCCTCAAACGAGAGCGGGCGTTGGGAAGTTTACGTCACATCGTTTCCCGATGCGCGTGGGAAATGGCAAGTCTCGTCGAACGGTGGCGAACAACCCCGGTGGCGCGGCGATGGCAAAGAAATATATTTCCTGTCAGCCGACGCGAAGCTGATGGCGGCCTCCGTCGATACGAAGACCGAATTCGAGTCCGGCACGCCGGCAGTTCTCTTTCAAACCGATCCCCGTGAGCGGGTCGCGACCACTGAAGTGATCATCTACGACGTCGCCCGCGATGGCCAGCGCTTCATCGTCAATACCAACTACAACAATGGCTCGGCACATCCAATGTCTCTTGTTCTGAACTGGAAATCTGAAATGAAGAAGTAGACTGGTGTACCACGCCAGATCAGTACGACGAACGTGGCAAGCGACGCCGGTGGGTGTACTTCTAGTTTGAGATCGAGCGCTTTCCTCTTCTCTGTGCCTCCGTGCCTCTGTGGTGAAAGAAGGGCCCGGCTGCGCGGCTTTCGTTACTAAAGAGTGCCGACCGAGAGTCATCTAGCCACGCTTTCCCCCCATTCCTACACTGGCGCAGACCGCGCAGCATTCGCGATGACAGGGGCGAAGTACGATGTTGATTCCCATCAAGCACGAGAACATGACGGCCCGGCGCTGGCCTGTGGTTACGCTGTCGCTGATCGCCATCAACACCATCGTTTTTATCTTTACGATGACCGCTCTCGACAATGAGACGCCGCAGTTGAGCGAGGTCAAGAGTCAAATCCTCATTCTTGCTGCCCTGCATCCCGAGTTGAAGTGGGCGCCCGAGTCGCAACGCGTGATCGATGGCTTCAAACAGAGTCGTCCCGACGAGTGGAAACAGATTCAGAGTCCCTACCGCGACATCATCAATGCCTACGATGCTCGAATTAGGCTGATGGAGGACACCAGCAAGCTGCAGGACGAGGCCGACTCGCTCAACACGCAGTTCGTGAGCCTCTCTTCGGCCTCCATCGCCGAGCAATATGCGTTCGTGCCCGCGCACCCCAATCCGATCAGTTACCTGACTGCGAATTTTCTGCATGGCGGCTGGCTGCACCTGATCGGCAACATGTGGTTTCTATGGCTGGCGGGCTTTGTACTCGAAGATGTGTGGGGACGCTGGCTCTATTCGATCTTCTATTTAGTCGCAGGAGTCGCGGCGCTGCAGTTCTACGCCTGGACCAACCCCGGCAGCATCACGCCCACGTTGGGGGCGTCGGGGGCCGTCGCCGCGCTGATGGGAGCCTTCCTCGTCCGATTTCCCAAGATGAAGATCGAGATGGCATGGCTCTTCATGTTTCGCCTGCGCCGGTTTCGGGCCGCGGCGTACTGGCTCTTGCCGCTGTGGTTGTTGACTGAAGTTTTTTATGGATCGCTGTCCGGAACGTCGGGCGGCGTTGCCCATTGGGCCCACGTCGGCGGATTCGTCTTCGGCGCAGTCGCGGGCCTCGCCATCCAGCATTCGGGCCTCGAGCACAAAGCGAACCAGGCCATTGAAGAAAAAGTCGCGTGGAAAGCGGATGTGGAGATCGAGCAGGCCACCAGCATGATGGAGCACGGCCAACTCGCCGACGCCACCGCGCTCCTGAAAGATTATCTCGTCATTACGCCCAACTCGCTCGACGCTTGGTCGATGCTGCGCCAGATCTACACTCGGCAGGCCGACACCAAGAACTACCTCGATGCCACCGTCCACACCTGCGCCCTGCGGCTGAAAGCACACGAGGTCGAAGCCGCGTTCCAGGATTACGCCGAGTTCATAGATTCCGGCGGCGGCAAGTTGCCCGCGGCAACTTGGCTTGAACTCTGCAAAGGCGCCGAAGAGTTGCAGGAATTTGACCGCGCCCTCGCCGAATATCAGCAGCTTATGCAGGCCTATCCCACGGATCGTCAAGGTCTGACCGCCCAACTGAGCGCGGCCAAGTTATGCCTGAAGAAGCTGAATCGCCCGCAAGACGCGCTGGCGCTTTATCAGGCAGCGGCCAAGTCTCCCATCCCGCACCTCGACTGGGACAGCCTAATCCAGACCGGGATAAAGGAAGCGAAGGCCGCGATAACGCCCGAAAACGCAGCCGCCGCTGCCGCACCATAAACCTTTCTTAATGGCCGGCTTTCCCTCTGATGCATGAGATAACGACAAACCGTCCAAACCCAAACGACCGATCGGACAAAATCATTGTCCGGCTCATTGTCACGTCGCAACTGCTCGCATCGTTTGTACTAGGTGCGTCGTTCTTTTTTTCCTTTATGTACGGAGGCGCATCGGCATGGCCGACTGCGTTCGCCCGCGGCAGCGCCTTCTTTATCTTTGGCGGAGTCAGTGCGATTCTTCTGTATTCCCGCACACTGCTCTCGAGAGTCTTAACGCTGCTTTGGCACCTGGTCATCGTCAGTCTCTGGGTATATGGACTGCTGGCGAACGCATCCACGGACAATGCTCGTTTTTCGTGGATCCCTCTCTGGTCGGCACTCTGCTTTTCTTACCTTGCATTGACATCGGTTCCGGCAATTTGGATTCATGCGAAGCACAATCCCAAAGTGGCAGGAGGAGTCGTCTTGGCAGTAATCACCTTGGCGATCCCAATCGTCGGTTTGCAGGTGTATTCCGGCACCCAAGTTGGACTCGAAAACCAGTTGAGATCCACTGACCCCGACGTTCAGTGCGCCGCTGCCCGGCGCATCGGAGACCGAGGGCCGGCCGCCAAGAGCGCCCTGCCGGCGCTGCGTTCGATTCTCGACACCACACTTTGTGTAGACTCCGGTGAGTTCGCAGACGACACGGCAGAGGACATTGAAAAAGTGGGCGGCATTGAGCCGTTGATTGAGGCCATGAAAGATCGCCGGTCCTTGGGCCGAGCCGCAGCCGCATGGCAATTGAAAAAAACGGCAAGCGAGCATCCCGAAGTTGCCGGCAGAATCAAGCAGGCATTTAAAAACGGACTCACCAGGAAGCCATACGCATGGCGTCTCTACTTGGGTTGGGGGATCTCGGTCCTGAAGCAGCCGATCTGCTTCCGGACCTGGAAAAATTGGCTACCGATCCCGTCCCTGAGGTCCGCCACACGGTTGTTCCGGTGGCCGCCAAGATGAATTCTTTGGAGAGCATGCGGCGACTGCTTTCCGCGGACGACCCGCAAGTACGGCGGGATGTCATCGATCAGCTGACTCTTCCGAACTTTGGAATAAATGCGATCCCGCTGCTGGCCTCTGCATTAGAAGACACGTCGGGAGAGGTTTCCAGCGACGCAGCCGCGAAACTGGGCGACATTGGGATACCGGCCGTGGCTGCACTCGCGCAACTGGAGCAGGCCGCGTTGCACTCGCCTGACACTCAAACGCGGATCGAGTCGTTGCGCGCGCTTAAACGCATCGGCCCACAGGGCTGGTCGACCATTGATCGGGCACTGCAGGACCCGGACGAGAGCGTTCGCAACTACGCCGCGCAAATGCTGCGCCGAGATTAGCCCGCGAGAGTGCGGCACAGCAACGCGGCATTGTCGGAGATAATTCCGTCCACGCCCGAATCCGCCAGGCGCCGCATTTCAGTCTGAGCGTTGACAGTCCACACCAGTATCTTCTTTCCCGAGTCTTGAAACCGGCGAACCAGCGTGGCATTCAGCACCTTCTGGTGCGGAATCACGTACTCGATTTCCAGCTGATTCCAGTGCAGCAGTTGGCTTCGGGTCTCGCAGATCAGGCCCAGGGGAATCGTTGAATCTTCCCAACGAAGCACACGCAACACCTCCGGCAGAAACGATGACACCACGTAGCCGCGCCGCGGCTGATGCTTTCGCAACAACTCCGCCGTGATCTTTTCCAGTCCACCCACTTTCAATTCGATGTCGAGAAATGCCCGTTCCTCATAGCGTGTGAGCACCTCTTCCAGCCGGGCCAATTCCGGCAACTCCCGGGCCGTCGCCCCCGCAATCTCGACGCCCTTGAATTCCGGATTGTGGCACAATACGGCCGCGCCGTCCGCTGTGAGACGCACATCGAATTCAAAGCCGTCGCAGCCATCCGCCAGACAGCGATCAAAGGATGCAATCGTATTTTCTGGAATGGACTTGACCGCCCGCGCTCCGCGGTGTCCCAGCAGCAATGGACGTCCTACAAATTCCGCCATGCCCGCTCAATCAAGGTCGAAGTCGCGAATGGGCTTGCCCGTGTCGGGAGTTTCTTTCGCCTTCTTGACCGCTTCCTGGAACTTTTTCTCCAGCAAATCCGACGCATGTTTCTGCGCCTCCACGGACTGCTGAAAGATGGATTCCCGGCGGCTGTCCTGCTCGCGCATCGCCTTGGCCGCCGCCTCCATGTCGCTGAACGTCTTCGGCTTCACGGCCGCGGTATGCGCAATCACCGCCCGCGTCTCGGAGTCGATCTTCAACACCGCATTGCAACAAGGGCAAGTCACTTCGAACGCAGGAGGATTCTTCGCCATTTGTGCGAATCATACCGCAAAACAGGGGTCGGAGTTTCGAGTTTCGAGGTCGGAGTTTCGAGGTCTGAGGTCTGAAGTTCGAGGTCCAGCAAACTGGTCTCTAGTCTCTGGCCCCTGCTTCACCGCTTCAAGTGGATGGGGAAAATATGCATCAAGCTCAGCATCTCCCAACCCAGCAGAGACGCGGCGATCACGACCACTCCTACTGCCATGACTTCACCGAAGGCAAGCCCGCGCCGGGCTGGCTCCATGCGCCGCGCCGTGAGGCTCAGAATGTTCAGTGTGGCAAAGCCGAACACGACCGCCCAAAGGATGTTGTATACATCCTGCCGGCTCCCGCGATAAAAAATTGCCATCGCGGTTCCCCTCAGTGCCGACACCGATACATGGACCGATGAGCCGGCGGCAATCAACGCTCTTGCAGAACTGCACAAGCCAGAGATCAGCATCACAGTCAGCCCCATCCTTCGAAGTAACCGCCCCCGCAGGCGGACAGCGAAAAGGAATATTACATCCTTTTTCTCCTAAATTCGCGGGAAATCTAGGGGGCTGGACGTCAGACCTCGGACTTCAGACTTCAGGCTTAGGCCTCAAGGTCAGGAGTTGGACGTTAGACCTCAGACAGAGCCACGAACCTGCTTGTCGGAACGGAAGATTGGCGACAGAATGACGGCCAGCGCACGCCGTTCAGTCCGAAGTCAGAATCCAAAGTCGGAAGTCTGAGGCCCGTGGTCTGAGGCCCGAAGTCCAAGGTCTGAAGTGCGACCCGCGTTGGTAATATGGAGGAGATGGCAAAGCGCCGATTCATTTTCTTCGACGTGGGGAACACGCTGCTCTTCCCCAACCGAACCCGCGTACTGGCCCCATTGCCCGTGGAAAAGCATCCGTCTCTCGAAGCCTGGCAGGCACTCGAACGCCGCACCAAACACGAATTCGATGAGGGACTGATGAGCGGCAAAGTCGATCACAGTTTCTGGTGGACCTTTCATACCCACTTGCTGCAGCAGTGCAATGCCATGGATGACAGAGTCCGTGACGCACTCGTTCAGAACACGCAAAACTCCGCCAACTGGGACCAGATCCAACCCGGCACCCGCGACGCGCTGGAGCGGATCCAGCGGCAATACGCGACCGCCGTAATCTCTAATTCCGACGGGGGGATCGACGCCGTCCTGCGGCGCTGCGGCATCTGCGACTGCTTTGCCACCATCACCGACTCTGGAAACGTCGGCCACGAAAAGCCGCATCCGGCGATTTTCGCCGCCGCCCTGCGAGCGATGAAGGCCGATCCCGCCGACAGTTTGTATGTGGGAGACCTATATTCGGTCGACTACGTCGGCGCTCGCAATGCGGGCATGCAGGCCGTGCTCTTCGATGTGGCAGGCGCCTATCGCGGCCGTGAATTCCCGCGCGTTGCATCCTTGAACGAACTGGAACAATGGCTGAACGGGTAAGACTCGATCTCTGGGGGATCAAAACATGTTCGATTCCACACGCTTTTTCCTGTTTCTGACCGCGGCGGCATTGCTCGCCGTTGCTCCCGGCCCAGGCATGCTGTACGTTCTGGCGCGGGCTCTCGCTGGTGGCAAGCGCGAAGGCATTCTCTCTGCCCTAGGCACATTTCTAGGAGGGTTGGTGCACGTATTCGCGGCAGCGCTCGGCGTTTCCATTGTTCTTGCGCGATCCGCGATTGCCTTCGCTACGGTCAAATATGTCGGCGCTGCCTATCTCGGATACCTGGGGGTCCGCATGATTCTTGACGCTCGTAAACAGGACACGCGCCACGATCCGTCAGTGTCGCTGCCGGAGGACATCAAGCCCGCCCGCAATCCACTCTGGCAAGGCGTCGCCACCGAAGCTCTCAACCCGAAAACCGCCCTGTTTTTTCTTTCATTCATCCCGCAGTTCGTAAACCGCGCCAGCGGCCACGTGTTCCTGCAATTCGTAATTCTAGGAAGCATCTCGGTAGTGATGAATACGACCGCAGACTTGATAGTAATAGCCCTGGCAGGCCCGCTGGGAGAAAAAATTCGCCGCTCCCCCACGTTCCGCCGCCGTCAACGAACCGTAACCGGCGCCATCATGATAGGTCTGGGAACCTACCTCGCGACCAGCGATGGCAAGTAGCGGGAGAACAAGAATGCAGAAGTAAGAAGGTAGAACAAAGAAGTAAAGTCGTGGTTACCTGCGTTCTGGCTTCCTACTCCTTCCCTCTGACTTCTTACCTCTTCCTTCTTACAGCTCCAAAATCTGATGGTCGTGACAATCGGAGCGGATCGTGTCGTACAGCCGCTGCAGCAGTTCCCTTCCATACCGCGCGAAGAAGTAAATTCCGCCAACCACTCTTTCCTGCAGACCTTTCCCGGGATACAGCGCCTGGCTCAGATGATCCGCGTGCCGCGTCACCAACTCGCCTTTGAGCGCCGCGGCGCGGGCTGCCTGCGAGTGCAGTTTTTCCAGCTGATGCTGCATCTTCGAACGCGCCGTCTCTGCCGCATCGACTAACGTTCGGTCCAACTTCTCCAGCTTCTCTTGCACGGCGGAAAAATTGTCGTCAAACGATTTCCTCGCAGCCTCAAAGGAATCCTGCAGGTCGCCCGGCAGGCTGCGCGCCGCAATCTCGCGCCGCAACTCCTCAGGCCCAGCGAAGACATCGGTGATCGCAATCCCGTGACGCTCCAGCAAGCGTTGCATCTTCGGTTCAACGATGGTGGCCGAAAAGCGCGGTACGATCGGAGTCACCCGCCCCAGCAGCGCCTCGTAAACGGCACCCGCCTGTGCGAAATAAGCGGTCTCAGCCGCTCCGCCGGTGTAGGCCAGCGTCGGCAAGAGGTAGTCCTGCACGATCGGGCGCAAAAGCACGTTGGGACTGAATGGGGCCGGTTCAGCGCCGATCTGGCCCAACAGCTCGGACTGTGACAGCTTCTCTCCTCGCGACTCACCGTCAATGATGAACTGCGCTGCACCGTTTTCGTGGCGGTGAATCGGCACCCGCGCGCCATCCCGCGTCGTGAAGAGCAGCACTGAAGTCTCTGTCACTTTCACTTGCTGGTGATACCCCGCGGCCTCCAGTTCCTCCCCTCGTTTCAGCAGCGCAGCATCGAGTTCCTGCGAGCGTTCGATCGCCGCTCGATAAATGGGTTCTGCCACGCGCGCGAATTCGCCATCCGAGGCGTCCAGCACGATCACGCCCCAGTCGGCAAAGATCCTCGTGTACAACCGTGCGAACGCCGTACCCAGCGTCTCGCCCGGGCGGTATGTGTCACGCAAGAACTGTGTCGCCTCTGAGTCGCCCAACAACTCGGCCGCCTGCTGTACCAGAGAAGAAATATCTTCGCCGAAACGCACCGTACCGACGGGCGCTGCGGCTACGCCGTGGCTCGAACTGGTCAACCTCTGCAACGTGCCATCCGGCCCGGGTATTGAAACGTGATTGACTTCGGCAAGATCGTGATCGTAAGTCGCCAGCCAGAAAATCGGCACCGCATCGACTCCGGCCGCCCTTGCCTCCTCCGCCAATTTCACCGCGGTCAGCGCCTTGTAGATGGCGAACATCGGCCCGCCAAAAAGTCCTACCTGCTGCCCCGTCACTACCGCAGCTGCCCCCTTGCGCAGCCGTTCCAGATTGGCCAGCGTCTTGGCGGAGGCGTTCCAGGATTTGTTCTGGCGTTCGAGAATCGCCGTCACACGCTCGCGGCGAGCCGCATCGTAAGAAATCTTCGCGGCTTCTTCTTTCATCCACTCGCCAAAAACTGGCGACCGCGGATAAAACGGCTGAACGTTGGGGGAGTACGACAGGAAGTCCGTGAAAAGGCGCGTGGTATGCGGGATTTGCGAGAATGGCAGGCAGTGCGCCTTCACAGGCTATGCTCCTGACAACAACAGTTCGAAGATTGTCGCATAGACCTTGGTTGGACGTCTGAAATCATCGCCGGTCAACTCGAAGCGCCGAAACACTTCCGCGTCGTAGTACTGATGCCGGAAACCGGCGCAAGATGCAAGATAATGAATGGTTTTGATGCGCTAAATCATCCATCTGGGGAATTCAGAAAAGAGAGCAACCAAAACGATGAATCGAACCTCAGCCCCGCTCGAAACCGCCACGCCGGTGACCCTGGAAGGCTCGGTTGTGCGCCTGGAGCCGATCCGCCGCGAACACGCGGACCTGTTCTGGGAAGTCGCGAAGGACGACCTGGAGGATATATTTCGTTGGATCCCCTACTCCATGCGAATGCCCGAAGATTTCCGCAAGCTGATCGACAAAATATTTGAGGAGCAGGGGCGCGGAGAGTCGGTAGCGTTCGCCACCGTCGAGCGCAGCTCCGGACGCACCATCGGCAGCACGCGCTTCATGAACATCGATAGGGCCAACCGCCGCGTCGAAATCGGGTCGACCTGGATCGCCCCGCCCTGGCAACGTACCGCGATCAACACCGAAGCGAAATACCTTATGCTGCGGCACGCCTTCGAACAGTGGAACTGCATTCGCGTTGAGGTCAAGACAGATGCTCTCAATCAGAAATCGCGCAACGCCATCCTGCGCCTCGGCGCCAAGGAAGAAGGCACGCTTCGCCGACACCTGATCACGCACACGGGCCGCGTTCGCGACACAGTCTATTTCAGCGTCCTTGATTCTGAATGGCCCGATGTGAAATCGCGCCTGGAGGCAATCCTGAACCGACGAGCGTAAAGCGTGAGCGCGTGCAACGGGGGCGAGGACGCCCCCGCGACAGCCGGCGGGACGCCGGCGCTACCCCGGGCCGCGGCGCCTCCATTTTTCCCTCTAATCGGGAAGTCATGCCAATCGGGCGCGGCCACTTCTTCCCGGATCAGGCAGCGGTGATCGGAACATTCAGGCCGCCAGAATCGACGGTTAAGTTGTATCAAAGGGAATAAAGTGGGGATACTCGCCGGAGTCGACAGACATTGCCAATAAATCAGAACCTGAAACGTTTATGAAGCCTAGGTGTGCAGAGCAGCCGGCGGGTGCCACGAAAGCGGGCCAGCAGATAACCAGTGTGAGCCCGGATCGGTCGGCCCCTCTGTGTCAGTTTTCGTTTCCTCGTTCGGGTCGTAAGACATTCCGCAGACGGCACATCGCATGATCACTCCGTCGCGCTCAATTCGTGCTCGATCGCATCTGGGGCATACCATGTGCCACCTCCCGGGGATTGTCTGGGTAAACCATAGGCGCAGGTTGCTTCCAATTCCATCGGGCATCCAGCGCAAAGGCATGGGACATCCTGAGTAGCGATGACTAGGTCACTTCGCCGGACACGATGGGAGTTCTCCTGAGAGTGCCTCGGTCTATACAGCAGAAAACCCTAAGGTTTCCCGCTGAAGTCCTTCGCCCTCGGCTGCGCAGGCCGCCCGAGCGCATGCTTTTTTCGTCTTCCCCGACCGAAAGCGTTACACTAACTGCGTTTCAAAGGCGGTTGCGGAGGCCCGTGATGGAATTCAACGAGCAAGCTCGTCTGCAGGCGTTGCGCAAGTACAAAATCCTGGACACGGATCCGGAAAAGGCGTTTGACGACCTCACCATTCTAGCCTCCCACATTTGCGAAACCCCGGTCGCGCTGATCTCTCTGATTGACTCCGAGCGCCAGTGGTTTAAGTCAAAAGTTGGCATCAGCGTGAATGAAACGCCGCGTGAGATTTCCTTCTGCGCCAAGGCCATCCAGCAGCCATATCTTTTCGTGGTGCCCGACGCCAGCAAGGATCCCAGGTTTAGTTCCAATCCGTTTGTTGTGTCCGATCCCAAGATTCGCTTCTATGCCGGCGCACCGTTTAGCAGCTCCGACGGGCATCCGCTGGGCACCTTGTGCGTGGTCGACATGGTTCCGCGCCAGCTCACGACCGGCCAGGAATCCGCGCTGCTGGCCTTGAGCCGGCAGGTTCAGGCGCAGTTTGAATTGCGGAAGAATCTGATCGACTTGCGTGTCGCCCTTGAGGAGCGCGACCGCGCTGAGGCTGAACGCGACCGAACCATTGTCGAATTGCAAAATGCTCTAGGCCACGTGCAGCGGTTGAGCGGGCTGCTGCCGGCATGTTCCGTCTGCAAGCTGGACGTGACCATCCCCGCCAACCTCGCGGCAATTTCCGGGGTCGTAGACGGAGTCATGCAGATCGCGCGCGAGATGAAGTCGGTGGAAGGGAATGAATTCAAGGTTGAGCTCGCCCTCCGCGAGGCCCTGGCCAACGCCATCGTGCACGGCTGCAACAACGATCCCAGCAAGAAAGTCGAGTGCTGCGTGGCCTGCACCGAATCTTGGTAATTATCCCTTGACAACAAGGAGAAGATATGGCAAAGTGAGGGCATGAACCGCCGACAAACGATTCCTGCCGAACTCCGCTACACCTTCCGGCAATTCGACCAAGACTTTCCGACCGACGATG